>PR_CR_10_Liq_1_inCRDRAFT_1001598_pt1 | contig 12496 bp, 7 predicted proteins | sample PRCRCaboRojoPR_3_FD_10241 | JGI IMG/M metagenome (IMG submission 10241) | reverse complement strand
TACTCAGGATAAGTGAGTCCATTGTTTCTGAGGTCGAGAAAATAACTTCCTACCAACTGGGTCAGTTGGAGAGACTAAGTCAAACAGTAGTTGAGTGCGAAAGCGTTGAAGAAGTTAAGGAAAAGGTAGATGCCGTTGGACCTTCGAGGGAACAGGTAAACCAAGTGAATGAACTCGTTGAGAAACTAGGCATTGAAAAACTCTATGAGTCCATGGAGAGCTTGGTTAGGGGACTAGACTCCTTGATATACGAAAGTAGAAACAATAAAATCAAGCACCAAAAGGTCCTGGAAATCGAAAAGGAACTAGAAGAGATGAGGGGCAGTAAGAAGGTAAAAGGTTCATGCTTCAAAAAGTTAGGATGGCTTTACGAAAATATCGAAAACTACAAGGACGCAGAAAAGTGCTACTTAAAATCAATTGAGATAAAAGAGTCTGCAGATCCTCAAGATGCTAGCTTAGGAGCTATCTACAATAACCTAGGTTGGCTTTACGAAAGTATGAAGAGGCACCGAGACGCGGAAAAGTACTACTTGAAGTCGGTTAAAGTAAGAGAAGTTAAAGCTCACGGAAGTCCAGAACTATCAAGTATCTACGAAGAATTAGCGCTATTTTACGAAAATACTGGAAGAGACCGACTAGCTGGGCATTACTACTCAAAATTGGAACAAGCAAAAGGAACCCTAGACCCCGGAACTCCAAAACCAGCAATTAAACTTAATGAATCCGGACTGATTTGTGAGATGATGGGGATGCATAAAGATGCTGAGAATTTGTACTTGAAGTCAATTCAAATACAGAAAAAAACTGTCCCTGGAAGTGCTAGCTTAGGAGATACTTACAGTTTCTTAGGACTGCTTTATAGAAGCATGGAGAGATACGAAGACGCTGAGAAGTGCTACTTAAAGTCAATTGAAATCCACGAAACTGTAGCTCCCGAAAGCGATGGCTTAGCAATTATTTACCATAACTTGGGGTACCTTTATAGTAATATAGGAAGACACCAAGACGCTGAGAAGTACTACTTGAAGTCGATTCAGATACATCAGAATGAAATTCCTGGAAGCACTTCACTAGCTAATAGCCACAACAACTTGGGATGGCTTTACTACAATATGGGTAGATACCAAGAAGCCGAGAAATACTACTTAAAGGCAATTAAAATCAGAGAAGTGAAAGTTCCTGAAAGTCGTTGTTTGGCAAGCACCTACCACGAACTAGGGCTAGTTTACTGTGGAATGAAGAAATACCCAGAAGCAAAGAAATACTACTTAGGGTCGATTAGGATAAGAGAAGTTCAAGCTCCTAGAAGTGCAGACCTAGCAGACACGTATCACGAACTCGGATGGCTTTATCAAAGCGTAGAAAAGTTCCAGGAAGCTGAAAAGTGCTACTTAAATTCAGAAAAGATAAGAGAAGTTGAAGTTCCTGGAAGTGAAGAGCTAGCAACTACATACTACAGGTTAGGATTTATTTACCACATGAAAGAACACCAAGATGCTGAGTATTACTACTTGAAGTCAATACAAATAAGGGAGGTCAAAGTCCCTGAAAGTGAAGAGTTAGCAACTAACTACTACATGCTAGGACTGCTCTACCAACGGATGGAAAAGTACCAAGACGCTAAGTACTATTACTTGAAGTCAGCTGGTATAAGAGAAGTTAAGGCGCCCAAAAGTTCAGGTCTAGCAGAGGCATACAACACTTTAGGACTGGTCTCGAAACACATGGGCAAATACCAAGACGCTGAAGACTACTACTTGAAGTCAATCAGGATAGAAGAATCCATAGACCCCACAAGTTCTCCGTTGAAACGCACCTATTACAATTTAGGACTCCTTTACAACAACACAGGGAGACAACAAGAAGGTGCTAAGTACTACTTAAAGTCAACAGGAATGGAAGGAAGCATTGCTGAAATTGCTACCTCAGTACCTATCCACGAAAAATCGCCCTGGGGTTGGAGAAAGAGAATTTACCAGGAAGCAGAGGACTATTACCTAAAGTCAGTGGAGATACAAGAAACTGCGATTCCTGGGAGTGTTACCTTGGGAAATACCTATCATGAGTTGGGGGCGCTCTACTATGACATGGGAAAATACCAAGAATCCGAGATGTACTACTTGAAGTCACTCAGGATAAGGGAACTTAAAGCCCCGCAAAGTTGTGGTCTAGCAAGTACCTACCATAATCTGGGGTCGCTTTACTACGATATAAAAGACCACCAGGAGGCCGAGAACTATTATTTGAAGTCAATGAAAATAAGAGAACTAAAAGCTGCCGGAAGCAAAGATTTGGCAATTACCTACGATAGCTTAGGATTGCTTCATGAAGACACTCAAAGGCCACAAAAGTCTGAGAACTATTATTTAAAGTCAATGAAGATAAAAGAGGCTGTAGTTCCCGAAAGTCTTACCTTGGCAGGTACATACTATAGCTTGGGATCGCTTTACGATAAGATAAAAAGACTTCAGGACTCTGAAAAGTACTACTTAAAGTCAATAAAGATACAAGAAACTGCAGAACCTAGAAGTGCAAACTTAAAAGCCACCTACTACAAATTAGGACTGGTATACGACAAAAAAAGGAATCACGAAGATGCAAGGTACTACACAGACAAAGCTAACAACTTAGAATAAACTTAATTGCTTTGGAGTTTATAAGTACTTAGACATGCTGCTAAAGACAGTCTTCCATTGATTACCAATTAAACTAACATAATTAAAACTGGTCAGTTTTATATTCTCTGATTTTCTTTTTAAGGACTTCATTTCTTTGTTTCCTTTTTTGTTCTTTTTCTTGCAAAAACTGTCTGTTTTGGATTTGTTTTTCAATTTCAGCTTGGCGTTTAAGGTCTTTGTGGAGACTAACTTGTTGTTTTTTCTCCATGATTTCTCTGCGGCGTTTGGCTTCGAATGCTCTTCTTTTTTTGTGTTCTTCTTCTTCTTGGCGTTTTCTTTCTTCGAGTTGTTCGAGTTCTTGTCTGAACTTCTTTTTGCGGTACTCTTCGATTTGGGACAACTTGGCAAGGCGGGCTTGGATTTGTTTGAATTCTTTCTTTTGGGCTTCTTTTTCCTTGATTTCTTCTGTGAATCCGCCTTCTTCTACAGTGCAGTTTACCATTCTGTAGCGAATCGGGAGCTGCTTTCTAGTTGTTTTCCGGTTTATTTTGGCACTGAGAGTTAAACTGGACTTAGTAGAGTTGTACCTAGAAGAGTTTTGAGGAGGCGAGGAGTAAAAGTCTGGCCCTGAAAAGTGCACACAGGGTGGCATGATTCTGCAGTTGGGACAGGGTCTTCGGGGTTGGGGCGACCTGAAGCGGTTTAAAGACTTTCCTGAGTAGTCAGAGTTGTGGCTTTCTATTTCTGACTTAGCTTTGGGGTGTTCGTTTGTTTTGTAGGTTTGTTCTGGGTCAGAAGCTTCATAGTTGGTTTGTGAGGAGTGGGCTGGTTCAAAAGTATCTGGTTTGTTCTGGAGTTCAAGTCTTAGTCGTTTGTTTTCTTCTTTGAGTTTTTCAACTTCTTCAATGGTGAACTGCTGAGTCATTTGTTTTAGGTGCTGGTTTTCTCTTTTAAGGATCCAAAGTTGGTTGTGGAGTTCTTGGATGCCTCCGCGTCGGTTAAGGTTCAGGATGCTTTTTAGGTGCTGGATTTCTCTTTGGAGTTTAAGAACTAACTGGTCGTTGGTAGCGTTTATTTCGTTTTTTTTTACTTTAACCATGACTTGTTTGGCTCTGTCAGCAAACTTAAGAGTAGATATGGTTTCTTCGATGTAGTCGGGATTAGGAGAAATAGTAGCTATAAGTATAGTCCTGGTGTTGATTCCCAAAGAGTCCTGCAAGAGCCTTGTTAACTTTGAGTCCCTGTAAGGCACGTGAGTAGTGTCGTTACTGGCCAGTGCAGAGATTACTTTGCCCAAAGTAGTAAGTGACTTGTTGATTTCGTTCATTTCTTTAATGTGTTCTCCAGCCATTCTGTTTTGCTTGTCGTATTTTTCTGAACCAGCTAAGTCACAAAAGTTAAGCTTCGCCTTCTTAAGCAAGCCTTTTTTGTTAGCTTTGTCGGTTTCAAGCAGCATTTGGAAAATTGTATGGGAACGACTGCTGTGGTGGTTGAAGCGAGTTTCTCGCACAGCACGGTTTTTGTCGCCTCGAGCTAGCAGGTTGAAGCAGTCGTCTTCGCTCTGGACAACAAACTCAGCAAGCCCTTCTACAAAGATTCCTTGGATCTTGCTTTCTCTGATTTTAAGAGGCTTAGCTCTTTTGGGGTCCTGAAGTAAGTCGTATATTCTTTCGTTGTAAATTTGCAAAAAGGAAGAATACACCGTGAAGCCTTTTTCACTGGTGCTGTTAAATAGTACAGAAATTGAGTTAGGGATTATGCCGTACTTGTCGGGGTTTTCTAAAGGGTGCTCGTTTAAGAGGTCTTGGGAGGTCTCCTGAGGTCCGAAGTACACCTGAGGAGCAGGGTTATTGACTTCCCACTCTGCACCAAACATTGTGTAGGTTTTGCCTGATCCTGTTTGTCCATAAGCGAAAACAGTGCAGTTGAACCCTTTCAGAGTATCCACTATAGAAGGAGAAACGTACTCGAAAACCTGCTGTTGGGAAGAGTGAGCTCCAAAAACTTTGTTGTATGAAGATGAAAGAAAGTGGCCTCCGTCACTTACACGGATATCGTTGCTCTCTCCTAAATACACCACTGACTCAGTGGTTTGGTCTATCCTTAGAAGAGGACGCGCCCTAACTGCTACTTTGAGGTGTTCTGCGTTACTTTCCATTTATTAGAAATATATCATATAAAGCATGCGTTAAAAATGAGAGAAGAAGACCCTTTTTTGGGTGAAAACGACAAAGAAGCCCCTGAGAAGTACCGCACTTACTTTTCGGTTATTTTGGGAGTTGTGGAGTTAGGATTCTTAGTAGCAGCCAGCGTTGTGCTTTTAACTACTGAGGAAGACTGCGACAGACCTGTTAGGTTGTGGCTTAAAGTACTTGTTGGAGTGTTAGGCTTCCATTCAGTTTTTCTACTGTGTGCAGAGTTGCTGGCAGACAGAATTAGTCCAGGTTTCGGAGCTGCTTACATTGCAATAAACTCCATTTTGCAGTCGTTTTTGTTTTTGTGGATGCTTATGGGTACAGTGTGGGTGTTTGACGAACCCAACAGCTGCAGAGAAGACTTTGAAGAGGGCTACTTAGTAACAGTAGTGATGTTGTCGATCTACTACGGACTTTTAGGTCTGTTGTTACTTTCTTGTGTGTTGTTGTTTTGCGTGACTTGTTTTGGCTCCTGGAGAATACTCAACCTGATTAAGGAATAATACTTAAATGGACTCTGAAGTCAAAGTTATTGCTCAAAAGTACAACTTGGAAGAAAGCAAAGAGTCTCCTCCGTGCTCTCCAGACAGTTCTAAAGCTATAGCCTCTGCAATGCGCGCTCTTCAAACAAAGATAAAACTACTTGAGGAAGAAAAACTCGACCTTAAGCGCCAACTAGAAGAAGTAGAGTCTAAGTCTTACTCTGACAGAGAACGCTGGCAGTCCAAACTACTTGATTCAATGCCTTCTGAAGAGACCAAACTCAAAGAACAAGTTGAGTTTTTAAAAGCCCAGTGCCAGTTTGCTGAGGCAGAAACCAAACGCATCAAAGAACAGTATGAAATCGACAAAGAAAGCTGGATGCTTGAAGTAGAGCACTGGAAAAGGTCTTCCCAAAAACCCCAAACTGACTACAAAGCCCAGTTCGAAGCCCTTAAAAAAGAACTTAACTCTGAAAGAGAAACTTGGAAAAACAAAGTTCACAAAATAGAACAAGAACTAACTGCTGCTAAAAACCAGTACGAATCCACCGTCCAAGAACTCCAGTCCCAAAACAAAACTTACAAAGACACCTGTGAAGAACTCAGAAGCAAATTAGCTCTTATCAAGCAAAGAAGCTCCACTCCTCGGTCTCTAAGCTCCAGCCGAAACAAACCCTCCACTCCCCGAAACAAAGCTAAACCCAAAAAGACCAGAAAAAGGTCTACTTCTTCCAAAAAACTTTCCAAAACCTCTTCCAGAAAGAACTCCCTTAAGTCCTCAGTAGTAACCATTCCAAGGCCAACACCGAAACAGTCACCTGAGAACCAAATTCTGAAACTCGAAAAAGAAATCTCTAAACTCAACTCACGCTACAAAGAACTACTTTCCCAGTCACAGAACAACCCAGAAGACCTTTCTTCACTGAGAACTGAACTCACACAAATAGCTTCCTCACTGGAGGAAAAGAGCTCTAAACTTTACGAATTAAAAAAACACCAACAAAACGCCTTAAGAGAACGTATGCTAAATTCTTAACGACCTACTCTTGTGCAGCCTTCTTCTTCTTTTTCTTAGGCTTTTTCTTCTTCTGAGACATCAAAGTTTGCATAGGAGTCTCTAGTAAACTCTTTAAGTCAGCGTCTTCAATGGTCTTCTCAGTCTCGTACAGTTCAGGCTTGGCAAACAGCGGAGTCACCACTAGTGTTTCGTTCTCTAGTATAAGAACTGTAGCTTTGAACTGCGCAACTAAGGCTTGTGGCCTCTCAGCAAGCACTGGGAACACGTGCAGCAAGTTGTGTTTCAAGCATTCAGCAACACCTAGTCTGGCTGTGCGTGGGTCACTGAAAGCCCTTAAAGTGAAGCAAAGAGTAGGGAACCTTCTGTTAAGTTCACTGAAAAACGACCTCGAAGCCTTCAGTTTGAGGTTGTAGGTAACGTCCAAGGCTCTTTGGTAAACTGTAGGTTTGTACTCAGTTTCTTTGGGCTTGCCTTCTCCGTTAGAAACGATCACGTCCATGATGAACGCTTGGTTGGGCTCGAACTTGAACTCTTCCACATACTGTTCAGGAGCTTCTTTTCCTATGATGACTTTGTTTCCGTCCAACACGTGCTGTTTGGTTTCGTGAGAAAGAATGCCTTCCAGCATAGTGCACCCGTAAGCTTCAGCAATCTTGCTCATAGCTTCAGTCACTTGGGTGTTGGTGTTGCCTGGCCGGATAAGTCTTAAAGCAGCTTGCATAGCATTTAAAGCAGCCAGCAACAAGTCGGCTTTTTCTCCTGTGACCTTGGCTGAGGGGTCCTGAACTACCACTGTGGTTGCGTTCTGTGCGACGTACCCGTCAATCTGGACTCCCATGTCCACCTTTACCATGTCTCCTTCTTGCAAGGCATACGAGTCGTCTGGGAAGGGCGAAAAGTAAGCACAGATATTATTCACAGAAATGCAGGTAGGGAAGGCTATGCCTTTTTCGATTCTTTGAGAAGTGAAGACTCGGGAAATAGCATCCTCAAGCATGGAGTCTGCCTGGGTGCACAAAGAGGCTATGTCTGCTCCGGCTACCAAGAGTCCTGTGAAGTTCTCTAGCACTTTCCCTACAATGCTGGCGGCTTCTCTGTACTTGTTTACTACATTTGGGTTATCGAGTCCTGTGGATGCTTCTTCTGACTCCATTTATTTACTAAAGCGCGGATAAGCCTTAGTTATGGAGTTCATTGAGACTGGGTTAAAAACGTCAAGTTATACTAAAAATGGGAAATAGGCAAGGGCATGTTGAAAGACTTCCACAGCAAGTCCCTTTTAACCAAGTAACTCCAGCTCAATTCAACCCACTGGCTTCAGGGGACTGGGAAAGCTTTGGTCCTGGCTTAACCAGGCGTTCTGCCAGTAGTGGGCTTCCTAGGTTTGTGACTTGTGCTCGACTACACAATGCACCTCCACATACAGAACTACAGTTTTTGTGTCCTAACTGCAGCACTAAGTGCTACGACGGAGGCCTCTGCAAAAGAGTCAAGTGCAAGTGCGGAAAGACTTTTAGACGTGGTGAAGACGGACAACTCAGAAATGAGGAAGTGAAGGTACAAAGAAACTTCGAAGAAGTCTTTGAAGAGTGCAACAACGTGCCAGGAGTCCAGTACATTCCTGAGTTGAGGTCTCTTACTTTGGGTTTGTTCAGAGAAGGAGTGCCTGGAGACTTTGTTCCAGGTGGTAGGACTAATTTTTCAACTATTTTCAACTTTTATTTAAAGCCTTTTTTTGAAGGCAGACTAAGGTGCTTAGGAGTTGGTGACTACTTTAAGTACGGAGACGCTAAGTTCAAAGTCATAGGTGCGTTTCCTAGTTTTGGAATCATTACTGAAAACACTGTCATAAGGTGCTCAGAACTGCTTTCAACTCACAGTCTTTGCAGAGTCCAAATACTTCCTATCAGACCTTCTGTGGTCAACGAAGATATTTTCGAAAGAGTAGTGAGGCCATACTTTACTTCGAACTCCAGACACCTTAACACTGGCCAGTTACTTTACTTAGGCGGGCAGCAGTTAGTTGTGTCAGTTGCCCAGCCTAACGACGGGATTGTAGACAACTCCACTGAGTTCTTTTTTGAAGGACAGCCTTTAGAACCTGTCCAGAACTGCGTTATAATTCCTTACCAAGAAGACCTCCCTACTCCTTACAGGTTTATGGACCGCAACATGTTTATCCAAGAAATGCTAGACAGTTACATCATGCCTTACTTGCAAGGATTTCGAAGAGTCATTTACTACGGACAGGAAATCAACATAGACGGAGTGCATTTTAAAGTTTACGAGTGCAACCCTTCTTCAGGAGTGGTGGTCGACACTACTTGGGTTACTTACGAAGGCTTCATTGCCAGAAGGAGCTTGGAAGGCTTTATGGACATGAATCGGGGCAACGCTGTTGACGACCCTATGTTCTTGCTAGCGAGGCAAATGATGCAGCTGCAAGAAATCATGGAAGGAATGGGACAAGCACAAATTCCAGGGGCTTCTCCTGAACTAATTGAAAGCCTCCCAACCCACACTATTGAAAACATCCCTGACGACCCTGAAGCTGCCAAATGTATGGTTTGCTTGAGCCAGTACGAAGTAGGAGAAACTGTAAGGACTCTTCCTTGCTTCCACCGGTTCCACACAAGCTGTGTTGACGAGTGGCTTTCAAGGAACAAGTTGTGTCCTATTTGCAAGACTTCAATTGACATGTAAACATAAATCGTATAAAATGGCTTTAGAAGCTACTGTGATTTGTTTGGACAACTCAGAATGGGCCAGGAACGGCGACTACACACCTAACCGGTGGGAAGCTCAGCAAGACGCTGCAAATATCATTGCTGGCACCAAAACTCAATCCAACCCAGGAAATGCCGTAGGCATCGTTTCTATGGCGGGGACTAGAGTCGAAGTCATGGCTTCTCCCACCAACGACATCGCTCAGATCCTTTCTGCCGTGCATTCTTCTACTTTGAACGGCAAAAGCGACTTGTACTCTGCTTTGCAAATAGCCCAACTTGCCCTTAAGCACAGACCTAACAAGGACCAAATGCAAAGAATAGTTGCTTTTGTGTGCAGTCCTGTTGAAGCTGACGAGGAGAAGCTTTCGCGACTAGGCAGAATTCTGAAGCGCAACAACATAGCTTTGGACTTAGTGTGCTTCGGCAACATGGACGATATCAGTAAACTCCAAGAACTCTTAAGACAAGTCAACTCTAACGACAACTCGCACCTTGTTTCAATTCCACCTGGCACAGGAATACTTTCGGACTCTTTACTAAACACTCCTATAATCCACGGGTACGCCCAGCCTGAGTCCGGTGGTTTCGACGAGTACGGAGGAATCGACCCTAACTTAGATCCTGAGTACGCTCAAGCCATCAGACTAAGCTTAGAAGAAGCTAGAAAGCAGCAAGAAGAACAAGGTGCTCAGGAACAGCCTGCGGAGCCGCAGGAAGAAGACGAAGAAAAACTCCTTCAAGAAGCCATTCAACTCAGTATGCAAGAAGCCCAGACCACTATGCAACAGTCGGGTGAAGAAGGTGGGCAGAAATTTGAAGACGAAAGCTTTGTTACAAATTTGCTAAAAGACCTTCCAGGAGTGAACGTAGACGACCCTCAAATCCAAGCAGCTTTGAAGAAGAAACAAGAAGAAGAGCAAAAAAAGCAAGAAGAAGAAAAAAAGGACTAGTTCATAATATTATAAATGGGGTGTTGCACTTCTAAAAAGAAAGGAGCCGCTAGCAAGGCAATGGAACAGCAAATGAAAGCTATGGGAGTCGACCCCAATAGTAAAGAAGCTAAGGAGGCTATGAAGATGGTCGGCCCCATGATGGAGGGTCTCGACGACCTGATGAAAGCTATGGGACCTGACGCTCAGAAGGAATTCGAAACGCAAATGAAAGCTATGCAGCAAGCTAATAATTAAGTAGTTTAGCAGTAACTGAAACAACTATTCAAGTTTCGGCTATTTAAATTCTAACAAAATCTGATATGGACGAGGGCTTCCTTCGATTCCATGGCAGCGCAGGTCCAAAAAACCGTCAGGCCCGGACCCTTATACCTGTATTCATAGCGGCAATCAGACACAGGGTGAAGGCTCAAGACTATTGGGTATTCATGTGACATTTTAAAACTAAATTCTAACAAAATAAGCGAAGAGAACTTTAGAGACAATAATCTATTAAAGTATTTGGTTTATTTGGTTAGGGTTTTTCCTTCTGAAGAAGTCCAAAGTGTTTCTGGGATTTTGGATTTGACCAGGACTTGTAATTTCAGTAATGTTTATTTTCTGTCTTGTACTTTGGTTTCCGTCCAAAACAACCACTCTAGTCTTCCTTTTCTCCTTCAAACAAGAGTGTATGGTTAGAATGACCCCTAAAATAGCTGCAGCTGTTTGGGCTAAAATAACTCCTGCAACAATCCAAAGTATAGCTGTTTCTATGTAACTGTAGGCACCTTCCCAGTCCCTGTTTAGGAAAGAAACAACCAACCCAAATATCAGAGATACAGCCGTTGCGTTAAAGATAGCTAAAACTTTTTGGATATTATCGGAGTAGGGCCTAACTATTGTTATAAACAGAAAGTAACCCAGAACCATCACAGCATTAAAACTAGCTTGGATGTAAGGGTAGTTCCCTAGGAGTGCCAAGCTTCCTGAAAGACCTAGTCTCATGCAAATAAATGCAAAGTAGGTGTAGGATGAAGCAGGTTTAGACCCACGGTCGAATTCATAGAATAAGGTACCCCAAGTCAGGTGGAAGTTTGACTCCTCGCTTAGATGAGTTACTTGATACTTGCACTTTCTGTTGAATAAATAAAAACCTACCGGAGTGACTACTACCAAGCAACCTACTAAAATAGCTGACAGGTAGTTTACTATTTCAAGGAAGTCAGCTCTTGGGAAAGTTGCTAACTGGATAAGGCAGGCCATTGTCAAATCCAAGTAGCACTGAACCCAGTATCGCAGAAACAGGTTGTACTTGTACTCTCTTAAAAAGCCTTTAACCTTTTTCTGTAGACAACCTGTTGTTAGCTTTGACAAACCTAAAACTAAAGGCCACAACACCAATAAAACTAGCAGAACAAACAAGTTAGCAGCAGCCTTTACCATAAACAAGTTTTGTGGGAGCTTTGAAAAGTAGCTTTGAGAGTCATACCCCAAAACAGCTTTCAAAGCACTGTCTAAGTAGGCCCTGAAAGACTCTAGTAAGTTCATTCCTTCAAATAGCCCTCTGACTCCAGGAGTAAGGGGATTAGTACTTAGAGTAATGTAGTAAAGGATTTCAAGGGTGTTCATAAGCTTCCACAAAACTGAAGGGTCCGGATTAAAAAAGCTTAGGCCAGCTGTAGCCGCGCCTGACCCGGCAGCAGCAGCTTGTGCTTGCTCTTTAGCTTGTTGAGTCAGAATTCCTGCTGGGTCGTGTTCGTAAAGGGATGATTGCAGTTCTTGAGTCGTTAAGAGGTAGTTTAAGTCGCTTGTTATGTTGGGAATTAGAGTTAAGGAAACTGCTTCACCCTTTGAAACATATGAATTAAAGTCTAGAGTGAACTCGTAAGTACTGAGATCGATTTCTTCAAGCTCGTAGGTGTAGCGAATGCTTTTGTTTTGAACTGAGAATTCAAAGTCAGATTCTTTTAAGGAAGAGTTAAGATTCTCTGAGAAGCTCAGTGTCAGGGTGTTTTCCTCGTTTTCTAAGGAAGCTTGGAAAGTGCCTCTGTTGCAGAAGCCATATTCTTGGATGTAACCTTGGTCACACTCACAAGTATCTTGGGAGTTTACTGATGCATTTTCTGCACAACTAGTGCACTTTTCAAACAGACACTCAGTACAAAGGTCGTTTCCACAGAGAGTGCAAGTAGAGTTGTTGATACACCCAAAGTTACAACCAGGATTGCATGATTGGCACTTCTGTCCATCCCAGAACTCGTCTATTTCGCAAGTTGGCAAGCACTCATTTGAGTTGCCAAGGGGACAGGTTTCACAGTTTTTGCAGTTAGAGCTGGCTAAGTCTGCTAAGTCAATCTTTGAGTTGTAGAGCCTTACTTCCCAAACGAACCCTTCGAAGAAGCTAGTGAAGCTTTCTGAATTGTTTGCCTTGGCCCCAATAGTAAAGTAGAACTCAGAGTCTGCATCTTTCAGCCAGTTGGTTCCTAAACTCTTTGAAAAAAGCTGGGTGGCATTGGAGTAGC
>PR_CR_10_Liq_1_inCRDRAFT_1001597_pt1 | contig 12500 bp, 11 predicted proteins | sample PRCRCaboRojoPR_3_FD_10241 | JGI IMG/M metagenome (IMG submission 10241) | reverse complement strand
CACGGGGGCGAGCCGGATGTCGATCCGCGCGCTGCCCGCGGCGGGATCGGTCGTCATGCCCGCCGCCGCCACGCCGAGCGGCGCGTCGAGATCGAGCACGAGCCGCGACCAGCCGGCGCGGAACGCCCCCATCCGGAGCGCGGAGATCCCCGGCGCCGCGCCGAGCGCGTCCGGGGTCAGCCCGTCGAGCCGCGTCTGGCGCAGATCGACCACCAGCCGCCGCGGCGCATCCAGCGTGAAGACCCGCCACGGCACCGCCTGCGTCAGCTGCAGCGACAGCCCGACGCCCGCGCCCGCGGCGCGCAGGGCGCTGCCCTCCGCCGCCAGCCGCGCACGGGCCGTCAGCTCGTCCGCGGCCGTGCCGGACCCCGGCAAAACCGCCATCAAGAGCGCAGCCACCGCCGCGCGCAAGGCCTGGCCAAACTGCCCGAACATGCCCGTATCCGCCCCGTTTTTCGCCTGCCTTATACGCCCGCGTCCCGGGGAAAAACAGCATTGTCATTTCCCGGCGAAACCCGCTATGGTCTCCGGACGGTGGCAGCCATCCGATTTTTGACGCACCACCGCACAGGTTTCGCTGTTCAGTAGATGCATTGCGCGCGACGCCAAGGCAGCGCCGGACAGACCGATCAGGCCGAAAGGCCAACGCGCCGCCCGCTGGACGGGCGCAGACAAGCATGATGCCGCACCGGCATCGGAGAAGAAACGCGATGAGACGCGACGGGCAAGAGACATACGCAACCGGGCCGGCCAGCGCCGCCCCCCGTGCGTGCCCGGCGTCGCCGATCGCCCAGACACGACAGGTTCCTCCCGCCCGCACCGCAAGGCGCCGGGCCGCAGGGACATGCGAAGAGATTACATGGCTAAGAAAATGCTCATCGACGCCACCCACGCGGAAGAGACCCGCGTCGTGGTGGTGGACGGCAACAAGGTCGAGGAATTCGACTTCGAGTCCGTCAACAAGCGGCAACTCGCCGGAAACATCTATCTTGCGAAAGTAACCCGGGTCGAGCCCTCGCTTCAGGCGGCCTTCGTCGATTACGGCGGCAACCGGCACGGGTTCCTGGCATTCTCCGAGATCCACCCGGACTACTACCAGATCCCGGTGGCCGACCGGCAGGCCCTGCTCGAGGAAGAGCAGGAATACGTCCGCCAGCAGGCGGAGGAAGAAACCAGGGAAAAACCGTCGCGGTCGCGCAAGTCGCGCGGCGGCCGGCGGCGCAAGGCCCCCGACAGCGTCGCCGAGAAGACGGCGACGGACGGCGATCCGGTCGCCAGCAAGCCCGCCGGGGACATCCCGGGCATGGGCGTGGTCGATCTCGAGACCGGGGAAGACACCGCCGCGGCCCCGATCGAGGGCTTCGGGCAGGACGCCGCTTCCGAGCCCCCGTCTGATGCNCCGGAGTCACCCGCCGACACCGCCCCGGAGGCCACCGCGACCGAGACGGCGCCGGACGCCGAGGCCAGCCAGACCGGCGATGCCACCACCGATGCGGACCCGGAGTCCGACGCCGCCGAGGACAGCGCGCCCCCGGACGCCGCGACCCGTGACACCCAGATCGAGTCGGTCGCCAGCGAGGACGTGGAAGAGGAAATCCGCCGCCCGCGCAAGCCGCGCTCGCGCCGCTACAAGATCCAGGAGGTCATCAAGGTCCGCCAGATCCTGCTGGTGCAGGTCGTCAAGGAGGAACGCGGCAACAAGGGTGCCGCGCTGACCACCTATCTCAGCCTGGCCGGGCGTTACTGCGTGCTGATGCCGAACACCGCCCGCGGCGGCGGGATCAGCCGCAAGATCACCAACGCGGTCGACCGCAAGCGGCTGAAGGCCATCGCCACAGAGATCGACGTGCCGCAGGGCGCCGGGCTGATCGTCCGCACCGCGGGCGCCAAGCGCACCAAGGCCGAGATCAAGCGCGACTACGAATACCTGCAGCGGCTTTGGGAACAGATCCGCGAGCTGACGCTGAAATCCGTCGCGCCCGCCCCGATCTACGAGGAGGGCAACCTCATCAAGCGGTCGATCCGCGATCTCTACAACCGCGAGATCGACGAGATCTTCGTCGAGGGCGAGGAAGGCTACCGCCTGGCCAAGGACTTCATGAAAATGCTCATGCCGTCCCATGCCAAGAACGTGAAGCATTACACCGACCCGCTGCCGCTCTTCGCGCGCTACCAGGTGGAAAGCTACCTGTCCTCGATGTTCAACCCGACGGTGCAGCTGCGNTCNGGNGGCTACATCGTGATCGGGGTCACCGAGGCGCTGGTNGCCATCGACGTGAACTCCGGCAAGGCGACAAAGGAAGGCTCGATCGAGGAGACGGCGCTCAAGACCAACCTCGAAGCCGCCGAGGAAGTGGCGCGCCAGCTGCGGCTGCGCGATCTCGCCGGCCTGATCGTCATCGACTTCATCGACATGGACGAGAAGAAGAACAACGCCGCCGTCGAGAAGCGCATGAAGGACAAGCTCAAGACCGACCGCGCCCGCATCCAGGTCGGCCGCATCTCGGGCTTCGGCCTGATGGAGATGAGCCGCCAGCGGCTGCGCCCCGGCATGATCGAGGCGACCACTGCGCCCTGCCCGCACTGCCACGGCACCGGGCTGATCCGCAACGACGAGAGCATGGCGCTCTCGATCCTGCGCCAGCTCGAGGAAGAGGGCGTGCGCAAGCGTGCCGGCGAGGTGCTGGTCAAGGCACCGGTGGGCATCGCCAATTTCCTGATGAACCAGAAGCGCGCCCATATCGCCATGATCGAGGCCCGCTACGCGCTTTCCGTGCGGATCGAGGCCGACCCCGCGCTGGTCAGCCCCGACCACACGATCGAACGGTTCAAGACCGCCTCGCGGCCTGTGGCCGAGGTGCCCTCGCCCGTGGTGTCGGTCGATTCGCCCCTGCCCGAGGCCGATCCCATCGAGCCGGACGAGACGGTGGAGGCCGCCGAGGCCCCGGCCCCGCGGCCCGAGGGCGAGCCGGGCGACGGCCAGCCCAAGAAGAAACGCCGCCGCCGCAGGCGTCGCGGCAAGGGCGGCGGCAACGGCAACGGCGAGGCCCAGAAGCCCGCCGACCAGAGCACCGACCAGGCCGCCGAGGGCGAGAGCCCGGCCGAAGGCGAGGCGACGGTTCCGGCCGCGGCCGAGGAAACGGGCGCCCCCCCTGCCGAGGCCACGCCGGAGGCCGAGACGGCCGAAGCGCCCAAGCCGCGGCGCAGCCGCGCGCGCAAGAAGCCGAAGGCCGACGAGGCCGCGCCCGCCGAGGCCGGCACGGAGGCTGCGGAGGCCACGGCCGAAGACGCCGAGGCCAAGCCCAAGCGCAAGCGCGCGCCAGCCCGCCGCAAGAAGCCCGAACCGGCACCCGCGGCGGCCGAGGCGGCCGCGGAGCCGACGCCCCCCGAGACAGCGGCGCCGGCAGAGCCCGCGCAGCCATCGTCGGCGGCGCCGGAACCGCAACCGGCCCCCGCGCCGGAGGCTGAACCGGCAGTGGCCGAAGCCCCGGCCCCCGCGCCTGAAAAGACGCCAGAAATGGCCGAGACCGCCGAGACCACGCCCGACGAGAAGCCAAAGCCGAAACGGCGCGGCTGGTGGGCGCTCGGGCGCTGATCCCGGTATGCCATGACGGCGCCGGTCCCCGGACGGGGCCGGCGCCGATCACTTTCGCGCCAGCGCCCGCCTTTCCCGGGCTGGCGCGCGGGTCCGGATATGCTAGGACCGGCTGAGCCCAAGACCGCAAAGGACGAGACGCCGATGAAACGCCTTCTCACCGCGCTGGCCCTGGCCGCGCTGCCGCTGCCCGCCCTGGCGCAGGGCACCGACATGACCGACCTGAGCGCCGCCGAGCGCGACGCGTTCCGGGCCGAGGTCCGCGCCTATCTGCTCGAGAATCCCGAGGTTCTGCTCGAGGCCATCGACCGGCTCGAACAGCGCCAGGCGGAACAGCAGCAGGCCAGCGACGCCAGCCTGATCGCGACCAACGCGGAGGCGATCTTCGCCGATGGCCACAGCTGGGTCGGCGGCAATCCGGACGGCGACATCGCCCTGGTCGAGTTCCTGGATTACCGCTGCGGCTATTGCCGCCGAGCCTATGACGAGGTGATGTCCCTGGTCGATACCGACGGCGATATCCGTTTCATCGTCAAGGAATTCCCCATCCTCGGCGAAGAGTCGGTCGCCGCCTCGCGCATGGCCATCGCCACCAAGATGGTCGCCGGCGACGAGGCCTATTACCGCGTCCATGACGCGCTGATGACCTTCAACGGCCGGATCACCGAGAATTCGCTGACCCGGCTCGCCGAGCAGCTCGATCTCGACGCCGATGCGATCATCGACCGGATGGACAGCCCCGAGATCACCGAGATCATCGAGGAAAACCGCGCGCTGGCCCAGCGGCTCCAGATCACCGGGACGCCGACCTTCGTGCTCGAGGACCAGATGCTGCGCGGCTACGTCCCGCTCGAACAGATGACGATGATGGTCGACCGGGTCCGCGACGCCGCGGCCGCCGAATGATCCGCGGGCCGATTTTTTCCGTCTATGCTTTTCACCCCGGGCCGCCTTGCGTATAAGCGTGGGCGACCCGGGAAAAGCCTGCGCCAGACAGGCTCGCAAGAACGATCGAGGATTCCATGACCAAGAAGTCCCATGACTCGGACGTCGCCTTCATCCAGGCGCTGGCCGAATTGCTGCGCGAAAACGACCTGACCGAGCTCGAGGTCCACCGGGACTACGGCGAGGACGACAGCCTGAACGTGCGCGTGGCGCGCCAGGGGCAGACCGTGCAGGTCAGCGCCCCCGCGCCGATGCCGGCCCCCGCCGCCCCCGCGGCCCCGGCCGCACCCGGGGCCGAGCCGCCGGCCGCGCCGTCCGCGGGCGCGGCGGAGGATCCCGCGCAGCATCCGGGCGCGGTGACCTCGCCGATGGTGGGCACGGTCTACCTGCAGCCCGAGCCGGGCACGCCGGCCTTCGTCAAGGTCGGAGACAGCGTCGACGAGGGTCAGACCCTGCTGATCGTCGAGGCGATGAAGACGATGAACCACATCCCCGCGCCGCGCGGCGGGACGGTGAAGCGCATCCTCGTCGAGGATGGCACGCCGGTGGAATTCGGCGCCCCCCTGATGATCGTGGAGTGAGGCGCGCATGTTCTCGAAGGTCCTGATCGCCAACCGGGGCGAGATCGCCCTGCGTGTGATCCGCGCCTGCCGCGAGATGGGCATCCGCTCCGTCGCGGTGCACTCCACCGCCGACGCGGACGCGATGCACGTGCTTATGGCCGACGAGAGCGTCTGCATCGGCCCCGCGTCCAGCGCGCAGAGCTATCTCTCGATCCCCGCCATCATCTCCGCCTGCGAGATCACCGGCGCCGAGGCGATCCACCCCGGCTACGGCTTCCTGTCGGAGAACGCCAATTTCGTGCAGGTGGTCGAGGATCACGGCCTGACCTTCATCGGTCCCCGGGCGGAACATATCCGCATCATGGGCGACAAGATCACCGCCAAGGAGACGATGAAGCGTCTCGGCGTGCCCTGCGTGCCGGGCTCCGAGGGCGGCGTGGCGGATGTCGAAGAGGCCCTGAAGCTGGGCGACGAGATCGGCTACCCGGTCATCGTCAAGGCCACNGCGGGCGGCGGCGGACGNGGCATGAAGCTCGCCCGCTCGCGCGAGGAGCTGACCCACGCCTTCCAGACCGCGCGATCCGAGGCCAAGGCCGCTTTCGGGAACGACGAGGTCTATATCGAGAAATACCTCGCCCGGCCCCGGCATATCGAGATCCAGGTCTTCGGCGACGGCAAGGGCAACGCCGTGCATCTGGGCGAACGCGACTGCTCGCTGCAGCGTCGCCACCAGAAGGTCTTCGAAGAGGCCCCCGGCCCCGCCATCGACGCCGAGACACGCGCGCGGATCGGCAAGACCTGCGCCGATGCCATCGCCGAGATCGGCTACGCCGGCGCCGGCACGATCGAGTTTCTCTACGAGGACGGCGCGTTCTTCTTCATCGAGATGAACACCCGGCTCCAGGTCGAACACCCGGTGACCGAGGCCGTCTACGGCGTCGACCTCGTGCGCGAACAGATCCGCGTCGCGGCCGGCCAGCCGATGCATTTCACCCAGGACGACCTGAGCCTGCAGGGCCATGCCATCGAGGTGCGGATCAACGCCGAGAAACTGCCGAATTTCTCGCCCTGCCCCGGCAAGGTCACGACCTTCCACGCACCGGGCGGGCTGGGCGTCCGGATGGATTCGGCGCTCTATTCCGGCTACGCGATCCCGCCCTATTACGACAGCCTGATCGGCAAGCTGATCGTCAGCGGCTTCGACCGCGAAGAGGCGCTGGCGCGGCTCAAGCGCGCGCTTGGCGAACTGATCGTGGACGGGGTCGACACGACCGTGCCCCTGTTCCACGCGCTGGTGGAGGAGCCCGATATCCAGAAGGGCGACTACAACATCCACTGGCTCGAGAAATGGCTCGAGACGAACCTGGGCGGCTGACCCTGGCGGATACCGCGCGGGCGGCGGCGTGCGCGTCCCGCGCCCCGGTCCCCGGCCCGATACGGAGGCGGCGGTCCCGATGAGCCAGGCCATCACGCCGGAACTGCTGCTCAAGGCCTATGCCGCCGGGATCTTCCCGATGGCCGAGGGGCGCGACGACCCCGAGGTCTTCTGGGTCGATCCGCGGCGCCGGGGCATCCTGCCGCTTGACGGCTTCCACGTCTCGCGCAGCTTGCGCCGCCGCATCCGCCAGCGCCCCTTCGAGATCCGCGTGGACAGCGATTTCGAGGGCGTGTTGCGGGGCTGCGCCGACCGCCCGGAGACCTGGATCAACGACGAGATCTTCACGCTCTACGTCCGGCTGCACGCGATGGGGCGCGCCCATTCCGTCGAGGCCTGGGAGGGCGGACAACTGGTCGGCGGGGTCTACGGCGTGGCGCTTGGCGCGGCCTTCTTCGGCGAAAGCATGTTCTCTCGGCGCAGCGATGCCTCGAAGATCGCGCTGGCCTATCTCGTGGCGCGGCTCAGGGCCGGCGGCTTCACGCTGTTCGACACGCAGTTCACCACGGCGCATCTGGAACGGCTCGGCGCGATCGAGATCAGCCGCGCCGCCTATCACCGCCGGCTGGCGGAGGCGCTGTCGCGCGGGGCGGATTTCCGCGCTCAGTCGGCGGAGGTCTCCCCGGAGGAGGTTCTGCAGCTGATCACCCAGACGTCGTAGCGCGGGTGGTCCAGCGCCATCAGCGCCGGCGAGGAGGCGATCATCCAGCCCTCGAAGCGCGGCGCGTCCAGCCCGTCCTGGTCTATCGTCAGGAAGGCGAAAGCGTCGCTGGCCGGCGATTCCGACGGGTAGCGGCATTCGCCGAGCGTGATCGCGAGGTCGCGGTAGCGCACCGTTTCGCCCGGCGCGATCTCGATGTCGGTCAGCGCGCCGGAGACGCGGTCCAGACCGCGCAGCAGTGCGCCTTCGGGGGCGGTGCTGACATCGGGGGGCTGCTGGGCCTCGGCCCCGCCGACGCCCAGCGCGAGCGCGATCAGGGCCGCCGGGGCGATCATTGCTCCTGGTCGCCCGAGACGAGCTTCATCATGAGCGATATCAGGCTCACCGAGCCCTGCGTATCCTCGATCTCGGTGCCCGGCTCCAGGTTGAAGGGGGCGCCGCCCGGCAGGATCTCGATGTAGTTTCCGCCCAGAAGCCCGTCCTGGCTGACCAGGATCGCGCTGTCCTCGGGAATCTCGACCGCGTTGGGGATCGAGACGGCCGCCTCGGCGCGGAAGGTGCGCGGGTTCAGCTCGAGGCGGGTGACCGTGCCGATCTTGACGCCGGCGAGCCGCACCTCGGTCCCGACGGAGATGCCGTCGGCCGACCGGAAACTCGCGGTCAGTTCGTAGCTGTCCTTCTTCGGCGCGATCCCCGTGGCCTCGGTCGCGAAGAAAAGGAAGCCCGCCGCCAGCGCGATCACGAGCGCGCCGATGATGGTTTCAGTGGTGTTCTCGGACATGGGCTGCCGTCACTCCGGCTGCCAGGCCTCGTAATCGCTGCGCTCCACCGGGTCGGCGGTGCGCAGCGACCCGGCCGGCGCGTAGGCCGCCGGCGTGCCGGTCAGGTTTTCCTGGTGGGGCTTTTCCCACGACTTGTGCGGCAGCGGGGTCTTGCTGGGCGGCTCGTCCCAGGTGAAATGCAACCAGCCATGCCAGTCCGGCGAGACGCGGCTCGCCTCGGCCTCGCCGTTATAGATCACCCAGCGCCGCTTGCCGTCGCGTGTCTCGTAGAACGCGTTGCCCTGCTCGTCCTCGCCGACCAGCTTGCCCTTGCGCCAGGTATAGAGCTGGGTGTTGAGCGTCTGCCCGTTCCACCAGGTCACCGCGCGCAGGAGTGTCTTCAGGATACCCATCGGCCTCTCCAAGATTCCGTAGCCCCGATATGGACCATGTGCGGCGCAAGGTCCAGTGGGAACCCTGCGTGCGCGGGGCTTTGCCGGGCCGCGAAAGGCACGGGGCGGCCCGCATCCGCGCGCCGCCCCGTGAACCCGTGCAGAAACGGCTCAGCCCGCGCTGGTGCCCTCTTTCTTCTGTTCTGTATAGATGAAGAGCGGCTTGGCCTCGGAGGTGACGGCCTCCTCGTTGACGACCACCTCCTCGACGTCGTCGAGGCTCGGCAGGTCGTACATCGTGTCGAGCAGGATATCCTCCATGATCGACCGCAGCCCGCGGGCGCCGGTCTTGCGCTCGATCGCGCGCTGCGCGATGGCCTTCAGCGCATCCTCGGTGAAGGTCAGCGCCACGCTCTCGAGCTCGAAGAGCCGCTGGTACTGCTTGACCAGCGCGTTCTTGGGCTGGGTGAGGATCGTGACCAGCGCCTCCGCGTCCAGGTCGGTCAGCGTCGCGATCACCGGCAGGCGGCCGACGAATTCGGGGATCAGGCCGAATTTCAGCAGATCCTCGGGTTCGAGATCCGACAGCGTTTCGCCGACCTGCCGCGCTTCCTCGTCCTTGACGTCGGCACCGAAGCCGATCGCCGAGCCCTTGCCGCGCTGCGCGATGATCTTGTCGAGCCCCGCGAAGGCGCCGCCGCAGATGAAGAGGATGTTCGTCGTGTCCACCTGCAGGAATTCCTGCTGCGGATGCTTGCGCCCGCCCTGCGGCGGCACGCTGGCGACCGTGCCTTCCATGATCTTCAGAAGCGCCTGCTGCACGCCCTCGCCCGACACGTCACGGGTGATCGAGGGGTTGTCGGACTTGCGCGTGATCTTGTCGACCTCGTCGATATAGACGATGCCGCGCTGCGCGCGCTCGACGTTGTACTCGCTGGCCTGCAACAGCTTGAGGATGATGTTTTCCACGTCCTCGCCGACATAGCCGGCCTCGGTCAGCGTGGTGGCGTCGGCCATGGTGAAGGGCACGTCGAGGATCCGCGCCAGCGTCTGCGCCAGCAGCGTCTTGCCGCAGCCCGTCGGGCCGATCAGCATGATGTTCGACTTCGACAGCTCGATATCGGCGGATTTCGAGGCGTGGTTCAGGCGCTTGTAGTGGTTGTGCACGGCAACCGACAGCACCCGCTTGGCATGGGCCTGGCCGATCACGTAGTCGTCCAGAACCTCGCAGATATCCTTGGGCGACGGCACCCCCTCGGTGGACTTCAGCCCGGTCGATTTGGTCTCTTCCCGGATGATGTCCATGCAGAGCTCGACGCATTCATCGCAGATGAAAACGGTCGGCCCGGCGATGAGCTTGCGCACCTCGTGCTGGCTCTTCCCGCAGAACGAGCAGTAGAGCGTGTTCTTCGAGTCGCTGCCGCTGTTATTCGCCATCAGTTACCTCAGATCGGTTCGCCCGGTCCGCCGGGCAAGCGTGTGTTCCGCGTCGCGGCCGTGCTCGTATTCAAGCTTAGGACAGCCATCCGACAGGGACAATGCCCTTTTGATCGCCGCCCCGGGGGCGTTTTCGCGCGAACCGGGGGGATCAGCTTTCCCCCGGCGTGCCGCGGTTCTCGACGATATCGTCGACGATGCCCCAGTCCCTGGCCGCTTCGGCGGTCATGAAATTGTCGCGCTCGAGCGCCTGTTCCACCGCCTTGATCTTCTGACCCGTGTGATGGACGTAGATCCGGTTCAAGCGGTCGCGCAGCTCGAGGATTTCCTTGGCGTGGATCGAGATGTCGGTCGCCTGGCCCTGGAAGCCGCCGGACGGCTGGTGCACCATGATCCGCGCGTTCGGCAGCGCGAAGCGCATGCCCGGCGCCCCCGCGGCCAGCAGCAGCGAGCCCATCGAGGCCGCCTGCCCCACCACCAGGGTCGAGACCTTCGGCTTGATGTACTGCATCGTGTCGTAGATCGACAGCCCCGAGGTCACCACCCCGCCGGGGCTGTTGATGTACATCGAGATTTCCTTGGACGGATTCTCGGCCTCGAGATAGAGCAGCTGCGCCACGATCAGGGTCGACATGCCGTCATGCACCGGCCCGGAAACGAAGATGATCCGCTCCTTCAGGAGGCGCGAGAAGATGTCGTAGGCGCGCTCGCCGCGGGAGGTCTGTTCGACCACCATCGGGACGAGGGTGTTCATGTAGGTGTCGATCGGATCTTGCATCTCGTGCCTGCCTGTCGCTGTTGTCCGGCCCTTGGGGCTAAAGGTGTAGTTGGCCTCGGGGGGGACTTCAAGGAGCCGCGCCGCCCGCATGTCGAAAATCGTCACGACCGCGCCGGGTCTAGGTCATCCGGGTTGACGCGGTGCGAAGCCGCCGTGCGGCGCTGCCATCCCGGCATGGAAAGGGCCCCGCGGCGCGTGCCGCGGGGCCCCGTCATGTCGCCCGGCGCCTGGGGCGCCGGCAGCGGGATCAATCGTCGTCGAGCGAGTCGACGGCCTTTTGCAGATCCTCCTTGGAGACCTCCTTGTCGGTCACCTCGGCCAGCTCGAGGATGTAGTCGACGACCTTGTCCTCGAAGATCGGCGCGCGCATCTGCTGCTGCATCTGCTGGTTCTGCTGGACGAACTGGAAGAACTGCTGTTCCTGGCCGGGGTATTTCCGCGCCTCGGTCAGGATCGCCTGGGTCATTTCCTGGTCGGTGACCTCGATCTCGTTCTGGTTGCCCAGCTCGGCCAGCAGGAGACCCAGCCGCACCCGCCGCTCGGCCAGCTTCTGGTGCTCCTCGGTCGGCTCGATCTCGCCGTGATCATGGCCCTGCACCTCGGGGTTTTCCTCGTGCCAGAGCTGGTGGGCGATCTGCTTGGCCTCGGTCTCGACCAGGGTCGGCGGCAGGTCGAAATCGACGATCTCGTCCAGCTTGTCGAGCAGCTTGCGCTTGGTGACCTGGCGCGCGGCCTGCTGGTATTCGGCCGACAGGCGCTCGCGGATCTTCTCCTTCAGCGCGTCGAGGCTCTCCTCGCCGTAACGCTTGGCAAGCTCGTCGTCGATCTCGGCGGCCTTGGGCGCCTTGACGGCCTTGACCGTGGTCTCGAAGACCGCGTCCTTGCCGGCCAGGTGCTCGGCCCCGTATTCCTCGGGGAAGGTGACCTTGACCTCCAGCTCCTCGCCGGCCTTCACGCCGACGAGCTGTTCCTCGAACCCCGGGATGAAGGAGTTCGAGCCCAGCACCAGCGGGTAGTCCTCGGCCGCGCCGCCCTCGAAGGCCTCGCCGTCGACCTTGCCGACGAAGTCGATCACGACCTGGTCGCCGTCCTTGGCCTTGGAGCCCTTGCGCCGGTCGTCGAAATCCTGCGCGCTCTCGGCAAGGTTCTTCAGCGCATCGTCCACGTCGGCGTCGTCCACCTGGACGACCATCCGCTCGAGCGAGATGCCCTTCAGCGCGACCTCGGGGATCTCGGGCAGCTTCTCGTAGGACAGCTCCACCTCGACGTCGTCGCCTTCCTTCCAGTCCTCGTTGGTCATCTTGACCTCGGGCTGCATGGCCGGGCGGTCGCCAGTGTCCTCGAAATGCTTGTTCATCGCGCCGTCGACGGCTTCCTGCATCGCCTCGCCCAGCACCTGCTGGCCGAACTGCTTCTTCAGCAGCGCCAGCGGCACCTTGCCCTTGCGAAAGCCCTTCATCTGAACCTCGGGCTGGGCCTCGGCCAGCTTGGCATTGACCTTGTCGTCAAGCTCCTGGGCCGTCAGCATCAGCTTGTATGCCCGCTTCAGACCTTCGTTCTGGGTCTCGGTGACCTGCATGTCGTCCTCGTCCTTCATTCATCCGTGGTGCGGGTGGAGGGACTTGAACCCCCACGCCTCGCGGCGCCAGAACCTAAATCTGGTGCGTCTACCAGTTCCGCCACACCCGCAAAACCTCGAAGGCAGCCCCCCGCCGGAAGCCGCCTCCTGAAATCCGCCTCCCTTTAGCAAAGGCCCGTGCGGGATGCGAGAGGAAAAAGCGCCCGCACCGCCGGGCCGGGCACGCCGCCTGCCGCGCGCCTGGTCAGAGCCCGAGGCCGCGGAAGACGGCCGGCAGCGCCTCGGGCAGATCCTCGGCGATCAGGCCGGCGCCGACATGACGCGCCGCCGCCGCGTGGAGCCAGGCGGCGGTCG
>PR_CR_10_Liq_1_inCRDRAFT_1001596_pt1 | contig 12501 bp, 8 predicted proteins | sample PRCRCaboRojoPR_3_FD_10241 | JGI IMG/M metagenome (IMG submission 10241) | reverse complement strand
CTACCGCCCACCCGCGCCAGAAAGCATCGTTCCCATGGACCAGAGGCCCATGATGCAATAACAATTAATCTGGAACACCCAATGGGGGAACGCCAAAAGCAGTGGCCGCGATCAGAGTTTTCTTCATAACTTTCTCCCACAGGTGATAAGCAACGAAATAAACTCTACCCACCTCAATGTGATAAAGAATGAAAATTATCGCCCAAATCGCGGAAAACACGAAAAAAGGCGAAACTGTGGCGTTTACGGGATAGCTGAAACACACTTTATACGGGTGCAGCCGGGTGATAATTTCCGAACTGGAAACAATGGCTTACGTTTTAGGCCACTGATGGGCCGACCTAACGTCACCCGGCGCGAATCACCGCCGCCCCCGCACAACGAGACCCACGGCACCGCAAGGGGCCGCCGCGCGGACCGGCGTGTCACCGCCCAGGACCCGGCAAGACCTTGCCCAAGGCGGGAGGGGCCAAATCACTCGGTCGTTTCGATGATCATCAACTCGCGTTCCGAGGCGCCGCGCGCATGGTCCAGCGCGGCCTGATACTCGGGCGAGTTGTAGCACGCCTCGGCGGCCTCGACGCTGGGGAACCGGGCCACCACGTTGCGCGGCCGGTCGGTGCCTTCGAGCTGCACATAGCGCCCGCCGCGGGCGATGAAGCTGCCGCCGTGCTTGGCGATGGCGGGCCCCGCAAGTTCCGCGTAGCGGCCATAGGCCTCGGCATCGGTGACGGTCACATGGGCGATCCAAAGGGCTGGCATGGCTTATCCTCCTAGTACGGCTTCGGCGGCCTTGATGGCGGCCTCTGCATTCTCAGTGCTGGCGCCACCGCCCTGGGCCATATCGGGGCGGCCACCGCCGCCCTTGCCGCCCAGCTCGGCCACGGCCGCGCGCACCAGGTCCACGGCCGACAGGCTGTCTTTCAGATCATCGGTCACGCCCGCGGCCACGGCGGCCTTGCCGCCGGTATCGGCGATAAGCAGAACCGCGCCCGAGCCGATCTGCGCCTTGTGCGCGTCGATCAGGCTGGGCAGATCCTTGCCCGAGACGCCCGACAAGGTCTGCGCGATGAAGGACACGCCGTTCACCTCGCGCGCCTCCGGGCCCGCACCCTGCCCCGACCCACCGGCCATGGCCAGCTCGCGGCGCAGCTGGGCCACCTCGTTCGACAGCGCCTTGCGTTCATCCAAAAGCGCCTTGACCCGCGCGGGCACATCGGCGGCCTGGGTCTTCAACTCGCCGGCAACCTCGGCCAGGCGATGATCCTGCGCGCTCAGGTACTCAAGCGCCGCCGCCCCGGTCAGCCCCTCGATCCGCCGTACGCCCGCGCTCGACGCGCTGTCGCCCAGGGTCACGAACAGACCGATATCGCCGGTGCGCGCCACATGGGTGCCGCCGCACAGCTCGATCGAGTAGGTCTTGCCATCCATGCCCTTGCCGGTCTCGGCCCGACCCATGGAGACGACCCGCACCTCGTCGCCGTATTTTTCGCCGAAAAGCGCCTGCGCACCGATCTCGCTCGCATCGTCGGGCGTCATGATCCGGGTGGTCACGGGGCTGTTCTGGCGGATAAAGGCGTTCACCTCGGCCTCCACCCGCTTGATCTCGTCCAGGCTGAGCGCCTTCGAATGGCTGAAATCGAACCGGAGCCGGTCGGGCGCATTGAGCGAACCACGCTGGGCGACGTGATCGCCAAGCGCCTCGCGCAGGGCCTCGTGAAGCAGGTGCGTGGCCGAGTGGTTCGCGCGGATTTGCGACCGGCGGCTGTGATCGACCTCAAGCTGCAGTGCCTCGCCCTTGGCGAATGTGCCGCGGCGGATGGTGACATGATGGGCATAGACCTTGCCGCCGCCCATCTTCTGGGTGTCGGTCACCTCGGCCTGGTCATCTTCGTCCTGCAGACGCCGCAGCCAGCCAGTGTCGCCCACCTGGCCGCCGCTTTCGCCGTAGAACGGCGTCTGGTTCATGACGATCCAGCCGCTGTCGCCCTCGGCGAGGGTATCGACCTCGGCCCCGTCGCGGACCAGCGCAAGCACCTGCCCCTCAGCAATCTCGGTGTCGTAGCCCAGGAAATCCGTGGCACCGTGGGTTTCGGCCAGGTCGAACCAGATCGCGGCATCAGCCGCCTCGCCCGTGCCGGACCAGGCGGCCCGCGCCTTGGCCTTCTGCTCGGCCATGGCGGCATCGAAACCGTCGGTGTCCACGCTGCGCCCCTTTTCGCGCAGCGCGTCCTGGGTCAGGTCGAGCGGGAAGCCATAGGTGTCATACAGCTTGAACGCGGCCTCGCCGGGCAGCGCGGCATCGTCGGGCAAGGCGGCCAGTTCGTCATCCAGAAGCTTCAGACCCCGGTCGAGCGTCTGCTTGAACCGGGTCTCTTCCAGCTGAAGCGTCTCCTCGATCAGGGCCTGGGCACGGGGCAGTTCGGCATAGGCCGCGCCCATCTGGCGCACGAGCGCGGGCACCAGCCGGTGCATCAGCGGATCCTTGGCACCCAGAAGATGCGCATGACGCATCGCACGGCGCATGATCCGGCGCAGGACATAGCCGCGCCCGTCATTCGACGGCATCACCCCGTCGGCGATCAGGAACGAGGTCGACCGCAGGTGGTCCGCGATCACCCGGTGATGGGTCTTGCCCGGCCCGTCGGGATCGGTCGAGGTGGCATCGGCCGAGGCCTCGATCAGGCTGCGCATCAGGTCGGTGTCGTAATTGTCGTGCTTGCCCTGCAACAACGCGCCGATCCGCTCGAGCCCCATGCCCGTGTCGATCGACTGCATGTCGAGCTCTTTCATAGAGCCGTCTTCGAACTGCTCGTTCTGCATGAAGACGATGTTCCAGATCTCAATGAAGCGGTCGCCGTCTTCCTCGGGGCTGCCCGGCGGGCCGCCCCAGATGTGATCGCCGTGATCATAGAAGATCTCGGTGCAGGGGCCGCAGGGGCCGGTCGGGCCCATCTGCCAGAAATTGTCGCTGGTGGCGATCCGGATGATCCGGTCCTCGGGAATGCCGACCTTCTTCCAGATCTCGAAGGCCTCGTCATCGGTGTGATAGACCGTGGCCAGAAGCCGGCTTGCGTCGATGTCGAATTCGCGGGTGATAAGCTCGTAGGCAAAGGGAATCGCCTCGGTCTTGAAATAATCGCCGAAGCTGAAATTCCCAAGCATTTCAAAGAACGTATGGTGCCGCGCGGTATAGCCCACATTGTCGAGGTCATTGTGCTTGCCGCCCGCGCGGACGCATTTCTGCGACGTGGTCGCACGGGTGTAGTCGCGATGCTCGACACCGGTAAAGAGGTTCTTGAACTGCACCATGCCCGAATTGGCGAACATCAGCGTGGGGTCGTTGCGGGGCACAAGCGGGCTCGAGGGCACAACCTCGTGCCCCTGCTTGGCGAAGTATTCGAGGAACGTGGATCGGATATCGTTCAGGCTGGGCATGACCGCGGGCTTTCCTTGTCGTCGCCGCCCACCCCCTGGGCGGCCCCGGCAGATGTATCCACACGGGCCGGTGCTGTCCATGCCCCGAAACGCCAAGAAAAAGGCCGGTGCGCGGGGCACCGGCCATTTGATGATCCTGCCAGGGTTGGGCGTGGCCCAGTGGCGCTTAGGCCTCCATCACGTCGCCGTCATCCTCGGCCTGGTCCATGTCGAACTCGAGCCCGTGGGCGGCGCGGATCTTGTCTTCGATATCGTGGGCGATGCCCGGGTTTTCCTTAAGAAAGTTTTTGGCGTTCTCGCGACCCTGTCCGATACGCTCATCCCCGTAGGAGAACCACGCGCCCGACTTGTCCACGACACCGGCCTTCACACCGAGGTCCAGAAGTTCGCCGGTTTTCGAGATGCCTTCGCCGTACATGATGTCGAACTCGACCTGCTTGAACGGCGGTGCGACCTTGTTCTTGACCACCTTGACGCGGGTGGCGTTGCCCACGACCTCGTCGCGGTCCTTGATCGCGCCGATGCGGCGGATGTCCATCCGGACCGAGGCATAGAATTTCAGCGCGTTGCCGCCCGTCGTGGTCTCGGGGCTGCCGAACATCACGCCGATCTTCATGCGGATCTGGTTGATGAAGATGACCGTACAGTTCGACCGCGCGATGGAGCCCGTAAGCTTGCGCATGGCCTGGCTCATCAGGCGGGCATGAACGCCGACCGAGCTGTCGCCCATGTCGCCTTCGAGTTCGGACTTGGGCGTCAGCGCCGCGACCGAGTCGACTACGACCATGTTGACCGCGCCCGAGCGAACCAGCGTATCGGTGATCTCGAGCGCCTGTTCGCCCGTGTCGGGCTGCGAGATCAGCAGCTCGTCCAGATCCACGCCCAGCTTCTTGGCGTATTGCGGATCAAGCGCATGTTCAGCGTCGACAAAGGCGCACACGCCGCCCTTTTTCTGCTCTTCGGCGATGCAATGCAGGGTCAGCGTGGTCTTGCCCGAGCTTTCGGGCCCGTAGATCTCGATGATCCGGCCCTTGGGAATACCGCCGATCCCCAGCGCGATGTCGAGCCCTAGAGAGCCTGTCGAGGTGGCCGCGATTTCCTGGGCCGGGTTGTCGGCGCCGAGCTTCATGATCGACCCCTTGCCGAACTGGCGTTCGATCTGCGCCAGGGCGCTGTCGAGCGCCTTCTGCTTGTCGGGGTTTTTCTTGCTGTCCATGGAAAGAAGATCTGCCGTTGCCATTGGTTTGGGTTCCTTATTCCACAGCCGCGGATGCGCGGCAATGATCGCCTGTGTTCGCCTCTTGTTCTCGACTTTATGAGATCAAAAAGGGAACATTTCAAGAAAATTCTCTTGGTTCCGACTGTTGCTCCGAGTGGTTAAAGAGTGGTTTACTGCAACAAAATTGAGGGAAATCGGGCACATGCTGGTATTTTGGAAGGAACGCCTAGTGCTGCTTTCGGTGCCCAAGACGGGCACGACCGCGCTGGAGCAGGCGCTGGGGCCCGTGGCCTCGATGGCGATTCTCGATCCGCCACAGCTGAAGCACGCGCCGATCTATCGCTATAACCGCTTTTTACGGCCGATGTTCGAGAAGGTCGGCGGCGACGGTATGGAGGTCGTGGCCGTCATGCGCGAACCCATCGACTGGCTGGGCAGCTGGTATCGCTATCGCAGCCGCCCCTTCATGAAGGGCAAACCCGCCTCGACCGAGGGGATCAGTTTCGACGATTTCATCAAGGGCTACATCAAGGGCGACAAGCCACCCTATGCGGACGTGGGCAGCCAGGCCACGTTTCTTGCACCCCGCGCGAACGGCACCGGTGTCGACCACCTGTTCCGCTATGAAGATCAGCCCGCCTTCCTGGCCTTTCTCGAAGACCGGCTGGGGCGCGAGATCACCCTGCCGCGGGCCAATGTGTCGCCGCAGATGGCGCTGACTCTGTCGCCCGGGGTCGAACGGCGCCTGCGCGACAAATGCGCCGAGGAATTCGCGCTCTGGGACAGTATCCCGCTGCGCGGCTAGGGCGGTCCGTCGCACCCGTCCGCAGGCGCCAATCGTCACGACGGCCCGCAGCGGGGATCAGTGCAGCTGGCGCTGCACGGTCTCGGTCAGATCGCTGAGCGAAAAGGGCTTCGGCAAGAAGACCGAATGGGGGATATCGGCCTGCGCACTGTCGAGGGCGTCTTCGGCATAGCCGGACACAAAGACCACCCTTGTGCCGGGCCGGTCCTCCAGGGCGCGACGCACCCAGCTCGGGCCGTCCATGCCCGGCATCACCACATCGGTGACGAAGACATCGACGGCCATGCCGGCATCGGACAGCAGGTCAAGCGCGGCCTCGGCAGAGTCGGCCTCGATCACGGTCAGGCCGCGCATGCGCAGGGCCCGCGCGGCAAAGGCCCGCACCGGGGCCTCGTCCTCGACCAGCAGCACCACGCCGTCCCGCGGGGTCGAAGACGGGCCGCGCTCGGTCGGAGCATCCTGCATGCGCACGGTGTCGGGCACCGCGTCGACGGCGGGAAACAGCAAGGTAAAACAGGTGCCGTGCCCGGGCTGGCTGTCGACGAAGATGAACCCGCCCGTCTGCTTCACGATGCCATAAGCGGTCGAGAGGCCCAGGCCGGTGCCCTCCCCGGTGCGCTTGGTCGTGTAGAAGGGTTCGAACACCTTGTGCAGCTTGGCCGCGGGGATGCCCATGCCCTGGTCGGTCACGGTGACGGACACATAGTCGCCGGGCGGGATCGTGGCGCGGTCGCGCTGGAGCGGCTCGGCGATGTCGCGCGCCTCGGTGTCGATCACGATCTCGCCGCCCTCGGGCATGGCATCGCGGGCGTTCACCACGAGGTTCATCAGCACCTGCTCCAATTGCCGCTTGTCGGCGCGAATGGGCTTCAGCTCGGGGTCGTGGCGCAGTTTCAGCGTCACCTTCTCGCCCACGAGCCGGTTGAGCAGATGGGTCAGGTCGGCCAGCGTGTCGCGCAGATCGGTCACCTCGAGCCGGAGGGTCTGCTTGCGCGAGAAGGCCAGAAGCTGGCCCACCAGCGCAGCGGCGCGGTTGGCGTTCTGATTGATCTGCATGAGATCGCCATAGTCCGGATCGTCCCGGTCGTGGCGCAGGAGCAGCAGGTCGCAATGGCCCGAAATGGCGGTCAGCAGGTTGTTGAAATCATGCGCCACGCCGCCGGCCAACTGGCCGATCGCCTGCATCTTCTGGCTTTGCACGAATTGCGCCTCGAGCGTCTTGAGCTCGGTCGCGTCGGTCAAAACGGCGATCAGGGCGGGTTGGCCGTTCTCCGAGATCCGGTTGAGCATGACCTGCAGGAACACGTCCTTTTCAGGTTTGGACAGGCGCAGCACCTCGGACCGGTTAAGCCCGCGCCCCTCGGCCGCGTCGGTCAGCCAATCGGCGATGCTGCGTCCCAGCCCCTCGACCAGGTCGGTCAGGCGGGCCGCCTCGCCCTCCGACAGGCCCAGAAGCCGCCGGGCCGGCCGGTTGGAGAGCTGGATCGTGCCATCTGGCTCCAGCTTGACCAGGGGCACCGGCAGGTAGTCGAGACTGCCCTGCCCCGGCACGATCTCGCCGGTGTCGTTTGGCAAAAGGAACAGCTCGCGCCGGGCGTCATGGCTGGCGCGTTCGGCCACCACGCAGGACATGGGGCCCGCGCGCGTGCTGATCTCGTTGATTTCGCCCGGGCGCACGGGCAGCGAGGTCACGAGCTGGTCCAGCGCCTTGACCCGACCGCCGACAAGGGCGCGCGCGGCTTCGTTCATGGACAGGATCGTGTTGTGCCGCCCGACCGTGACCATCGCCAGCGGGATCGCCTCGCGCGTCGCGACGGGGTCGTCCTGTTCGCCGATCCGCCAGACATAGCTGGCGTGACCGATGCGCCGCACCGAAATACGCATCCGGCCGCTGCGGCAGACCACGTCTTCGGTCGCGGTGCCGGTGGCGGCGGCCTGGTCCTGCAGGCGGTACAGCAGGGCGGCGGGGTTTGCGATGGTGTCCCGCAGCACGCCGGCCAGGGTCTCGGGCCGGCCCGGGCCAAAGCGCTGTTTCGCGGCCGCGTTGACGGTGACGAGCGCGCCGTCGGCGTCGCTGACAAAGCTCGCCACGCTGTCGGCCGCCAGGAAATCCGACAGCACCCGGTGCAAGGCGCGGTCCTTTCGGCGCAGCCAAAGGCTGCGGAGCCGCGACAGCAACGCGAGCGCCAGCACCGTCGCCGCCGCCGTCAGACACCACAAGGCGGCGCGGCCGCCCTCGACGCCCAGGGCCGTCCCCGCCAACACCAGCGCCACCGCGACCAGCCACCAGAACCGCTGGTCGAGCCGGGTGGTCAGGCACGGGCCCGAACCGGGCAAAACTCCGGTGTCAGTCAAAAGACCAGGCCTCCTTCAGACTCGCTTGCCGCCATTAGGAGGCCCAAGCGTTAACCGCAGCTTAAGCGCCGCCCTAAAACGGCGCTTCGCGAAATCAACCTGGGATTGTGTTAGCCCGACCTGCGGAAAACCGCCAGAAAAAATCCGTCGGCCCCGTCCAGCGGCGTCCAACGGTGGCGGGCCTCCTCGGCGAAGGCCGGGTGACGGGCCAGAAACGCATCGGCCTGGCCGTCGTTCTCGGGACGCAGGACCGAGCAGGTCGCGTATGCCAGCCGTCCCCCCAAGGCCACCAGCCCGGCGGCGCGGTCGAGGATTTCGGCCTGTACCGCCAACAGCTCGGTCAGCCCCGTTTGGTCAAGGCGCCATTTGCCCTCGGGGGACCGGCGCCAGGCCCCGCTGCCCGAACAGGGCGCGTCGCACAGGACGAGATCATAGCGCGCGCCATCTGGCACCGTCTCCAGAATCTCGACCCGGGCCCCGGCGCGCGCGGCACGGTCCGGAAGATCCTTCATCCGGCGCGGGGCGGCGTCATGGGCGGCGATCCTGCCTCCGGTGGCCGCCGCCAACGCCAGGGTCTTGCCCCCACCCCCGGCACAATAGTCAAGAATGCTGGTGGTTGCGCCCGGTTCCAAGGCGTCGATTACCGCCTGGGAGGCCGCGTCCTGCAGTTCCACGAGCCCGTCGCGATAGGCGGCACTGGCCGCGACCCGGCGGGCGTTCGCAGTCACCTCCAACGCGGTGGGCGCTAGCGCGTGAGGGCGCGTCTCGATCCCCTCCTGCGCCAGGCGGGCACGGGCGGTGTCTCGGGCGCCTTTCAGCCGGTTGGCCCGCAAAAAGACCGGCGCGCGATGGCGCAGGGCCTCGGCCACCGCCGCGTCATCGGACCCGAGGCTCTCGCGCCAGAGCGGCAGGATCCAGTCGGGCAGGTCCCACATGGCGCCGTCGCCGGCGGGCACATGGCCTGCGCGGTCCGCCTCGTCGAGGGGCGGTGGCGCGTAGGTGTCGCCGGTGAACAGGGTCTCGGGCGCGATCCCGTCCTGGCGCAGGAGGCCCAGCATCAGGCCCCGACCGGTCATCCCACCGCCCATCGCCGCACAGGACCGCATGCGGCGCAGCACGTCGAAGACATGGTCGCGCACCGCCGCGCGGTCCTTGGACCCGGCAAAGCGCGACCGGCGCGCCCAGCCGGTCAGCGCCTTTTCCGCCGCCGTGCCCGACAGGATGGTGTCCAGCACCTCGATCGCGGCCTGGACCCGTGCACCGGGGGTCATGGGCGGTTACGCCATGCGGTAGTTGGGGGATTCGCGCGTGATCTGCACGTCGTGCACATGGCTTTCCTTGAGCCCGGCATTGGTGATCTTCACGAACTGGCAGTTGTGCCGCATCTCTTCGACGGTCGCACAGCCGGTATAGCCCATGGCCGCGCGCAAGCCCCCCACCAGCTGGTGGATGACCGCGCCGGCCGAGCCTTTATAGGGCACCTGCCCCTCGATCCCCTCTGGCACCAGCTTGTCGCTGGCGGCATCCTTCTGGAAATACCGGTCGGCCGAGCCGCGCGCCATCGCGCCCAGGCTGCCCATCCCGCGATAGGATTTGAAGGACCGGCCCTGGTACAGGATCACTTCGCCCGGGCTTTCGTCGGTGCCCGCGATCATGCTGCCCACCATGGCACAGGAAGCACCCGCCGCGATGGCCTTGGCGAAATCGCCAGAGAACTTGATGCCGCCGTCGGCGATCACAGGCACATCGCCCGCGGCGGCGGCGCAATCCATGATCGCGCTCAGCTGCGGCATGCCCACGCCCGCGACCATGCGGGTGGTGCAGATCGAGCCCGGCCCGATGCCCACCTTGACCGCGTCGGCGCCCGCGTCGATCAGGGCGCGCGTGGCATCGGCAGTGGCCACGTTGCCCGCGATGACCTGCACCTCGTTCGACAGGCGCTTGACCCGCGCGACGGCCTCGAGCACGCCCGCGGAATGGCCATGGGCGGTGTCCACGACGATCACGTCGACCTGGGCATCGACCAGCGCCTCGGAGCGTTCGAAGCCCGCATCGCCAACGCCGGTGGCGGCGGCCACGCGCAGGCGGCCCAGCCCGTCCTTGCAGGCGGTGGGGTTCAGAACCGATTGTTCGGTATCCTTGAGGGTCAGAAGACCGGTCAGCTTGCCCTGGGCATCGGTGACCAGCAGCTTTTCGATGCGGCGCGCCTTCATCAGGCTGATCGCCTCTTCCCGGTCGGCCGGTTCGCGCAGGATTGCCAGGTTTTCGGACGTCATCATCGCATGCACCGGTGTGGCGTCGTCGCCCGCAAAGCGCATGTCGCGATTGGTCACGATGCCCATCACGCGGTGTTTGTCGTCGACTACCGGGAAGCCGGAAAAGCCGTAGCGTTCGGTCAGGGCGCGCGCATCGGCCAACGTCTGGTCGGGGCGCAGGGTCACGGGGTTGTAGACGATGCCCGACTCGAAGCGCTTGACCCGGCGCACCTCGCGCGCCTGCTCGTCGACCGTGAGGTTCTTGTGGATCACACCCATGCCGCCTGCCTGGGCCATGGTGATCGCCATGCGGCTTTCGGTGACCGTGTCCATGGCCGAGCTCAGGAGCGGGATGTTCAGATCGATCGCCCGGGTCACGCGGGTGCGGGTGTCGGCGCTCGAGGGCAGCACGCTGGACGCGGCCGGAACCAAGAGAACGTCATCGAAGGTCAGGGCCTCGCGAATCTCCATGGGGCAACTCCTTGGGAGGGTTCGGTTGGCGCGTCCCTATCGCACGGGGCGGCGGGAAAGGAAAGGCGTCAAAGCGGCCTTGCCCGGACGGGCCCGTCACGCCACTGTGACAACACCGACGGCAGGGGGGCGTGGCGACATGGCGGGACACGGATACGATGGCGGACGGCTCGATCTGCCCTTCGTGGGCATCTCGACCTTCGGCAAGCGGCCCTATCAGCCCGATTGGACCGCCATCGAGGCCGAGGCGGCGGTCCTCGGCGCGCCCTTCGATTTCGGCACCCAGTGGCGCCCCGGTGCCCGCTTCGGCCCCCGCGCGGTGCGCGAAGCCTCGACTCTGTTCAGCTTCGGCCACGCGGGCGCCTATGACCACGAGGACGACGCGACCTACCTGCCCGGGTCGGTGCGGATCGTGGACCTGGGCGATGCGGACATCGTCCATACGGATACCGAACAGAGCCACGCGAACATCGAAACCGGTGTACGCGCGATCCTTGGCGCGGGCGCGCTGCCGGTGGTGATCGGCGGGGATCATTCGGTCAACATCCCCTGCCTGCGCGCCTTCGAGGGCCAGGGCGACATCCACGTCCTGCAGATCGACGCGCACCTCGATTTCGTCGATGAACGCCACGGGGTGCGCCACGGCCATGGCAACCCGATGCGCCGCGCGACCGAGCACGCTTATGTCACCGGCCTCACGCAGCTGGGCATCCGCAACGTCAGCTCGACCGCGAAAGAGGGCTACATGGCCGCCCGCGCCATGGGTTCGGACATCCTGTCGGTGCGCCAGTGCCGGGCGCTGGGCACCGCGGCCCTCGCCACAAGGATCCCAAAGGGCGCACGCCTGTACCTCACCATCGACATCGACGCTTTCTGCCCCTCGATCGCGCCGGGCACGGGCACGCCCAGCCATGGCGGGTTTCTCTACTACGAGGTGTTGGAGCTATTGCAGCAGCTCGCGCGAGAGCACGAGATCGTGGGGATCGACCTTGTCGAAGTCGCCCCGGATTACGATCCCACCGGATCGACCGCGATCCTCGCAGCGCAGCTTCTACTGAACCTGCTGGGCTTCATCTTCCACGCCAAGGGGCACTGAGCCAGCAAACGCCTCTGCGACGCGTTTGCCAGTGCAGGTCTTCTGCGAAGACCGCCTGCCATGGTTTTCGCAGAAAAATCGCCCTACTCGGCCGGACCGGATGTCAGGACCATCGAGATCGGCACAAGCGCCACGCGGCTGGCGCGGTCTTGCAACCCCCAAAGCAGCAGGGCCGAAATCGTGTCGGGCCGCAGCCGGCCCACCATGATCACCCCACCCTCCTGGCCCGCGCGGAATGCCGCGCCATCCAGGAACCGCCGGATCGTCGCGGCATCCTGACCGTCGCCGTCGAAATCCCGGAACACCGTGGCGGCGGGAACGCCGTCGCGGGTGGCCAGCTTGCGCGCCGTGTCGAGCCCGTTGGGAAAAAGGACCAGCCCGTGCCCGCTTTCATCGACGATCGCCGTGACCTGGTCCGACACGGCGCGGCTGACCTGCAGGCCAAGGTCCGGCGTCTCCATCACGCCCACCGCCTCGGGCAGCGCATCCAGCGCCGAGGCCAGCGCAACCTCGGCGTCCTGCGGGGTCGCGGCCTCAGGCAGGCCCGCCATGGCGAGCACTTCGAAGCCCAGGTCGCGATATTGCTGCATCTGCGCCGTCGCGCCGGGCTGGGCCGCGTCCAGCGCGATGGTGATCGGATAGGGGAACCCCGCCAGGGCCTCGGGGCCGAGCGCGCCCCGACCGTCATCGATCAGCACCACGGAAAACAGAGGTCTGTCCCCCGGATCCTCGGTCTGCACGGCGAACCGCTCGATCGGGCGTGGGGCGTTCGGTGGCGCGGCTGCCTGAGCGGGTGCATCTGCCCCGCCACCGCGATTGGTCTGCACGTTCGGCGCCAGGTCGGCGATCGTGCCCGCCGTGG
>PR_CR_10_Liq_1_inCRDRAFT_1001594_pt1 | contig 12514 bp, 11 predicted proteins | sample PRCRCaboRojoPR_3_FD_10241 | JGI IMG/M metagenome (IMG submission 10241) | reverse complement strand
CTGTAGTTGCAGAATCTTCCAAGGAGCCAAGATACAGTAAAGATATCCCTATACAGTAGAGTGCGCTGACCCACTTGAGTAATATCTTTAAACGGTATTTTAGAGAAGTCATATTCCGACCATTTTAAATCTTCATTCATAATTTTATGATATACTCTTTGTTAAATTTTGTCAACATAAATTCTATTATATAGCCAAGGATTAATATCTTTCCAAGTTTCATTACGAATAGTATTTAATTTACTGTCCATATCAACGAATAGCTCAGTGTTGCCGGGTTGCTTTAATTCATCAACTATTAACTTATATATAGGTTCTTGATTATCTTGGTAAGTGTTAATTAATTCTTTCTTAACCTCAGCAGGTAAGTTTCGAGGCATCATCCATTCTGGGCCATCTACCATAACATACTTATGATATAAGTTATGTTTGTTACAGAAATCTATCAGCTCGTGTACTTTGTTTACATTATAAATGCTAGCCACACTATGTATACTGGGATTTGCGCCTTGAGCTTTGAACCATAGAACGTTTGATTCTACTGTATTCCAGTCACTTCCTTTTCTTAAAAAATCGTTAAGTCGACCGTAGCTGTCTATACTTAATTCAATTTTTAATTTGTGCACTTCTCTTAACAAGTCAAGAAGCTCTCCTTGGGGGCGTATAGTTGCATTAGTTATTATTAACAAAGTAAGTTTAGACCTATCACATTTTTTTAGCAGATCAATCAATTTTTGTTCTTCCATAAGCGGTTCTCCGCCCAATAACTTTATAAATCTTAGTTCTGATAAATCATATTCATCTAAAATAGTGTTTTTTGCAATTATGCCGCTGTGTTTGATTCCAAGTTTCTTTGCGTCACTGTACCAACTGGTACTAAGTTCTGGGCCACACATTCTACACTTGTTATTACAAACGTTACTAAATGTTAGATCAATATTAGTTAATTTTGGAACTTTGCCTCTTGTTTCTTCAGGAAATCCGAAATGTGTAACACTATTCATATCAAGACGCATACTAGTGCCACTAGTTTCTTCGTCTTTGTAACATTTACTACAGCCTTCTATATACTCGTCATTGAGCATCTTTTCTCTTATGTGCTTGAGAAAAGGATGATTAAATGGATCGGAATGTTCCACAGTCAAATCAGCAGGCGTTTCTTCCCATCTAAAATAACAACACGGAAATACCCTGCCATCTGGTCTTGTGGCAATATGATGAAAGGGAAGATCGCAACTGTATTTTCTTTTAGTCATTGGCCCACTCCTTGAGAGGATAAATTATTTCTCTTGTTATATTATCACGGATTATTTCTTGATTACAAAAATGTCTATTATTATGTTTTAATCTAGCCAAAGTTTCTGTATCATAGCGTTTTTCTCTATTGATATTTTTAATGTTACTTTTTATTATTTTAACTTTTTCTTTTATTGATACCATGTTATCATAACTTTCCCTAAAAATATTATCGAAAGTTACAAAGCCCCATTGACTTAGTTTTTTTAGAGTACCTGGATTAGAGATTATCATAAATGGATGATTCATATAAATTGGTTTATAGGTTTTTTCTGTTGTAAATCCTTTAGACGTTTCATCATAAAATGTTTCAAGTACAACGCTACAATAGCTAGTGTTATACCACATTGGGTCTATATACATAAGTTTATCAAAATCTGTTTCGTTCTCGGATATATCATTATACTCATTACTAGAACTTAGTCTAGGCAAGGATTTTTGTATATCTCCTCTACTGTAGTATCCCATAGGCAAAATATCTAACATTTTGTCAAAAACTTCTTTTCGCCACGGTTTGTTTTTTATAGATCTGGCCTGCATAAGAAAGTGCTTATGATTAGGTAAAGATGTATCAATTGGCCAACGATAAGTGTCTGCGATAAGAAAGTACTGCGTCCACCAAAATGTTTCTGCAAATGTTATATTTTTTGCATTGATATATCCATGCTGTTTATCTGCGAATAGGAAAAAGAATCTTTGATCATTGCAGTATAACGAACTAAAAAAAGGATCAAAAGCTTCGCCGCCGCCAATAATAAATCTATTATCAGGATATTTTTTTATAAAGTCATGCGAGTTTGCATATTCAGAAAAGCCTAGATAAAATATGTCATTTGATGTTATTTTTTCTACTTTGTTATAAGCTATAAATTCTAAATCGTGCTTGTTAGAAAGCTCCTTCAGCCAAGGCTGTGCGTTTATAAAAAATAATACCTTTGAAGCGCCTTCATAAACAATTCTAGTCATTATAAAAACCAGATACCTGTAGGTATATTTTGGCGTAAGGCCTGCATTAGCACTTAGATGCAAATGATCACTGTCCCACATATATCCTTCTCCGGCTTTCCAATGTGTGCTTGTTTGCCAATCTTTGTTTTCGTCTTGATAATTTATAAAGTGGCCCACCTGCCAATCTTCTAGATAGATATTTGCTCTTACTTTCTTTCTGTTATCATGTGGATATAATTTTTTAATTTTAAAGAAAGTATCTCTGTGTAGGGTAACTACATTACCAGGAGGCTGCAAAATTGCACTAATAGTTACAACTTCCATGCCAAGAATGTTGCCAATTTCTTTGTAGTCAACGTCATTGCTGGTCCACCATATTTGCTGTATTCTTGTGTTGTCCTCATGATAACTCTTGGGAAATCCTCCCACAGTACTATGTATATCTTCTTGTTCTACCTTTTGATAGCTAATACAACTACCATAGTGTGCATCATAGTCGGCATTCAAAAACTTACTTAAATCATAATCAAAAAATATAGATCTAATCATTTGTCTTCCTTTAGAATAGGTGCAAGAACATCTGTTTTAAAGTGTCCCTTGACTGTTTGCAGATAATTTTCTTTGTACTTACTTTTAGGAGCACATAATCCGCAACCACAAGTATGTTTAGGACATGTAATTGTAGGAAGTGTACCTGTTTTCATTTTTTCTCTTAGATCGGCTATAATTTTTTTACCTTCACTGATCCTTCCTATTGCACCGCGTGTTCCGTCAAATCTTGCTTGGCATGTTTGGTGATGATAAACTAGATCTGTCTGCTGTTCTAAATGCAAGAAAAACCAATTAACACTACATTGCCATCCTTTAAATTCGCGCATGTCTACAAAGGTGCTTTTGCGCTTTTCTCCGTTATTGCTGAGACACATTTCCCTACTGCCGCAACACGGACGTCCTATACTCATACCTAGTTTTTTCTTTTCAGTAGTTTTTTTGCCTGCGGCACTTAGTACTTTGTTTTCTTCGAGGTCTTGCTTTTTACCGTTTAAACGTTCGTTACGATATTTCCAGTAATTTTTCATATAGTCTAGTTGTTCTTCAGTATACGTATGTGCAAAATTACTGCGACTGTCTGGTTCTTCCCCAATTACACGAGGTACATACTTTACACCGTGATCATCTAAAAACTCACACAAGTCTTTACACTCGTCAAAGTAAGCAGCATGAAACATAACATTTACACTGACGGTAAAATCGTGCTTGTGTCCTTCTGTATGGAACTGTAATATTCTATCTCGGACCTGCTGTTTTAATTTGTTGTCGCTTTCGGCATGATAGCTTACTGTGGCATGTCCAAAATTTTCCATAACTGCATCGGCCATCTTTTTACCCATTGCACCGTTAGTGGTTAGTGCAAAACCGCACTGCCATCTGTGTTTGTATTTTTCTTCGTATTGCTGTTTGAGATATTGTGCAAAGGGAATAAAGTTCGGATTTACAGTAGGTTCGCCGCCGGTGAATCCAATATTAGCTTCTTTAAATAATCTATGCTCCATATACACATCAATGTATTCAAACAGAAAATCTGTATTGTTTTTTAGTTCTTCTAGAGTGGCATGTTTACTAAAGTTATCGTGTCTGTGTGCAGGACAGTAACTACAATCATAGTTACAACGCCTACCAGTATCCCAGGTTACTTGAAATACTTTGCCTGTTAGAAGATCAATTGTGTCAAAGCTCATCTATAAAATCCTTAAATGCTGGTTCTATGTCAAACAAATTTTCGCCGCGTATAGCGTCTAAACGCTTCGTGTAGCGTTTGAATTCTTCCCAGTGTGTGTCGTGATAGCTATCACTGTTCATGTACTTACAGACGCCCTGTGCAATGTCTACGGCATGTTTGACAGTAGCTTCATCAAATTCATTTTGTTTTACCCATTCTACAAAGTTGTTAAATCGGTGTGTAAGCAGTTCTTTTGCGCTGTCAGGAAGCACTCTTATATTTAAGTGTTGCGGATGATGTGCTACATGATGAGTGATTATCGGTCGTCTTTTAGAACTGTTTATTTTGGAAAATCCACTTTCTGTAAGCTTCCATTTCATAAAATCTATCATGTGGTTTACATTGTATGCTGTTACTGTAAAGGCTAACCAGCCGTAAATGTTATTAGGCATACTATCAAGTGTTTGTAGATTTTTATATAGTTTATCCCACTTTGCAGGATGTCGTTGATACTCCAATACTTTTCCATAACCGTCAATACTAGCACCAACACGCACTTGTTTAAAACTTTCCCACATCTTAGCCACTCTAGACGGTAAAGTACTCATGTTGGTATTATATTCTATAATTATGTTTTTAGCAGCATCTTGGTCGATACATTTTTGTAAAAATTCATAATGTCGATCTATAAGCATAGGTTCGCCGCCGGCAAAGTATATGTGCTGTATATTTTCTACATGCTTCTCTAAGTATTCCCAAAAAGGTTCATGATTAGGCCAATCATAATCGCTTGCACACAACTTACCGTTTACTTCTTTTATTTCTACATCGCCACTAGTTTCTTTAAAGAAATTTGAACCTGTTAATTTAATCCAATCGTCGTACCATGCATTACTATCAGTAGGACCACACATTCGACACTTTAGATTACAAAAATTTCCAAATCGTAAGTCGTAATATTTAACTGGTGTCTTTATAACATCAATAGAACCGTCTTTAGCAGTTTCTTCTTTTGCCTGTGCTAGAGTATAATTCCATTGCTCTTGCTCATAAGTACGTCTACTGTTAAGTCCTGATTGTTCTTCTGACAAACACCTTCCACATTCACTGTTCCATACTCCGTTCAGCATGTTTAGACGCATTTCCTTCATAAGTTCTGCATTACGTGCTTCGTCTAGGTCGTCTGAACCTGCATTGTAAGCGGTACCGTCGGCCTTTCGAATTACACCTCTATTCTTTGTAACATTTGCCTGACAACATACTCGTAGGTCACCGTTGGCTCTGGCAGCCTGGAATATCCACGGTATAGGGCAAAATGTATCAGCCATTTTTTATTTCCTCTAACATGCTATCCAATCTAGACTCTGCCCAGTCTCTTTCTTCACACCACCAGCACTGTTTGCATAAAGGTATTTCCATACCTGGGGTGTAGTCTTTGAAGTGACCGCAAGCATTTCTAACATTCTCGTGTTGTTGTATATCGCCTTCACAGCTACGTGTGGTATGATACAAATCTTCTATGCCGTAAATAAAGTATTGTGCTACGATCCAGTCTTTTTTGACAAACCGGAAAGGATGAGCCATTACTCCGTCTGATTTTTTATTATAAACCCAAACGTCGTTAACGTCACCGTCTACAGCATCTTTGTCTCTATTGGTCATTCTGTCTGCTCTTGTAGCATCTGGATTTTTACTAGTAGCATTAAAAACAGCATCCAGTCCGTATTCCCACGCCGCAAATTTATTAAAACTTCCTACTATAATTTGATCTCCTGAACGTCCGTTAATGATTGGTCCGATAACACCATGTTCTAATTCAGGAGGAATATATGTGGTCCTCCTATTCTCAATTATATTTGGAAATTTGTTTTTCAACCAGCCGTATACTTGTTCGCTGATATATCCTTGCCACGGTCTTGTTTCCCAACAACGCTGATATGTAATTACATCGATTTTTGTATTTAAGCTGTGCTTGTCTATAATAGTGCAAAGAAAGTAGGTTAATAATGCACTGTCTGCGCCGCCGCTAAGATTAACACCAATTCGTTGCCAACTAGGATCAAAAATTATATCAAGGTGGCTAAAATTTTCCACTATCTTATTATCTTTAACACCGCTATATAATTTATTGTTTATTTCAAACATTATTGACCCTCTCTATTACACTGCCATTAAACTTATAATTTACCATATGTTGGTTAAATTGCTGTTTCCATATTGCATCTGTTTTGCGTATATATACCTTGAATGCTTCCCATTGTGCAGGATGCACTTCATTGTTAAAAACATAATGCTCTACTTCGTTTAATCCTCTTAGAGCACTTTTTAAATCAGTAAATTCTCTAGTAAACTTATTCCATGATCTTCTTTTAGAATAAGTTTCTAAATTTGCAAATCTTTTCTTTTCTTCGTCTAGTATAACTTGTTTTGCTCTCTCGATATCTTGCTTTACTTCGTCGGCAAAATATAATGACATGATTGCAGGATTCATATACCTAGGAGTATAAACAATACTACTGTCTATAAAGTTAACGTCCAGTTCCATAAAGGATTTAAAAACATTTTCTATATCCATAATTTGATATGCGCTTGTAGTGCATACGATGTTAAGTTCGCACTTTTCGTCAACTGATCTAAACTTTTCAATATTAGATTTAAGAGTTTCCCAGTCACCTGTTCTAAAATAGTTGTAAATGTTCTTTCCAGCATCTAGGCTCATGTGTATGATACTTCTATCAAACGGTTCTAGAAGTTCGCTTAGACGGATAGGATCAAATTTAGCATTAAAGTTACTATGAAAAGATATTTTTATATTTTTTGCGTTAGGATGTTTTGACAACAATTCTAAACAAGGAAAAAACTGCTTTTGATATAAAACTTCTCCACCTGAGAAATCTATCTTTACAAGATTAGGAAAATTTTCGTTAAGGTCTGTAACAATATCTACCATCTCGTCAATACTAATCGATATTGATAAATCTTGATCGGCACTGGCTTTGTGGAATTCTCGTGTAAGCTGTATTAGATCATGCTTTCGATCTTCTTCATCAGCTTCGTACCTTTTTAGCTTACTCATCCACCCACTACTGTAGACATCAGAACAATGTAAACAAGCCATATTACAACTGTTACTGAATCTTAATTCAACGTGTCTTAGATTTTCAAACTTTATAGAACCAGTTTCTGTGTCGTATTGATCTTCTAATAATTTAATTTCATCTTTAAACTTATCAAAATCCTGGCGCATGCTAGGACTACCGATTGCTTCAGCTTCCTTACATAAATGACATCCTGCACTCCACGTACCTGACATCATTTCTTTTCTATGCTTAACAAATCCTGCACTGTTTATTATTTCAGAAGGTTTGACAGTATCTTCAATAATATGCAGTTGATCAGACTGTTGCGGACAACTAGTTACAAAACCGTTTTTATAGTTTATTCCACCTAGAGTATAAGGACACACAATCTTATTTGCCATTAAATATCTCCTTCATTTCAGGAAATGTTTCTGCAAAACTGTTTTGTCTATGTACGTCACACCTAGTTAAAAACTCTTTCATTTCAGGTAGTCTTATACTCCAGTCCTCGCTTTCCATAAACTGAAGCATGCCTTCTAAGCGTTTTATACCATAACTGGCATTAAGAAAGTCTTCTTTAGTAACTTTGCCTTTGTGCCAACTAGGTACTCCTAGTTCCCAATTAGCTTCCCACCAAGGATAAAATTCTTCGTATTTTCTACGAACTTCTTCTTTAAACCATTTAGGCAGTACTTTAACGTTTAGATGAGGTGGATGGTAAACAAAATGATAATTAACACCCCCTGCGCCAAAAGGCCACATGTTAATTTTATTAAACCCTTCCTCTAGCTTCCAGCGTATAAAGTCTGGAATATAATAGATATTAAGAGCCTGTACAGCACATGCAACAGTAACTTCCACGTTGTTAGACGTTTCTTTATCTAATATATGGAATACTTCTTTTGTACGTTCCCACGTACTAGGATAGCGTATGTATTCATTACGTTCTTCGATATCATCAACGCTGTAATGGAATCTTACAAGTTTGAACTCTTTCCATAAGTCGAATAAATCGTCTCTCCATTCAACGCCGTTACTGTTATATCGAAGTTCCAAGTTCTTCGCATGACCTTGACGTATTGCTTCTTCAAGTATTTCATAGTGTTCCTCAATAATTAAACTTTCGCCGCCTGCAAAATAAATTTGCTGCATGTTAGGCATTTGTTCATAAAACTGTTTCCAAAATGTAGGATTTTGTTTATGCCAGTTGTAACTACTGCCGTTGTAGCTACCCTTGTCTTTCCACTGCATAGTTTCTTTAAGGCTAGCATTTTCCACAGCAGGAAAGATTGCTTTCCAATCTTTGACCCAGCCACTACTATCGTGCGGACTACACATAACACACGCAAGCTGACATTTAGTTCCAAATCTCAGATCAATATATGCTAGTTGGGGCGGAACGCTGCCATCTTCGGCTGTGTTTTCGATTAATTTGTCTACATCTACTCTCTGACTCCAATATGCAGTTTCCCACATACGCTTGGAGTTATGACCGGCTGCTTCTTCTTTAAAACACTTTGCACAGCTGGGAGGTATTTCGCCGTTCATCATTTGTTTACGCACATTTTTCATATACGTACTATTCCAAGCAGTTTCAAAATCACTTACATTTAGATTATTAGGTTTTCCGTCCTCTGTTTTTAGTATGCCAACTTGCCCACCGTGTTCTTTGTCATTTGTAGGGCCTACGCTGCTAGCGTTTGCAGTGCAGCATACACGCATACTTCCGTCTGGACGAGTACTGAGNTGCACCCAAGGAAGNATNCACCATGTNTCTGATACTTTTTTAGTCATACAATTACTTACCTAATTAACTACGTAGTTTATTTCGTTGTGGTATGCTTTGTTTTTTGCACAGGTTTTAATGCACCTTGCAAAGTGTAGATTATGATAAGGATGCCAGCTTGCCTCTAAAAGTTTAGCATACCAAGGATGTTGTAGGACTTCTTCTATCGTATGCTCTTTTAGACTATTCCAGCCTGGTTCGAATTGCGCTAGTTTATTAACGATATTTTCCTTGTTTTTAAATGCACTGTCCCATAAGAAACAACAAGGCCAGAGGGTTAAATCACTTGCAATAAAAATTTCTCCTTCGTGAACATACTTACACACAATGCTATCTGTAATTTGTTTAATTTTGGTTTCATCTACTTCGGATGTTTTGTATTCTTCTATAAACTTATCAAGTTCTTTAACTACTTCTATCTTACTATGTTCTTTTGTTCCAGTAGTAGTGATTATTTTTTCTTCTTGAACTATCTTCTTGTTTTCTTTCTTTTTTAAAACAGCTAACCAATCATGATAGCTATTTCTCATTCCAGTTCGAGTGGCAAATTTAAAATTTAGTTCTTTGGCATGAGCCTTTGCAGCATCAATTTCGTGTTCATTGTGATCGAAAACAATGTATATCCACGATGCACTTTCTTTAGGTGCAGCCATAGAAAATGCAGTCATATTCCTTTTTATAATATCAAACTTGGTATTAACACGATAGATGTGATTGGTTTCTTTGTGTCCGTCAACACAAAAATGTATATGAACTTTGCCAGGATGATCCTTGGCTAACTGCCCTAATCTTGCCCACCAGTCTGCTGTTTGATAACCACCATTGGTGCTAAGTTCGCAATATGCACCTCTATGTACTAGCCAATCAACCATTTTAACACAATCTTCGTTAAGCGCAGGGTCGCCTAGCACACCGCAAAATTTAAACTCACGGCCTTGTATTACATCTCGACTAGGAAAAAGTCTTTTGATATCTTCAAAGTCAAAACTTTGCAGGGTCAGTTTATCAGCATTTAATGTTCTTGCACACCCCGGACATGCTGCATTGCACCTGCTGGTGATTTCTAGTTCTACTTTTTTAATATTATTCATTTAAATTGCTCCGTAAATGGATCAAATTCTGCGCCGCACTTCATACTACAAACTTTTAGTTTGCCCGAATCGCAGCTATTTAGTGCCCAACTTTTTTCTATTCTGTCAAATATGCCTGTCTCGAAAACCTTTTCTAATCCTTTTCGAGCATTTAGTGCTTCTTTGCCGCCGCTTAGATCAATAAATCTCCATATTTGTTCTTTGTATGGATTTTCGTGCCACCATTTGTACATGCGACCAGCAGTCCAACAGCAGGGAAGAGCTAAACCTTCTGCTGTAATAAACAAGCTGCCTTCTTTTTTTACTTTACATTGTATAGGTGCAGCATCATAATATGCATCCATACTGCCGTATTTTTCTATAATTTTCTCTTGTTTTGTAAGAGCACGATTTTGATATTTTGCGTCAGGCTTTTTAATCTCATTTGTTTTTTTACCTTTACGGTCTACTGCTTGATGACTGTCTTTTTGTTGGCTGTCTTGTGTAATAAATCTTCCAGTCTTCTTTGCAATAAAGCGTTCGAATCCCCATTCTTTAGCCAATGCTTCTGCTGCTTCAACTTGATGTTGGTTGTGCTCAAAAATTAAAAAGTCCCAGCGTGCTCGACCTCCTGCACGTAAAAAAGCTTTAGCACTACGAACTACATTGTCCCAATTAACTCCTTGACGGTAAATGTGATTAGTGTCGCGTAACCCGTCAACACTAAAAATAACAGCACCCATCTTGCCGAAAACTTTTGCAAGTTCTCTCCACCATTCTTCATCTCTTGCTCCTGCGTTTGTATTCATACTAAGCCACATATGCGGATTGTGCTCTCTAAAATATTTGAATATTTCTAATGTGTCTCGGGCAACAATCGGGTCGCCTAAATTTCCGCACATATACATTGTTTTCAACTGTGATATAAATTCCGGCTTGAAGATTTGTTTGCAATCTTCTAGTGTAAGTTCATCTAGATTAATATGCGGATTAATTCCTTCTCCATTCATATTTCTATCGCACATAGGACAATTAGCCTGGCAGTTCTGTGTGACTTCAAGGTGTATGGTTTTTATATCTTGTATACTATACATTGCTTATTAACTTTACTTCTTTTCCTGGTCCTACCTTGCTGGGTAGATCTCCGTATTGTTCTATGTACCATTCTATAACTGCTTTATACCAGTTTTGACTGTTGTGGTGTGCACGTTTATTAAACTGGTGAATATTATTGTTAGTTGCCTGCATTGTACTTAATGCTCTAGCACTTTCTAATTGCAGTTCTCTGAGTGTTAAATTATCTAATTCCAATTTTCATGAACCTCGTATATTGTTCTAGCTCTAACTCTCCTTCGTACAGTACCTCTTGCATTGGCGCTGATTCACTAAATTCTTTTAGTGTGTTCGAACAATTCACATGATCTTCTATTTCAATAAAATTATTAGTTTGCAGCACAACTAATCGCTTGCTAGGAATCTTTGCATACCAATCGGAAAAATTTGATATGTGTTCGCAGCTGGTATTTATTATTGTTGTAGGACTTTCGTTAAGCTCTACTGTATCTCCGTCCGATTTAATTGTGTCATAGACATAACTATTATAATCTATATCTAGTATATCTTTAGTAGTAGCTTTGAATTTCCAGCCATCTGTTAACCATTTTTTATTGAACGCTTCTGCTACTAAAGCACAGTCGGGATCAAAATCAAAACTTCTTATTTTGTCAATTTGAAATCCTCTTTCAAACAACATGGTTGCAAGTGTTCCGTACCAGCCTGCACAAAGAAATACAGTTCCTAATGCCCTGCCTGTATTTTTTAACTCATCTACTAACCAAAGTTTACTTTTTAATTGTCCTCTGCTAAAACAATCGTTTGCAACGTTAATTTCATTTACAAACACACGCTTCCATGCAGCGGTAAATTCAGTCGATGTATATCTATCAAGTATAGTGAATAATTTCCAAACGTTGTCTTCTAATAAAAGCTTTCGTAGATCTTCATCGTATATAAATCTAAATATGCTGTGTAAATTTTCTTCTACAACTGCTTTGCGCAATTCATCGTTGTTGACTAATCTAAAAACGCTGTGTAGATTTTTTTCTAACATAACCTTTCGCAAATCGTCAGCATCGCCTTTTACTGCACTGTCTCCTATTATCCTAAAAAGACTATGTAAGTTTTTATCTACTACCGCTTTTCTCAGTTCTTCATTTGCATTGCTAAGTCTAAATATGCTGTTTAAATCTTTATCGATATATGAACGTCGTAGATCTGCAATATATGTATTATCAGGGTACAACAGTTCGTATCTGTCTAACATTTCATGTATTTCTAGCATCAAACTGTTCCTTTAGCCATTCAAAATCATTTATCTTTTTCAATGCATCAATATTGTCCCTGTGTGTTTCTCCGTATAACCTACCTGCTCTAGCACCTTGTGTAACATATTCACCGAAAGGTTTATCAGATCCTTTGTCACTGCACCATATATTCAGTCTAAGTTCGGTTTCAACATCTTTCTGACGGTCTATTACTTTACTAGCTAATTTGGCGCATTCTCTAAAACCGCTTTTCCATGCTGTAAATTCGTCGGTATTGAACACTGTGGTAT
>PR_CR_10_Liq_1_inCRDRAFT_1001593_pt1 | contig 12520 bp, 12 predicted proteins | sample PRCRCaboRojoPR_3_FD_10241 | JGI IMG/M metagenome (IMG submission 10241) | reverse complement strand
GAAGCAAGTCTAGACTAGGTTCCGCAGTAGCACCTATTCCCCAGTCTCCAAAAACAACTACTTCCATAGGGTTTTCGTCTATGAACCCATTAGTTCTTCCCTTAAAAATGTAAGTATCACTCCAAGCCCACCCATTGCCTACTTGGTATTGGTATTTGCAGTCTGGGTTCAGTCCCTGCAGAACTACTTCGTGTATGTATTCTGTTCTCCAGCACCCTCTTCCAGTTTTAAAGGCTGTGTAGTTTCCTTTTTTAACTAACCAATCGTCAAGGAACTCGTGACATAACACTGGGCGGTACTTAACTACAGTGTTTGCCGCTAAAAAAGTGACCCAAGTGACTTTCATTTCATTGGGGTTCGCTGTCATGCTTAAGTGGATCTGTTCTGGGTATACGTACCCAGCCTTTGCTACTGCTAACAAAATTAAGATAAGACCCTGAGCTTTAACCATTTTCAGTGTTTTAGATTTCTTAACTCTTTACATATTCTGGGCTGTACTCCTCAGCTTCTATTGGGAACCTGTATGAGTCTTCAGGGCTTAGAGGAGTCTTGGTAGCTGGCATTTGCTTGGCCACAACTTTGTCAATAAACCACCAAAAGGCAAAGTACACTCCTATAGAGCTAAGAAACACCAGAATTCCAAACACTACAAACCACACAGAGCCCGTGAGCATGAAAATCGCTGAAGTGATTGCTTGGAAAAACACTATGCCTCCAACCATAGCTTTGAAGACAAAAGCAGCCGAAGAAGAGCCTTTTTTAGGCGTGTAAAACAAACACAAAAAGTTATACTTCATAACCCAGTACCTGATTCCAAAAAACAAGCAAGCAAAAGGAAGTATTAGAGGAAACACCACACTGAACGAAAGACCAATGACCATAACGACCAGAGCCATCGAGTAGTTGAAAGGAAAAGGAAACTCCCCTGCTTGGTACCCCAGGTACTTTTCTCTTTTGTTGACTGAGTTCCTTTTGTTGAGCCAAATATTTACAATCCTTCCAAACTGCACCAAAAACACTCCATTCGAGATAAACGCATGGTTAACCACCAAAATCGTGAAGAAAAAACCTGAGTCCAAAATCCTTTCAAGCATCTCTTCTGTGAAGCTTTCTAAGTTGTCATCTACAAAAGCTTCAATGATCTCAAAAGCCTGCATTCCTAATGCAGGCACCAAAAATACATGAACCACCATGAAGATCATGAACTTCTGCATAGCAGACATTGTAGCTTTGGTCTGGAACACCTGTTTTTCTAGCTTCACAATGTAACTGATCAGCAAAGGCAACAGCACAGTTTGGTAAACAACCAACAAAACAGCTGGCAAGAACTCTTCAATTAGCCCTAGAAAGAAGTTCCCCAGAACTTCGTCTAAAACAGCTCCTGAGTAGTTCAAAAACACAGTTGGAGTCATCAAAAACAAAAAAAGCAACATAAAACCTGCAGTAGTCAGTAACCTTGCCCCCTTCATTTTCCTCTGGTCCACGTTCAAGTTCTCCCAGATAATGTTCTTGGGAGAGTCTGCTTTTACAAGGAACCAAGAAAAACTCCAGTAGACGTCGAAGCTTCCAAAAAAGGAGTAAAGGGCTTTTGTAGCTTGAGTGGGTTCTTCAAACACTACAAAGGCCACTCCTGCGTTGTTTGGCTGCCCTTTTAAACACTCTCTTTTTCGTTGTTCAAGAACTTGAGTTTGTTCTTGTAGGTACTGCAAAGCGTCTTTCTTTTTGAAAAACAAACACTGAGTTGCTACTTTGGGTCTTTTGTTGTAAGCTTCTTCGTACTGTCTGTAGTGTTCTATTTTCTTTTCAAGTAACTCAATTTGGTTTTCTAACTTGTAAAGTTCGCAGTAGTCCTTTGGAACTTCCAAGTCTTTTATGCAGCCAAACTTGCCTAGTTTCCGAGTAAGTGCTTCTTTAGCTTCTGCTGGTTCTAGGGTTCTAGGAATGCCTTCTACAAAAACTGTTCTTTCGTTGATGTCGCTGTGGACTTTGCTTTCGATCTTCAAAGCTAACTGCAGGAACCTCAAAGCAGTTCCGTAAGCAATCAAACTAAACAAAACAGTGCAGATTGCAGGCATTGAGTAGAAACTCAGGTTTGTTTCTGGCTTTGTAAAGCCTACAGTTGTTTCTTCAAAAGCTAAGTAAGTGGGGACTAGAAACACCAGTCCGACTACTGAAAGCATAAAAAACAAAAAGTAAAGGCTTTGGTGGAGCAGTAGAATTACGTGGGCTTCTTGGTTGCAGTTAAAAGCTACTTGTTCCAAAGGCATCTGCCAGACCTGGTCTATTAAGCTTTTGAGATTAGTGTCTGACTCTGAGATTGGAGGCACTTTAACTTCTTCGCCAGGTAGTTTTTCCCTTAGGTTCTTGGACCTGAACTTTCTGTAAAAACTGAACAACCCCAAGAAGACACAGAAAAGCACTATACCGATTATTATTGCGGATACCAGTGCCCAAGTTTCATCCTCCATTTACTTTCAAAAAGTTTTATTGAAGATTACGGCTTAAAAGAAGTATTCAGTGAACTCACACTTACTGCGCAAACTGATTAAAGTAATCAGTGTACTTTACACGCTTTACAGGTGCAGAGGGTCCTTTTCCGCTGTTGGAGACTCCTATTTTTCCTTCTATTGTTTCGGGGGACTTGAACTGGCTTTGTTTCTTGAGGCCTTTTAACTTCTTCTGTTTAAAAGCTTTCCAGTGGCTTACGTACTCCTGGCTTTCTTTTTGCATTTGTCTTTGCTTCCAGTCTTTTTTAAGCGCTTTCAGCTTCCTTTTCTTCTTGTTGCGGACGTTTTCAGGGTCGTTGGGAAGTATTTTCATGGACTCAGGGATTTCTAGGACATCTCTTTCAACCAAAGGCCTTTTTTTGGAGTCGCTGTTCAGCTTTATGCAGTCAAAGGGCAGAGTGTGCTGGTGTCCCCACCTGCTAAGTCTCACAGTCACTGAGTCTTTGACTAACTCTACAGTTGAAGGGTGCCATTTGCCGTCTTCAAGAAGTGCGTCTACGTACTGGCCTTCGTACAACTCTTCTGGGGGCACTAGAACTTGTGTGTAAGAAAAAGGCAAAACTCTTGTGGTTTTGTACCCCAAAAAGGTGACTTCTGCTGTGTTGTTTTCAGAATTAACTCGGTTGATGTGTGCTGGGTACCAGTTTTTGTCTTCTTGGGCGTAAGCGTTGCACTTGCGGCCTTCGTCAGACTTAGTGAGTTTGAAGGAAGAAAAGTAAGACTGGAGTCGTTCGTTAGAAACTTTGAGTAAGTCTTGATGGTACTGAATGGCTTTATGCAAGTCGTCCTTAAGCTGACTGAGTTCTTTAAGTCTTTCAGGGCTCAAAGAGTTGGCCTGGACAGCAGTTTCTACCTTTTGGAGTTTATTTTTGTACTCATCGATTTTCTGATTGATATTAAGAATTTCCTTAGACTCCATTATAAATTTTGTGATGGCTCTCAACAACTTTAAGAAGATCACTCCTTTACTCAACCGAGTTATGATCAAAAGAGTCGAAGCTCCTAAACAAAGTGCAGGTGGAATTCTACTTCCTGAAACTAAGGAAAAGGACATGCAAATAGGTGAAGTGATTTCTCATGGCCCTGGATCCTATGACGAGCATGGAAAGTTCGTTGAAGTTCTAGTTAAAGAAGGCCAGAAGGTGCTCCTACCCCCTTACGGAGGCACTGAAATCGAGTTCAAAGAAGAAAAGTTTTCTCTCTACAAGGACTCAGAAATCTTGGCTATTCTAGAGTAAGTAATCAACTTAACATGGAATATTCTAGTACTTAATTTTAAGAACTCATTATGGCTGNACCACATATTTACTTAGATAAAAGGATTAAGAGGCTTTATGCTCTCTGGGACTTTGTTGATCTCGCCTGAGTCAAGCCAGGGGTCCCTAAGTATTTCTTGGGCAGTAATGCGTCCTCTAAAGTCCTTTGTTAGCATTTTGGAAGCCAGTTTTCTGGCTGACTCAGTAGTACCTTCCCATTCGGGAGAGTAAAAGTCTAGTTCTTTGGACATAATTTGAGTGGCAGTTTCTGAGCTGGAGTCTCCGTAAAAAGGCATTTTTCCAGTAAGCAGAATGTACAAAATAACCCCTAGTCCCCAAACATCTACTGACTCCCTGTAGTTAATCCTGGCTATTACTTCTGGCGCGGTGTACCTTAGGGTTCCTACAGGGTCTGCACTTAAGTTGCCGTTGCCAAGCATGCAACTCAGCCCAAAGTCTATGAGCTTTGGTGTAATTTTGCCTCTTTTTGAGACAAGTATTACATTTTCCAGTTTAACGTCTCTATGTATTACTCCGTAAGAGTGCAGACTCAAGAGTCCTTTAGTTATCTGAGTAACAAACCTTTTTGCCTCTGCTTCTGGAAGCTTAGTTTTCTTCTTAATGTAGCTAAAAAGGGTTCCGTAGGCGCAGTACTCAGTTACTAAGAATATCTGGGAGACTGTTTCGAAAACTTCTTCTAAATGAAGCAAGTTTTTGTGGTTGCACAGTTTAAGGATTTCAATTTCCTGACGGATCCTTGCCTCTGAGTTTTTATCTAAGGGCGACTTTTCAATAATTTTAACAGCGAACTTCTTAGAGTCACTTTTCCTAGTTGCAACTTTGACTACAGCAAAAGACCCAGAGCCTTTGGTTTTGCCGAAGTCGTAGTAGTCAAATATGTCTTTTTGGTTAAGAACTCTTCTGAGCTTCTCAACCCAGTCGTCTCTTTCTTGTTCACTTGTAGCTTCTAGCCTGTAGGTTAGTTTTTGGTTACTGAGAACAATTCCAAGTTTGTCTTCAGGTTGCACAAACAAGTCACTGATAATGATGACTTCTTCAGAGTTTTTCGAGGTTTTGTAGTACAAGTTTTGGTTAGTCACTCTGACACTGAAGAGTTTTTCTCCAAACTTAAGAGTGCCTCCGAACTCGCAACTAGAGAGTTCACACAAGAACTTGGGTGGCAAGCAAGTTTCGTCCAAAATAGAAGGCAAGTTGTTATAGATACACTGGAGAACTAACTCTCCCAGTTCAGGGTTCCTTCCAATGATTTTAGTGAACTCGTTAAAAGTCACTGATTCTTTGGACCCAATCATTTCCTTGACTTTTTCTTGGAACTTAGAGCTCAGCTTTATGGTTTTTCCGCACTTTTTGCAGACTTTAGGCAGGTGCATGCACAGTAACTTTATGTCTTGGTCAGAAACAACGTTGTCTTTGTCGAAGTCAAACAGCGAAAACAAGAACTCAGAAATCTTAGTGGTGCTTCCGCTGTAAAGAGTCATAATTCCTCTGTAGAACTGGTCAAACGTAATCGGCTTCTTTTTTGACGAAAACACTTCGAAGAACTGCTCGCCTAAAAGGCCGGGTAGACCCACAAACTTAATGAAGTCCTCCTTTTGTATGGTGTTGTAGCCTCCAGACCTGTAAACTAGTTGCCTAAAGATGCATTCTAAACGTTTTTTCTCTTGGTTTTGGTTGATTTTTTGCGGTGGGAAAGCTTTTTCACGAGTTTTCAAGTTACTCAAGATAGTTCGACACATTTATTAAATGAATGAATACACTTAACTTAAACTAGTACACTCTAAAAAATTTAATTATAAATATGGAATCTCTTTACAGGGAAGTCTTTTCTAATAAGGGCCGGAAAATTCTAGCAGTCGCTAAGAATTACTTTGAACATGCAATCGAAATGCAAGCTTCAGGAGTACCTCCCCACCCAGTGATCTTCCAAAAGCCCTTAACAAGTGTAATAAACCAAGGCCAGAAAGTAATAATTCCACCTGGCACAGAAGTACACCACGAAATAGAACTAGGAGTCATGCTTTGCAAGGGCGGAAAAAATATCCCTGAAGACCAAACGGACTCCTGTATAGGAGGGTACTTTGTAGCCTTAGACCTTACTGCAAGGAACCTTCAGGCAGAGGCCAAAACTAACAGTTGGCCTTGGGACGTTTCTAAAGGCTTCGACACCTTTTTGCCTTTGTCCGAATTAGTGCCTAAAGAACAGGTAAGTGACCCTTACAACTTAGAACTCGAACTCCTAATTAACGGCCAAACTAAGCAAAAGGGCTCTACAGGAGACATGCACTTTAAAGCGCACTACTTAATTAGTTACTTAAGCACAGTTTTTACTCTGTGCGAAGGAGACCTGATACTAACAGGCACTCCAGCTGGCGTGGGTCCAATACACTCTGGGGACTTACTTACATGCTTGCTCAGGGAAAACAACTCAGAACTGGTCCAAGCTAACTTTAACGTTGAATAAATATGAAAAACTCAGTTAGAAACGAAACAAAACTTCAAGCAAAACTAAATTGCATGAACGAAGCCATTAACTCTTTAAAGTCAAACAAAGAAAACACCCTTAAAAACGAAATAGACACCTTAAAAAGTGCCTTTGACACACTCAGCGGAATGCTTCTAAAAGAATTTGAAGCACTCAAAGAAGACCTACACAAAACCAAGCACACTAAACTCCAAGTGCAACAAGAACTAGACTGCCTTCACAGAAAGGACCAAAAGACCAACTCAGAAATCTGGGACCTAAAAGAAGAAATAAGTGAAAAGTCCAACGCCATGCTTAAGAAGTTCCAAGAACTCAGGTCTGAGTTCAAAGACCTAAAAGCAAAACAAAGCTTCCTCATGAACGAAAACAAACAAATCAAAAAAGAAATTGAAAAAATAGACTCTGACAGGTCAACTGACCAAGAACTAGCCCAAGAACTAGTTCAGAACTTGAAACACAAATTCTCAGTTTTGGACGAAAAGTCCAATGAGCTCTACAAAGACCTAGAGTACTTCTCCAAAGACTACTACAAAAGACTCAACACAATAGACCACTACCTCAGTGTCAGTGCAGAAGAAGCCAGGGAAAAGTACTTAGAAATGCACGACGAAACCCAACGACTCAAAGAACTCCTTAACCAAAGTACTTCACACAAACCTTTTGAAACCTACTACGAAAGTCTGTGCTCAGAACTAGAGTCCCTTCAGGAACAACTTAAACAAGAGTCTTACTACTTTGAGTCGAAGTCAAAGCACTTCTCATCCAACTTAGAAATACTTTCCTGGAAAATCGAATCTCTCACTGAAAGAGTTTGTGAAGTCGAAAACAAAAAAACTACAGGTAACATTTTCAACAAGTTTGAGTCACTTAAACGGACAGCTCAGCCTTTAGACTCAGTGTAATTAACTTAGTTCGTTCCGCATAAACTTAACAGCGTCGAAGAACTCTGCCTTCACGTAGTTTCCTTTCCAAGCGTGCTGTGAGATCAGACTGCACGCCCTCACAGCGGAACTCACGTCGTTGTACTCTACATAAGCTCTGCCAATGCAGTTTCCGTAGTAGCCTTCACTAGGTCTAGGAATGATTAAAGAAATCACTGTGCCGTACTTGTTAATTTCTTCCATTATTTCGTCGTACATCCTCCTGAACTCTTTGTCCACTACAAAGCGTTCTATGTCTACTATTCCGTCTACAACTACTATGTTTGTGGAGCCTTCGGGGTGGATCAAGTAGTTCAGTGAAGGAAACAGGTTCCCTGTCACACAAGGAATCCCTCCTAGTCCTGGAACCTCTTCGTAGGACCGGTGGTCGTACTCAAGCCCAGGAGGCCCTACTGAAGTCCCGAAAAGTGTTTTTTCGATCTTAGCTCTTTCCTGGGCTAGTTCTTTTGCCCTGAACTGCAGGATTTCAATATTTTGCTTAGTTCTAATGAACTCAGCTACAGAGATAGGACGGTTCCTGTACATAATGGTTTCGAAGTTAGGCTGGATGCAGCCTCCTGGGTACTGAGTGATCAGTGAGAAGTCGGGTCCCTCGCCTCTAAATATTCCTTGGCACGTGTCAATGAGTTCTTGTTCGTACTGGTTGCTGATGACCTTCCTCACAACTAAAGTTTTGCCTCTTAGTTGGGTGCCGTTTAAAGCCAAAGTGCACCGTTCGGCGTCAACTTGGTTCACGTACTCACAAAAAGCGTAGCCTTGGGATTGGAGTTCCACTTCGTCTTTTTTGAGGTAAAAAGCTTTGAGTGTTCCGAAAACACACAGAATTTCTTTGACATGCTCTTCGTGGAGACTTGTGCAAAGACCTCCAATAAGGATTTTGTTGGCTTCGTCGTCACAAAAAGGAGACTCCAGACCTACTTTGTTTAAGTTCACTCGGGGAGTGATTACTTCAAAGTTTAAGTCCCTGTTGTAGAAGTCAGCTGGCCTTCGAAAAACAAGCCTTTTTGAGTCGTAAAGCAATCCGTTCAGCGTAAGTGCAGCTTCAGTTTCTTCAAGAGTGCGCAGTTCGATAAACATAAAGTCCGCAAACTTCAAAGTAGTTACTACAGGGTCGCCTGGCATAATGATGCCTCCGTACTCCACAAGGACTTTGCTGACGTAGTTCCTGAGTTCCTGTTCAGAAGTCTGAGGAGCAATGTTTCCAACGTAGACTCGCCTGGCATGCTTCGTAGCCACTGGGTCTTGGCTCAGGAGTTTTTGTTCAGTTTCGTACTTAGACAAAATCTGCTGGATTTCTGAGGGCTGAGGTGGTCTGTCGAAGTTAGAAATCCTTTTGCGCCGAGGCACGTAGTTCTGGAGGACTTCTCTTCGCCTGTGTCTATGTTTGTGTGTTTTGTGCCTTTTTCTGGACTCGCTGTCGCTTCTTTTTCCCATATAGATTATTAATCTTAGGTTAGTAGTTGTCAGCGAACCTGTAGTTAGAAATCACTTCGACAGCGTCATTGATTGTTTTGAAAGACTCTACTTGGTCGTCGCTGAGTTCCATAAAAAAGTCTTTTTCTACTTCGAAGAACACCTCTACAATGTCTAGGTCAGAGAGTCCCATTTCAGACAAAGAGACTTCAGGCTGCACTTTAGAGGGGTCCTTGATAGCGTCGTGGGCTTTGATAATGTTGATTATGCGCTTGGTGACGTCTTCTGGGTCTGCCCAGTGTCCTTCTGTGCGGGGCATTACTATGTAGTCTTTTTGGTAACTCCGCGCTAAGCATGCACGAGCTGCCCTTCTAGCAATGAACATTTTTTAATGGGATTTAGAATTAAGAGGGTTCTTCTTGCTTGATTTCAGGTTTTTTGGTAGGTTTGTCTTTAGGAGGGTTTTTCTTTAAGGCACTAGTGAGTTTTTCGAGTAAGAAGCTAAGTAAGTCTTACTTCCTTTGTTTTTGGTAAGCTTGGATGGTTTTAGACGCAGTTTCTAGTTGTTGGGAGACCTTAGAGTGCTCCTAAGTGCTAGTTACGTTCTGGAGGAGTTTAAACTTCTTTTTGAGTGCTTTGTACTTGTGTTTGAAGTTGTCTTCTTCCATTGTTTATTTACCAATTATGAGAAAGTGTTTCTGAACCACTGCATAAAGGCTTCACAGCGTTCTTGCTCGCTCAAAGTGGGGTTTATGCTTCTGAGTCTTTTGAGGACTTTTTTGTGGAAAGCGTTGTAAAGCGAAAACTTCATAGGGTTTTCTGGGTCGTTTTCAGTCAAGTCTTGGTTGGAGACTGCAGCGCAGATTTTGGCTTCTCTTTGGAAAAAGGACTCGTCTTGAGTGTAGACACTCCAAGCAGTGCTGTTGAGTACGTACTCTTCGTACCAGTGCTCTTTCGACAAGAAAACGCTTTTTAGGTACCAAAGCAGCAAAAATATAAAGTCTTTTTTGGGTCTCCAGTGCTTGAACTTAGGGTTGATGTTTAAGTAGCCTGACTCAGGGTCCACAAGGGGGTGGAACACTGGCGAAGTAAAGTACACTTCTGGTCTGGTTTCGGGGTAGTTTACTGGAATGTTTATTTGGAACTTGAAAATGCTTCCTTTGTAGTCACCTGACCTGACAAAAATCACTCCGTGCCAAATCCTGTTGTTCTGCAATTGAGAAACTATATATACTCCTTGAGGGGAATAACTCTTTAAACTTCTGTACTCTAGAAGCAGTTGGTAGTCCTTATGACTGACTCCGTTGGGGTTGTTTGACTTAGTAAGTTTCATTTGTACAATAATGTTCGATTATAAAGCATTTAAAAATGAACAGCTTCACAGCTCTTAAAAAGCCCTCAAAGCCCGGAGAAAGCTGGAATTCTCCTTGTTGTAAAGGACAGATCTTAGAGGAAAGTTCGCCCACTCCAGATTTTCCACAATTTTCGCCCAACATTTCAGTGCACAGAAGAGCTTACACCAAAGAAAGTTTTTTGCTCAAAGACACTCTGAACCACTTAACTAAAGAGAACGAAAGACTTCTTGACCGAGTGGCTCAGTTAGAAAAACTCAGGTCAGAGCACAAGTCTAATGAAGAACAACTCAAGTCTAAACTGCTCCACATGGAAAACATTCTGAATGAAAAAGACAGACAAATAAAAGACCTAAAAACTCAAATTAACCAAGTTAGCACTGACTCAGTATCCAATGCACTGTCTCACTTCAGAACTAAACTCGAAAAGAACTTGCAAGCTTTACAGAAATCAACAGACGAGTACTTAGAAGTAAAGTACGAAGACCTAAGCATCAACTTAGAAGGGGATATAAGTGCAATCCAAGAAGAAGGCAACCTGCCAGGTTTGCGAACTAGTTACTTGAGTCCTTTGGACCTGAAGCTGAGTGACTACAACAAGTCAAAAGAAAACTCCTTGTTCATGAACTCCTTTGTAACAGAAACAGAAGTTTCCGAGATGGAAATTGAAAGTCTGCCTGTGAACTGTGAAAGCTACTACAACGAACTCAAAAAGAAAGACGAAGAAATCCTTCGACATAAAAACTTCATTAAAGAACTCAAAAAGTCGCTAGAAAAGATCCTAAAAGAACACCACCAGTCCAAAAAAGAAAACGAGCTCCACAAAAAAGAAATTCTGGAACTCAAGTACAAACTAGGACTTACAATTCCAAGGCCTAAAAAGCAATGTTAATTTAATAGTAGAATTTAAATAATCCAAAATGGATGCAAACAACTTTAAAGCTGGGGCTACAGCTACTATCCTAACATCGACTTTTATGCAGCCATTTGACGTGATTAAAACTTTTTACTTATTCCAACACAACATCGACACAATTTCAGGGTGCGTTCAGCATGTACACAAAACATTTGGCTTGAGAGGCTTCTGGAAGGGGTACTCGGCTTCTTTTTTGAGGTCCATCATAGGAGGAGGGTTTACATTTTTTTGGTACGAGTACATCAGGAACTACTTGGGGAAGCAACAAGGTTCTATGCAGCAGTTCTTTACGGACAGCTTGGCTACACTGGTTGGGCGGACTTTGGCTATTACAGTTCAGTGTCCTTTGTCTGTGATCAAAGTGAAGATGGAAAACCCAGCCTTCGGAAGCTCCACTTTGAGGAAGTTAGTTGACATGATTTACAGAAAAGAAGGCTTGAAAGGGTTTTACATTGGGTTAGTTCCTAACTTGTTGAGGGACGTTCCTTACACTGCCCTGGCCGTGCCTTTTTATGAGCAGTATGCTAGGATCCTCAGCGAGATGTCTGGAAAGGACAGACACACCACTCATTGGGTGAACTTCTTAGCTGGAGGAATGGGGGGACTTACTGCTTGTGTGCTCACACAGCCTTTTGACGTGATGAAAACCCGAGCTATGTCTGGCTACAAGTTTGGAGGCTCAGGTTACCCAGGGATGGTTAAGGGGCTTCAATACATTTACAAAAACGAAGGCTTAAAAGGGTTCAGAAAAGGCCTTTCGATTAGGATTTCGGAACGCAGCTTGGGGCAGGCTTTTATTTGGATGTTTTATATAAAAGCAAAAGCAGTTTTTAATTCTGAATAAATGGATTCGCTAGTAGGCTTGCTAGAAGAGTTACTTCCAGTGCTTTACTTGTCTTTGCAGGAGGCTGAAAGCCAAATTGTACAGGCTAATATAGTCTACACTGGAAATAAGCAACATGAAGAGGTAAGGGCTTGTGATGAAGTTAACAGTTTGTGCAGAAGAGTTCTCGAAAAGGCAGACGAAGAAGTTACTAACTTCATTCCTACAGAGTGGGAACACTTAAAACAGTTCAGTAAAGGCAAAATCAACGAACACACACTCAGACTAATGGTACGCATGTATATGGAACCTAGTTTCAAAGAACTCAACAAACACGACCAAAACTTACTTTTGTGGAGTGGGCTGTTCCATGACTTGGGCAAGAGAGGGCCTCCTTTGTTGCCAGGAAAAGACCCTTTTCACCCTTTTAAAAGTGCTGCTTTAACTTTAAGAATCATGAGCAGACTAGGTTGGGTGAGCGACTACGAGTTCGCAGAGAACTTAGCTCAAGACATAGAAAAGGCATTCTTTGTGGAAAGGGAAATTGAGTACATGGACAACTCACAAGTAGAAGATTTCCTAAGTAGACTGTTGCATCTTTGTAACCTCAGTGAAAAAAGCACTTGGAACACTATTGAAGAAGTGTGCTCTGGCAAAAGTTTACAAGAGTTGTTTGCTTTTGAAGTTCTTTTGCTTGTGATGTTCCACCAAAGCATTTCAGTGTTAGGGGAGCACCCTGCATTTACTCCGTTTTCAGACTCTGACTTTTGCTTGTGATGTTCCACCAAAGCATTTCAGTATTAGGAGAG
>PR_CR_10_Liq_1_inCRDRAFT_1001592_pt1 | contig 12525 bp, 11 predicted proteins | sample PRCRCaboRojoPR_3_FD_10241 | JGI IMG/M metagenome (IMG submission 10241) | reverse complement strand
TCGTAAACGGCCCTGAGCGGACCTTCATACGCCGCGCGGCGAAATACGGCTTTGAGCCCAGAGTCACGGATGCTGCGGTATGCACCGATGGCCGGAATGCCAATTAAAGCCGCCACTCAAAGGCACATTGAGCATGTACAGTGCTGGATAGTGCCGATTCTAATTGGATTCCGGATTCTCTTTGCGGGACGTATGCTGCATGGGTTCATCTTTTGAGCGCAACATTTCTCACGGCGTCATAGACTCTTCGAACAATAGGCAAAAGGACTGCACTGCCTTCAGGACTGAGAGGCATCCGATAGCTACCTAATGGCCTTAGCGGCCTCGTGGCAAGAGTTCCGACCAAATGGGCCGCAAGTATGCAGTTCTTCCCACTTGCGCTGTCGGCCGGCCGAATCAACCTGCCCGCAACGTGATCACCAATCGTCATCCCCCTATGAAATACCGCGCTTACCAAGCGAAGACGGTGCCGGAATTTGCCTGTGCGGTCCCGGTGACGCAAGGTTCTCGCTGAAGCACAATAACCTTTTCGGCGCATCAGCCCTTACAGGGCGTTTTGCAGCGCGTTGGTCATGATGCGGTGGCTGTCAGCCGTTTCTTCCGGCGTCGCGCAGTAGAAGGGCTGTTTCATCCCGTCCCGCCCGTTGACCAGTTCGTCCAGGAACGCGCACCACATCTGCTGGAAACTGTCGCTAAAGCCGAATTCGAAAATGCCACCGGTCACTGTCGGATAGGCCGAGGCATATCCAAGGTCCTGCCGCCGCCATTCCTGGGCGTCGCCCGGCCGATACTGCATCGTCCAAAGCGTCTTGGGCTGCTTTGTCGAGAAGGCAATGGATTGCATGGTCCCCTCGATCCGGATGAACCAGGTATTCGTCTCACCGGGGGCGATGCGCTTGGTCTCGAAGGTAATCGGAAAGCGATCCTCGCCATGTGCGACCATGCCGTGGACCGAGGCATTGTCCCAGGTCTCGCACGCCTCGATGCCCCCCTGGGCTGACGGGCGCTCCCGGACAATGTTCGACAGCTGCGCGACCACCGTCTCGGGCGCCCAGCCAAAGCGCAGCGGAATGTGCATGACATGCAGTCCCAGGTCACCCATGCAGCCATACTGCCCGTTGACCGCCTCGATGCGCTTCCAGTTAAGCGGCTTGTTCGGATCCATGTCTGAGGAATGGTGGAACCCCGCATGGACCGAGATGATCTGACCGAACCGGTCTTCGGCGATGGCACGGGACACCTCGAGCGCGCCGGGAAAAAAGGGGAACTCGGACGAGCACCGTACAAACACGTCCGGCGCGTCGGCACTGCATTCCAGGATCGCCCGATTTGCCGCCGCGTCGATCCCGAAAGGCTTTTCGCCCAAAAGGTGTTTGCCGGCCCGGATGATGTCGCAATAGACGTCCTGGTGCAGGTCATGCGGCACCGCGCAGTAGATCGCGTCGATCTCATCGCTCGCCAGCAGGTCCTTGTAATCGCCGGTCGAAATGCTGCAGCTTGGCAGGTGATCGGTGAACCATGTCCTCGCCGCCGGATTCACATCGCAGATCCCAACGATCTCGGGGCGCGCATCCTTGAAATCCAGATGCAGCCACCGGGCCGCGGCACTGGCGAATTCGCGGCCCATGAGACCACCGCCGATGACACCGAACCGAATGGTCTTCATTGGGCTTGCTCCAGGATTTTCAAGGCCTGTTCCGACGTGGCGCCGTCATGCACCACGGCCATGAGCGCACGGGTAATGGCGGCCGGTTTTTCATGCTGGATGACATTGCGGCCATAGACGATGCCACTCGCACCCTGATTCATGAGGTCCGATGTTCGGCCCAGTATCTCGGCGTCAGAAACCCGGCCCCCGCCGCGGACAAGGATCGGGATGCCCGAGGCCGCTTCGACGACCTTGTGGTACTCGCCGATATCATCGGTGGGATCCGCCTTGATCACATCCGCGCCCAGTTCCACCGCCTGCCGCACCAATGTGCGGATCAGTGCCAGATCGCCGTTTACCATGTATCCGCCGGCCTGCGCGTTGTCGCGCATCACCAGTGGTTCGATCATTAGAGGCATGCCGGCTGCATCGGCCTCCGGCTTTAGCCGGTTGATGTTGCCCACACATGCGCTGTGAACCTCGGGCTGGTCCGGCATCAGCAGAAGGTTAACGCAAAGGCACGCGGCATCCAGCGCCACAGCCTGTTCGATGGCCCGGTCGATAATCTGTGAGAACAGGTGCCGGGGCAGGTCCTTGGCATAGATGTTCGCCACATCGGTCCGAAGCACGAGGGATGGTTTGGACTTTCCTGGAATGGCCTGCAAATGCCGCGCCATACCGGCAGATAGCTGGATCGCGTCGGGATTGGCATCTACCACCGTCGCAACCGCCTTGCGCATATCCTCGATTCCCGCCAGGAACCCCGGCTCGTTAAAGAACCCGTGGTCGATGGCCACGTCAAAACACCGCCTGTCTTCGGACAAAAATCGGTTGAGCCTGTATTTGGTCATTCGCAAATCCTATGTCATTCGATTTGAACGAAGGGCGCGGGGCTGCCCGAAGCGGCCCCGCACCGATGTTTTCACTGGCGCATTTCCAGCAAGCTATCGACATTCTCGCCGGTGACCGGCGTCCAGGGCACGTTGTATTCACCAGCACCCCCGTCGGCCCATTCCATCTGCGGATAGGTTTCCCAGATGCCGGACTGCGGGTCGTAACCGCCGCCCCGGGCCGCGTTGATCGCGATGTCGAGGGCGCCAAGAGCCTGCGACGCACCATCCTGAAGCGTCGTCGACATTTCACCGTTCTTGGTGGCGACCAGCGCGTCGGTCACCCCGTCGATGCCGGCGATTGCGAAGTCGGACGGGTTCAGGTCCGCACCCTTGATTGCCTCAATCGCACCGAGTGCCATTTCGTCGTTCTGACCGATCACCCCGTCGATTTCACCCGGATGTGCTGTCAGCCAGTTTTCCATCAATGTCTGGGCTTCGGCCCGGGACCAGTTGGCCGACTGCTTTTCCAACACGGTCACATTGGGGCATTCCTCCAGCGCCATCATGTTGCCTTCAAGACGCTGAATTTGTGCGGACTGACCGATCGGGCCTTCCAGGATCACCACGTTGCCCTCACAGCCGATTTGGTCGAGCACGTGTTTCGCCTCTATATAGCCGGCCTCGACGTCGTCAGATCCGATGTAGGCCGTCAACAGATCGCTGTTGACGCGTGCATTCGCTCCGACCACCGCAATACCGGCATCATGAGCGGCCTGCACAGCCGTCGCTCCGGCTTCGACGTCGATGGGGAAAAAGACGATCGCGTCAAATTCCTGTGTGATCATCGTCTCGAACTGGTCTTGCTGGACAAGCGCGTCGTAGCGCCCGTCAAAGACGGTAAGATCGACATCGCCCGCCTCGACCGCCGGATGGCTTTCCATGGCCTCCATCATGATCTGAGCGAATTCGGCGCGCAGACCATAGACGGCGGCTCCCACCTTCAGCGGGTCGTCTTGAGCACTGGCCGCCAATGGCGCCAGACATGCCGCAAGGGCGGTTCCTGCAATTAGCTTCTTCATTTTGTTCTCCTCCTCCTAGGCAGCCAGCACCATGCCGACCTTCCCTGTTGTGGCCCCCTTTAGGACCGTTTGTTGCGTGACTGATCGAGCAGCACCGCAGCGACGATCAGGACGCCCTTGATGATCTGCTGGTAGTATGATTCGACCCCCAGCAGATCGAGACCGTTGTTGACGATACCGATCAGCAAAGCGCCGATGAGCGTGCCGCCCACGGTACCGATGCCGCCCATCAGGCTCGTACCACCGATAACAACTGCGGCGATGGCATCCAGCTCGTAGGCGATGCCGGCCTGCGGCAGGGCCGAGCCTGTGCGCGCGGCCAGGATCATGCCAGCCAGTCCGGCCAGTGCTCCGCTGATCACGTAGACACTGAACTGAATGCGACCTTCATTGATCCCCGAAACGACGGCCGCATGCGGGTTGCCGCCCACGGCATAGACCTGCCGCCCGAACCGCGTGAAGTTCAGCACGTACCACGCGACTAAAAAGACGATCGCAAAGATTACAATGGGTACGGGGATCCGCAGTATCTCGCCGGTACCGATCCAGCGATAGCTGTCGGTCAACGCCGGAATCGGCCTTCCTTCAGCATACAGAAGCGCAAGACCTCGTGCCGCCGAAAGCATACCGAGTGTGACCACGAAGGCCGGCACCCGGTACCGCGCCACGAACAGCCCTGAAATCGCCCCGACTGCGCCGCCCACGACAAGCCCCAATCCAATTGCCAACCAGGCCGGATAGGGACCGCCTGCGACGGCTGCGACAGACGATGTTGTTGCGAACGATGCCGAGACCAAACCGGTCAGAGCCACAATTGACCCCACCGATAAGTCGATTCCTCGCGTTAGGATCACGAAGGTCATGCCGATGGCGAGGATCCCGTTGATCGACACTTGCCGCAGCACGTTGGTGATATTGCGGCCAGTCAGGAAATACTCGTTGGCAAATGTCAGGAAGATGCACAGCAGAACCAGCGCGATCAGCACACCGAATTTCTGGGCGAATTGCAGCGCGTCGGTGACACCGCTCGCGCCTGTCTTGGCTCGCGGGACGGCCTGTGTGGTCTTCTGCTCCGGTATCTCGGTCATATTCTTCTCCCTCTCTCGCAGGTCTCAAGCCGCGAGATGCAACAGACTCTTCGCCGACATTTCGGATCGCGAAAGCTCACCCGTCAGTCGCCCGTCACGCATGACAAGGGCGCGATCCGCTAGGCCGAGCACCTCGTCGGTCTCGGACGAGATCATCAGCACGCTTCCGCCATCTGCCGCGAAGCTGGAGATGATCCGGTAGATCTCCGATTTCGCGCCCACATCGACCCCACGTGTCGGCTCATCGAGCAACAGGATGCCTGGTTCGGTGAGGAACCACTTGGCCAGCACGACCTTTTGCTGATTGCCACCGGACAATCCGCTGACCGGCATTTTAGTGGTTGCCGCCTTGATGCCGAACAGGTCAATCATCCTGCCGCTGGCTGTCGTTTCGACGCCCGGTTTCATCCGGGTCAAACTGGACAGCATCGGAAGGCTGGCTAAACAAATGTTGTCGCGCACGGATCCCGACAGGACCAGGCCGCTTTCCTTGCGATCCTCGGTAACGAAGGCCAGCCCCTTGCCGATGGCCATGGCCGGCGACTTGGGATCAAATGGTTCGCCGTCCAACGTGATCTGGCCCGCCCGGCAACGGGTCAGGCCAAACAGGCGGTCCAAGACCTCGGTCCGGCCGGAGCCCATCAGCCCGTACAGCGCCAGCACCTCGCCCTCGTGCAGGTCGAAGGTCACATCGCGCACATGGTTGTCACTGTTGATGCCCTTGACGCTGAGGCGAACCCGGTCTGTCGGGGTGTTGGTCTTTGGAAAGCCGTCATCGAGCGTGCGGCCGACGATCAGGTGGATCAGGTCCTCCTTGGTGATGGCCGCGGTCTCACCATCGGCGATGAAACGGCCATCGCGAAAGACCGTGTATTGATCGGCGATCTCCAGGATTTCGGACAGCCGGTGGCTGACATATATGACGCCCTTACCCTGAGCCTTGAGCAAGCTGATCGCGTCGAACAACTGTTCGGCTTCGGCCTCGCCCAAGGCCGATGTCGGCTCGTCCATGATGATGATTTCGGCGTTATAGCTGAGCGCCTTGGCAATCTCGACCAGTTGGATCTTGGCCACGGGCAAATCCATCATCCGGTCGGTCGGCGCGATGTCGAAGCCCAGCTTGTCCAGCAGGATCTTCGCTTCACTGTTCATCTTGCGGAAATCCACTCGGCCGAATGCGCGCAGCGGTTCCCGGCCCAGAAAAATGTTCTCGGCCACGGTCATGAAGGGGACAGGGCTGAGTTCTTGTTCGACGATGGATATGCCATTGTCCAAGGCGTCTCCGGGGCTTTCGAAATGCACCGGGCGGCCATTACGCAGCACCGTGCCCGCATCGCGTTGAAGAATGCCCATCACGATGTTGAGGAAGGTGGATTTTCCGGCGCCGTTGCCGCCGCAAAGCGCATGCACTGAGCCGGCCTTCAGGCGGAACTGCCCGTCACTGAGCGCAACAACGCCGCCAAAGGACTTGTGAACGTCCGACGCTTCCAGCAGGAGCGGGATATCCTTGTTCGCCGCGCTCATCCGACCAAAGCATCCAGCTTGGGCATGGCCTCGGACGCGCCGACGCCGCGCAGGCAGGCCGCAGCGGCCCGCAACGCCAGTCGCAGCGTCTCCGAAGGCGTCCAGTCCTCGTGGAGACCGTGCAATACCCCGGCCGCAAAGGCATCGCCCGCCCCGACCGGGCTAACGATCTCGGCGGGCGGGATCGCATCGGGAATGGTCCACAGTTCTTCCTCGCGGGATTTCCACAGGACTAGCCGGGGGGTGTGCAGAACGACTGCGCCGCAGACCCCGCCGTCAAGAAGCACGTCGGCAGCTTCGCACAGACCGCGCCGGTCATCTTCGGACGCGATGCCGACACCGCTGGCGCGTGACGCCTCCATTTCATTGGCCAGCAACAGGTCGACCGAAGGCAGGACCACTTCGACTTGGCGGCGCAAATCCGGCGTGTCTAAAGACACCAGATCAATACAGGTTTTCAGTCCCGACGCGCGCGCCTCGGCGAGCAGCTCGGCGGCTTTGCTGACGGCAGCGTCCGACACCTCGGCCAAGGCGGGCAGAAGGTTCAGGTAGCCCAGATAGAGTATCTTGATCCTACGTTGCGCTAGGGCCGAGACATCAACGTGCCCTGCATCGAAGGCATCATTGGCACCGCCGTGGTAGAAGAAGGTCCGGGATCGGCCAGGTATCGTCATCACATATGTCTGAGCGGTCCGAACGTCGGTTTTGCGGCGCATGAACTGAGTTGTCAGGCCGTGGCGCAGGCAGTCGGCGATCACCTGTTCACCTTCTGCGTCCGCACCAATCAGCCCAACCGGCAATACCGGGTAGTCGACCCCGAGAGCGGCCAGATCGAAGGCAACATTGGCCGCGCCGCCACCGATGGATGTTGCTGCGGCGTCCATGCGCACCAACTCGCTTTCACGCGGAAGCCGGTCGAGCATATGGATGGTGTCGAAGATCCAATTGCCCGCACAGGCAATGCCACGCCTGTCCCCAAGGCCGGTCATGCGCCGCCTCCAAGCCGGATCTGGATCTTGACGTCTTCTGGCCGGGCTTCGACCGCACGCTCAAAACCGGCTATGGCGTCTTCGAAGTCAACGGTCGCTGAGATCAGCGGTCGCATGTCGATCTTGCCCGACCCGATCAGGGCGACGGCGCGGTCAAAGACATTGGCATAGCGGAACACGGTTTCGAGACGCAGTTCACGCGCTTGCAGGGACACGATGTCCACCGGCACCGGATCAACCGGCATTCCGACCAAGGTGATGCATCCTCCCGGGCGCACGTGTTCTGCCATGGTCGCGATCACCGGAGCTGCGCCTGAGCATTCGAACAGCTTGTCCACACCCCAACCGCCGGTCAGATCCGCAACTCGGCGGTTCAGGTCCGCAGACGAAACATTGATGGTTTCGATGCCGTCGTACTGCGCGGCAATCTTCAGTTTCTCATCGACCAGGTCCGAAATCAGCACCCTTGCACATCCGCCCGCCAATGCGGACAAGGCCGTAAGAATACCGATCGGCCCCGCGCCGGTGACCAACGCCAAATCCCCCGGTTCAATCCCTGCGCGCTTGGCCGCTTGCAGCCCGATAGCAAGCGGTTCGACCATCGCGCCCTCAGCGAAGCTGACATGTTCGGGCAGGGGATAGGTGAAGGCTGCGGGGTGCACCACGGTTGGTGTGAGGCATCCGTCGATCGGTGGTGTGGCCCAAAAGGTCACGGATGGATCAACGTTGTAGATACCAAGCTTGGAAGCGCGCGACGACAGATCTGGAATCCCGGGCTCCATGCAAACACGATCCCCCAAGCGCAACCCGGTCACGCCCTCGCCCAGTGCGCTCACCGTGCCGGCGGCCTCGTGGCCGAGGATCATCGGCTTATCGACCACAAAAGGCCCGATCCGACCGTGGGTGTAATAATGCACGTCCGAGCCGCAGATGCCGACCCTATCGACGTCGATCGCGACCTCGCCCGGTCCAGGCACCATGCGGACCGATGTGTCCCGAAGGGTCAACCGGCCCTTTTCCTCAAGCACCAGTGCCCGCGCGGTTGCCATATCGTGACTATTCTTGGACATCGCCTCTCCTCCCTCAGGCGTGACGGGTCAGACCGTCTGTTTCATCCCGCCGTCGACGAAATAGGCTGACCCGACCGAGTAGCTGGCCCGATCCGAGCAGAGAAACACGAAGAAGTCAGCAAGTTCGTCCGGTTGGCAGAACCGATTGATCGGGGCGTGTTCCTCAGCGATTTCCTGAAGATAACCCTTCCAGTCGCCACCCTTGTCGGCTGTCAGCTGCCGGGCGGTCTTTTCCCAGTCGGGCGTCAGGATTAGGCCGGGATTAACGCAATTGACCCGGATATTCTTGGGGATCATTTCTAGGGAAAGGGTCTTGGAGAACATCATCAATGCGGCTTTGGTCGTGTTGTAGATCGGCTCGTACCAGAGTGGCTGCACGGCACAGATCGAGGCCACGTTCAGGATGACGCCTTCGCCCTTTTCCTCCATCTGCGGGACCAGGCCGCGGGACAGCCGGACAGCGGCCATCAGGTGCAGTTCCATGTAGTGCCGCCACTTTTCGTCGGGGGCCTCCATGATGGTTTCGTTCGACCCGGTGCCGGCATTGTTGATGAGGATGTCTGCGCCGCCTGCCGCCTCTGCCGCCTTGATCAGCGCGTCGCATCCCTCGACGGTCGCCACATCGGCGGCACAGGGCACGGCCAGTTCGCCCAGCTCGTTGCAGGCCTTTTCGACAAGGTCCGCCCGCCGCCCGTTGACGACGACCTTCACCCCCTCGTCGATCAAGCCCTTTGCGATCGCGTAGCCGATTCCGATGGTGCTGCCGGTGACCACAGCAACCTTACCGCCAAGATGCAGATCCATCTCAAGTCCTCCCTAGTTTGTCGTAGCTGGCCAAATGACTAGCTATGCATTTTTTTGCATAGGTAGTCATTTCCTGTATTATCTGTCAAGGGCGCTGAGAGTGACAGGCGGCAGGGACGAGGAAATGCTGTTGTTTTCAATATCTAAAACGTACCGTGAGCTTGAATTGCCAAGTGCGTGGCGGCTCACGTATACCGACCCAAAGACTGCGAACAGGACCGTATGAAAAAGAGATTCGCCTCCTCGATTGATGTCGCCAGGCTGGCCGGGGTATCGCAATCCACCGTGTCTCGCGCCCTGCGGAACGATCCGTCTGTCGCCAAGAAATCCTATGAAAAGGTGATGGCTGCCGCCAAGGAACTGGGTTACCGCCCCAGCTTGCTGCCGAAAATCATGCTGACTCAGCAGTCGCGCCTGATTGCTTTGGTTATCGGCGGCCTGCACAATCCCTATTATGCCCACGTCATCCAGCGGTTTACCGACGAGTTCCAAAAGCTCAATTGCGGGATGCTCCTGATGCAGGTCGACAACAACGACGCCATCGACGACATGGTGCCAATGCTCTCGGGCTATCGGGTCGATGCAGTCATCAGCGCCCTGCCGATCCTCTCGGACCAGGCGGCCGAACAGCTTGCAAGCCTTCGAATCCCCGTCATATCCTTCAACAACAACCTGTTCCGGCCCGAGATCCATTCGGTCGGCGGCGATGGCATCGACGCCGGCCGCAGGGTGGCCCGTCACCTGATTGACCAGGGCGCAAGCCGGCTGGCGTTTTTCGGCGGTCCTGAAAACAATCCGGCCAATGTCAGCCGGAGAACAGGGTTCACCGATGAGGCCAGCCGAATGGGGCAAGAGGTACAGGTGTCACATGCGGATTTCACCTATGAGGGCGGCGTGACCCTGACCAAGGCGGCTTTCGACCAGCCGGGCGTTCCGGATGCGGTCTTCTGCGCCAATGACCTGATCGCCATCGGTCTCATGGACACGTTGCGTCGTTTCCCCGGCCTCACTCTGCCTTCCCGGATCAGGATCGTCGGGTATGACGATGTTCCGCAATCGAGTTGGGCGCCTTACCAGTTGTCGTCGGTTCGTCAGGATACGGAAGGGATCATTGAACATATCGCCAGTGTTTTGCGGTCGTTCTACCAAACCGAAGAGCCCCCGCTAAAGGCCGATATTCTGAGGCGCGGCAAGCTGATAACGCGTCGATCTTCGGTTTCAGGCTTCACCCCGGAATGGTTCCGCTTTCAATCGGGCATCGACTGATTGTACAATCGAGCTCTTTGCAACCAACGGTAATCAAAGACCTATCGTTGGCAAACGAGCGGAACTCAAAACGGTAGAACACGTTGCAGCTGACCCACCATCATGATCCAGAATTCGGCACGAGCTTACAGTTGAAACAGGCCGACCCCAACTCATCGGTCCTTCCCGCCATGAAGCTGAAAAACCAGTGGGCCGCGATGAGCGCTCACTTTCTATTGGAGCTATGCAAATTATGTGCAGCACAAAGTGAAGGTCCGCTTTGCGTTCCAAATCAGCTGCTTGCGCAAGAGCAGCGAATTCACACTTCGTCCCGCTTAGCCGACATTTGTGCGGATTGCAGCGAACGGCAGTTCCCCGCCCTTCATGTTATAGCATGACAAATTTGCGCCCTCACGGCAACACCTCCATCTCACCGCGCCGCACCTCGTCAAGGATCGCAATTAGCTCTGGTGGTGAGAGCACCTCGACAGCATTCCCCCAAGACATCAGGTGCCAAGCCATCTCGACCCAGCCGCTTGCCTTAAATTCCACGAGCAAGCTGCCATCGTCCAAGTCTGTCAAAACCTGGGTCGGATGAAACACAAACTCGCGCGCCACGCGCGCCGCACGTGGATTGAAGCGCCAGCGCACAGGCCCGTGTTCGTTATTTGAAAAATATGACCCAAAGGCGGTCTGGCTGTAGGTTTGGATGTCAAAATCAGGGTCGCGCTCAAACAGCGTCGCGGTACCAACCATCTTGCTGATCCTGTCAAGGCGGTACTGCTTGAACTGACCATCCCCCTGCCCCTCCCGCGCCACGAGGTAATGACGCGTACCAACAACTACCCCGTGTGGCTCGACAAGCTTGGTGCGGGGCTTCGGGTTGCGCGCGCTGGTATAGGTGATCTCGATCTTGGTTGGATGAACCAGCGCGTTGAAAAGCGTGTCGAGGTGTTCCTTCTGTATCTTTGTGGCAGGCCCAGGGCGGCAGGCGAAGCCATTTGCGATCATCATGATCTCGGAGCTTACTTCTGCCGAGCGCGCACGCACCCGGGGGACTGACGCAACGAGATGATCGCGGATCCGTTGCAGCGCGACGACCTCGTTTTCAGCACCGTCGCGGGCAGCACGTCGGATTGCCAAATCAAGCGCAGACAGCTCCTTTTCATGCACAACACGATGATCGATGAAGGGGACCTCAGCTAATTTCCAATAGCGACGCCGGTCTTCATCTTCGGTGATCAGCACCTTGGGGCAAAGATCCTCCAGCTCGCGTGCCATACGTCGCGCAGTGCGCTCGTTCACGGATAACTCGCTCATGATGTCGCGCAGGCTGACCCCACGATATCGCGCCTTGGCCAATTCCGCGATGCGCAGCAATTCCCGAGCTTTGACGAAGGACATTGGACAGCTCCACTGAGAAATTCACCTCATCAGACCCAAGGGGGTAAGTTTCTTACCCCAGGCGTAGATTACGATCGTCCGGACGTCGAGCCGAATCGGGAAGACAGGGGGCTTCCAGGCTTTCCGGACGCGTCTCGAGGCACAGTCAAATTGCTGCTTTGCGAGGTCTGCCCTCAGAAGGGCAACCACCCAAATGAAAGGATCTCTGCCAATGGGACTTCCACAACGCGTCTTCTACCCTGTCCATGAAACAGCCGCACGCTGGGGCTGTACGGTGTCTGATATTGCGGGCTGGGCCGCAATGGGAATGCTGAAGATCGTCACCGGCATACCACCGGTGTTTTGTGGGGAAGAAAGGGTTGCGGGGCTGATCAGCGTCGACCCGTCGGACATCCTGCCCATGTTCAGACGTTACGGCACAGGACCACAGGCAGCCCGCGTTCTACGCATCAAACAGCTTGAGGCACCGGATTGGCTTTATATCACGGCTCCCGAGGAGGGCGTTTTGGTCGAGATCGGAGACATGATGATCCTGGGCCAAGATGTTCACAGTTTCGAGGTGACCAATGACCTGTTCGGGCGCGTAGCCGCCGGCGCTGGGCTCGGTAATGGCGGTGATTACGACTGGGCGGGGATGAATGTCGAAATCACCCGCCGCGTATTTGAGGAGGGATTGCCGAAGTCGCAGGGCGAATGGATCCGAGAGTTGCAGGATTGGTTCTCATTGCGGTCAGAAGACGGCTCATTCCCTGATGAGAAGACTATTCGCTTGCGGTTGGCGCCGATCCTGAAGGCGCTGAAGTTCAAGCACCCGAAGCGTTGACCAAATGAGCGTTGGGGT
>PR_CR_10_Liq_1_inCRDRAFT_1001591_pt1 | contig 12531 bp, 11 predicted proteins | sample PRCRCaboRojoPR_3_FD_10241 | JGI IMG/M metagenome (IMG submission 10241) | reverse complement strand
TCAGAAGCCAAAACCAAGCAATTACTTCCGGCAGAAAAATTGAAAACCTCCTTCCAAATACCTGATGGAACAAGCAGCCCTTTATCTGGCTGGTTAAGATGGATTGTACGAATGTCCGAACCATCATCTAAAATAACTTCGAAGCTACCACTAACGGCAATAATAACTTGATGCAACTCAATATGAGCGTGCCCACCTCTTCGTCCTCCAGCAGGAACATCAAAGAGGTAAAAACAGCGTTTAACCGGAAAAGGGAACAACTTATTATTTTCATAAAAAGTAATATTTCCTTCAGCTGTGGTGATTTTTGGTAGCTCTATTACACTACAGTTGTGAATTGTTCTTTCCCTCATCATGAATTATTAAGGCTGTTCTAGTTTTCAATGTACGCCTAAGGTTTGACTTCAATAAAATATATCCGGCCACCGTGATAAAAGCCACAATCAAGTATGTATAACCAGGCATCTTAAATAAGTAGCCCGTTATAATCAGTGCTGAAATTAATAATTGGGTACCTGCATAGATGAAAGCCACTTGTAGATGTTTCCAGCCAAACTCATTACACAGTTGCTGATACAAATGAGATCGGTGCGCTTCAAAAATATTTTCACCTTGCAGTAAACGCTCCACAATGGTAATAACAGCATCAACCCCATAAACTAAGAAAAATAGGATAAAGAACCAATACTCTGATGTGGCTAATAAATTAATCATCAAAAAGGCGAGTAGAAATGCCAAGGAAACGCTGCCAATGTCACCGGCAAATAGCAGGGCCTTTCGCCTTACGTTATAAAAAGAAAACACTGCAGTGGTAATTACAGTAGTCACAATAATAGAGTCTTCAATGAAAAAGACATATTTATTTGTAAGCCATAGAGATCCTAAGACACTCAGCGCATACAATGAGGTGATTCCGTTAATACCATCCATAAAATTATAGGCATTGAGCCAGCCTACGCTTAATATAGACAAAGCAAGCAGAAATATCCATGAAGAACCAAGGCTATTTACATCCAGAAACATTAATGCCACCGCGGCAAACTGAGTAAGAAGTCTTAATTTAAAACTCAGCCCTCTAAGATCATCGGTGAAACTTACTAAGGCTACTAATAAAATCCCGCTTAGAAAAAACGGGTATTGATAATCATTTAGAACAAACCAAACTATGGCTAGGATTGGAAATACAATTCCCCCGCCTCTTACAGTGGGTTTGGTATGGGAAGATCGCTTATTTGGCTGATCTAATATTCCGAGTCTTAATGCGAGCCTGCGGTACACAAAAAGGGTGACAAAGCTAATTATGGCAACACTCAAATAATTCATGAAATATGGATGGCCTTTACCGCATTTGAAGGTTCCCAATTTAGCTTTTTTGTGGCTTTCTCACTGCTAAAGGTGAGGTCTGAGGACATCTTTTTTATTGTACTACTGTTTACGGGCACAAATTTTAGAATATCTCCTAAACTACCCAACACTTTGGCTATTTTAAAACTAATATTTTTAGGAGGTTTAGACTTGATTAGTTGACAGATATGATCCTCAATTTCCTTGAATGATGGATCTCTTTGATCCGTTAAGTTGAAAATTCCTTCCTTGCCAAGGCTACTTTTTAAGAATTCTGCCACATCATAAGCTGAAACAATGCTCCTCTTCGCACGCCCGTTATCGATACTTAAATATTTTCCTGTTCTAAGGCCATCAATCATCTTTTTTAAATTACCGGGTGGGTTGGCACCAGATATTAGTGGCAATCTCACTATTAAGAGCGGCACTGCATTGGTTTTCGCCCATTCTTGAAGATACGCTTCAGCTTGTATCTTGCTGAGCGCATAAGGGCTTTCTCCTAATAGGGGAGCCGACTCATCGGTTTGAAGAGGTACATCCTCTCCGTAAACTGCCACGGTACTAATAAACATAAAGCCTTTTAGCGTTTGCAGATTTAAGCCCTTGGTAAGATTTACAGTACCCGTAAGATTTACCTTGAAAAAAGCATCAATCTCCTCCTGGCTTTTAGGAACAGTATGTGCTTTACCCGCTGCATGAATAACGTACTCTATATCTGCTGGGAGTTGAGGCACAGCCGCAGCCAAGTCGCATGGAATATCCGCCCCTGAGCGAGCTAAACCTAGTACTTCTTGCCCTGTAAATGCATCTTTCAAGATACCTCCTAAGAAACCACTGGTACCGGTTATAAGTGTTTTCACTTTATAGATTTAAGGCTTCAACAATACCTTTAAAAACTTGCTTCTGCTCAAATTTTTGATCAAATAAAGCTCTACTTTCCTTAGCCATAGCCTGCTTGGCCTCATCGCTAAGCTGATTGTAATTTAACAAAGCTTCTTTCAAAGCTTTTGCTGATTTTGGTGCAACTAAAAAACCATTTACACCATCAACGCAAGTTTCTCGGCAGCCTTTGTGATCTGTGGTAATAATGGGTTTTCGCATGGCCAAAGACTCGGTTAAGGACCGGGGTACGCCCTCTGGATAGTAGCTGGGCAATACCACCGCCTCCGCAATGGAAACTATGTAACGCACATCTGACTGGTACCCCAAAAGATGGATGGCAGCATTTGGCTCAACCAATTGCTGTAACTCCCTTTCCAGACCCGCATCATCATACCACCCAGCAATTACCAAATCAAAATCCAAGCGTGTTTCTTTGGCTGCCTGAAGGTATCCCTCAACCAACTCTTTCACCCCTTTCTCACGAACAATTCTGCTGCATAAAAGCAGGTAGGGCCTTTGCGGAAGCTTCAGCCTTTCACGGTCTTTCTGATCATCAAAGGTGAAGTTTTCAAAGCGCGACTGGTCTACCCCGCTGCCATAAGTTAGAACTAACTTAGGCTTGGGTAAGTAAGGCTTTAGCAAAGCCAAATCATCTTTATTCTGAATGATTACATAATCGGCTCGGTTAAGAACTTTAGTGTAAACTCTGAAAATTTGGCGAATTAAGAAATTACGGTCCTGCTTATCTAAAAACCCAAGGCCGGCAATAGTTCCTGCCGCTTTAACGCCAGGTACCGCTTTGGCCGCCATAATGCCAATTAAATTGGGGAAAAACTTAAGGGTGTACACCAAATCAAAACCACCTGCTTTAATCTGTTTTTTAAGCTGACGATAAAAAGTGGCGAAATAAAAAACTGCCAAGGCACTTCTCTGGTACTTGTAAAAAGTTACCGGATGCCCCTGTTTTTCAACCTCAGGCTGGTATTTATCTTTAGGCACCATGGCGTGCACTTCAACCTCGCGTTCCTTTAAAAAACTTAAAAACTTGCTTCGGTACGCAATGTAATCTTCGCCAAAATGGGCTACCAGTAATAGTTTCCTCCTACTCAAATTACTAGGTTTTTATAAACCTCAACGGTTTGTTCCGCGCAAGCTTTCCAGGTAAAGTCTTGGGCCCTTTGCAAACCTTTGGCTACTAGCTCCTTTCTTACAATCTCATTTTCCAGCACATGAAGCATCGTTTCTGCCAGGGCTTGCTCATTATAGGGGTCAACCAAAGCTGCTGCTCCCCCGGCTATTTCTGGTAAGCACGACAGGTTGGAAGTTACTACCGGGCAACCGCTGGCCATGGCCTCTAAAATGGTTAAGCCAAAGCCTTCAAATAAAGAAGGATACACAAAAAGCTCTGCTTGGCGATACAGCGCGCGGAGTTGCTCATCGCTCACATAGCCCATAAAATGCACCCGATCTTGTAATTGGTACTTGGCCACTAGATCTTTTACCTCAGCGTCATCCCAACCGCTGCCGCCCACGGTAACCAAATGGTGATTGGTTTTATTCTTGATTAAATTTAACGCTTGAACCACTCTGGCCAGGTTCTTACGCGGGCTTATAGCACCTGCCGCCAAGATAAAGGGCGCTTTTGGCATACTCAAAGAGTTTAATGCACTAAAATTAGGCTCCTCAAAAAAATGCGATGAAACCCCTTCTAAAATTACCCGCACCTTAGCTGAAATGTCTTTTTGATAGGTTTTGTGTACATACTCTGTGAGAGCGTTAGCGGTAGTTTGGCTTACACAAATAAAAATGCGTGCCTGTTTTACCGCACGGTCTAAGCTTTTCCGCAAAATCCAGCTGGGTTTATCCGTGAAAAACTGCGGATGGGTGAGCGGCCCAATGTCATGAATAGTAATTAAAAACGGTTTTTGAGTAGCCACCGCATAGCCTAAAGACTGGGAGTGCACAAGGTCTACCGGTGATTTTAGCCCCCACTCTAAAGGTGGAAAGTTAAATTGGCTCCATAGCAGAGGGGTTATTTTTCGCCCCCAAGGCAAGATTTTTAGGCCTGTTTTGGCCTGCAGTTGCGCTAGGTCTTCTGGACTGCGCTCACTCCAGGTAGCAACAGGAATGAGCCTAGGAGTATTAGGTACCTCTTGAACAGCTGAAAAAAGATTGTGGGTAAAACGGGCAATACCGTGCCCCTGCGCTTGGGCAAACTGATTCGCAAAAAAGGCTATGTTCACAATATATCCAATTTTTGAAAAGCCTCTTCGGCTCTAAGTTTACAGCTTCGCCAAGAGTGCTTTTGCGCAAAGGCCAGCATAGCGGATTTGTGCGCTTCATAATTCTCAAAAACACTTTTTACACCTTCCTTAGTTTCAGCCTCATTGCGTACCTCTAAAATAGGCGGTTGCAAAGTGTCAAACTCTTCATGCGGAGTGCACAAAACCGGCAGGCCTGCAGCGGCATACTCATACAACTTCAATGGGTGTTGGCCCTTGTAAATTTCTTGTCTACTACGATCATAGGTCATAATACCTAACTGTGCATGACGTAGATAAGCGGGCACCTCGGCAGCTTTGATGGGTCCCAGGAAATGAGTGTTGGAGTGTTTTTCCACAAACTCAGGAAGCCAATCACAGGGCGGGCCAATCAGCACTACAGAACCACCTCTTTCTTGCATAGCTTGGCTTAAAGCCGATAGCATNGACTGNTCTAGCTTGCGGGTCAGACCAATCCACATGGCAACTGGTCCTTTTATATTTTTTAGAGCTGTTGGTTTTGCAACCGTGCCTTCATACTGATCTAAGTGCACGCCCTGACCCAAGTTGGTAATTTTCTCAGCCGGTACTTGAAATTTTTCTTGCAAATAATTCTGCAAGGCCTGGCCAATCACAAAAAGATGATCGGCTTTTTGATAATCAGTTTTTTCTAGGTACTCAATACCGCTTCCGCGATAAGCAGAATACATGTCTACCACGTGAAAAAAGAGCTTAGCTTTGGGGTATATTCGCTTTAAAGCACTGCTGCCCGGGATGGTGGTCCAAATAATCTGAGGGGCTCCATGACCACCCGCACTTACCAATTTTTTAATACTAGGCATAGCGGTCAGGTAACTGTTGGCAGCAGTAAGCTGTGCCAAAGTCTTACCTTTATTATCAATATGCGGTATAGCAGATAAGGCTCCGGTTACCCAAATATTTCCTTCAAAACGAGAACCTAATTTATAGTTATGGTAATAGCCTTTACGCAAGGCCAAATGGGCCAAATTGCTGTTGGCCTGCAAATAGGTTACGGGGTAGCCCGCCTCGCTGAAAAGCTGGGCATAGGTTTTAGTGCTGCACTGCAATTCACTCTGCCAGGGGGTGGGCCTATGAAAAAGAATATGGGGCTTACTCATCAAAGGCTTATTGAGAATTTCTCCTTTTTTGCCACTGATCTGCAATGTTCTTTTCCAATTCTGCTCTGGAAACTCGGTTCTGTTCATCCCAAACTAAAGCAGCCGACTTAAAGCTGGCACTGGCCGAGTGCATAGCACTTAAAATTCCCAGGCTGCCGTCTCGATAGCCTTTTTTGTAGATGTATTTGTAAATGAATTCTTTCACAAAGGCCTTAAGTAAGGCGCTCCCCGTTATCTTTTTATTGCTTTTGCGAATGCGGGCAGCAACCTCTTTCTGGTATTGGGTGCTTTTCTGCAGTCTCTCGGCATAGGTGCTGTCATTAAAATGATGCATCAGTTCCTGAAGCTGCTCTATTTCCTGGGCATGGGCCTCAAGCTTTATTTCTTCATGAAACATGCCGTCAAAACGTAAAACCTCTCTTTTAGCAAGATGTACTAAATTCCAGTCGGCCCAGCCGCCTCCTTTCATAGGGCGGTGCAAAAAGTAGTTCAGTCTTCTAAACTTGAAAGCTTTCACCCCAGGCTTTGCTATTCGCAGCAGAATCTCATCGGCCAAAGCCGGAGTTACTCTTTCATCAATATCCATGTGCAACAACCAATCACTCTCCGCAGCATCAATGCCTTTGTTGCGTTGTTGGGCATAATATTCTCTCTCTTTTCTGGGTGAACTTAAAAACTTCACTTTAGGTGCATACTTTGCCGCAATGGCTTGGGTAGCATCGGTTGATCCATCGTCTACAATCACCACCTCGTTTACCCAGTGACACAAATGCTCTAAAAAGCCGGGGAGATCTTCTTCCTCATTATAGGAAATAGCTACTACGCCTAAAGTTGGTTGCTTGGTTTGCTCCAATTACTGTTTGTTTTTCATTCTTAAGCGGAGGGGCGTCACCACCCTATCGCGCAAGCGTGTTTTAAAAAGGTTCACTTTTGCCTCCCATTTGCGTTTACCTTTTGTCCAGGCAGAAGGTTCTGGTTTAGGTGGGTTAAATAGCTCCGCTTGGGTATAGCCGAAATAATGAGCCAGCTGTTTTACCATAGGGTCCAATTGCAAGGTAAACTGCCGGTCTTCCTTCCACTTTTCCAAGGATTTAGCATGGGCTCCTGATCCGCTGGAATTATTTTGAGGCAGGCCTAAAAAGTCAAAAACCTTCGTAAAGAGTGACTTTGGATCACTTATGAGGTCTTCATATTTCACGGATAAAAACTGCTCTTTAGGGACCATGCTCTTGAAGGTGAGCAGGTTTTTTTGGTTTTCCAGCCATCCAAACTGTCTTTTCTCTGGTTCGGTATAAAAGAGTTGAAAAGCTGAGTATTGCACGGAAAGTGGATTGCGGGTAAGCCCGATGAATTTTACCTGATAACTGGTTTGCCGTGACCACTCTAACAAAAGACTTAGGCAAGCCCAATGTGCGATGTATTGCGGGGATTTCTCAAAAAAAACAGGCTGGGCAAACTTTTCACAAAGTGCATCCCAACCTTTAAAAATGAGCTCTTTGGCGTCTTTGGGTACTTCAAAATCCGGAATATTCCCGCGTATGGTATCTATGGTGTAGCTGCGGGCATTCTCCAGTGTGCCATACCCCCCATATACTTTTTTTCCAGAAAAGCCTTCGGCTGAAGCCTTAGTGATAACGGCCCCTTTGAGCCAATGGTGAGTTTCTAAATAGGTGTGAGAGGAATAGTCTACGGTTTGTATTTGCGGGTGCTTGCAAATTTCACGCTGAAAAAGAGTAGAGCCTGAACGCTTATCAGAGAGTAGTATGCAAACGGTTTTGTTCAAACTAATAGCCGTGTTGTAAAATGATCAACCGCTCCCTATTTTTTACTAGTTGGTAATTTTCAGCCGTGTAAAAATCTTCAAAAGGTTTTGAGCCACTAGAGTTCGTTCTTTCCATGGACTTAATTTCACTTGTAAGTTCATCACTAAGAGTATAGTTTAGTTTCTCTAATACACTTAATAATTGGCCTGTTAAGTCATGTTGATGAATAAAATCATCTACCATGCACATTGCGCCCCAATCGGTAAGTAGAGTATCTAGTTCCATTTTCTCCTTTTCAAAGATCCAAGCTTCTTTTTTTATGTATAGCAACACATATCTAAATGTTAAAAGGCCTGAGTGCTCGGAGATCGGACTTCGAAAATAATTTTCTCCAATGGCCTTACTATTCCTTGAATCAAGTATTGATAATAGCCATAGATTAAAATTCTCTTTAGTTTTTTCGGCATAAACCTTTTGCCAAACAGAGGTGCTACGGGTGGCCTCATCCCAAAGATCGATAAACAAAGAACCGATAGAAGTATGATAGGCCTGCTTGTACCACTTAAGTTTTATACCAAAATGATTTCGAGTGATTAGCCGCTCAAATAAACCTCCCTTGCGAAGGCATCCATAGGACCAAAGTGACACGTAATATGAGAACGGATCTCTTATTGAGCCTATAACATGTTGATTACCATGTATGGGCGCCTGCAATCTTCCATGTTTGGGACCTCGATCAAAACTATCAACCTTTTCTAAAACCCGTGAAATATGAGTACCTCCGGTTTTCTGCAAGTGAACAAAAGCAAGTTTATTGTTGTAGAGCACTTCTCTTTTTCAGGAATTGATGATATTTAAATTGAATATAGGAATAACGTTTAAGTAAAAATGGCGTAAACCCAACTATATAAGCCAAACCATAGATGAAGATGTATAGATAAAAACCTCTTGGGTTAGTAACCATTCCATGCGTAGTTAGCATCCAAGGTAAAAGGGCTAATAGAGAAATAACCGAGGCTGACAAAGCGGCCTTAGCCATTGGATTTCTTTCTTTTTTGGCAATGCCTATATTTCTGATAATTAGGCCAAAGACTAAAACGAAAATAACAATAGAATAAGAAATACCATAGGTGTAGAAGCCTTTGGCAAATGCTGAATGGGTTGCGGCCTCCCTTTCATCATAAATCCTTTGAATACCGGTTCCTCGTCTTTTTAGTCGGAAAGCGGCATTACCTTCCCCGAGAATTATGAAAGTGGGGCGGTTTAGCATGAAGACAAAAGGCTCTGTGAAGGACTGTAGTCGCTCCTTTTCACTTTTGGCTAATTCTCCCTCCTGAAAAACAGCCGCTGTTCTTCGTTCAATTCGATCAAACATGAAATACTCTTGATTGCCCCAGGCATAAGCTAAAAAAACACTCAGCAAAATAATTAAAGGAATGAGGGTCTTACGAATTTTGGCCGAGCCCAAAAATAAAAACCCCATTAGTACTAATAGCAAGCCCAGTAAACCTCCTCTGCTGTAACCTAAGAAAACACCGAGAGGACCAACAATTAGAAACATGTTAAATACCCTTACCGAACCTTTTATTATTCTTTTAGCATAAACCCTAGCAAAAAAAGCATAAGGCAAAATTGTATTGATAAAGGCAGCGGTTAGATTAGAAGTTCCAATAAGTGATCGACCACGAACGGCACCTTCTAAACCTTCTAATGTATCATCAGGAGGGGCCAAAAAGGGATTAGAGAAAATGATACCATTTACAATGGATCTTGTAAAAGGTAAAGAGGCCAAAACAATAGTTATAGCAGAAATTAAAGCCCCTAAAGTCGCTACCTTAATAATAATCACTAATAACCTATGATCAATTAAGAGTTTACTTATGGAAAAAGCAATTGTTATACCGGCAACAAACCGAACAAGCATGTAGATTGACTCTAACGGGTAGCCATACACAAATAGTCCTTGCAACTCACTTAAGCTGGCTGACACCAGAAGTAAGAACAAAAGACCTGCTGTCTTAATAGTAAAACCTTTTTGCGTTGTAACGTAAAGGTACGAACCTAGAATAAACGCATCAATTACATAGAATGGGAGACTGGGTATTAATCTAGCTCTTGGAAAGGCAAAAAGCATGAAAACAAAAACCAAGAAAAACTTAAAAGCAAGCCTTCGGTTATTTGGTAAATATTTTGCGGAATTCTCAAACAATTCCTTTCAAATTAAAATAATGTTTAAAATATTTTTCCGCCATTGCCTGACTGCTGAACTTTAAAGAGTGTACAAAAGCCTCGCGGGCAAAGCTCCTATATTTTTCAAAATTCACCAATACTTCTTCCAAAACCTCTGCAATTTCTGAAATGTCTTGAGGATCTACCAATCTGGCAAAAGGGAGCGTACTTTCGTTAATATAAACCAGCTCCTTTAAACCAGCCACATTGCTGAGCACCACGGGAAGCGATGCATTCATAGCTTCAACAGCGGCTAGACCAAAGCCTTCCCAGGCAGAAGGCATGAAAAACAGGTCGCCTTGTTTGAGAAAACCATCAATTGGATCACAGCGGCCGCAAAACTTCACCCTTTGATTTAGACCAAGGTGATTGACCAGTTTTTTCAAAGGTTCAAGATCTTTACCTTCCCCAGCTATATGATACTCCCAGTTCAAATGAGCGATGAGGGATAATGCATGAAGAGCTATTCGATAATTCTTTGCCTCCCGCAATGAACCAACGGATACTATTCTAATTACTTTGGGGACTTTTCTTTTTATTGGTTCCGAAAAAAATAAGGGAGTACCATTTTCAACAACGAGTATTTTTGTTTCATCTACTATTCCGCGACTAAGTAGCGAATCCCTAACTCCATTGCTAATGGCAAAGACCCTGTGGTAGCTTCTAAAAATAAATTTATCTAGGATTCTGCCATACCATTTATCCCTCCTCCTATTAGAGGTACTATGTTCGGTAATAACAAGCCGTCCTCTCAACAGCCCTAGCCTCTTAAAAATAGCTAGATATAGAATCGCAGGAAATAGATGACCGTGAAAAATTACCTGATTATCACTAATTCGCTTTAACTCATTAAGCAATTTAAATACTGCCTTAAAACCGTAAGGTGAGTCATTTGCTAAGGTTTTGGAATTAGCTAGGTCTTCTATCTCTATATCATTATGGTACAGGCCTAACACCTTTGAAGGAAAACCACGATCTAAAGAGGCCGAGTGAATATACCTTACAATACGCTCTGCTCCACCAATAGTAGGACTATAACTATTGCAAACATGCACAATCATTTGACAAAATAAGGCTAAATATTAGTGTGATTTTTAGAAATAACTTCATATATTCTTCCTAGCCGTTCTCTGTAATTCTGCCAGCTATTTTGTACAGCCTTAAGTCTAGCTTTTTTACCAATGCTGCTTCTAAGTTTTTTAGAGCTGTAAAGCTCTTGCATCAGATTTGCAAGACTTTTAAAATCTTCTTGTATAAGAATAAAGCCATCCTTCTTATCTTCTATTATTGACCCCGACTCATCAGTGGTAATAACAGGCAGTCCCGAAGCCATTGCCTCATAAACACATTTAGCGGAACCTTCTTTTTTACTGGGGAAGACAAAAATATGCGCTTGATTATACTCATGCACAAGCTCTTGCCAATTTAAAAATCCTTTTAATATTAAGTTTTTTGGCTTTAGTTGAATCATTAAGTCTTTAAAGTAGGATGTATTTTTTCCATGGCCACATAAGACTAAATCGGCATTTGGTAAGTCAGCCAGATTCCATGCTAGCAGTAACTCTTTTATGCCCTTACGATCATTCAAGGTCCCAGAAAACATAAAGCGTATGCGCCCTTCAACTTTCGCCACAGGTTTGAAAGTATCGATATCAACACCGAAGGGGTGGTAAAATAATCTTTCCTCAGGTATTCCTATCCCTAAAGCCTTTTTGTAAAGAGGTCTAGAGGGAACGCAAACATAATCCACATATTGCAAATCCTTACCGGGCCAAATATTCATTGCTACATCTAAAATAGTAACGGCTCCTAATTCTTTAGCTTTTCTAAAACAAGCAGGTGAGCGATCCCATGAATGGTAGATATCACAAGACTTTATGTTTAGAAGACTTGCTTGTTCAAAGCGCTTTATTTTGTCATTGTAAGATTTCCGCTTTATTCCTATCACCCTTGCCAAATAGCTAATCAACCTATCTCTGAATAAAAAAGCAACCCCTAGTTCTTCGACCATTGATGCTGGCAGATTGCTCCTGTTTTTTGTGCAAAGAAGGCTTACTATGTAGTTCTCTTCTTTAGCCATAGTAGCTGCATTATACGCTACCGCTCCCATTCCTGAAGTTTCTTGAATAGTTGCATTTNTATGTTGAAGAACTTTTAAATTCATGGAGTTTTTAACTAATATTTTGCTTACCGAAAATCTTTCCAGTCTAATTTAAGCGAGAATAATTCTTTTAACTCTTGTACATCCTCGTAAAAAATTGAAGTTAAGTTTTCGCGGTCTTCTAAAGTTATTCTATAGTTATTTTTCTTTGACTCACCCTTTCCAAGCAAATTTTTTCCACCATATCTTATAACCGCATTTGGAATAAAGTCAAGATTATATTTCCTCATTTTTTGGGTAAGTAAATGGGCGTATCTCGCTGTTTTCTTATATTTTGGAATTACGCTTTGGTTTTTTTTTCGTACAGAAATGAAGTCCTCTTCAAGGTTAAAGAAGTCTTTTAGCTGGGAATATATCGCAGACGGTCTTTCAACAATTTCCTCAAATGGGATAATTAAGAATTGTTCACGATGAAAATGCTGAAGATATTGCTTTAAAAATTTTGCATAAAGGCCATTTTCTATTGCTAGTGATCTAAGCTTTCCTTGCCTATTAGAATAAAATTGCATGAATGTAATACTTTCATTGTGAAGTTGAATATGCCATTTATAATGCGAGTATGCCCTGTCAATGGGGTTCCTCACAGTCATAACTATTTTTTTTATGGTTCCCAATTCAGCAATACGCCTGGGTGCCTGAGGCTCCCGTAAATAACCGGGCGTAATTTCTCCATACCATTTACAGCCGCTTTTTAGAATTTGGTGTTCGGGAAAAAAGGACTCATAAAACTTAGGGCCTTTATCATAAAAGCG
>PR_CR_10_Liq_1_inCRDRAFT_1001590_pt1 | contig 12540 bp, 8 predicted proteins | sample PRCRCaboRojoPR_3_FD_10241 | JGI IMG/M metagenome (IMG submission 10241) | reverse complement strand
GGGCGGCCGCGAGCTGGCGCTCGCCGCCGCCGCACTGCACCGTATCCCATCCGGGCGCAAGCGCCTGCTCATCCAGCACATCGACGGCGAGCCGGCGCTGGAATCGCCCCTGCGCGACACCCTCCTGGCCGCCGGCTTCGAGTCCGACTACGATGCCCTGGCCCCGGCGCGTTTCCGCCCCAGCGGCACCGGCCGTGATCCCAATGCCATTGCCTGTGCCGGGCCGCGGGGCTGAACTGCCGGCGGTATTACTCGTCGCCCGGCACGGGGGCTGCCGCGTAGTAGGCGGCCAGGGTGGTGATTTCCTCCTCGGAGAGCTGGCTGGCGATGAAGCGCATGCGACCGAAGTCATCGTTCGCCCGCTCGCCGTCGCGGTAGGCGACCATGGTCTCGATGAAGTGGTCGATCTTCTGCCCCGACAGGGCCGGTACCTGCAGGCCCATGCCTTCGCCCTGCTCACCATGGCAGACGTTGCAGGGCAGCAGCAGGCGGTCGGTGTCGCCCTGGGTGACCAGCAGCGGCGGAGCCGTTTTGCCCTCCGGCGGCTCCGGCTCAAGCGTGGCGAAGTAGGCGGCGAGATCGGCGAAGTCCTGCAGCTCCAGCCGTCGGGCCACCTTGTACATGGAACGCGCATCGCGCACCTTGGCCTTGTAGTCCACCAGCTGCTTGAACTGATAGGCCGCGACCTGCCCCGCAATGCTCGGGGTTTCGTCGTCCTCGGGGATGCCGAGATCGCCGTGGCACTTGCTGCAGCGCTTGTCCTCGGCGATCTGGCGGCCGCGCTCGACATCGCCGGACTCGATGATATCGAGCATGGCGCGGTTCCAGACGAAGCCGTCGTCGTCGGCAGCGGTGAGCGCCGGTGCGCTCAACAGGGCGATGCCAAGGAGCAGGGCGCCGCGGCGCCCGAGGGTCTGCAAGTGGTCTGCAAATGAATTGGTCATCGGTTCACCCCCTCAGTGCGCTGCATCCGCGACCGCGGTGGTCGCAGCGGTGGTGTCGGCCTGTGGCGCCGGCGCGGCTGCCTGTTCGCCGTCAAGCGCCTGCTTGGCGGCCGCCAGCTCAGTCACCGGATAGGTCTCTTCCAGCTCGACCATCTGCACCGAGGGGACGGTCACCGCACCTTCGCCGAGCAGCTCATCGGCGAGCCCCTGTGCGAACGAGCGGTAGTGGAGCTTGGCGTTGACGGTGACACTCTGGGCGTCTTCCGGCACGTTGAACCAGTACTTGCCGTATTTGTAGCCCTTCGGCGGGATGGTGTTGCGGGTGGAGAAGCGCACGATCTCCCAGGGGTAGTGGGTGTGCTTACCGTCCTTGTCGACGGCATGGGAGTTGAAGATGACGGTGTCCTTGGGCAGCTCGTTCTGCGCATCCAGGCTACCGTTGCGCATCAGCTCGCGGCCCTGGTCGTCGGTGACCACGACTTCCAGCCAGACCTGGCGGATTTCCGTGAGACTGGTGGGCAGGTGATGACCGGCGCGGTCGTTGGTGACCTTGACCTTCGCCCGGTGCAGCTGGCCGTCCTCTTGGGTGACATACAGCTTCAGCGAGGCGACGCTCTGCAGACGCTTGATGGCCTCGTCGTAGTTGCTGCCGCGGCCCAGATCAACGGGGTTGTCGGAGTCGGCCAACTCGTTGTTCATGGCGGCGGTGATGACCGCGTTGCCGCCGACGAAGCCGTGCTTGTGGACCACCTTGCGCCAGGGTCCGCCGAGCCCGGCGAAGCCCTCGATGGAGGATTCATTCAGTGCTTCCGGGGGCTTCATTTCGTCGGCGACCCGGTTGGCGACCTCCACCGGCATCATGTGGCAATCCTGACAGTGGATGTCGTTCTGGGCATAGACGGAGTACTTCCACTCGTCGTAGGTGCGCTCGATGGGGAAGTTATTGCCGGGATGGAAGATGTTGTGGCAGTTGCCGCAGAAGTCGGACTCGCCGTGGTGCTCGGAATCGGCGGTTTCGTGATAGGGCGAGGTGGCGTTGGGCAGGTTGGCGCGCTTGACGTTGCCCGGGTCCATCACGATGGAGGTGTTGCCGTGCTCGAGCACGGCGGTCTTCTGCAGGTTGGTGCCCGAGATGGTGTGACAGACGTCGCAGGAGACCCCCATTTCCGCCACGGGCGGCGCACTGAAGGCGCCGTGCAGACCGGCGTCGGGGTCGAACTCTACGGTCTGGGTGGCGGTGCCGATGGGGGTGTGGCAGCCACCGCAGTGGTTGCGGTTGTTGGGGTCGGCCTTCTCGGCGATGGCCCACAGCGCCTGGAAGACCGGGTCTTTGAAGGCATTGGAGTGCATGGAGCCGTTCCAGCCCTGGTACTGCTCCGTGTGACATTGGCCGCAGAGCCTGGGGTCGGTCCAGTCTTCGGGGTGGACGTTGCGGCCGTCGGCGGTGGTGATGTAGCTGGGCGGGAAGCGGCGGCCGTCGGCGTCGGCTTCCGACGCCTGGGCGCCGGGGGCGGCTTCCGCCAGTACCATGCCCGGCAAGGCGAGAAAGCCGCAGAGCAGGGGTGTCGCGAGCGCTAGATAACGCCGCGCGCGACCGTGATGAACGGTGTGGCGCATCGCTTGGTCTCCTTCGGTGATTGGCCGCTCAGTGGCTTCGGTTGCACCCGAAACTCCGGCGGTTGACGGTTGTTGTAGCGTGTTCCCGGCACAAAGTAGACCAAAAGGCGCGGCCTGACTACCATGCTGACATATAGGGATTTACCCCCATTCGTCTCAGCATTACCCTGATACGTCGCTAGGGGCTTGATTCTGAAACTGATCTTCAGCCTTTCAGCTTGGCCCGGAGCAGTGCGTTGACCTGCTGTGGGTTGGCCTTGCCCTGGCTCTGCTTCATCACCTGGCCGACGAAGAAGCCGAACACCTTCTCCTTGCCGGCTCGGTACTGCTCCACCTGCTGGGGGTTGGCCGCGATGATGGNGTCGATCATCGCTTCGATGGCGCCGGTGTCGGTGATCTGCTCGAGGCCCTTGGCCGCGATCACCTGGTCCGCANCGCCTTCGCCGGCCCACATGGCCTCGAAGACCTGTTTGGCGATCTTGCCGGAGATGGTGTTGTCCTGGATGCGCTTGATCAGCCCCGCGAGCTGCGCCGCGTCCACCGGGCTGGCGGCGATCTCCAGGTTGGCTTTGTTGAGCGCCGCCGCCAGTGCGCCGGTGATCCAGTTGGCGGCCTGTCTCGCCTCACCGCAGAGGCTGGCCGTCTGCTCAAAGTAGCCGGCCATGGCCCGGCTCGAGGTGAGCAGCGCCGCGTCGGCATCGTTGAGCCCGTAGGTGTCCATGAACCGGTGCCGCATGGCGTCGGGCAGCTCTGGCAGGTCCTCTGTGGCCTGCGCGATGAAGGCGTCGTCGAGCTCCACCGGCAGCAGGTCCGGGTCGGGGAAATAGCGGTAGTCATTGGCCTCTTCCTTGGTGCGCATGGAGCGGGTTTCGTCCTTGTCGGCGTCGTAGAGGCGCGTTTCCTGGATCACCGTGCCGCCATTTTCCAACACGTCCGTCTGGCGCTCGATCTCGAATTCCAGTGCCTTCTGCAGAAACCGGAAAGAATTGATGTTCTTGATCTCGGTGCGGGTGCCGAAGCGCTCCTCGCCCTTGCGCCGCAGCGAAATGTTGGCGTCGACGCGGAAGGAGCCCTCCTGCATGTTGCCGTCGCTGATGCCGATCCAGCGCACCAGTTGGTGGATCTTTCGGGCGTAGGCCACGGCTTCGGCGGGCGAGCGCAGATCCGGCTCGGAGACGATCTCGAGCAGCGGTGTGCCGGCGCGGTTGAGGTCGATGCCGGTCATGCCGCCAGCACCCGATCGGCCATCCTCATGCACCGACTTACCGGCATCCTCCTCCAGGTGGGCGCGGGTGATGCCAATGGTCTTCACGCTGCCGTCGTCGAGGACGATCTCAACCTCGCCGCGGCCGACGATGGGCAGCTCGTACTGGCTGATCTGGTAGCCCTTCGGCAGATCCGGGTAGAAATAATTCTTACGCGCGAACACCGAGCGCGGCGCGATCTCGGCGCCGATGGCGCGGCCGAATTGCACGGCGCGGCGCACGGCGCCCTCGTTCAGCACCGGCAGCACGCCGGGAAAGCCCAAATCCACGGCGCAGGCCTGGGTGTTGGGGGCGGCGCCGAAGGCGGTGGCGGCGCCGGAGAAGATCTTGGATTGCGTCGCGAGCTGGGTGTGGATCTCCAGCCCGATCACGGGTTCCCACTGCATGGTGTTGTGTCGCTTGCGTCTGCGTCTGTGCCGCCCGAGGCTGCGGCGAAATTCGCAGTATCCCGCAATCGGCCGGGTGACGTCACCGCTCGGCGCAGCCCGACGCACGAGCGGCGCCGATGCACGCCTTCGCAGACGGCCGGCGCGGCGGCGCCATGGCGGAGCCGGCGCCATGGCGGAGCTGGCGGTGGGCGACCGCCTGCGGCCTCACAGGAAATCGCCGAGCTGCATGCCATGCCCGTTGTCGCGATGTGCCGCCTGTGCGAGGAAGAGCTCGGCGGCCGCGAAGGCGTCGCTCAACGCATTGTGGGCGCCATGGCGCGGCAGGTTGTAGCGCTCGCACAGCGCATGCAGGCGCAGGTCCGAGGCCTTGAACGGGATTTGACGGCGCTCCAGCAAGCGGCGAGCCACCGCCTGGGTGTCGACGGTGCGCACCAGCAGTCCCTTGCCCCAAAGACGCCTGCAGGCGGCGTCGAGGAAGCCCAGCTCGACCCTGGCATGATGAGCAATGAGCACGCGCCCGGCGAGATCCGCCAACAGCTCAGGCAAAGCGCTGGCGAGCTCCAGGCCGCGAGCGGCTTCGTCGTCGGTGATCTGATGGATCACGGCGCTGTCGGCGGGGATATCGCCGGTCACACGCACCAACCGGTGGCGACAGCTGTCGAGATGGATACGGTTGCCGGTGATGCGCACCCAGCCGATGCTCAGGATCTGATCCCGGCGGGCGTTGAGACCGGTGGTCTCCAGGTCGACGGCGACATACTCCACGGCCTTGTAGTCGCAGCCCGGCTGCGGGAAAGGCGCGGCCAGATAGTCCCGCAGCGGGCATGCCGCGAGCCGGCGCAAGCGCCAGCGACGACGCCAATCCAGGGGCAGGGCGCTCATAGGCGGGTGATGTCGTCAGCGGATGCGTGCACCAGGGGCGGCCGAGCAGGTGTCGCCCTCAGGCGAAACGCCCCGCCTGGTAGCGCTGGCCCAGGGACTCCTGCATGGTGTGGATCAGGGCGAAGGCGTCCTTGAGATGGCCGCGCTCCAGCGGCGAGAGGTCGTCCGGCGATAGGAAGTTATCCGCCTGGGTGCCACGTTTCAGCTGCTCGGCTTGATGGCGCATCCGCAGGGTCCCGATAAATTCATAGGCATCCACCAAGTTGGCGGCGCCGTCTTTGCTCAACGCGCGGGCCTCGCCCGCAGCTTTGAGGCGTTCGATGGTGTTGATGTCTTCGAGTCCGGCGGAGAGGGCATAGACCCGGGCCAGATCCACGATGGGCACGATGCCGCGGTGCTTGATATCGAAGGTCTGGTCGTGCTCGCCGCCGCGAATCAGCACCAATTTGCGGAAAAAGCCCAGCGGCGGGCGGTGCTTCAGCGCATTGGCGGCCATGTAGGCGATGTAGATGGTCTCCTGCCTCGACATGTGATGGATGCGCTCGGCGAGCTCGTTGAAGAGGCCCGCTGGGTCGTGAATGGGGCGCAGGTCGAAGAATACGCTGGAGAGCATCAGCGCCATGGGCTCCGGGCGCTTGATCCAGGTGTTGAAGTACTTGGTCCAGATCTTCAGCGGTTGACGCCACTGGTCATTACTGGCCATGACATCACCGGGGCAGTAGACGTAGCCGCAGGCGTTGAGTCCGTCGTTGACCCGCTGGGCGAGCGCCTTGAAGTAGGCATCATCCTCGGGTTTGAGATGGTCGGCGATGAGCAGCGCATTATCCTGGTCGGAGTGCGAGGACTGCTCCCGCCGCGCCTGGGAGCCGCCCGCCATCCAGCAATAGGGCACCGGTGGCGCGCCGAGCTCCGCCTCGGCGAGCTCCAGCAGCCGCAGGGTGATGGCGTCGGTGACGGCGGTGATGGCCTGGCCGATCTGGCTTGCGGTGGCGCCGGAGTGCACCAGTTGGATCTGCAGCTCCGACAGCCGCGCACTGATGCTCGCCAGCGTGTCCAGGGATTCGGCCTTGCGGATATCCCCCACCAGATAGACGGCATTAGCGCTTTGTATGCGTACCAGGTCCGACGTCGACACGACCCCGCGCACGCCGCGCTCGTCGAGCACCGGCAGGTGGTGAACATTGAGGCGCGACATGGTGATGAGCGCTTCGAAGCCGAGGGTGTCTTCGCGCACCGTATGCAGGCGCTCGGTCATGATGCGGCGCACCGGCTCCTGCGGTGACACCCCCAGCGCGAGGCAGCGGTTGCGCAGATCCCGGTCGGTGATCATGCCCACCAGGCGGTCACCGTCGGTGAGCACCAGCGAGGAGACGCGGGCCTCGCTCATGATGCGGGCCGCGTCGCGAATGCTGATGTCTGGCCCGCCGTGTACCAGCGGGCGATTCAGCAGCTCCCCCACCTGTACCGTCATCAGCGCGGTGCCGGTGGCATCATCCTTGATGGTGTCGAGCGCGCGACGCAGCCGATCGGACATGGACGCATCGAAGTGGCTCGCAAACTCGGTGTGCGCCCCACGCAGGCGGTCCAGCACCTCGCAGGGCAGCAGATAGGCGAGGGTGTCTTCGGCGGTCTGCCCGGACAGGCCTTCCATGCCAAGGCCGCCCTGCCCGCAGGGCGACGGACACAGATCACCCTCGGCGAGCTTGCCGATGAGGTTGTCGCCGTCGTCACGCAGCTCGACGGCGCCGCGGCGCAGGATATACAGACAGGGGCTGTCGTCATCCGTTGGTGGAAAGGGTGTGCCGCGGCGCAGGTAGCGCACCGAGAGCCGCTGAGGCAGGGCGTCGAGCGCGCTGTCCGGCAGGCGGTCGAAGGGAGAGTGACTGGCCAGAAATTCGCGGATTTCGATGAGCTCGACGTCCATCGCTGCCTCGTGGTTGCGGAGCAGGCGCAAACCACCGCGCCCGGACCGCCGCAACATATCGCACTCTTCGCAACCGGGCACCCGTCGCGGCTGCGATAGATCAAAAAACACGCGGCATACAGCAATTTTCCGCGGTGAGCCGCAAGCTGCGGAAGCGCACGAATCCGCTTCGTTCACGCGGTGATGCGAGTCGTGTCGAGCGCATCAAAAAGCCCCGCCGGAGCGGGGCTTCAACAGGTGCGTTGGCGTTGTCTTCAGCGCTGGGTTTTCAGCGCTGGGTCTTCGGCGCTGGACTCAGTGACCGGTGGCCTCGCCGGCGCCGCGCGGCACGCGCACATCTTCCACCAGATGCTGGATGTGCTCCGGCGGTGCCTTGGTGACTGACGCCACCACGAAGGCGACGACAAAGTTCACCGCCGCGCCGACGGCGCCGAAGGCATTTGGTGAAATACCAAAGAACCAATCCGGACCCATGCCCAGCTCCGGCATCAGGAAGGCGGTGCCGGGGATGAAGAAGATCCCCTTGTGCTGGAACACGTAGAGCAGGGTCACGGTGATGCCGGCGAGCATACCGGCAATGGCACCGGCATTGTTCATCTTCTTCATGAAGATACCCATCATGAGCGCCGGGAAGATGCTCGATGCCGCAAGCCCGAAGGCGATGGCGACGGTGCCCGCGGCGAAGCCCGGTGGATGGAGCCCGAGATAGCCGGCGACGATGATGGCGAAGATCATCGACAGACGTCCCGCGTTGAGCTCCGCGCGCTCGGAAATGCCAGGCATGAACACGCCTTTCAGCAGGTCATGGGAGATGGCCGAGCTGATGGCGAGCAGCAGACCGGCGGCGGTGGAGAGTGCGGCGGCGAGACCACCAGCCACCACCAGCGCGATGACCCAGTTGGGCAAGCCGGCGATCTCGGGGTTTGCGAGCACCATGATGTCGCGGTCCACCTTGACCATCTCGTTGCCCTTCCAGCCGAACGACTCGGCCTTTTCGTCGAATGCCGGGTTCTGATCGTTGTAGTACTGGATACGGCCGTCGTCGTTCTTGTCCTCCCAGGCCAACAGACCGGTTGCCTCCCATTTCTTGAACCACTCTGGGCGATCTTCGTAGAGCAGATTGCCCTCCTCGCTGCCCACGGGTCCGATCTGGATAGTATCCATCAGATTGAGTCGCGCCATGGCGCCGACCGCCGGGGCCGTGGTGTAGAGCAGCGCGATGAACACCAGCGCCCAGCCGGCGGAGTAGCGGGCATCCTTGACCTTCGGCACGGTGAAGAAGCGGATGATGACATGGGGCAGCCCCGCGGTGCCGATCATCAGCGACAAGGTGTAGGCGAACATATTGAGATAACTGCCCATCACCTGTGTGGTGTACTCCTTGAAGCCGAGCTCGGTGACGACCTGGTCGAGCTTGGCGAGCAGCGTCATGCCTGTTTGGGCACCGTTCTCCACATAGCCGGCGCCGAGGCCGATCTGCGGCAGCGGGTTGCCCGTGAGCGCGAGGGAGATGAAGATCGCCGGAATNGTGTAGGCCAGGATCAGCACCACGTACTGCGCGATCTGCGTGTAGGTGATGCCTTTCATGCCGCCGAGCACGGCGTAGACGGCGACGATGCCCATGCCGATGTAGAGGCCCAGCTCGTAGCTCGTCTCGAGGAAGCGCGAGAAGGCCACGCCGATACCCTTCATCTGTCCGATGACGTAGGTGATGGAGGCGAGGATCAGGCAGATGACCGCGACGATACGCGCCGCCTGCGAGTAGTAGCGATCACCGATGAACTCCGGCACCGTGAACTTGCCGAACTTGCGCAGGTAGGGCGCCAGCAGCAGCGCCAGCAGCACGTAGCCGCCGGTCCATCCCATGAGGAAGACCGAGGCGCCGTAGCCGTTGAAGGCGATGAGCCCGGCCATGGAGATGAACGACGCCGCGGACATCCAGTCCGCCGCGGTGGCCATGCCGTTGGCCACGGGATGTACGCCTTTGCCGGCGACGTAGAACTCACCGGTGGTGCCGGCGCGCGCCCAGATGGCGATGCCGATGTACAGGGCGAAGGTGAAGCCGACGACGGAATAGGTCCAGATATCGAGATTGGTCATGGCTCAGGCTCCCATTACTCGTCGACGTCGAACTTCTTGTCCAGCCGGTTCATGGCTGCGGCGTAGATGAAGATAAGGACCAGGAAGACATAGATGGAGCCTTGCTGTGCGAACCAGAAGCCGAGCGGATAGCCGCCGATCTGGATGCTGTTGAGTGGCTCGACCAGGATGATACCGAGACCATAGGAGACGATGAACCAAAAGAAAAGCAGAATGAACAATAATCGAACATTCGCCTTCCAATAGGCGGCGCGATTTTCGGGTGTCACCGGTGTTGTCCCTCCCTCTGAGACAGGAATCGATTGGCTGGATGTGGACGCTCGGCGGGAGGCCGACGATGGCGGCCCGACACAAAATACCGCAGCGCACGGGCTGGCCTGCGCGACCCCTCAGCGTTGTTGTCATAGTCCATGACCGCGCGCAGGGCGAGGACATGGCTGCCGGCGCATTGTGTTGCTGGCACTCATGAGGTGTCAACGTCGGCGGACGCAGTGCAGGGCTCGCCAAATCAATAATTATGATTATTTTGGCCGGATGTTGCGGTTTCGTGTTTGCTGCGGGTGGCAGTGGGCGGATGCGCCGGGGCAGGGCGAGACTGCCCGGCGCGTCTGGCCGGCCACCAGGCCCGCTGCTGCCGTGGCTCTAAAAAACCTGAAAAACAAAGGTGTGTGGCCTCGAGCCCGGCGTTGCTGCAGGGATTTTGTCCGCGGCGCTCAGGCCTTGATGTTGCCCAAGGCCGCTCGGGGCGGCGTCGCCGATGGGGTATCGGATGCCACGCGATGGGCCCGATACCGATCCCGGCCCGAGTGTCCTGGCCCGAGTGCGATCTTGCTGAGGCGGGGGTGCCGAGCTTGCGCCCGTCGCGGGATTTGCCTAACTTGCAGGGTTTCGTACCGTCCCCGGCCGTTGGCCGCCGAGCCCGCCCAGCGCATCAGCGAGGAGGCTACATGCACTACATCAGCACCCGCGGCGGCGTCGCGCCGGTCGGCTTCGCCGATGCCCTGATGATGGGGCTCGGCACCGACGGCGGCCTACTGGTGCCGGCGCAACTGCCGCAGGTGAGCGCCGATATGCTGCGGGACTGGTCGCAGTTGCCGTTCCAGGCCCTGGCGCTGGAGGTCATGACGCCCTTCGTCGGCGGCGAGATTCCACGCGAAGACCTCGCGCGGCTTGTGAATCAGTCCTACGCCGGTTTTTCGCATCCGGAGGTGACGCCCCTGCGCGAAGCCGGTGGGCGCACATATCTCGAGCTCTTCCACGGGCCGACGGCGGCGTTCAAGGATGTTGCGCTGCAACTGCTGGGCAATCTGTTCGAATACCTGCTGGAGCGAGACGGGGGCCGGCTCAATATCCTCGGCGCCACGTCCGGGGATACGGGCTCCGCGGCCATCTCCGGTGTGCGTGGCAAGCCGCGCATCAACATCTTCATCCTGCACCCGAAAGGCCGGGTCTCGCCGGTGCAGGAGCGGCAGATGACGACGGTGCTGGACGCCAATGTGCACAATATCGCCGTGCACGGCACCTTCGATGACTGCCAGCACTTGGTCAAGACCCTGTTCCAGGATCTGGAGTTCAAGGCGCAACACTGCCTCGGCGCCGTCAATTCCATCAACTGGCTGCGGATTCTGGCGCAGACCGTCTACTACTTCTACGCCTGGGGCCGAATCACCGGCGGCGATCCGGCGCGCGGCGTCAGCTTCGCGGTCCCCACCGGCAACTTCGGCGACGTCTTCGCCGGCTACCTGGCCAGACGCATGGGTCTGCCGGTGGATCGGCTGGTCATCGCCACCAATCGTAACGACATCTTGACGCGCTTCGTCGCCGATGGTGTCTACGCCAAGGGCGAGGTGTTCCATACGCTGAGCCCGGCCATGGACATCCAGGTGGCGTCCAACTTCGAGCGATACCTGTATTATCTCCTGGACCAGGATCCCGCCGCCGTGCGCGCGAAGCTGGCGGACCTGGAGCAAACCGGCGCGCTGACCGTCGAGCCCGAGCGCCTCGGACAGGTGCGCGCCGATTTCGCCGCCGCCGCGGTGAGCGATGCCGACACCCTGGCGCAGATGCGTGAGACCTTCGACGCCAGCGGCTACATCCTTTGTCCGCACACCGCCGTGGGTGCCGCGGCATCGCGCGATGCACCGGACACCGTCGTGCTGGCCACGGCGCACCCGGCGAAGTTCAACGAGGCCGTGCGCGAGGCCATCGGCCGCGAAGCGCCGCCGCCCCCGGCCTTGTCCGGACTGATGGACAAGCCCGTGCGCTGTGACGAGCTCGAGGCCAGCGATGTCGCGCTGCGCGAGCACATCGAGGCCACCCTCGCCACCGCGTGAGGCGAGCGCGGGTTGTTGGCCATTGCGGCCAAGCATGGCACGGCGCCGGAAATCGCCGTTGCCCGGTTTCCGCATCGCCGGCGGCTTGTGCCGCCGGACAGGGCGGGGCATCCTGCCCCGGCAGGTAAACGCCGGTGAGTCGGCGCTTCCCCGGCCGCCATTGGCGAAGACCGGCGACGCCCGCGGGCAGGGCCGGGCGCCGTCCTCCCAAGGCGGCCCGCGGCGCGGCGGACGCCGCCAGCACCATACCCCGCAAGACCGGATGCCGGGCCGGAGAGCGAGACCATGAGCACCGACCAGAGCCAAATCCTGATTCTCGATACCACCCTGCGCGACGGCGAGCAGACCCAGGGCGTCGCCTTTTCGCCGGACGAGAAGGCGCAAATCGCCCAGGTACTGCTCGAGCAGTTGCGCCTCGACCGCATCGAGGTGGCCTCGGCGCGTGTCTCCCGCGGCGAACAGGCGGCGGTGGCGCACATCGTCGACTGGGCGCGGGACAAGGGCCTGGATCACCGGGTGGAGGTGCTCGGGTTCGTCGACGACGGCAAGAGCATCGACTGGATTCGGGACGCCGGCGGTGGCGTCATGAATCTCCTCGCCAAGGGCAGCCGCAAGCACTGCGAGACGCAGCTGCGCAAGACGCTGGACGCCCACACCGGCGATATCCTGCGCAACGTGGCACTGGCACGCGAGCGCGGCCTCAGGGTCAATTTGTACCTGGAGGACTGGTCCAACGGCTATGCCGATGATCGCGCCTATGTCTACGCATTCATGGAGCGCCTGCGCGAAAGCGGCGTCGATCATTTCATGCTGCCCGATACCCTGGGGGTCATGACCCCGGAGCGTGTCTTCACGGCGGTGATGGACATGATCCGCCGCTTCCCGGGCTGCCGCTTCGATTTTCATCCGCACAACGACTACGGCCTCGCCACGGCCAATGTGGTGGCGGCCGCCCAGGCCGGCGCCGCCTGTGTGCACTGCACGGTCAATTGTCTGGGCGAGCGCGCGGGCAACGCCTCACTGGCCGAGGTGGTGGTGAACCTGCGCGACCAGCTCGGCATGGCGCTGTCCATCGACGAGCAGCAC
>PR_CR_10_Liq_1_inCRDRAFT_1001588_pt1 | contig 12551 bp, 10 predicted proteins | sample PRCRCaboRojoPR_3_FD_10241 | JGI IMG/M metagenome (IMG submission 10241) | reverse complement strand
GGATGAACGGCGGCGGGCGGCCGCGCCCGCCGCCGCAGCCAGCTCAGCGCTTGGAGATGGGCACGTATTCGCGCGGCTCGGGGCCGCAGTAGATCTGGCGCGGGCGGCCGATGCGGTTGGCCGGGTCGCTCATCATCTCCATCCAGTGCGAGACCCAGCCCACGGTGCGTGCGAGCGCGAACATGACGGTGAACATGTTGCGCGGGATGCCGAGCGCGCTGTAGATGATGCCGGAGTAGAAGTCCACGTTCGGATAGAGCTTGCGCTCGACGAAGTATTCGTCATTCAGCGCAATGTCCTCCAGCTTCAGCGCCAGCTCGAACAACGGACTGTCCGCACCCGGCATCTCCTCCAGTACCTGGTGACAGACCTCGCGGATGATCTTCGCCCGCGGGTCGTAGTTCTTGTAGACCCGATGGCCGAAGCCCATGAGGCGGAAGGGGTCGTCCTTGTCTTTTGCTTTGTCGATGAATTTGGGCACATTGGCGACGTCGCCGATCTCGGTCAGCATATCCAGCACCGCCTCATTGGCGCCGCCGTGCGCCGGGCCCCACAGGGAGGCGATGCCCGCCGCGATGCACGCGAAGGGGTTGGCACCGGAGCTGCCGGCGAGCCGCACCGTGGAGGTGCTCGCGTTCTGCTCGTGGTCGGCGTGCAGAATGAACAGCAGGTTGAGCGCCTTCTCCGCCAGCAGCTCGGGCTCATAGTCCGAGCAGGGGGTCGCGAACATCATATGCAGGAAGTTCGCGCCATAGCGCAGGTCGTTGCGCGGGTACATGATGGGCTCGCCGACGTTGTGCTTGTAGGCGGCGGCGGCGATGGTGGGAACCTTGGCGATGAGGCGGTGCGCCGAGACCTCGCGGTAGTGCGGGTCGTTGACGTCGATGGACTCGTGGTAGAAGGCCGAGAGTGAGCCGACGACACCACAGAGGATGGCCATCGGGTGCGCGTCGTAGTGGAACCCGTCGAGGAAGTTCTTCAGGTTCTCGTTCAGCATGGTGTGGGTGGTGATCACCCGCTCGAACTCCACCAGATCGTGCTCGTTGGGCAGCTCGGAGTAGAGCAGCAGGTAGGCCACCTCCAGAAAGCTCGCCTTGGTGGCCAGCTGCTCGATGGGATAGCCGCGGTAGAGCAGCACGCCTTTTTCACCGTCGATGTAGGTGATGGCGCTGTGGCAGCTGGCCGTGGCCATGAAGCCCGGGTCGTAGGTGAAAAAGCCGGCATCGCGGTAGAGCGAGGAGATGTCCACCGCCGGCGGCCCCATGGTGCCCTCCCGCAATGCAAACTCGTGGCTTGCGCCATCCTCGTTATTGGTGATGGTGACGGTCTTCTCGCTCATGGACATGACTCCCGGCTTCGGAGTTGTATGCGTGCGCCGCCCAAGCCAGCTCGCAGCCGCCGCACCGCGGGCGCACCGAACTGCACCATCTTGGTGCAGGTAATTGCTGAGACGGGTCGCGAATGCCGCAGCCCGAACCCGCTGTCGCCGCCAGGCCGCATCAATGGCCCCGAGACGTGCCGGGACCAGCGCCTGTGGCGCGCCCGCGGGGTGGCCGCGGACGGCGCCCGACCCGTGGGCCGTTACCGCCCATGCAGAAAGGATGCCGGCTGGGCAGGATGCGTGCCGGTCAGCCGCCTGCACCCATGCCAAGCTCCGCAAGGCGCTGGATGTCCGCACGTACGGCGGCCACAGAGTGCTCGAAATCCTCCTGCTCCTGATCGTTCAGATCCAGCTCCACCACCTGCGCCAGGCCGGTTTCGTCCAGCACGCAGGGCACGCCCATGGCGATGTCGCGCTCGCCGTATTCGCCATCCAGCAGCGCCACGCAGGGCATCAGCCGCCGCCGGTTGTGGCTCATGGCATCCACCATGGCCGCCACTGCCGCAGCCGGCGCATCGTAGGCGCTGGAGTTCTTGCGCAGGGCCAGGATCTCTGCCCCGCCCTTGCGGGTGCGCTCGATGATGGCCTCCAGCCGATCCGGTGCGATGAAGTGGCTCACCGGCACGCCGTTGATGGTGCAGTAGCGCGGCACGGGCACCATGGTGTCGCCGTGGCCGCCCAGCACGATGGTGGTGATGTCGAGCGCCGAGAAGCCCGTCTCCTCGGCGATGAACGCCGCCATGCGCGAGGCGTCCAGCACGCCGGCCTGCCCGAACACCCGCGAGCGCGCCCAGCCGGTGCGCTGGGCGACCCGATAGGTCAGGGTGTCCACCGGGTTCGAGACCACCAGCACCTTGGCATGCGGGGCATGGGCGACGATGTGGTCCGTCACCTCGTCGATGATCTTGACGTTGGCCGCCAGCACGTCGGAGCGCGACATGCCGGGCTTGCGCGGGAAGCCCGCGGTGACGATCACCAGGTCCGAGCCCGCCATCACCGCCGGGTCGTTACTGCCGCAGAGGCGGCAGTCGAATTCGAAGAAGGGCGCGGTCTGGAAGATGTCCAGGGCGACACCCTCCGGCACGTCCTCCCGCACGTCATAGAGCGCGATCTCGCGGCACAGCTCCTCTTCGGCGAGGATCTGCGCGGTGGTCTCGCCGACACGCCCGGCCCCTACGATACTGATCTTCTGCACTTGAGCTCCTCCGGTTTGACGGCCCGGCGGCCCATACGGGCCGGGCCTTGGCTTTGGTGGACCGGGGGTCTGCGCCCCCTTGCATGACTGCCCGCGCTCGGACCGCGCCGCTCAGTTCGTGGGGTGAGCCGGTGCCGCACCGCTCTTGACCGCGGCGGCCGCCACCGCCGGCGCGACCCGCTCGCGCAGGCGCGGATCAAAGGGCTTGGGGATGATGTAGTCCGGGCCGTGTGTCAGGGACTTGAGCCCATAGGCGTCCAGCACGGACTGCGGCACGGGCTCATGCGTCAAGTCCTTGAGCGCGTGCACGGCCGCGATCTGCATCTCTTCGTTGATGCGCGAGGCGCGGGCGTCCAGGGCACCGCGGAAAATGAACGGGAAGCCCAGCACGTTGTTCACCTGGTTCGGATAATCCGAGCGGCCGGTGGCCATGATCAGGTCGTCGCGCACCCTCCAGGCCACCTCGGGCCGGATTTCCGGTACCGGGTTCGACAGCGCAAAGACAATGGGCCGCGGCGCCATGGTCGCAAGCATGTCCGGCGGCAGCAGGTCGGGCCCGGAGACGCCGATGAAGACATCGGCGTCGACCAGCGCGTCGCGCATGGTGCGCTTGTCCGTGTCCGCGGCGATGCCGAACTTGAACGGGTTCAGATCCCTGCGGCCGGTGTGGATCACGCCCTGGCGGTCGATGGCGAAGATGTTGTTGCGATGCGCGCCCAGGGTCATCAAGAGCCGAATGGAGGCGATGCCCGCGGCGCCGGCGCCGAGCACCACGATGCGTACATCCTCCAGGCGCTTTTCCTGCAGCTCCAGCGCATTCAGGAGCCCGGCCGCGATGATGATGGCCGTGCCGTGCTGATCGTCGTGGAACACCGGGATGTCCAACTCGTTCATCAGAATCTGCTCGATCTCGAAGCAGTGCGGCGCGGCGATGTCCTCCAGGTTGATACCGCCGAAGGTGGGTGCGATGCGCCGGACCGTCTCGATGAACTCCTGCGGATGGCGGGCATGGACCTCGATGTCGAACACGTCGATGTCCGCGAAGTGCTTGAACAGCACCGCCTTGCCTTCCATCACGGGCTTGCTGGCGAGCGGCCCGACGCCGCCCAAGCCGAGCACGGCACTGCCGTCGGTGATCACTGCCACCAGGTTGCCCTTGTTGGTGTAGCGATAGGCCGCGGAGGGCTCGGCTGCGATGCGGCGCACCGGCTCGGCGACGCCGGGGGTGTAGGCCAGCGACAGATCGCGCTGGGTTGTGGCGGGCTTCTTGATCTCGACCGCCGTCTTGCCGGGGGTCGGCTCGGCGTGGTAACGCAGCGCCGCCCGGTTCAGGTCGGCATCGTTCAGGTCGGCATCGTTTTTGGCGAAGCTCTCGGCGTTCGACATGACGGACTCTCGATTCGGGCACAGCAGTCGGGGCTTGCGGGGCCGGGGTTGGGGGCGCCGGGCTTAGCGGCGCCGGGCCGCGCCGGGCGCAGGACAGGCAACGGGACAATGTCGGGCTGCCGCGGGCCGCGCGCGGCGGGGCCGGAGGCGAGCAAGCGTCAAGCATGTGCCGATCACCCCGGGATCGCAAGGCGATGCAGGCAATTGGAAGTATTGCGGGGGCCGATAACTTGACCGGCAGCAAGGGGGCGGTGTCCGGCGGGTCGCCGGCGCGCGCTGGAAGCGGGTGCGCTGAGCAGGCGGCCCCTGAGCGGGACAGGTGCAGGGCAGGTGCCGGTTGGCCGCCGGCGCTCACAGCCTGCGGAGGCGGTCGACAGAGGCGACAAGTACTTGAAGTCGGCCGCGCATTGCACGCGGCCGGAGGCGGCAGCGCCGGACGCGCGCTGCCGGGATGGACGGCGTTTGGGATGGACGGCGTCTGGGTTGGACGGCGTCTGGGTTGGACGGCGTCTGGCGCTGCGGGAAAGAGGTCCGTCAGCGGCCGTAGCGGCGGCGGAACTTGTCCACACGACCGCCGGTGTCGAGGATTTTCTGCTTGCCGGTGTAGAACGGGTGGCAGGCGGAGCAGACCTCGACATGCAGCTCCTGGCCGAGTGTCGAGCGGGTCGTGAAGCTGTTGCCGCAGCTGCAGATGACCTTGATGTCCTGGTAATTGGGATGGATGTCGGCTTTCATGGCCTTACGCCCTGGAGGTTGTCTGCCGTGCAGCCCGGCGGGCGGCACGGCCTGGAACTGGAGGAACCGGCGGTCGCGACATATGGCATCGGACCCGTAGTAAACCGGGCAGGATACGCTCCAGATGCCGATCCTGCAACAGCACCAAAGCCGAGCGCAGTCGGGCCAGGGCGTCAATCCGCCGCGAAACCGGCCACGACATCGTTCAGGAAACGCTGCCCGAGCGGCGTCGCCGCCAGACGCTCGGGCGCGGGCGCGAGCAGCCCGGCGCGCGCGAGCCGCCGTCGCGGCGCCGCGAGCCGGGCCGCCGGCAGGCCGGTGTGGGCGCTGAACAGGGCCGTCTCGACGCCGTCTGTCAGGCGCAGGGCGTTCAGCGTGAACTCCAGCACCAGGTCGGCGTCATCCAGCAGCCGGCGATGAGCAAGCTTGTGCTGCGCCGCGAGATACGCCGTCGGCGAGCGCTTTGCACTGCGCCGCTCCACCAGAGCCGTCGCCACATCCGTCAGCTTGCCGTGGGCGCCGGCGCCGATGCCGAGATAATCGCCGAAGCGCCAGTAGTTCAGATTGTGCCGGCAATGCTGCCCGTCCCGGGCGTAAGCCGAGACCTCGTAGCGTGCGAAGCCCGCGGCGGCCAGGCGCGCCATGCCGGCTTCATGCATGGCATCCAGGGTGTCGTGATCCGGCAGCGGCGGCGGGGCATGCGCGAAGGCGGTGTTCGGCTCCAGTGTGAGCTGATAGTAGGAGATGTGCTCGGGCGCGAGGGCAATCAGCGCCTCCAGGTCGGCCGCGGCCTCGGCCAGGGTCTGCTCCGGCAAACCGAACATCAGGTCCAGGTTGATGTTCCCGAAGCCCGCGGCCCGCGCGGCATCCACGGCGGCGCGGGCCTGCGCCGGGTCGTGGATGCGCCCGAGCGCCCGCAGGTGACGCGCCGACAGCGACTGCACGCCGATGGAGAGGCGATTGACCCCCGCCTGCCGGTATGCGCGGAAATGGCCCGCGTCCACGGCGCCGGGGTTGGCTTCCAGGGTGACTTCCGCATCCGCTGCGAGCACGCAGCGCTCGCGCACGCCGTCCAGCAGCCGGGCGACAGCGCCCCCGGAGAACAGGCTCGGGGTACCGCCGCCGATGAAGACCGAGATCAACGGCCGCGCCGCCACCGCTACCGCGCACTGGGCACTGAGGTCCGCCAGCAGGGCATCCACGTAAGCCCGCTCCGGCAGCGCATCGCCCAGCCGGTGCGAGTTGAAGTCGCAGTACGGGCACTTGCGCACGCACCAGGGCAGGTGGACGTAGAGGGCAAGCGGCGGCGGGCCGGCCGGAAACCGCCGCCCCGTCTGCATCGCAGCCCGATCGGCGGCAGCCGAGGCGCTGCCCGCGTCGGCGTCCGCGCCGGCGGCGCTCAGGCCTGATCCCGCGCCTTGAGGTAGGTCAGCTCCGAGATGGCGCTCCATTCCTTCGCCTGTTTCAGAAATTTCTGGTAGGACGCGAAGGTCTTCTGCGAGAAGGCGTCCTGCTCGGCGATCTCCGCCACCACCTCGCCGGACAGCTCGCGGAGCTTCGCGATGACGTCATCCGGATACCTGCGCAGGTCGACCTTGTGCTCCGTGAGCAGGGTCTGAAGCGCGGCGGGATTGCGCGCCGTGTACTCGGCGAGCATGTCCTGGTTCACCACCTTGCAGGCGTTCAGCACGATGGATTGCAGATCCTTCGGCAGCGCGTCGAAGACCTCCTTGTTGATCATCGCCTCCAGCACCGTGCCGGGCTCGTGCCAGCCGGGGTAGTAGTAGTATTTCGCCGCCTTGTAGAGGCCGAAGGCGAGGTCGTTATAGGGCCCCACCCACTCGGTGGCGTCGATGGCGCCGGACTGAAGCGACGTGAAGAGCTCCCCACCCGGCAGGTTCACGGGCGTGCCGCCGGCGCGCTTCAGCACCTCGCCGCCGAGCCCGGGGATGCGCATCTTGAGCCCGTCCAGGTCGGCGACGGAGTTGATCTCCTTGTTGAACCAACCGCCCATCTGCACGCCCGTGTTGCCGGCCGGCGCCGGCACCAGGCCGAAGCCTGCGTACAGCTCGCTCCACAGCTCCAGGCCGCCGCCGTGGTACATCCAGCCGTTCATCTCCTGCGCCGTCAGCCCGAAGGGCACGGTGGAGAAGAACTGCGCCGCCTCGCTCTTGCCCTTCCAGTAATAAGCCGAGCCGTGGCCCATCTCGGCGGTGCCGCGGGAGACGGCGTCGAACACCTCGAACGCCGGCACCAGCTCACCCGCGCCGTAGACTTTCACCTCGATGCGCCCGCCGCTCATCTCGCCGATGAGGGCGGCCAGGTTGTTGGCACCGGTGCCGAGGCCCGGGAAGTTCTTGGGCCAGGTGGTGACCATCTTCCACTTGTGCTCGGGCTTGGCCCAGGCGCTGCGGCTGCCGAGGGCGGCGCCGGCGGCGGTTGCACCGGCGGCCCCGGCGATGAAGGTGCGGCGTTGCATGGTTGCTTGCTCCTCGTCGTTTATCGTTGCCAGGCAGGCGCGGTGCTGCGGCCGGACGCGACCGGGTAAGCGCTTTTCTCAACCGCCGCGCCAGCGACGCATGATCCATCGGACGCCCGCCGTCAGCAACACGGCATTCAGCGCCGTGCCGCCGGTGAAGACCAGCAGATAGCCGAGGTCCCGCAGGACCTGCGCGAGCGGCGACCCGGCGGCACGAAAGAAGCCAAGCGCCGCGAGCGACCAGGGCAGCGAGGTGAGCGTCAGGGTGATGCCGGCGAAGTCGAGCACGGCCGGTGCCGCGTCCAGCGCCGCCCGCAGCTCGCGCTCCAGCAAGGTGTAGCCGAGCAGCAGCGCCAGCAGCAGCAGGAACAGCCGCAGATAGCCGGTCATGGCAGGCTGGACCCGGCGAGGTCGTTTGTCGCGGTCGCGGCGGCTGTCAGCCCCGCCGGCGCCAGGCCGCGGCGACGTTGCGCCGCAGCGCGTGCTCGACCGCGATGCGCCGGGCGGCGCCCGCCAGCAGCGCATTCAGGATGGCGGCGTTGACGGCGATGCCGAGGCCGAGCAGCAGCAGGAACAGGCTGTCGCGCACGGCGGCGCCCACCGCGGAGGTGGTCGGCGCATGGAAGTCCAGCGCCAGCAGCGCCCAGGGCATGGCGGCGGCGATCAGGAAAAACCCCTCCTGCTCGTAGGCCTGCGGCCAAACGCCGAGCCAGCGCGAGAACACCAGCCCGGCCAGAAAGTACCAGAGCACCAGCAACAGCGTGATCTGGAAAATGCGCAGCGCGGACATGGCTCACGCGGCCGGGTCCGCACGGTCCGCCGTCGCCGGGCATGGGCGCATCAGCCGGCAGCATCGAGCCGCGCATAGGCCAGCACCAGCCATTTGGCGCCGACGGATTCGAAGTTGACCTGGATGCGGGCCTGGTTGCCCGTACCCTCGGTACTCAGCACCACGCCGGTGCCGAACTTGGGGTGCACCACCTGCTGGCCGAGCCGGAAGCCGCCGGCGGCGGACCCGGCCGCCGGCGCCGCGGGCTGGGCGACGCCGCCGCCGCGGACCTCCTCCAGCAGCTCCACCGGCACCTCGCGCAGAAAGCGCGAGGGCATGGGGTATTCCTCGCGGCCGTGCAGCCGCCGGCTCTCGGCGTGGGTCAGGTACAGCCGCTGCATGGCGCGGGTCATGCCGACGTAGCAGAGTCGGCGCTCTTCTTCGAGCCGCGCGGGGTCATCCGCGGACATGGCATGCGGGAACAGGCCCTCTTCGACGCCGGTGACGAAGACCACCGGAAACTCGAGCCCCTTGGCACTGTGCAGGGTCATGAGCTGCACCGCGTCCTGCACGTCGTCGGCCTGGGCATCGCCCGCCTCCAGTGCCGCGTGCGCGAGGAAGCTGCCGAGCAGATCCCCTTCGTCATCCGCCGCCTCGGCGGCGAATCGCCGCGTGGCCTCGGCCAGCTGCTCCAGGTTCTCGATGCGGTCCACACCGCGGCCGTCGCGCTCCTTCTTGTAGTGCTCGGGCAGCCCCGCCGCCTCCACCGTCTCCTGGATGAGGGTCGGCAAGTCCGCCGGCGCCCGGTCGGCGTCGGCGCGGGCACGCAGGCCCTCCATCAGGTCCAGGAAGCGGCGGACGGCGCCCAGGGCCCGCGGCGGCAGCGCATTGGCCCGCACCACCTCCTGCGCCGCCGCCCACAGCGAGCCGCCCTGGGCGCGCGCCTGCTCGCGCAGCAGGTCCAGGGTGCGCGGCCCGATGCCGCGCGGCGGCAGGTTCACCACCCGCTCGAAGGCAGCGTCGTCCTGGATGTTCACCAGCAGCCTGAGGTAGGCCAGCGCGTCCTTGATCTCGGCCCGCTCGAAGAAGCGCTGGCCGCCGTAGACGCGGTAGGGAAGACCGGCCTGGAGCAGGGCCTCTTCGAACAGCCGGGACTGGGCCGTGGTGCGGTAGAGGATGGCGCATTCCGAGCGCGCCATGCCCTCGTCCACGCAGTACCTGCGGATGCGCTCGACCACGAAGCGCGCCTCGTCCACCTCGTTGAAGGCGGCATAGCGGCGGATGGGCTCCCCCGCGCCGTCCTCCGTCCAGAGGTTCTTGCCGAGGCGGGTCGGGTTGTTGGCGATGAGCGCGTTGGCGGCGCCCAGGATGTTGCCGGTGGAGCGGTAGTTCTGCTCCAGGCGCACGACCTCGGTGTTCGGATAGTCAGCCTTGAAGCGCTGGATGTGCTCGACTTTCGCGCCGCGCCAGCCATAGATGGACTGGTCGTCGTCACCCACCAGAAACAGGTTGTCCCGATCCCCGGCGAGGAGCCGCAGCCAGGCATACTGGATGGCGTTGGTGTCCTGGAACTCGTCCACCAGGATGTGGCGGAAGCGCTCGCGGTAGTGGTGCAGAATTTCCGGGCGCTCCCGCAGCACCTCGTGCGCGCGCAGCAGCAGCTCGGCGAAATCCACCGTGCCGGCGCCCGCGCAGGCGTCCTGGTAGCGCTTGTAGATGTCGATCATCTGGTGCTGGTAGAAGTCGCCACCACCGTCCACATGCTGCGCGCGACGGCCTTCGTCCTTGTGGCGATTGATGAAGCCCTGCACCTGCCGCGGCGGCCAGCGGGCCTCGTCCAGCTCCATCTCCTTCAGGAGGCGCCGCACCAGACGGTATTGATCGTCGGCGTCCAGGATCTGGAATTGCTGCGGCAGCCCGGCGTCCTGCCAGTGCGCGCGCAGAAAGCGATGCGCCAGACCGTGGAAGGTGCCCACCCACATGCCGCCCACGGGCGCGCCCAGCATCTGCTCGATGCGCTGCTTCATCTCGCGGGCGGCCTTGTTGGTGAAGGTCACCGCCAGCAGCGACCAGGGCGGCACCTGCTCCACCTGGATCAGCCAGGCGATGCGGTGCACCAGCACCCGGGTCTTGCCGGAGCCGGCCCCGGCGAGCACCAGGCGGTTGCCCACGCCCGCGGCAACGGCGGTACGCTGGGCCTCGTTCAGGGTATCGAGAATCGCGGAGACATCATCCATGGGCGCATTGTACCGGCAGCGCGCCGGCACGCAGCCACGATGCATTGACGCAGGCCGCACGCCGTGCGCCCATTGCTCGCGGCAAGGTGCCCTGTAGTATGCTGCGCAGCATCGCCGGCGCAGCCGACGAGAGGGCAGTCTCCGCCGACATCGACACCTGCTCGGCGCCGCCGCTGCCACCGACGCGTTCGACTGGACCGCACGCTGGTCCGCACGACAACGACAGTCCATCGGCGCTCGCCGAGCGCCTCCCTGACCACCGAAGCCGCCGGAAACACCCGCCCGTGACTGAGCTCGCCAACGACACCCTGCTGCGCGCCCTGCTGCGCGAACCCGTCGCCTACACACCCGTCTGGATGATGCGCCAGGCCGGACGCTATCTGCCCGAGTACCGTGACACCCGCGCCCGCGCCGGCAGCTTCATGGATCTGTGCCGCAACCCCGAGCTCGCCTGCGAAGTGACCATCCAGCCGCTGGAGCGCTTCCCGCTGGACGCGGCCATCCTGTTCTCGGACATCCTGACGGTGCCCGACGCCATGGGGCTCGGACTCTATTTCGCTGAAGGCGAAGGCCCGCACTTCGAGCACCCGGTGCGCTCGGCGGCGGACGTGGAGCGCATCCGCGTGCCGGACCCGGAAGACGACCTGGGCTACGTCATGGCCGCCGTGCGCACCATCCGCCGCGAGCTCGCCGGCCGGGTCCCGCTCATCGGCTTCTCGGGCAGCCCCTGGACGCTGGCCACCTACATGATCGAAGGCGGCACCACCAAGCACTTCGCGCAGAGCAAGGCCATGATGTTCGACCGCCCGGACCTCATGCACGCGCTGCTCGCCAAGGTGGCGGAAGCCGTGACGCAGTATCTCAACGCCCAGGTCGCCGCCGGCGCTCAAGTGGCCATGGTGTTCGATACCTGGGGCGGCGTGCTGACACCCGGCGACTTCCGCGAGTTCTCCCTGCGGTACATGGAGCGCATCGTGGAGGGCCTGACCCGCGAGGCCGACGGCCGCCGCGTGCCCGTGGTGCTCTTCTCCAAAGGCGCCGGGCAGTGGCTCGACCGCATGGCGGAGACCGGCTGCGAGGCCCTGGGCGTGGACTGGACCACCGATCTTTCCGACGCACGCCGCCTGGTGCAGGATAAGGTCGCCTTGCAGGGCAACCTGGACCCCTGCACGCTGTATGCTTCGCCGGAGCGCATCCGGCGCGAGGTGGGCCGGGTGCTGGCAAGCTACGGCGCCGGCAACGGTCATGTCTTCAATCTGGGCCACGGCATTCATCCGGACACCAATCCGGAGCATGCTGCGGCCATGGTGGAAGCGGTACACGAGCTGAGCCGTCCCTATCACGCCGCGGCCTGAGGGGACCCCGCAGCGCAGTCCGGTCCGGGGGGGCCGAGAGCCGGGGGAGACCGGGCCGGGAGACGCAGGCCCGGCCCGTTCCGGCCCGTCGCGGCATGGCCGGGCGGCAACCGCACTGATGCGATAAGCCGCTGGTGATCCCATGGTAAGCCCCTCGTGAGCCCCTCGTGAGTCAAGCACAACAGCTGCGCAGCCCGGAGCCGCACACAGCCCTGCCCGGTATGTCGGGCGGCGGCGGGCCGCACATCGAGGTGGTCACCGGAGCGGATGCGCCGGAGGAGACCACCGTGTCGCCGGGCCGCAGCGCGCTGTCGATGCTCCTCTGGTTCCTCGCCGTCTTCGCGGTGGTGGCGGCGCCCCTGACGCTGTGGAATTTCAGCCGCCCGCCGGTGTATCGGGCCACCGCCACCGTGCTCACCACGGTGCCGGCCGAGCGCAACGGCGCCGGGCGCAGCGAGGCCGACCTGCAGCACGTCGCCATCCAGCGACAGCTGCTGCTGGGCCGCCAGCTGCTCACCGACACCATCGCCCAGGTGGAAGCAGCGGGCGCCACGCCGCCGCCGACACCGGACGACCTGCGCCCCCTGCTCACCGTGGACGCCGTGCCCGGCACCAACCTGGTGGAGCTGAGCGCGGAGGGCGGCGCGCCCCTGCTCCTCGCCGACATCGTCAATGCCTGGCTGGACGCCTACGAGGAGCTGCGCCAGCGTGAGATACAGGCTCGGGTCGGCGCCCAGCTGACCCAGCTCGCCGATCAGGGCGACTCCCTGGAAGCCAAGATCGCCGCCAAGCGCGCGGCACTGAGACGCTTTCGCGAGCAGCACGACATCGTCACGCTGGAGCGCGACAGCAATCGCGCGCTGAAGCGCCTGAACAGCCTCCAGGACACCCTGGCCGATGCCGAGGACGCCCAGATCAAGGCCAGGGCGAAGCTCGCCGCCATCGAGGCCGCCGCCGCCCGCGGCGAGCCGGTGCTGGCCAAGGAGCAGGCGGCGACGCTGGCGCGGCTTGAGG
>PR_CR_10_Liq_1_inCRDRAFT_1001587_pt1 | contig 12554 bp, 7 predicted proteins | sample PRCRCaboRojoPR_3_FD_10241 | JGI IMG/M metagenome (IMG submission 10241) | reverse complement strand
CAGCGCGCCGGCGCAGCGGTTGGGCATGCCCCGCCGCAACAGTGCAGGGACGCACCCCCGCCACAAGGCACCGGCGCCGGGGGAGTTGCGGGCGCCGTCCGCGGTATGAGGGCGCCGGGGATCAAGCAACTCACGCCCTCCGCCGACCTACGCTCACCGACCCAGGCTCACCGCGGCGCACCCGCGCCGGCGACCAGACCCGCGGACAGACGGCCCCAGCGTCGACATGCGCCGCAGGCCCCTCAACGCTCCTGGACCGAAGGCTCTGGCGAACACAGCGCCTCGATGGCCGCGTAGAGGGCCTCGCGCTCCAGCGGCTTGCTCAAGATCACGGCATCGCCGGTGCCGTCGGTTTGGCGCAGGCTGGCGTCCTGGCCCGTCATCATCAGCACAGCCAGCTCGGGGTACGCCTCACGCAGGCGCTCGCGCAACGCCATCCCATCCATCACCGGCATCGCGATATCGGTCAGCACCAGGTCGAAATCGGCGTCCTCGCCGAGCAGCCCGAGTGCGGCTTCGCCGTGCTCGGCGAAGGCGGGCTCCAGCCCACCCATCGCCAGCAAGCGCCCGGTGGCGTCGCGTACCCGGGGGTCATCGTCCACCACCAGCACGCGCAGCCCGCGCAGCGGCGCCGCCGCCGCATCGGGGGCATCCGCGCCGGCGACGGCGGGCGTTGCCGGTGCCTCGCCAGCGGCAACGGGCTCGGCCGGCGCTGCCGTCGGCAGCAGCAGACGGAAGCAGGTCCCCTGCTCCAGCACCGTCTCCACGCTCAGCGCGGCGCCGGAGCGCAGCACGAACTCCTTGACCATGAACAGACCAAGGCCGTGCCCGCGGCCGCTGCTTTTGGTGGATACCAGCGGCTCGAACATGCACGCACGGATCTCGGCGGGAATACCGCCTCCAGAGTCGCTGACGCTGACCTCAATGTAGTCATCGCCCGGTGGCTCACCCAGCAGCAGCTCGCCCCGCAGCTGCTGCCCGGGCCGCGGTACTGCGGTGATACGCAGCTCACCGCCGCGCGGCATGGCATCGCGGGCGTTCAGGGCCAGGTTCAGCAGCGCCGCCTGCAGAAAGGCGGTATTGCTCCAGGCCCGTAAGACGTCCGGTACGTGCCATTGCAGCACAATGCCCGTCGGCAGCATGTGCCGCAGGATGCTCACCAACTCGCCGATGCTCTCGGCCAGGCGCACCGGTGCCAGCGAGACGCCGCCGGCACGGCTCAACGAGAGCATTCCCGAGGTCACCACCTTCGCCTGTCCCAGGGCGCTGCGCGTTTCCTCCAACACCTGCCCCAGTTCCACATCCTCGCTGGCATGGTCGGCCAGCGCGCTCTCGACGAAGAAGAGATTGACGTCGAGGACGCCCAGCAGGTTATTGAAGTCGTGGGCGACGCCGCTGGTCAGATGCCCAATGGTCTCACGCTCCTTCGCCTGCACCAGGTCGCGCTGCATGCGCGCCTCGGAGCGCACGGCAACGATGCGTTGGCCGGTGAGCCGCAGTAGCTGTCGCAGCGGATCATCCAGCCCGGAGGCCCGCTGATGCCCCCAGAGCACCAATAGCAGGTCCTCGGTCTCGTCCTCGCCCGCGGTGGGCAGTACCAGGGCGACACAACAGCCGAGGCCGGCCGCCGCCGCGCTGCCCGTGTGCTCACCCAACCAGAGCACGGGCCAGCCGGCGCGTGCCCGCGCCGCTTCGAGCAGCGGCTGCGGTACCGCCGGGGGCGGCTGGGGCAGCGCATCGGCTTGGGCGATGACCTGGGGCGCGCCGCCGGCTCGCGGCAGCGCGACCACTGTGGCCGATTCCATCGCCAGCGCCCTGCGGGCCAGGCGCAGCAGCGCTTGCACATGGGCATCGGCGGGCAACGCCTGATTCACCAGGTCGAGCAGCTCCTGCAGACTGCTGGCGTAGCGCGCCAGGGCCGATTCCAGGGCGGCGCGGCGCGCCTCCGTGAGCCGCAGCTCGGTGACGTCTTCAACCATCGCCAGCAGCACCGGCTGTGCCCCCCCCGCCGCCGGCAGCGGCACCAGCCGCAGGTCGCCCCACATCACCTCACCGTCCGGACGCGTGAACGCCTTGAGTAACCGCTGGCCGTCGCCGCGACCGGCGATCAGCTCGGCGAGCCAGTCCCGCGCCGCCGGCTCATCGTCGGTCGGCGCGAACAGATCACCGCCGCTGCCGAGCAACGCCTCCGGGCTGCGGCCCACCAGCTGCGCCAGGGCACGATTGGCCATCATCACGCGATACTCGCCATCGAGCAGCGCCATGCCGATGGGGGCGTGCTCGAAGATGGTATCGAGCCGCTCGCGACTCTCCTGCAGCTGCTGCTGCGCCAATTGGCGCTCGGTGATATCGCGGCCCAGCGCGACGATACCAATCACCTCGCCCTGCTCGTCGAGCAGGGCGGTGTCGGACCATTGCAGCCAGCGCCAGCCGTGCACGGTCTCGGCGCGCTGCTCCACCATGACCGCATGCGGCGGCTCGAACAGCCGGGCCATGGCCGCGGCGGTGGCGTCGCGATCCTCGGGGTGCACCAGCGGCATGAAGGTGCGGCCGATGAGCGCCTCTTCGCTGCGGCCGAACATGCGACAGTAAGAAGGGCTCGCGAACTCGAAACGGCCTTGGGCATCCGTGCGCACCACCAGGTCCTCGAGGTTGTCCACCACCAGCCGGTAGCGCGCTTGTTGCTCCCGCAGGGCCTGCTCGATGCGCCGGCGTTCGGTCACGTCCAGCGCCGTACCGGCGAAGCGCTGGAAGCGGCCGTCGTCGTCGGTCTGGACGCGGCCCCGCGCCTGCAGCACCCGCTCCATGCCGTCGCCGCCGCACACCCGAAACTCGATGTCGAAGATGGCTTGGGGGGGATGACGCGCCGCATCCACACAGGCCCGCACCCGCTCGCGATCCTGCGGGTGGACGGCCGCATAGAAGCGCTCCAGCGAGGCGGGCACGGCGCCGGGCGTCAAGCCGAGCAGCCGGTAGGCCTCATCGGACCAATGGCCGGTGCCATCCTCGGCGTACTCCCAGTGCCCGAGATGGGCGATGGCCTGGGCCTCGTTCAGCCGCGCCTCGCTCGCACGTAGCCGTGCGGTGGACTCCACCATATCGGTCACGTCCTGCTGCACGCCGATGTAATGGGTGACGTTGGCGCCGTCGCGGTGCACCGGCGACAGGGCGAGGGCGTTCCAATAGACGCTGCCGTCGGGGCGCCGATTGCGGATCACCGCCCGGCACTCCCGGTCCGCGGCCAGCGCCGCGCGCAGATGCGCCAGATCCGGTTGGTCAGCATCGCCGTCGCGCAGCAGGCGCAGATCCCGTCCCAGGAGGCCTTCGGCGCCGTAGCCGGTCATCTCGAGGAAGCCGCGGTTCGCGTAGGTCACCGCGTGGTCACCGCCGCTGCGCCTGGTCACCACAATGCCGGTGCCGCTCTGTGACAGGGCTTCCAGCAGCACGCCATGCTCACGGCGTAGCTGCAGGGCGGCGAGTCCCAGGCCCGCCAGGGGGCGGACCCGTTCGAAGACCTCGGCGGCAAAGGTGCCGGGGCCGGTGGCGGGCACATCCGTGAGCAGCAGTCCCAGCGCCACGCCCTCGCGGTCGCAAAACGGAATGGCCCGGCCACTGCACAGGCCCGCAGGCAGCGCGCCACCGGCGGCCATCACCGCCGGCGGCACCGCCATGGGCGTACCGGCGGCGAGCACCCGTTGCAGAAAGGCCATCGCCGCAGGCGCCGCCAGCCGCCGGTCGAGCTCGGCGCGGGCGTCGGCGGCGAGCCCCGGGCTCGCCACCAGCTCGAGGCGGTCGTCAGCCCCCGGGAGCAACAGGCAGTGCTGCCCCGGCAGCACCCGCCGCAGCTGCTGGCACAGCGTTTCACAGAAGGCCGCGACGTCGTCGCCATTGCATACCAGCCAGGCGAGGCAATGTGCCTCCAGATCCAGCAGGGCGCGCTGGCCACTCTGCTCGTCACGCTCGCGCCGCAGCGCCGTGAAGCTCGCACGCAGCGACAGCGCCATGGCGTGAACGTCCTCGCCCAGCGCCACGGCTTCCGCGAACAGACCCGTCGGCGGCGGTGACCAGGGCCGGCCGTCACGCAGGACCGCCGGCAGCCCGCGGGCCGCGTCGGCCACCGCGCGCACCGGTGCGACGATGCGCCGGCTCAGCCAGGACGCCAGCGCCACGGCGCCCAGCGCCAGCACGAACAAGGCCGCGAGCACCTCGACCGTGCGCCGCTGCACCGTGTCGATGACGGGCTCGGTGCTGATATCGAGCACCAGATCCTGCGCCGGCACCAGGCCCGCGACGGGCACCGCCAGCCGGTAGCGCGATGCCCGCCAGCGCGCCATGGCGGATGAGCGCGGCTGCGCCGGGCCCACCACCACCAGGCCCTGTCGGGCGGCACGCAGCACCGGCCCGGCGGGCGGTGCCGCGCCCAGTGTCGTCTCACCGCTATCGCGCTGCGCCAGAAACAAGCGCGGCGCGGCGCCCTCGCGCAGCGTGTCGTCGGCCAGGGTATTCAGCGCCGCCAGTTCTTGCGCCAGCGCCGCCGAGCCGGCGCCGGCGACCCGCGCCAGATCACGCGCGGCGAGGCTGCCGAACTGGTGCAGCTCCTCGGCACTGTCCTGCTCCAGATGGGATTTGAGATCGCTGTTCGTCCAGGCCGAAACCAGCAGCGACGGCAGCAACAACGCCGACAACAGCAAACTGAACAACAGCTCACTCAGGCGCGGCAGCCTGCGACGCCCCTGCAACAGCGCCACGAGCACCAGCAAGCCCCCGGCGAGCGCGGCGTTGAGGATGCCGTTCAAGGACTGCTTGACGGCGATCAGCAGCGTCGGCAGCCAGGGCATACCGAGCGGGCCGTGGTAGAACAGCAGCACCAGCGGCATGCCGATGAGGCCCCAGTACAACAGCACCGAAACGGCCAGCGGTGGCTTATCGCGCCCCCGCGCCCAGCGCCGGTGCAGACCGACGGCCAGCACTTCCAGGGCGAAAATGAGCAGGGCATAGGGGTGCTGCCACAGCACCAGGGTGTAAGCACCGCCGGCCACCGCCACCACCAGGCCGGGCACCAAGCCCAGCCGCACGAGCGCCACGAGCGCCGCGATGGAGCCGAACAGCACCTCCACCCCGAAGAACAGCGACACGCTGAAGTAGTTGCCGAGCACCGCTGCGGCGGACAGCAGCAGCGTCTCGGGCAGCACCCGCAGCCACGGCCGCGGACGCCGTGCACGCCCGCCCACCCCGGTCGCAAGCCGCTGCGGGTCGGCGACGGCGGCTGGGCTCATCACAACAACGGCGGGTGGCGCGGATCTGGCGACCGGTCAGGCGGGCGCATCGCCCCGGCGGACAACGCACGGGCGCGCGCTCGGATCCATACTGACGGGTAACCCGGCATCTCCATCGGTGCTGACCTCAGTCATCACCACCCCCTTCCTTCGGGCTCGTTCCAGAGGCGGTCAGGTTTTGGGTCCGAAGCGACTCATGACCTCGTCGAGGGGCGTGGGCGGGCCGAACAAATACCCCTGGAAGCGGTCCACGCCCGCTTCCCGCAGCCATTGCGCCTGGGCCAGGGTCTCGACGCCCTCGGCAACCACTTTGAGGCCGAGGTTCTGCGACAGGATCAGGATGGCGGCGAGCAACCGTTCCGCCTTACTGGAGTCGAACATCTCGGCGACGAAGCACAGGTCGAGCTTGAGCGTGTCATAGGGTAGCTCAGCGAGGGCGCGGATGCTGGAATAGCCGGTGCCGAAGTCGTCCATCGCCAGCGAGGCGCCGAGCAGGCGCAGCTCCGCGCCGAGCTCACGCACCGCTTGCGAGTCGGCGAGATTCGCGCTCTCGGTAAGCTCCACGCGCACGTCGCAGCAGCCCGCGAGTCCATCCACGAGCCGGCGCACCAGCGCCTTGGCAAGCACGATGTCGAGCTGCGCCACGCTCAGATTGACCGATAGATGATCCAGGGATAAGTCTGCGAGCGTCGCCTTCGCCGCCAACAACCGCTCGAACAGGGACTCGGTGAGGCTCGGGATCAGGCCGCTGGCTTCCGCCAGCGGAATGACCTGCTCGGCGCCGACGATGGTGCCGTCCGGCAGCCGTAATCGCGTCAGCACCTCCAGATCTTTGAGAGTCCCGTCGCCGGCGACGATGGGCTGGAAGAAGGGCTCGATACGGCCGGCGGCGATGTGGCCCGCCAGGGTGGGGCCGTCCAGCGCGGCCGGCTGTGCCGGTGCCTCAGCCAACATACCAGACGGCGGCGGCGGCGGCGGTGTGCTGGGTTGCTGCGCCGCCAGTAGCGGCGGCAGGTCGCGCACCATCGAGGCCTTGCTCACCGCCCCGCGCACCGTGAGACCGTTGGCGCTGGCGATGCGCCGTGCGGTGTCGAGCAGTTCGTCACCGTGGCCGGAGAGCAGGACGATGGGCAGCTGTAACCGCTGCTGACTCAGCCACTTGACAATGTCCAGACCAGTTTCCCGGCCCAGTTCCAAGTCCAGCACCACCAACTCCGGCGGATGGCTGAGGATATCCTGCTTGAATGCACTGGCGTTCGCGTGGTAGCGCACATCGTGACCCAGCCGACCAGCAAAGCGTCTAAGCGTGGGCTCCATGCGCGGGTCATCATCGAGACAGGTGAGCTGCATAGGTCCTCCATCGGGATCCGCCGTGGGGCTCAGGATGCGCGCGAGCGCTTGTCAGGGTGCATTACCGAGGTCGGGACCAGCACCAGCCGCCAACACCAGTGTTGCCATGATAGCCGGACCATCGGCCGGCCAGCCCGGCAGAATGTCGTCGGTCCCGACGGCGGGGACGCCGCCACGAAGCCTACCGGTGGCCTCTGTGGTGTATCCCCTGGCCAGCCGCAGACCGACCCGTGACATCCGCCCTCTTGAGGTGCAGCGGGTGTACATGTTCCCACCAGGCCGTTATCGGGATTGATCACCTACAGTACAACAGTGTCGAGCCGGTTGACGCGAAATGTTGCAGAATAGTCGCGCCGGATGGTCCCACAGGACGGTCATGCCGCAGGGTCGACGACAAGCAACAGACGCGGCGACTGCGCGCTATGGCTGGTGCATCGTCGCGAGCGACCCGCCCGCACGGACGGCCGAGCGCATCGCCGCGGCTGGCGTCGCATCCGGCGCGCCGCCCACGCCGTCGGCGCTGCGGCCGTTGCCGGTCCCGCCGCCGGCGGGCAGCGTCAGCACGACCCGTAGCCCGGGGCCGGCATCCTGCAGTGTCAGGGTAGCACCGTGCAGCTGCGCCACGGCCTGCACCAGGCTCAAGCCCAGGCCGTGGCCCGGGGCCGAGCGGCTGGCGTCGATGCGATAGAAGCGCTGCAGCACCTTGCCGCGCAGCGCCGGCGGAATGCCCGGCCCGGAGTCGGCCACGCCCAACGCCACACCGCCCCCCGCCGCCGGTGCCGCGCTCAAGTGGACGCTGCCGCCGGGCGGGGTGTACTTGATGGCATTGTCCACCAGGTTGGCCAGGGCCTGGAACAGCAGATCGCGGTCGCCGTGCACCCGCAGCGCGCCGTCAGCGGCCGTCGGCGCCGCCACCGCGATCTGCTGCGCCTTGTCCGCCGCCAGCGGCTCGTAGAGCTCGGCGACGTCGTGCAGCAACACCACCGGGTCCAGGTCGGCGAAGGCGGCCCGGCGGCTGCCGGACTCGACGCGGGCAATGCGCAGCAGGGCGTTGAAGGCGCCCAGCAGCTCCTCGGCATCGGCGATGGCCTCGTCGACGCCCTCCGCCGCCCCCGCCGCGAGGTCCGTGTCGCGCAGCTGGCTCAGCTTGGTGTGCAGCCGCGACAGCGGCGTGCGCAGGTCATGGGCGATGTTGTCCGACACCTGCCGCACGCTGGCCATCAGCGCCTCGATGCGCGCGAGCATGCGGTTCAGGTTGACGGCCAGCTGGTCGAACTCGTCGCCACTGCCGTCGGTGGGGATCCGGCGCGAGAGATCGCCTTCCATGATCTCCCGGCCCACTTGGTTGACGGCCTCGATGCGCCGCACCACGCCGGCGCTCATGAGCCAGCCGCCGGCGAGCGCCAACGCCACCGTCATGGCCAGCCCCCAGCCCAGGGCATCGCGCACCAGCCCGCGGATGGCCGCGAGCTCGCGCGCGTCGCGCCCCACCAGCAAATGCAGGCCGCCGCGCAGCAGAAACACCTTGCCGCGGGCGGCGTGCTCCGCCTGCGCATCGGCGCCCGCCGCCGCGTCCCGCAGACGGAAGTCGATCCAGCCATCGCGGTCCGGCTCGACGTCGGGCCAGGCATCGATGTTGCCCACCAGGGGGCGGTAGTCGCCGTCGGCGAGCAGATAGACGCCGGCGCCGGTGGGCCGCGCCGCGCTGCGCTGGGCCAGCAGTGTGGTGAGACCAGACAGGCCGCGCCGGCGGTATTGCTCGGCGAGACCCTGGATCTCGGCCTCGATGGTGGCGTCGGTCTGCCGCGCCATGTAGCCGGCGGTGGACCAGTAGATGAACCCGAGCAGCATCACCACCGAGCCCGCCAGCAGCACCGCGTAGAGCAGCGCAAGGCGGAAGGTGAAGCTCGCCAGCACCTCCCGCGGGCGGGTCATCGGCCAGGTCGCGCGGCGCCCCGCCGACGGCTGCTCGGTGGCCACGGCGACCCCCGGCGGCGATGCCGCGGCCGCCGGCGCGCCGGTGTTGGCTTCAGGGCGTGGCTCAGGCCGTGGCTCAGGGCTCACGGATCACATAGCCGGCGCCGCGCACCGTGTGCAGCAGCGGCTCGTCGAAATCGCGATCGATCTTGCCGCGCAGCCGGCTGATGTGCACATCGATCACGTTGGTCTGGGGGTCGAAGTGATAATCCCAGACATGCTCCAGCAGCATGGTGCGGGTCACCACCTGGCCGGCGTGACGCATCAGATACTCCAGCAGGCGGAACTCCCGCGGCTGCAGCGGGACCTTCTTGCCGGCGCGGGTCACCTCGCGCGTGAGCAGGTCCAGCGCCAGGTCGCCCACCTGGAAGTGCGTCTGGGGCTGGTCCTCGGGCACGGCCCGGCGCAGCAGGGCCTCGATGCGGGCATGCAGCTCGGAGAAGGCGAACGGCTTGACCAGGTAATCGTCGCCGCCGGCGCGCAGTCCCTCCACCCGATCATCCACCTCGCCCAGGGCGCTCAGAATGAGTACCGGCGTACGGTTGTCGGACGCCCGCAGCGTGCGCAGCACGCCCAGGCCATCCAGCGAGGGCAGCATGCGATCGATGACCAGCACGTCATAGTCGTTCGCCGCCGCCAGCAGCAGCCCGTCACGCCCGTCCGCGGCGTGGTCCACGGCGGCGCCCACTTCGCGCAGCGCCTTGGTCAGGTAGGCGGCGAGCTGGTGGTCGTCTTCAATGATCAGAACACGCATTGCGGCACGATCGAAGGGCGAGGATTGCGTACCGAGAGCGGGGGGNGNGAGCCGCAGAGCTCGCGCCCCTCACGACGGATGGCTCGTCACGGCTTCAGGCGAAGGGCACCGCCACAAAGCGCTGCTCACCGTTTTGCTCCACCCGCAGCAGCACCGACGGACGGTTCTGCTTGGCGGCCTCGCGCACGGCGCGGGCCACCTCATCGGGGTCCGTCACCGGCTCCTGGCCCACCATGGAGATGAGGCTGCCGGCGCGGATACCGGCGCGCTGCGCCGGGCTGCCGGGCTCCACCTGGGCCACCAGCACACCCGGAGTGTCGGCTTCCAGGCCGCGCTCCTCACGGATCTCGGGGGTCAGTGGCGCCAGGAACAGGCCGATCCGCGGACCGTCATCCGGGGCGGCCTCGCCGGGCCTGGACATGGCGAGGTCGTCCTGCGGCATNCGGCCGATGGTGACATCCAGCACCCGCACCTTGCCGCCGCGGATCACTTCCAGCTCGATATCGGTGCCGGCATCGATGCTGGCGATGAGCTTGGTGAGGTCGCGGTATTCCTGCATCCGCTGGCCGGCGGCCCTGAGAATGACGTCGCCGCTCTTCACGCCGGCGGCCATGGCCGGGCTGTCGGGCAGCACGTCGGCCACCAGCACGCCTGCGGCCGTGTCCAGCCCCAGGCTACCGGCGACCTCCTCGCTCACGGCCTGGATCTGCACGCCGAGCCAGCCGCGCTCCACCCGGCCCTTCTCGCGCAGCTCAGCGACGATGCCCGCCGCCGTCTCCGCGGGAATGGCAAAGCCGATGCCAATGTTGCCGCCGCTGGGCGAAAAGATAGCCGTATTCACGCCGATGACCCGGCCGCGGGAATCGAACAACGGCCCGCCGGAGTTACCGCGGTTGATGGGCGCGTCGATCTGCAGATAATCATCGTAGGGGCCCGAGTTGATATCACGCCCCCGCGCCGAAATGATACCGGCGTTCACGGAGCCACCGAGGCCAAAGGGGTTGCCCACGGCGAGCACCCAGTCACCGATGCGCGCCTCGCCGCTGTCGCCCAGGCTCACGAATGGCAGATCCGGCGCGCCGTCCACCTTGATCAGCGCCAGATCGGTCTTGGGATCGCGGCCGATGACGCGCGCCTCGTACTGGCGGCCGTCGTTGAGCGTGACCTCGATGGTCTCGGCGGACTCGATGACATGGTTGTTGGTGACGATATAACCGGCCGGGTCGACGATGAAACCGGAGCCCTCGCCCTCGCGCTGGCGCGGCATCTGGAAGTCCTGCATGCCGCCGAACTGCTCGAAGAACTCCCGCAGCGGCGAATCCTCCGGCAAGCCCTCCGGCAGGGCACGGCCGTTCATGGACATCTGCTGCAAGGGCTTCTGCGCCACGGTGACATTCACCACCGCAGGCGTCACGCGCTCGGCCACATCGGCGAAGCTCGGCGGCCCCGCCGGCTCTGCCAGCGCCGCCGGCGTCGCGGCCTCGGTGTTGTTCACGGCGAGCAGCGCGGCGCCGGTGCCCAACGTCAACGTCACGGCCAGGGCCAGGGCGGCGCGGCGGAAGCCGCCGCCGGACTGCGCGCCGGCACTGGCGGCCGCGACACGCGACACGTCGGCGGCACGCATCGAACGGGATGACTGCTTGATCGGTTGCATTCGAACCCTCCAGGGGTTGCCCGAGTGATTATGAGGTGAGCCTGTGGTCAAGCCGCAGCCCGTGACTGGCGCGGGCTTTGCCGTACGGATGACATTGGTGGTGTATCGTCGGGTCAGCGCCGTTACTGCGCCGTTGCAGCAACATTAAGCTTTGGTCATGCCTGCGCACGGCGGCCATCCATCGCCACGGCCGCGAGTCGGCAACAACCCCTTGCGGCGCCCTGCCTGGATGCGTAGGTTGTCCCCGTCGGCCGCGAGATAAAGTCCGCCGCCCCCGGCGCCGGCACTTTTTTGCCGACGACCACCGCGTCATCACAGCCCACCGCGAGGAAAACCCCTATGCCCGATCTGGAACAGGTGGAAATCCACCGCTACCGCCACGAGCTTGAGCACGACGTCCAGCACCTGGTGAAAAAGTACTGCCGCATCATGGGCTGGGAGGTGCCGGAACTGGACGAGCAAGAAGCCGAGCAACTGATCTTTGCAGCCCTGCGCGAGGCCCTGGACCAGGTCGAAAAGGGCTAGCACACCGCCCGCGACCCACCCGCCGCCGGCGACAGCGCGCCGGCGCCCGGCGGCATCACCGCGCGCCACAACCCTGTCCCCACCGGAGCGGACCCGCATCCGGTCAGCAGCCGCGCAGCGGCGATTTCCACAACGCAGTTTTGCAGGAGGACCGAAGATGAGCGATCTGGTCGTGCTGTCATTTCCGGATCAGGAAACGGCGTTTCAGTTGCGAGCCGAGCTGAGCCGGCTGCAAAAGGAATATCTCATCGACATGGAAGACGTGGTCGTCGTCACCAAAGACGAAAACGGCAAGGTGAAACTGCATCAAGCCGTCAGCCTGACGGGCATGGGCGCCGTCGGCGGCGGCTTCTGGGGCATGCTCATCGGCCTGCTGTTCCTGAACCCGCTGCTCGGCGCCGCCGTCGGCGCCGGCGCCGGAGCCCTGTCCGGCAAACTCTCGGACATCGGCATCAACGACCAATTCATGAAAGACCTGGCCGCCAACTTCCAGCCCGGCTGTGCGGCGGTGTTCGTGCTGGTGCGCAAGGCCACCACGGACAAGGTCATCGAAGAGCTTCAGGCCTTCCACGGCAAAGGCCGGGTACTGCAGACCTCGCTGAACAAAGACGAAGAAGCCGCCCTGCGGGAAGTCATCGAGGGCGACAACCTCTGACCACCTCACGGCGGGGGTCTCGACAGCAGGGATGCTGTCGTGAAGCCTACAGGGACGTATTCACGGCGGCCCCCGCCGGCCGCTGCCCAACCCGCCCGCGAAGAACCAAACCCCAAATGCGATCGGTCTATCGGAACGGACCCAGCGACCCGGCCCAGGGTGCACAAGTAAAGGTGAGTCCCCCATCCGCGGATACGGGCAAGCCCGTCACACGCAAACGCTGGCCCGCATCGCTTGGGATGGTTAGAATCGGAGCTACCCACACCGAAGCGCCACGCCCCGAGCGCCGGCCCCGCCGTCTGACAGCGCAAGCCCCCATGTCCATCCCCCACGTCAGCGCTCCACCCAAGCCGGGTTCGGCGC
>PR_CR_10_Liq_1_inCRDRAFT_1001586_pt1 | contig 12555 bp, 12 predicted proteins | sample PRCRCaboRojoPR_3_FD_10241 | JGI IMG/M metagenome (IMG submission 10241) | reverse complement strand
AGAGGAAAACTAATGATTCCTTCTAGCTTGTCACTAGAAACCAAAGACCTACTTAAGCAACTACTGCAAAGAGACCCTGCTTTGAGACTAGGTGCTAAAAGAGACGCTGAAGAAGTTAAGCAGCACAGGTTCTTTGCTGGAATTAATTGGGAAAGTGTACTGCGGAGGGAACTCAAGCCGCCTGCTCCTGAGCCCCGCAGTGTGCCTGAGCAATCTATACCTGGACACCATATCTTTGGAGAAGCTGATAGCGGAGACGAAGGCAACCGAGTTACAGGCTGGACTTTTATTAGCAGTATTTAATTGTATTAAGATAAAAATGAACGAGACTGTACAGGTGAAGCTAGTAGTGCTAGGGCAGGCCGGAGTGGGAAAGTCAAGTATTGTTCTTAGGTACATCACGGATTCGTTTCGGGAAGACCAAGAACCTACCATCGGTGCTGCTTTCTTGTCCAAAATGATTTTAGTTGGAGACACCCATGTAAAGTTCAATATCTGGGACACTGCAGGCCAGGAAAAGTACCACTCCTTAGCTAGGATGTACTACTACGATACCTCTGCAGTAATTTTGGTTTACGACATAACGAGTTACGAAAGTTTTGAAGCAATGAAGAAGTGGTACCAAGAAGTGAGTGAGCACGGGCCACAGGACATACTAGTAGGCATAGCAGGCAACAAAGAAGACTTAGTTGACCAAGAAGAAGTTGACATAACTGAAGCTAGGGCCTTTGCTGCAAGTGTGGGAGCTGTTTTTAAAAAGACAAGTGCCAAGTCTAACTATGGAATTGAGCAGTTGTTTAAAGAAATTGCCTCTAAAGTTAACTTCCAGAGAGAAGCTCTTAAAAAACAGCAAGAAAGAATCAAGCTTGAAGCCACACAAGAGAATAAAGATGGGTGTTGTTGATTGTAAGGTTATTACACATTAATTAGTTAACTTAGCCAACAACTCTTTTATAGACTGTTAAGTTCCCGCTTTAATAAAAATGAACAACTTAGAATACGTTTTTGGGTTCAACCCTAGGCTGAAGTCTAAAATCGAAAGAGAAGGCTACGATGATCTTGATTATATTTGCCACGATGCCATTGAAGTACTTTCTGAACTAGACTTAGGGAGGAAGGATTCGATTGAGTTCTTAAAACGACTCAGAGAAGTACATTCTAAAGCCCAAAACGACGATCCAGCAGAATCACTCCCATCCATGGTGACTGCTTCGTATGAAGGTAAGATTTCAAAGTTCAATAAAGTCCGTGGAACAATTTACAGATGCCAAAGTTGTTTCAGAAAGATTGACTTAGGAGAAGTGCAACAACACTCCCAAGAACACTTATATAATCTTAACGGTACAGCATCTTAAGTCTCATTAAGTTTCTTGGCAAGGTTCTTGTGGAGTTTCTTCAGCACATTTTGAAAAAACTTGGTAGATCTCATCTAGAGTAGTGGGGTCCTCAGGTGTGTAAAGCATTTGACTTTCTTCCTCAGTAGGAACTACATACAAGCAAGGGGCTCCAAAGTTATGGGGGTCTCTAGAAACAGCGTGGAGTGCCACTTCGTTGTGTGGAAGTTCCCAAGAGCCCTTAGTGTTCCTAAACACTACTCGTTTGTTTGTGAGGAAGAACTCCCCTTTTCCGTAGTCAGTTCTTGCTTCTTCTTCGTTTATGACTGAAAAAGACACCAACTCACTTGAGTACCTTACTGACTCTTCTGGAAGCAAAAGCAAGGATCCTTGGGGTTCCATAATATTCTACTTCTGATAATCCATTTTTCTAGTAAACACATGTCTGACCTGTACAGCTACAAAATAGTCAAAACAATTGGACTCGGTACTTACGGAAACGTAAAGTGTAAAGTTTATTCAGTGGCCATTCACAAACAAACAAACCAAAAAGTAGCTATAAAGTTCCTTAACAAAAAATACCTAAAAAGCACTAACATGCTCGAAAGGATCAGAGAAGAAGTAAAACTCTTAGCAAGTCTGCAACACAAAAACATAATTAAGTTGTTTGAGGCAATTGAAGGCAAAAGGGACTTTATGCTGGTAATGGAATACCTTTCTAAAGGAGATCTTTACTCATATCTTGAGAAAAAAGGAAAACTGTCCGAATCAGAAGCCAAACACTTCATTTTCCAAGTATTAGAAGGACTTAAGTTCTGTCACAAGAACCAAGTTGCCCACAGAGACATCAAACTAGAAAACTTACTTCTTGACGAGCACAACGGACTTAAGATTGCAGACTTTGGCTTAAGCAACTACATGCCAGATGGCGAGTTCATGAGAACTGCGTGCGGCTCCCCCAACTATGCTGCACCAGAGATTTTGTCAGGGATTGGGTACTGTGGCTCTGACGTGGATGTTTGGAGTGCAGGGGTTGTTTTGTACGCTTTAGTGACGGCTTGTTTACCTTTTGACTATGAAAGTATTCCTGTTCTTTTCGCTAAAATCAAAAGCGCAGACTTCACACTTCCACAGACTCTGTCGGAGAACCTAAAAGACCTTATTCCTAGAATGCTTGACCCCAACCCATTGTCCCGGATAACTATTTCCCAGGTAAAGTTTCACCCTTGGTTTGGGGAGAAAGAATGCTTAGCTCTCAGAGAGTTTAACTCGCTTGAAGAAGTACTGCTGACTGAAAAACTAGGTAGTAAGTCTTTGAACAAACCAGTTTTTGAAGAGCATTCAGAGTCAAGTACAGCTGTGTCAAGTTGCGAGTTTTTACTAGGGTACGAGTACTCTGAGTCGATAGAATGGGATTCAGGAGTCGTTTTGTCAAGCAGTCTCTGTACTTTGAAACTTTTTCTGTGTAAAGCTCTCAAAACTCTAGACTTGGAGTGGAAAGTAATTGGAAGTTTTTTGTTTGCCGTTAGACAAAAAAAGAACCATGAATTAGCATTTGAAATTCGTGCTTATTTAAAAAACAAATTCTACCAACTCGACTTCAAGATCACCAAGGGTAACTCCCTTGAGGTCATGGACCTTATAGCTGAGTTGTGCAAACAAGTCAAGAAAACCTGTAAATAACTCTAATAAGTTATAGTGTATTATTTATAGCATTGGTCTTGGGGATCTCATAAAAGCCCTTTTGTTAAAAGTAAGTGCTAAGTCATTATCGTATTTTTTTGAGTTCTTGAAAGGAAAGTTGGATGGGGAAGCCCTTGGAGAGTTTCTAGGGTTGTGCATTAAGGGCTTTAGGTGGGGAAGCATGGGTTTAGATAAGCTTTCCTGCAAGCGAGGGGAGCGGACTATCGGAGCTAATCGTTTAGGCTTTTCTGGGAGTTTAAGGAGATCTTTGGAGGATTGGGAATTCTTCGAATGCTTTTGTTTGAAAAAAGGAGTTTGTTTTCGAGCTGCAGGAGACAGTAAGCAGAAACTACTTCTTGGCGAATAGTATGCTCGTACTTGGGGCCTGGATTCCACTGCATGCAAAGTAGGTGTGCCTGCTGATTGAGGTTCTTTTATGAAGAAATCTTTAGGAAATGCCCTGGACTTTCTCATATTTATATTATGAAGCAGATTAATTCTAACACTTCATATTTTAATGGGTTTAGATTTTAAGCATAAACCTTAGCTCAATTTAATTTGTAAGAAATATCGGATTTAACTACCATTTAACTAGTTAAGAAAATGTCAGAAAATTTAGAACAGTTATTGAACTTGGGTTTAATTAGAACTTCTGTTACTTAGTAGTTGCCTTGGCGTGTTAAGTAGTTTTCTATCTTTTGTACTTTTTTGGAGTCATTTCGGACTATGTTTTTGAGTTCTTCTATGTTCTTCTTAGTGTCCCCCAAAACTTTGTACACTTCGTTTTTGTGCTCTTCAGGAATCTCTACACCTGTTCTAGAGTGGACTTGGTATGTTTTGAGTTTGTCTAGTTTGGCACCTACTTGTAGCTTCTGTGCTAATTGATCGATTCTAGCCCTGAGTTTAAGTTCGTTGCCTGAGTTTTTGTCCAAAGCATTTTTAAGTTCAAGAAACCTCTCAAGTTTAGAACGCGCGTAACAAAGTTTCTCTAGTAGTTTGTTTTGGTTCTCGCGGGCTTCTTTGAGTTTTTGCGAGCACTGGCCTTTGAGTTCGGACTCTTTTTCTCTGAGGGTTTTTTCGAGTTTTTGAAGGTTTTCTGAGTAAGCCAGCAAAGCACTGTTGTCGAAGTTGATGCGGTCTGATAGTTCTTTGCAAGAGTTGACTTGGACTGGGTAAAGTCTTTGGGGGTCTGGGTTCTTGGTTAATGCTTCTGTAAACAAAGAAGCGTCTACAAGGTAGGGTTCGTTTGTTCCTGGTTTAGGTTGGTACCTGTTGTTTTGGAGGGTCACTAAGTTGAAATTAGGCGGAGCTAAGTTGTACAGCATTGCTTTAAACCGGTTCTGGTCAGAGTAAGGTCTTATGCTTTCATAGACTTTTTCGAGTTCTCTCTGGAGTTCGCCTTCGTAGTTCTGCATTTATAAAATTAATTAAGAGTCTCTGATTCAGTTATAATATTAAGAAATGTAAATGGCTACTTAGGAACCAGCAAGAACTTAACCTACAGCAGCGCAAAGCAGCAATTGAGCAAAGACTAGTTGAAAGCGGAGAAAAAGAAAGACTCTTAGAGTACCTCAGGCAAAAACTTGTAGAAAGCGGTTGGAAAGACGAACTCAAAAACTACTGCAAAGGTAACAACTAACCAGAACTCATAAGGAACAAAGGACTTGACAGAATCACTGTGCAAGACTTGATTGAAGAACTCAAACCTAGAGCCAGAGCTACTGTTCCCCAGAAAGCCAAGGAAGAACTTCTTGCTCGGATCAAAAACTTCATTGAAAATAACCCTTAGTAATAATATGGAGTTGAATAGCGAAGAAAGTGACTCGGATTTCGTTCCAGAAGAAAAACCTCCCCAAGAAGAACTCAAACCCAAAGTTCAGTCTGAAAGAACTCAAAAAGTCTGGGAAGAAATGAAAGCTGAAAAACCCCAAAAAACCCCCAAAAAAGAGTCTTTAGACGAAGCTATGCAAGCTGCTATGAAAGTAAAAGCCAAAATGAACCCTAACAAGAACCTAAACGTTAGCTATGCAGGGGAGTCTTCCTCCGCACCTTTAAAACGCACCCGACCTAGCTTAGACAAGTTGCTCAGCGAAGTCACTAAAAAGAAACCCTTGAATTCTTTAGCCAAGTCACAAGTAGACTGGGAGAACTACAAAGACAAACTAGGAATTGAAGACACACTTGCCAAAAACCGGAAAAGCGGGTTCATACAAAAACAAGAGTTTTTGCAAACTACTAAAGAAAGAGAAAAGGATCAAATAAGCAACCTCAAAAGAAAAAAGCCTAACCAATAGATTTATCTAAGTCAAATTCACTGTAAGAACCTAAAATTATATTTAATATGGCTTACTTCTCTGGTTTACCCGCTAGGTTTTCAGACCTAACTGATATTCAAATAGAAGAGTACATTGACGGACTTCAGCCTGACACTGAAGAAAACTCCCAGAGTTACTGCTCAAGTATTTCCACTTCAAGTAGCCAAATAATCAGTGACGAGTTAAATCGCCCTGAAAGTCTTTTGAGCGAGACTCCTTTGCTCAAGAAAACTGTATCAAACGCAGCAGTACTTAGTAAGTTCTGCACAGTCAAAAACAAAAATCCCAAAAAAGAATACGTCAGAGTTAAACTGATAAGAGGCCACAAAAGGGCAAACAGGCAAATTGCCAGTGGAGTTCACCCAGTCAAAACAATCAACAGGTTTGACAAAAACAACCAAAACTCACGGCGTTACTGGAAACTGATGATGGAAGTTTACTACAACAACCAAGAACTTTTTGACGAACAAAGCACTACCGAGTCAGGACCTGCAACGGACGGAAAAGCAAAAAAGAGAAACAGAAATGTTTCCCAACCAAGTAAAAGCTTCAACAACTCCTACGTTGCTTCGTACTTAGACAATCCTTTTACTAAAGAGTCTTTTCACTACTACGTTGAACTTATATTCTCAGATCCAGATCCCCAATTGCTTTGTGAGAAATTCGAATTTTTGTGCTGCAAGAATCCACTTCACTCTGAAGAATGCAGAATTGCATGGATTGACTTAAAAGACTGGATACAAAGAGAAATGTTCTATGAACTTAAAATAATGCCTTTCCAAGCCCCAACAGAACCAATGATGATCGAAACACTCTCTGAGAACTCAAGACTCGAAATGGAAGAAATAGAAACGGAGGCTATGATGGAAGAAAACATCCAAGAATACTTTTAACACTTATAGATTAAACTTATGAGAGTGTTTTGAAGGAGGCTGACTAAAAGACCTGTCTTCGGCACTCGACTTGTCAACTCTATCAGTGGAGTTTTCGTTCTTAGAATAAGACCTGTAGTGAAGGAACTTGTTTTTATACACTTCTGAAAAAGCTTTTCTAGGCATTTTCAACAACTTGCGTTTTCTGTCAAAGTTGCGTTTTTTCCTGAGTTTTGGTTCTTTTGACTGAGGAGTTTTAAAAGGTTTGGCACTGCTGGCGTAGTAAACTCTTTTCTCGTAGTTTTGGATTTCTTCAATTACACTTAGTTCTCCTATTTTGGGGTCTGTTATTTTAGACTCTTCTAGTTTTTTAGCTTCTTTTTTGAGTTTTTTCTTCTCTTCTAGTTTTTTTTCGAGTTCTGCTTTGCGTTGTTCGTACTCAATCATTCTGCGGGCTTCTTCTTTTTCTCTTTTCTTGCGTTCTTTTAACTTGGCTTCTTTTTCTTTTTCGATTTTGGCTTTGAGCCACTCTTCCATAGCTTTTTTGTTGCGTTCTTCCTGTTCTTTCTGGATTTCTTGTTTAAACTTTTTTTCGTGTTCTTCTCTTTGTTTTTGTTTGATGCGGTTGATGCGTTTTTGTTCTTCTTGTTTTTTGATTTTTTCGACAAGTGCTGCTTTTCTTTCTGAGTCGAACTTTTCTTGGGTGCTTTGCATCCGCTTCTTTTTTTCTTCAGCTTTTTCTTTGCGGATTTGTTCGTGCCTGAGTTTGGCGTACTCTTCCACTTTTTGCTTTTTTTGTTCGTAGAGTCTGTCTTCTTCTTCTCTTTGTCTGAGTTTTTCTTCGTGTTCTTCGACTTTTTTCTGTTTTTCTTGTTGAAGTTTGTTGGAGATTTCTTCTCTGCGTCTTTCAGACATCTCAACTACTCTGTCTCTGATGAATGACAGAACCGAGTTGTCGAGGAAGTTAGGCAGTCTTACTTCTTCTAGTGCTTTTTTGTGCTTCACTTGGGGAGAGTCTGTGCCTTCTATGGTTTTGCTGATAGCTACTGTAAGCAAGTCCCAGTCAGCTAGTCCAAACTCAGACTTCAGGTACTTGGAAAGGTCTTCTTTGATGTCTTCAGGTCCGTTCAAGTACAGGTTGTACAAGCATAGTAGTCCTCCTTCACAGATCACGCGACCCCGAATCCAGTCATGGTCCCTTGTTTCTCCTGGAATGTAAATGTTTTTGGTTGGGTGGTTGCAAATCAACTTTAAACAGTTTAAAACAGTTTCAAAGGCTTCCTTTTCAGTGTTTTCACTCATGAGTACCTTTATGAGGTAGTGAAGTATGCCCAACTTTACGATTTCTTTTCTGAAAAGTGTGTTGGAAACCCCGTTACAAATAGATTTAAAAGAAGCTTTTTGAATAACTTTAGGAATATTTTCTGAGAAACACAAGTTCACCAAGGTTTTCAGGTGTCCGTAAACCACAAGCGCAGCAAGTCCGTTGCTAGTTGAAAGTAACTCAAGTGCTTTAGTGCTGCTTTCTATTTGTTCTTCTGCCATAAGTTCCCAGTTGGACAACTGACTCATGATTCGGTTAGTTATGCTTTGGAAGTCACTTACTTCACAAACTACAGGCGCTTCTATTATATCTTTAAGGGACTGAAGAGTTTCGCGCACAGGAGGTTTTTGGGTTTCAAAGTGTTCTTCTTCTTTTTGAGGCATGTTTCTGCACATTGGAGGCTGACCTAACTCTGGTATAGGGTATATAGGCGAGTTGTAAGAGTTACGCGTGTTTACAGCAGACCCGTCTTCAGAAAAAATACTGCCAGCTTCGCAGTAAAGCAACTCGAAGTCATTTCCACTCCGAGTTTTGGGGTTCTTAGGAGGAATGTGGGGGTCTACAGTTATTTCCAAAAGGTCGTCGACCATGTTTTGAAGAATCTCTTCAATGTACTCGTTAGGCACTCCTAAGTAAGGGTTGGTGTTTACTTCAATGAGCCAAGTTCTAAGGTCTTCGTCTATCATAAAGTCAAACCCAAACAACTCAAAGCACAGTTTCCTTTTGCTTTTGTGCATTTGCTTTTTCCCACTTAAGTAAGTGTCAATCATCAAGTCTTTCATTCTAGGCAGCAAGTGCTCCCAAAAGTCAACTCTGAACTCACCAAAGGTTTCTTCTAAGTACATTTGGAAGTCTTGGAAGCTAAGAGTGTTTCCTTTCTCGTGTATACCGTAGTTGTCGAAGTTCTTTTGCAAACAGTTGTTAGTTAAGTGCACATAGTTGTCTTTAGCCTGAGTGTCGTACTCAGAACTCGATGTCCTCAAGTACCCGTGCTTATAGTAAAAAAACTCGTGCTTTGCAGTAGCCACAGCCCAAATTCTAATGTCAAACTTCCTTCCTTTAAACAGCAAAGGTCTTTCTATGTACTTCTGGACCACCCACACAGAGTGCATGTTTTTGCTTGCCAGTATAGTTTTAATTTCTTTGATCTTCCTGCAGATTTCAATGCCTCTGCCTTGGTTCATAGCAGCAGGTTTGATTAGCCACATGTTTTTAGAACAGTGCTTGGCAGGCATCCTTTCTTTGTGGGAGTAACCATTACTGATCTCACCAAACCTAGCAGTTAGAAGACGATACTCCAAGTCTTCGCACTGGGCTGTTATGATGAAACTGGTAGGAATGGAGTCGTAAACTAAGTAACCTCCTTGGACTGCTGATTCAGTAGTAGAGTAGTAGTGACGCAGACTCCTGATCAACCCTGGCTTGGTAGTTATGACTCTGTTGTTTTCTAAGTGGTTGTGAATCATAGTTCCGAACCCCTTTAGGTACAGGTCTTCGAGTTGATTGTTAGCCTAAGTAAGCTTTACACGCACAGGGAGTCCTGTAGGCTTCCAAATGAACTGGGCTTTTAAGTCGTTTGCTTCCTGTTCAGAGGCCTCTGCCCAGTTCCCACGTTTGTCCAAACTGGGTTTTATAAACATTCGGCTGTTGTTTCCTTGGTATATTACATATCGGTGCATTTTTAAATATTACTAGAATTCCTTCTTAAGCAAATGTTCATGTTGGGCAGTAGTGAAGATCTGGTTGATCTTAGAAGCAGTATCAACATCCTCTCTGTGACTGTTGATTTCCTGGGCAATTTCTTGGTCTTCTTCAGAAATAGGGTAATTGAAGGTAAAGGGCATTTCGCCGATTCTCACTCTGTTGAATTTCCGGTTCCTTGAGTGCTGTGCAGTTTTAGAGTTCCTTTTCCTAATGAACTTTTGAACTTCTTTTTCGATTTCTTTGCCAACGTCAATTCTTCCTAGTTTGATTTCCAAAAGCAACCGCTTTTTTTCGTTGAGTTCTTCTGACTTGCTAGGTTGAACTTTTTTAAGTTCCTTGTATATGAACTGGTTTCTAGTGCTCAATGCACTAGGGTTGACTCTTTCTTTAGGTTTAATTTCACTTTCTTCTAAGCTGGGTTGTTTTTTCATAGAGTCTTGCTTTTGCATTGTTTTGATGTCTTTTAGAATAGTTTCTTCAGGACAGATTCCTAAGTTTCTGGCCTTTTTCCTTTTGCCTTGGTAGTTCTTAGGAAGGGATACTTCTTGTTTACTAAAAGGTCGGCCGAACTCTCGTTTGTTGGCGTTTAGTAACTTGGCAGTTTTCGTGTTTTTTAAGTCTTGTCTGCCTATGTAAATGCCTTCTAAGTTCCCTGTAGAAAAGTTTTTGTGGTGCCCAAGAATAGACTTGACTGTAGTAAGTTCTTTAGCTATTTGTTGTTCATTTAGTTTTTTATACCTTTCTTCTAGTTGCTTCTTTCCATTCAAATAGTCTTTGCTGATAGTCCAGTAGTTGAACTTTTTAAGTCGAAGTTCTTTTTCTAAGGCTGCGTAGGACTTAGTTCGGCTTTTAAAGGTATCTCTGGCTTTTTCCCAGTTGTCTAATAAGTTCTCTTGTATAGAACTGCACTCTTCAATTATTTGAGTGATCTTTCTTTTGCTTGACCTTAGTACTTTAAGTTGAGGAGTTGACTTTCTTTTCTTAATGCTTGATTTAGATTGTTCAGTTGAAGCTTTTTCACTGAAGTTTTTTTTCAGAGAAATAGGAGTGCACACAAACTTTTCTCGAAATTCCTTTGAAGTAATTGAGTTCCTTCCCATTTATATGTAAAGCTAAATAGAAGCTACTCGCGAAACTGATAAAAATGAAAGGACTCCAACTAAAAGTTAACTTGCAAACCTCAGACTCTCCTGGTTTGTTTAACTACGAGTCAACTTCCTCCAAAAAGACTCTTTTCGAACTCAAAAAAAGTGGAAAAGTTAAGTTTGAAGAAGACAGTTTCCAGTTAGTGCCCATTTATGAAACTCATAGAAACTCCTTTGTGAGTTTTTTCAGAAAAAACAACTACTTCTTAGTTAGACCTGCTCCTGGCTACAAACTTTGGAAAGTCGTAAAGTATTTCCAAAACTTTGACGAGTCTAAAGCACACCTTCTCAAAAAAGGAGATTTGCTCAAACTAGGCAGTGTTCCTTTTAAGGTCAGAAGCACTGCTTCTGCTCGAGTAGAGGAACTCCCTGTAACTGACTCTGCAACCTGCAGAATTTGTCTGTCTAGTAAGTCTTCTGAGCAAAACCCACTAGTTAGTCCTTGCAAGTGCTCAGGTTCCCTGAAACACATTCATCTTGAGTGCCTACAACTCTGGGTCAACACCAAACTAACTCTTAAAAAGTACCCTAAGTTCAGGGTTTACTACTGGGAAAAACTTTACTGTGAGCTGTGCATGCAGTCACTTCCCACTAAAATCGTTTGCAAACACCAAAAGTTCGACTTGCTCAAAGTCGACTCTACAGAAAAGCCATGTTTGGTTTTGGAAGAGCTGAGTAAAGAAACCACTGGCAGCAGGAAATTTTATGTTATAGAGGGAAACCCCCTCAACGCTGTAAAGTTTGGAAGAGGCCACTCTGCTGACATTGTTGTAAATGACACTTCTGTAAGTAGGATTCACTCTGTAATTTACTACCGAAACTCAGGTTTTTACATCAGAGACCACAACTCCAAGTTTGGGACATTGCTGAAAGCAGACAAAGAAGTTAGGGTGGGAGTTAATGAAACTGTTACCTTTCAGGTAGGCAAAACACTCATGACTCTCAAGCTAAAGGAGTCATTTAGCTTAATGCGTTCTTTGTTCAGGAGTTGTTGTGGAAAAGCGCCTAAAAAAGCACTTTACCGGAAAATGAGTTTAGTTCATTAATATCAGTAATTCTAAATGGGGTTTAAAACTTTGCTTAGCATCACAAAGAACTTTGGGTTTGCAAGGAGGTTTTCGAGTTATATACAGAAGCTCAAAGAAGAAGCTCAGAGGATCGAAAAGCACTCTGGAGCAACTGGACAACTAGTTTCTCAGTATAACTTGTTGGGGAATGCTTATAAAGAAGAAAAGAATTACTTAGCTTCTATTGACTACTACAAACGGGCTTTGTTTATAGCAGAAGAAAACTTAGGAGGGAACAAATATGAGTTGTCTTTGGGCTACAATAATATTGCAGAGATCTACAAACTCCAAGGTGACTTAGAGTCTTCAGTTAACTACTTAGAAAAGTCTTTGAAGTTGCAGTGTCAAGTCCTAGAACCCCAAGACTTCAGAATAGGACTTACTTATAACAACCTTGCAACACTATACGGAGACCTAGGCAACTACGAAAAAGCCAGTGAGTACCTGGAACAAGCACGCCCTATAATGGAAATACACCTCAATGACCCAGTTTCAGGAACTTACTTTCTTAACTTAAGCACTTTGAGCAGACGCAGTGGCAAGCCTAAAGAAACTTTTGAGTACCTAGACAAAGCCATCACTATATACCAAAACATCGGCCACATAGAAGACTTAGCTCATGCGACTATGAGCAAAGGCCTTGCCAAGTGGAGCTTCGGAAGTACACAAGAAGCCAAAGCTCTTATGCAAGAAGCCATTCAAACAAAGCAAGCCAAAGACGAAGTGCTAGCGCAGTGGCACAACAAGTTAGGAACTCTTCTTAACAACTTAGGATTCATAGAAGAAGCCCTTGAAAACTTTAAGTCAGCCATTGAACTTTCCAAAGGCTCAAAAGACCCTGAAACTTGGATGTACTTCCACAACATTGGAAATGCTTACAGAAGCTTAAAAGACGACTTAAAAGCCCAGCTTAACCTTGAAAGAGCCAATGGACTTGCTGTGCAGAACTACGGCGAAGTTTCCCAAGAAGGCGCTATTACTTTTGAAAACCTTGCTTCTCTGTTTCAAAGCCAAAACCAGTTTAACAAAGCCCTTGAGTATGCCCAAAAAACACTTGACATCCAGAAACAACTACCAAGTTCCACAGCAGCAAGCCACAACAGAATAGGAA
>PR_CR_10_Liq_1_inCRDRAFT_1001543_pt2 | contig 12571 bp, 15 predicted proteins | sample PRCRCaboRojoPR_3_FD_10241 | JGI IMG/M metagenome (IMG submission 10241) | reverse complement strand
AATAAGCTTAGTGTTCAACTCTCTTTTCTCGTCAGAAGTGCCACTGATGCTTGGTGTCAGGTTGGCTTCTATGTACCAAAGGTTCAGGTCTGTGTCCAGCAAAAAGTCCAGCCCAAACAACTCAAACACCTGAGGGTGCTTCATCAACTTGTCTAAGTTCATCCTCACAATGTGGAACATGTTTTCTTTGAGCTTCTTTCGCAGGTAGTTGTCCAGCCAGTCTTCGCCAACTAAACCTAAGTTCATGAGGTAGTTGTGGAGGTGGGTGTAAGACCAGCTCTGGTCTTTGAGGAGCATTTCTTGTTCGGACTTAGTGAGGTTGTGAGTGTCCATAGTTTTCTGGGCCACTTTCAGGTTAGTCAGGTGAGTTGACCTGTCACCGCTGTGGGGGTCATATTCACTCATAGACATTCTGATGAACCCGTCATGGTAAAGAACTATGAGAGGATCCATGTTAGCAATGACCAAATAGGTTCTGAAGTCAAACTTGCGGTTGTGTATAAGCATAGGGTTCTTTATGTATCTTTGGGCTAAGTAGTAATTTCCGTAGGGGCATTGGACTTCATTGATGATTTCCTTGGCTTTTTCTTGGTCAACAGGAACGACACCTACTCCATTATGAGCATAGCGTCCCTTTTTGAGCATCCACTTAACATCATACTCATACTGGTCGTCCAGAAGGAGGGTTTTGAAATGCTGGCACTGTTCGTAGTCAGTGATGTCTAGAGTGTAAGGAACGACTTTCCAAGGGTCGAAACAGTCTTCTCTTCCTTTGTAGTACTGAGAGTACTCTCTTATCTTGTTAGCTGTGATGTCTTTGAAACTAAGCCAAAGGTTTCCGTGGATGTGGTTGTAGCGCTGACCTTCGCAAAGAAAGTGGACTCCCATTTGATGTTTGTAGTGCCAAGTGGGTCTTATGTGGAAGAAAATAGTTGCAGCAGGACTGATCGGTTCATAGGGGATTTTTTCTTTGTTAGCTCCAAGGATGTGCCTTTTATTTACAAGAGTTGTGTAGTTAGAAAGAACGTTTCCCACAAAGTCAGAGCGCGGAAACTCAGAAAACACAGTTCTATAATCTTTTGTAGGCAACCCTCGGGAGTCGAATTGAATGGGGTTGTTTTGCCTGTACTCGTGGACCTTTTTGCAATACTCTTCGTCGTCGAGTAAGTTGAGATCTTTTTTGTTGAGTTCGAGTTTTTCTAAGTACTCGTTCCAGGGCTCTGAGTCTTCCAAGGGAACTCTCGGAGCATCTTCGAACTCAGGGACTTCCACTGCACTTTCCCTCAGAAAGCTTTGGAGACTCGTTTCTTTTACGAAGTAATTCAGAGCAAGATTCATAGTGAATATTGCTGCAAGTGCTATTTTGATTCCCGACAACATTTATTAAGATGAATGCAGAACTATTACAAGTCACTGTAATACTAACCATTAACTACAATTTCGTGAACTCGTAAAGAAACATACTGGAGTTGTCTTTGAAAGGCTTGAGAGGGTTTTCTGTGTCAAGGGTCAAAGGCAGTGGTCTGTTGAGTTGGTTCGTCAACTTCAATCCAGACTCTCCAGCCAACTCCTGGACCCTTGATTTTCTTTGGAGTCCTAAGTTGTGTGCAAGGTCACTGTAAATCAAAACAAGTCTTCCTCCTTTTTTGAGTTCAGAAGCCTTTTTGAACGTACCCAGCAGCAACTGTTCATTGGGATCGTAAGAACCCTCGTCAAGCATAGTGGCTTTGGCAACCGGAACCCAGGGAGGGTTGCAAATTATGTTTTGGGTCTTCAGTTCTAGGTCGTTTACGTCTGCATGGAGAACTTCTACGTCTAAACCCTGGCGTTGTGCATTGAGTGCTGTGCATTTTGCTGCTTGTTTGGAAGAGTCCAAAGCAACCACTTTGAGTTCCTTTTTGGCTAAAAGAAGCGAAAGGACTCCTGTTCCGCAGCCAACGTCAGTCCAAGAACCTTCAGGCTGATACTCTTTGAAGAGTTTTAGGTAGTCCTGGGAAGTAGGTGCCCAGACTCCGTAAAGAGGGTAAATAGGCTCATTCAGCCCTTCCACAGCTATTCCTTTGGTGTGCCACTTGTCAGCTGAAATGATTCCTTCCCACAACTTAGCGGACAAAAACACAGGTCCTGGAGTTTCTAAAAGATTCCTCAAAGCCTGGCCTAGAATTCTGACTTCTGGGGCCTTTTTCAAGTGAACTTTAAAGTCCTTTCCAACAGGAAACCCTAGACGGTGGAGGAAGTGGTTGTGTTGTTGCTTTACCCTTCTGTTTAAGTGGAACAGTTCGGAGGGAGTTTGGCAACTCTTCAACGACTCTGCTTCGGGTTTCAGTCTTCTTTTAAGGCTGTTGTGTAACTCCATGAGCTTTTTGTGGGTCAAAGTGGAGTCTGCGATTTCTATCGACTTTTGGGACTTCATGCGTTTAAACAGGGGTTTAGACTTAGTGTTTTCGTTCACTTTATTGTACTCAATGTCTGCAAGACCACTCTTTCTGTAAAGTGGAGCTATCAAACGAACCCTTCCTATTTGTGAAGCAATTTCCATTAAACCCTAAATTATAACTAGGCTAAGTTTTTTTATGAGTTAATTAGAAATAAATGGGAAAATCTTCTTCAAAGGAACTGCTTTACACCTCTAAGGTAAAGTCTAGAACTTTAGAGTCTACTTTCATGGTTAAAGATGTTCTTCCTGACCAAGAAAGTCCTTGGGAAGAAGCCACCGTTGTGTTGTACAATTCTCAGTTAAAAATACACCCTAAACAAAGACCCCAAGAAACCATTGACTTGTGTCCAAACCTTTCTTTGAGTTCTCCAAAAAACTTAAGCAATGTTATCATCCTTTCATCAGAAACCAAAACCCTCCACCTAAAAGCCCCCAACATAGGCGAGTTCATTGAATGGAAGTACTCAATGATAGTATCTATGAGACCTACTTGGGCTTACCAAAAGTTCTGCAGCCTTTGCCACACCAAGTTCAGTCTCGTAACTCGACAACACCACTGCAGGAGTTGCGGCCAAGTAGTTTGTGGCAAGTGCTCTCCCTATTTCTCGAGTCTAAAGTCACTAGCTTACAGCGATAAAGTAAGGATTTGCAGACTTTGTTCCCAAATTTCAAAGCAAGAAAAGCACTCCAACCCTTCTAACGAGAGTAAACTCGACTTCAGTGCTACTTCAGGCAATTCAACTCCTAAATTTAGAAAGTCGCATTCTAAGTCTGCAGAATTGTCCTATGGTTCATTTTTAAGTTACTAATCCATTTATAAATTAAACGCGGGTAATGGAAACTCGCAGATCTCTCAAATCCAAAAGGGATGAGTTGCTTGAGTTGCTAACTTGCTCTATTTGCTTAGAATACTTTTCTAAGCCTGTGCTGGAGTGCATGAAGGGCCATTCCTTGTGCAACACTTGCTTCCAAAAACTTCCCTACCCCCCCAAGTGCCCTACTTGTAGGAGTGTCTACTCCTCCGAACCTGGACGCAATCTAGCTTTGGAAGAACTCTTAGGAAGTATCTACTTAGAGTGTTCCCACCAGGGCTGTCAAAGCACGCCCTCCCTTGCTGACAAAAGAGTCCACGAACGCTACTGTATGCATAACCGCTTAATAGACTGTCCTGTGTTGCTTTTAAGACAAGTACAACACACTTCTTGTCCCTGGCAAGGCCAAGTGGACCAGTTCGAAGACCACGCGCTGTACCATAACCTCCAAATTAAGACTGAAGGAACTAAAGAAGTCCAAATTGACTGGGGTCGCGTTTGCTTCCACTACGAAAATGTAATACAAAAGACCAGACTAGTAAAGGTGTCTCAAGTTCTAGTACTTGTGACTTTAATTAGGTTTTACGAGCACTTCGAGTTTGTAGTTACTCCAATAGAACTCAACAAGCCCCGCAAAATCGAAGTGAAATTCGGAACTAACACTGAGTCGCCTTTGACACTAAGCAAAGTCACACTTGGGCTAAGGTCCGACTTGTTCAGTTGCTTTATGTTTGTGCTTACAAAAACCGACGCAATCTTTTATAACGGAGTCCAGTCTCTCCAAATGAAACTTTCACTGCAAGCAAGTTGTAATTAAATTACTCAAGTTTAAAAATTCTACGCACGTGTCTTTCTTCAAACGAAAACTGGGTGTTCAGGAAAGTCCAAACTATGCTTTGCGAGTCTTGGTAGTTTAGGTGTTTCCCAGGCAAAGCCAACACATTGCAGTCATTGTGCTCTCTTGCTAACCTAGCAACTTCTTCATTCCAGCACACTCCACTCCTTATGCCCTTGATTTTGTTTGCGGCGATGCAAGAGCCTATTCCAGTTCCGCAAATAACCACTCCAAAAGTAGCTTCTTTGGAGACAACTAGTTTGCAGGCGCTGTGCACAAAATCAGGGTAGTCAGATGGCTCTGTTCCGTGAGTTCCTACGTCAAGTAACTCGTACTGCTTTTGCTCTAGAAAAACTGCTAATTTTTTTTTCAGGGAGAATCCTGCATGGTCGCAGGCCAAGGCTATTCTGACCATTTTGATTATTTAGGGAATTTGTTTTTATCCTTCTTTTTCTTTTTGGACTGCCGAGCGTTGATTTCTTCTCGCACCGACTGGAAGATTTGTTTTTTGTCAGAAGTTTTGGCCTTTTGTTTGGCAAACTGGTTGCTTTTAACTTCCTCTTTACTAGTTCCTTCTGCTTGGGGTTCCAAACCGAACTCATTTAAAATGGCATCTAGTTCCTGCATTTCCTTTTGTTTTTTCTCCTTTTTAGAAAGATTAAGCTGGTCAACTGGAGTTTCCTTTTTAGGATTGAGTTTTGTAGTTACATTGGGGTCAGGTTTGTCTTCTTCTTGCTTGGGTTTGGAGCGCTTTTTCTTCTGAGGCACAGGTTGGGTTTCTGTCTGCCCGAGGTTGGGAATGGAAGTAATAACTTTTTCAGAGGAGTCAGGTTCTTCCTCTTCCTCAGACTCAGCATCTGCCCATCTACGTCTACTATCCATTTAAAATATGTCAACGCGAGGTTTGTGGGAAAGTGAGCCCAGCTACAGCGAAAACAACTTTAAGTTTTGGTACACCAACTATAAGGACTCTAAGTTCAGGCAAGGAATGGTGCGTCGTGAACACTTCGACCACCCTGAAGTAGACTCCCACGATTTCAGTCACGAAACCAAAGCCCCTAGTCAGTTCAGGAAGAACGCAAGACTTTACAAGCAACCCTACGATGTCCCCTACCCCCGTGAGTGCTCCAAACAAATCAGCAAGTTGGCTTTCTGCAAGCAGAACTACAACGTCTATAGTCCCGCCGACGACGTTCCCCAATGCAACCATTGGAAGAATCTCATCTTTGAAGACTGCCCTCACTGGGTTTTGGAGAACTTGGCCCTCAAAAAGCGGTTTGCCAAAAGGGCAGAAAGCATTGACAATTTGACTTACAGGAGAGCCATGGAAGTCTCTGACTATAACAAGTAATAAGTCAGAAAATGGAAATAAAAGAGTTTGACTGTGACTTAAAAGACTGGATCCAAGCAAAACCCACTAGACTCAACTTGGGTTTTTGTGAAGTCTTTGAAGCCCAGTTTGCCGAACTGAGTTACGTCTTCAACAGTTCCAAAAGGCTAGTGCTCCAGCACTTGTGCCAAGAAGCACTGAGTTCTTGCGACTTAGTTATTTGGATAGACGCTAACATGGATGCTCCTCTTTTAGAAGGAGTTAAAGTTTTCCAAGTTTTTTCACTCCCAGAAATGGTTATGCGGGTGTGTGCTTTGCCTGAGTTACTTAGGAACACCCGAGCCAAAGCTTGTTTGATACTGGATTCCTTCAACACTTTCCTCCACAACGACCATTTAGATTTCAGCAAAGAGTCCAAAAAGCAAGTGCTTGCACCTGCTTTACTTGCTAAAATGATGCACGACTCCCTCCTTGCAATCAAAGAAGAGTTCGGAACCATTGGCATCATTGCAAAAAAGGAACACTTTCCTAAGAGACACAAAATCAAGGCTTCCGAGTTTGAGTTCTACCACTACGACTCGGCTTCTACTACTAAACTCTTCGACACTAGCTTTAGTATTCTAGACCCTGTAATTGGTGACGACCGACTCATTTACCACTCAATCTCACAAAAACAAGTCCAAATTAACGTCTGCGTCTTTAACCACCCAACACAAGTAGTGTACCAAGGACTTGCTCACTACATTTAAGTTTAGTTACTACCTAACCTAACCACTTTGCTTTCTAATTCTGACTGTTCCCATCTTTTTTCAAGTGTTTGGTCTTTTTTTACATACTGTTGCATTTGGTCTTTATGTATAAAAAAGTTGGTAGATAACTGTCTTAAGTTGTCTCTCCTTTGGGAAGCGTTGCTTTTTTTGCTGGGCGAAAATTTAGCAAAGTTTTGACTGGAGTTCAGGGACTTTTTGCGGGGCGAATCGATTGAAAGGTTTCTTGCAGTTTCTTCAACTTGGTGTTTGACAAGCAAAGGTTCTCCTTTTTCGTTCATTTTCAGTTGGATGAAGATTCTTCTAGCTGACTATAACTTACGTTCTGGAGTGTTGCTGGGTCTTTTGTTCATTTTACCTTTAATTAAAATATGTTTAGCCTCTTGCCTAATCCAGTCCGGAACCTTGCAAACGAGTTCAAACTAATCAAGTCTTCAGTGGTTTCAATGTGCAAAGCCACCTTCTTCAAGTCAATGAGCTATTTCGGAAAAGGGTTGCTGTTTCTGCTTGCTTTGGCTGGAATGTTTACACTAGCTTTCGTGATTTATGGAGTTTTTTATTTCTCAGTCATGCCCTTCACCAACCAAAAAGTCCCCCTCCACTTGTATGCTACCCCAGAGTAAACTTTACTTAGGAGCAAAAAAGGATTCATTCCTGTAGGTTCTCAGTTGGTTGTTGAAAACGAAGACTACTTAGTTTCTTTAGTGCTAGTTGTTCCTGAGTCCGAAGTCAACTTTGAAGTTGGAAACATCAACGTTGAAGTAGACTTTTCTGAGGATTTCAGGTGCAAAGGAATTGGGATGATGACTTACTACAGCAAACCTGTGAGAACTCTTCGGAGCTTATTTAAATTTTGGCTGATTTTAGTAGGTCTGACCCAAGAGAGTCAGGAAATCAAGGTTGACTTATACCACAGTATTCCTGATGCTTCTTCAGTGAAGCAAATCAACATAACCATTACTCCTCCCGAACTCCAGGTTTACAAAGCTTACTTCAACTTAGAAGTCCAACTCTTCGGAATTCGGTACTTAATGCACTACTACTTCTACTCTTCTTGGGTTCTGGGGAGTTTAGTTATATTCTTGCTAGAACTACTAGCAACTGCTTGGAACTATGTGTCGTTCTCCAAAGCTAGCGCCCCAAAAGAAACCCCCAAACCTCCTGTTGAGTGGATAGTTCCTAACACTAACAACAACTCCGAGTTGGTTCCAAAGGACTTCTCCCACTTACTCAAGCCAAAACCCCTTCCTTTCTATAAGCGCATCTTTAAAAAGAATAACTAAAATGCGAGACGCAGTAGTTTCTAGTTTGTTTGTTTTTAACACCACCCTTAAACCAGCTTGCGAAAACCCTGCTGAAGAAGACTATGCACTTTGCAAGTTACTTTACTACTACCCTGAGTCAGCTCCTCCTTACGAAAAACAATCCCACGTCGGACTTGCTGAAGGCATGTGCATGTTCGTGGACCAATTTTCAAACGAACCTTTAGAAAGCATCCACACTGAAAAGCACACACACATCCTATACCCTTGTGAGCCCAACTTTTGGATCTGCATAGTGCTCCAGCACTCTTCTGGCGAAGGCTTTTTGAGAACTCAAGACCTCCAGACCCACCCTGAAGTCCTCAAAAGCATTGCAAAGACCTTTTACAGAGGGTTTTACTTGTTCCATGGAGCTTTTTCTGAGTTTTCGTACCCAGAGGACTATCCTGGCCTTGGTGTCTTGCTTGGGGACTACACTACTCTTTTCTTATTCGAGTTAAGTTCCAAGGAAGACCCCTTCGACGGGTTCTTTTACTGTCCTTTAGACAAAAAGTCTTACTTAAGTGTCCTCTACACAATAAACAACTTAACTTCTACCCACCCTGAGATTGAGCACTCCCTAGTCATTTACGAAGGCCACCTTGTTTACACCAGTTTAACTCAAATTCCTTCGTCCATTCTGTACTCTTACTTTTCGCAGGGAAAACAGTGGAAAAGACTCGCAACAATCAAAAGAGACCCTGTGCCCCACGCCTGTCGCTACGCAAGGCTGTTTGACTTCCCCGAAAAGGGTTTTCTTTATGGAAAACAAGAGGACTTAGTCTTCATGCCAGAAATTTACTTGCCAGAACACCCGCCTTACAGACTCATGGTTTGGGTCCAGGATAACTTACTTTTGGTGTTGTTGCTGAACAAAACAGTCCAAGACAGCTTCTGCGAACAAACAAGTAGTTTTTTAGAAAACTCTGGAAGTGAACTTGCTGGAACCATCGCTCCTCAGTTCCAACGTGCCATCATGCAAGAAGACAACTACAAGTTTTTGTACTACAACAGAATGAACTTGGCCATAAAACAGAGTTCGCGCTTAGCCACTATTGACGAAGCCCTCTACAAACTGATCTTAAGTGTGTCAGCTGAAATGCAAAACTCCAGCAAAACTGACGCTATGGTGAGGACACTTTTGAAAACCCAAATAGGTTGGGTAATGGGAGTCAAGATCCTGGACTCGCGGGAAATATTTGTAATACTGCCTCCCTCGTCTTCCCCTGCAAACAAGGTCGAAGAAGAAATCATTAGGTTTGCCCAGCACTACTTCCATAACATTTTTACTTGTTTCTAACTCTAACTTAACAAGAGTAGCTAATCTAAGAGCACTAATGCCTCTTTATATTATGGCTTCTATTGAAGATCGTTTGGGACCAAAGTGGTCAGAAAAAGAACTTGAAGTTTTCCTTGAAGGCTTAGCAAAATACGGCCACGACTGGCACTGCATTTCTTCCGAATTTTCAGAACAGAACCCGCTTTTGGACTCACAAGTAAATACTCGCACTCCAGACATGCTAGAAACACTGTATTCTATTAATAAGCACTACTTGAGTTCCCCCAATTGCAACTCACAAGACTTGAGTCTCGTGATGCAAGACTTCCATGCAAACATAAATTCACTAAAGCCCCCGGGATTCGATGAAGACTTTTGCCGCGTCTGGAGCACCCCCGCCAAAAGTTCCCCTCAAGACGAAGACTACAGAAAACGCAAAATGCAAAGTCCCCGCACCCCCTTGCGACGAACTCCCAAAAAAGAAGGCTTTGACCTCATCTCCAAACCTGCAGACACTTCTTTGCTCTACACTCGGAGGTTCAAAGACTCCAAACAAACCAGGACTTTTCCAAGTTTTGTTTACTCTCCCCACATACTTCTCAACGACTACGCTCAACAAGTCTCAGACATCCCCGTTTCTCCCAAAGTCTTGAATTGGTGCAAGTGCGAGTGGTTTTACTCCTACGTCGACAGGGGGTTCTTTTCTTACAACGAGTTCCAGGAAGTCATGAAGTCGCTAGGAATCGAAGGTGTTGAGGTTTTGTCACTTTCGGACTGGCGAGCATTGAAGTCTTCAGTAGGCAAACCAAGAAGGTTCTCGCCTCAGTTCCTCAAGGAAGAAAAAATTAAGCTCACCAAGTACAGAGAAGCCATCAAGGAATTGCAACAAGGCAAAATACTCCCTAGTTCCTACCATGACATGCTGCCTTACATCAAAATGAACCCAGGCAACGTTTCCTCTAGGCTTTGGGTAGGCCAGAAAGTCTTAGCAATCCACCCCCACACAGGAGACCTGAGAAGTGGAAGTATTTTGACACTTGACGCCAACAAGTACCATGTCCAGTTCGACAAAGCAGACCTCGGGGTCTCCAGTGTAGCAGACACCCAACTCGTGCCTATGTACTCTGGAGAGGAACCCCGAGAAGAACCTGCTCGAGTCACTTTCAAAGCAGGAGTCAACATTTACGCTATGGCTTTCCTTTTGAAACTACTAGAACGCAAAGAAGCTATGGTTGAGCTTCTTAAGAAGTACAACGCTGAAGTCAAGAACATGGGGCCTGAGTGGAAGCCCGACATGGACTTCCAGCAGCAGTATGCTTGGATTTGCGTAGCTATTCAGGCCTTCAACACAGCACTTTCTAAGGTCCTTGAAATTTTCAGACTGAGAGCTGCTGGACCTGAGCCCCGAACTGAAGAGCTCAAGGAAAGTGCTTTGGCTCTTGTCAGAGAGTACGAAAACCAACTCTTTAACCTTGACTTTTCGGACATCGAAATGCACAGGCTGAGACAAGCACTTACAAACGCTGTACTTCTACTTGCCTCAGCCAGCAACCTGCGCAACGACAAGGACTCTAAATGGTTCAAGACTCTAGATGATACACTAGCTGCACTCGCACCTGCTTGTGAAAGCAACCGAGACTCTTACCAACAAGTCTGTTCTGCTGTAGCTCAGTTAAGACAAAACATTTCTAAAGCTTAATTTATGTTACTACAAAACCGAAAGGTTCCTTTTTTTCTTTTTGAACCCGGAGTCGTAAATCCTAGTAGTGATTTTAGGAAACTTAATTTTAGAGTTTTTCTTTGCTGTTTTCGAAACCTCAAACGAGTCTGTCAAGTGGTGGTCAATTTCTTGTTGGAAGTACCTTTGGATGTTTTTTTCTATTATCTGGCTTTTGTTGTTGTTGCTTTCAGACGATGTAGGAGTGCATATCAAGTTTTCTTCCAAGTTCTTTTCTTCTGTTCCTTCGTATCTGTTAGAAGTTCTGCTTTGGCCAAACGGGTAAAACTTGAGGTCATTGAAATTCGTGTCAGAAATAATAGTGCTTTTGTTGCGGGTGTGGGGGTTTTGTGTTTCTGACTTTTTCTCAAGCAGAAGAGAAAGCCTCTTTTTGATCTTTATGTTTGAAGGAACCGGAGACTTGGCGTACGGCGAGCAGTTCCTCACAGGCACTGGAGTCCTCCTAAGACTGCTTACTTTGCTGTCAAGAGGACTTCTGCTTTCTCTTTTTAAAAACTTTTTCCTTAAATACATCTTTGATTACAGGTCCCTAACTCCTTTTGCAAGTTAAAAATTGTCTCTGTAGTAAGTTAAATGGACACTGACCTAATCTTATCTGGAAGCGACGACAAAACAATTAGAGTGTGGAGACCTATTAAGAAGTTATACACTTTCAAAGTAAAAACTAACTTAAGGCCCTTGCTGGAAGTGTTTAAGTTTTTGACTCCCACAGAAGTGATCGGAACCGCAAGAGTCAGCACCCAGTTTTACGAAGCTTCTTTTCACCATGAAATGCCAAAAGTCCTTGCATTTAAACAAGCCCAAGTACTGGAAGGACACACCAGAGGAGTTAAGTCAGTAGCTGTTTCAAGCGATAAGAAATTCATAGTTTCCGGAAGCGCCGACAAAACAATCAGAGTATGGAACCTTTCTTCTGGAAAACAAACCCAAGTGCTCAGAGGACACAATAACTGGATATGGTCAGTAGTTGTTTCCAGCAATAATGAACTCATTGTCTCAGGAAGCAATGATAGAACTATCAGAGTCTGGAATGTTGCCTCTGGGAAGCAAACTTTACTACTAGAGGGCCACACAGGGTGTGTAGAGTCGGTAGATATTTCTAAAAAAGGTGATTTTATTGCTTCTGCGAGCTGGGATTACACTGTCAGGGTGTGGAGTCTCAATTCTGCAAAACAAATTAGAGTCTTTACTGGGCATACTCACTGCGTTGAATCAGTGGCTATTTCTAACAATGAAAAGTTGGTCATTTCTGGCTGCTCGGATCGAACTATTCGGGTTTGGAATATCGGCAGTGGCCAGCAGACTCAAGTGTTCAATGGGCACACTAGTTATGTTTACTCAATTGCCATTTCCAGTAATGATCAATTCGTTGTTTCAGCAAGCAACGATAAAACTATCAGGGTATGGAGTCTTGCTTCTGGAAGACAAACTCACATTTTCAAAGGTCACACCCGTGGTGTAACTTCAGTAAATATATCAAAAGATGATACCTATATAGTCTCTGGAGGCGGAAATGGAGATGACTCAGTCAGAGTTTGGAGTCTTGAAACAAGAGAACAAACCCAGTTACTAGATGGCCACGATGCAAGAATTTGGTCAGTTAACTTGATGTAATTTACAACATACTTAACCTCTATTTAACTAATGTAAGCTGGCTTAGAAATTCGCAGTTTGGAATGTTAGTTTCAATTACTCAAACCATCTTGTTATTTTCTCAAAAGTCTTAGAGTGGATTAATGCCAATTCCCAATACGCCCAGAATTATGTCATGCTTCTCGTCCCTGATTTACCGCCTTTTCCACCTCCCATTTATTCATTTATTTATGGGAATTGGTAGAAGCCGCCTAGACCTCTAGCTTGAATTTCTGCAATTTTTGATTGGGTTGTCTTTTCTTGGGTCGTTTTTTCCTTTTGAATAAGCTTAAGTGTGGAGAGATATAAAATGGAGTGCTCAAATTGCAAATCTTTAGTCGAAAACATCAGAGCTGTGTTCAACGGCCAGACGCTGTGTCTCAAGTGCTTTTATTGTGAAGAGAAGCTTCTTGAGGAGGAGCATTGCAGTGTATGCAATA
>PR_CR_10_Liq_1_inCRDRAFT_1001585_pt1 | contig 12573 bp, 12 predicted proteins | sample PRCRCaboRojoPR_3_FD_10241 | JGI IMG/M metagenome (IMG submission 10241) | reverse complement strand
AAGATTACTCAGTACACGCGTTACTTTACCGTTGTTTTAGCGTTGTTCCAGTCAGCGGGTGTAGCGGTGGCCCTCCAAAGTCAAAGCGCTGGTGCGCAATTGCCGGTCGTTTTCTCGCCAGGGCCAGGGTTTGTCTTTGCCGCTGTGGTGACACTGACAGCAGGCACAATCTTTTTGATGTGGCTCGGTGAGCAAATCTCTGAACGTGGCATTGGCAACGGCATTTCTATTCTGATTTTCGCGGGTATCGTGGCAGAGCTGCCTCGTGCTGTGGGATCGACACTGGAGCTTGTCAATACAGGGCAGCTGGGCATCACAACCGCGACATTCTTAGGCGTGCTGGCACTTGCCGTCACAGCGTTCGTGGTTTTCGTTGAGCGCGGGCAGAGACGAATTACCGTGAACTACGCGCAGCGCCAGGGCCGACAGGCATACCGTTCGCAGTCAAGCCATCTGCCCCTAAAGGTCAACATGGCAGGCGTGATTCCAGCCATTTTTGCCTCCAGTCTTGTGCTGTTTCCTGCCACAATGTCCACTTGGTTTGGACAGGCCGATGGTGTCAGTTGGCTGCAGACCATCTCCCAGCAGTTGACGCCTGGACAGCCGATTTATGTCGCGCTGTTCGGTGGCATGATCGCTTTTTTCTGCTTTTTCTACACCGCGATCGTTTTTAACTCTCGAGAGACTGCCGACAATTTGAAAAAGTCAGGTGCTTTTATTCCAGGGATTCGCCCAGGCCGCCAGACGGCAGAATACATTGATTATGTGTTGACCCGCTTGACGAGTATTGGTGCGCTTTATCTTGTGGCAGTGTGTCTGATGCCCGAGTTTCTGATCATGCGGTGGAACGTGCCCTTTTATTTTGGCGGGACCTCTTTGCTGATTATTGTGGTGGTGACAATGGACTTTATGGCGCAGCTGCAAGCGCATCTTATGTCGCATCAGTATGACAGTTTGTTGAAAAAGTCCAATTTGAAAGGGTATGGACGCTCAGGCGTGGTTCGCCGTTAATTCTTATTTCCGGAGTTTTGAGATGAAAGTGCAGGCATCAGTAAAAAAAATCTGTCGCAATTGCAAGGTGGTGCGGCGGCGTGGTGTCGTTTATGTGATTTGCACCGACCCCAAGCACAAACAACGTCAGGGGTAGGACCGCTTGAGTAATTCACTGAAATTAACTACAATAGTGGGTTGCGTTAGTCAACCGCACCTAACGAGAGACGGAGAGATTCAATGGCTCGCATAGCAGGCGTGAACTTGCCGCTTCAAGCGCACACATGGGTAGGTCTTACCCAGATTTATGGGATTGGCCGAACGCGGGCTTACCAACTGTGTGATGTGGCCGGCATAGACCCCAGCACGAAGGTGAAAGACTTGACCGAGGCAGAGCAAGAGAAGCTTCGTCAGCATATCGGCAACATGACCGTCGAGGGTGATCTTCGGCGTGAAGTAGGTATGAATATTAAGCGGCTGATGGATCTGGGTTGTTACCGCGGCCTGCGACATCGTCGTGGCCTGCCAGTGCGTGGTCAGCGAACAAAGACCAATGCTCGGACCCGTAAGGGGCCCCGTCGCCCGGTTCGTTAAGGGATATATAGAAAATGGCTAAGCAGCAAACCAAATCAAAGAAGAAGGTTAAAAAAGTTATTGTTGATGGCATCGCTCACGTGCATGCATCGTTCAATAACACCATTATTACGATCACCGACCGTCAAGGCAATGCGGTGTCCTGGGCCACGAGTGGGGGTTCTGGGTTTCGGGGATCGAGAAAATCGACACCGTTTGCTGCTCAGGTTGCTGCTGAAACCGCGGGTAAAACAGCGCAAGAGCACGGCATGAAGAATTTAGAAGTCCGCGTTAACGGTCCTGGTCCTGGGCGCGAGTCTTCAGTCCGCTCGCTGAATGCGGTTGGGTTTAAGATCACGAACATCATTGACGTTACCCCGATTCCTCATAACGGGTGCCGTCCTCCGAAGAAACGTCGCGTGTAATTGGCTTTGCCTGCACACATAGAAGCTTGGAAATAATTCATTATGGCTAGATACATCGGACCCACATGTAAGCTTGCACGGCGCGAAGGGGTTGACCTTAACCTTAAAAGCCCTGCGCGGGGCTTGGACTCTAAGTGCAAGCTCACCCAACCTCCTGGCCAACATGGCGACAGCCGACGCCAGCGTTTATCTGATTATGCGCTGCAGCTTCGCGAGAAGCAAAAAGTCCGCCGGATGTATGGCGTTTTGGAGCGTCAGTTCCGCAACTATTACAAGAAGGCAGCCCGATTGAAAGGTGCGACCGGCGAGAATCTTCTCCAGCTGCTGGAAGGGCGGTTGGATAATGTGGTGTATCGAATGGGCTTTGCGACCACGCGCGCGCAGGCGCGCCAATTGGTCAGCCACAAGGCCATTGAAGTGAATGGCAGTGTTTGTAACATTCCGTCTGCACAGGTTTCAGCTGGTGACAAAATCTCTGTTCGTGAGAAGGCGCGCAAGCAGTTGCGTATTCAAGAGGCAGTGACTTTGGCGCGCGATTTAGACTTGACACCAGCTTGGACCGAGGTTGATTTCGATAAATTGGAAGGAACTTTTAAGGGCGCGCCTGATCGTGACGATCTGCCCCCAGACATCAATGAAAACCTGATTGTCGAGCTGTACTCCAAGTAAAACAAATATGTCCATTGAGCAGTTGCTCAATGATCGTGGTTACGTAAAAGATTTGAAGAGAGGCATTCCATGTCAGGCCAGATCAGCGAACTTATATCAACAATGCTGAAGCCAAAGGGTCTTATTGTTGACGAGATCTCTCCACGCCGCGCTCGGATCACTTTAGAGCCCTTAGAGCGTGGTTTTGGTCATACTTTAGGCAATGCGCTTCGCCGTGTATTGTTGTCATCGATCCCAGGCAGTGCAATTACGAGTGTGGAGATTGATGGTGTACTTCATGAATACACCGCGGTCGAGGGTCTGCAAGAAGACATTGTCGAGGTGTTGCTGAACTTAAAAGATGTGGCCGTTCGCATGCACAATCGAGAAGAGGCAGTCCTGACTCTGACCAAAGACAAGGCCGGGCCTGTCACTGCTGGCGACATTGTTCTTGATCACGATGTCGAGATTGTCAATCCGGACCATGTGATCTGTAATCTGACAAAGAATGCCAAGATTGATATGACGCTGAAGGTTTCGCGTGGCGTTGGGTATCAGCCCGCAACCACGCAGCGCTTCAACGAGGAAGAGTCACGAGCGATTGGTCGGTTGGATTTGGATGCTTCGTTTTGTCCGATTCACAAGGTGGCCTATGCAGTCGAGAGCGCGCGCGTCGCGCAAAGAACAGACCTGGATAAGTTGGTTTTCGACATCGAAACCAATGGCACCATGAGTTGTGAAGACGCGGTCAAGCTCGCTGCCGGCATTTTGGTGGATCAGATGTCTGTTTTCGTGGACTTCATCGCACGACCCACTGATCCAGCTGAGATCGCAGCAGAGAGCTTTGATCCGGTGTTATTGCGGCCTATTGATGACCTGGAGCTGACTGTCCGGTCTGCCAACTGCCTTAAAGCTGAGCATATTCAGTATGTTGGTGATTTGGTACAGCGGACAGAGTCAGAATTGCTTAAAACACCGAACCTGGGCAAAAAGTCTCTCACTGAAATCAAAACGGTTTTGGCGACGCATGATTTGACTTTAGGTACCCGGCTGGAAAATTGGCCGCCTGCGAGCTTAGCTCGGACTGAGATTTGAGGAGCAAGACATGCGTCATCGTAAATCTGGACGTCAATTAAATCGAAACTCATCGCACCGCAAGGCGATGTTTAAGAACATGACAGCAAGCCTCATTGAACATGAGCTGATCAAGACCACCTTGCCTAAGGCTAAAGAGCTGCGTCGCGTTGCTGAGCCGTTGATAACCATGGCCAAAGAAGACACCGTGGCCAAGCGACGCACCGCCTTTGCGAGGTTGCGAGACAAGGCTGCGGTTGGGAAGCTGTTTTCAGAAATCGGCCCCCGCTATCGCCAACGCCCAGGTGGATACCTGCGTATCCTCAAATGCGGCTATCGGCCCGGAGATAAGGCGCCAATGGCGTACGTTGAGCTTGTGGATCGCCCAGATGCTCCTGGCGGCGACACCGGGGAGTGATGGCCCATCCAAGCTTGATCAGTATCGACCAAAACCCGGCGAAAGCCGGGTTTTTTATTGAAAGCACCTTTTGGCTTGTGGTGAGCGGTAGTTAAAGATGACAGACCACTATGATTCGCATCGGGCATATCAACAGCGACTTGGCCTGACAAGCGCTCTGATGGCGTTTTCCCTTTGGGGCTTTGCCCCTCTGTACTTTAAGCTTCTAGAAGACGTGCTCGCCCTAGAGATTATCGCTCATCGGATTATTTGGTCGGTGGTGATTTTGGGTGTGGTGCTCGGGTTGCGACACCGGGTGTCTGTTTTTACGCACTTAAAAGTTCCGTATCAAACCTTACTTGCACTGAGCATAAGTGGTGCCATTATTGGCCTCAATTGGCTCATTTTTGTGTATGCGGTCAATTCAGACCGAGTGCTATCAACAAGCCTTGGTTATTTCATTAACCCTCTGGTGAGCGTTGCCCTGGGCATGGTCTTTTTTAAAGAACACCTTAATGGCCTTCAGGTCTTGGCAGTGGCGCTGGCTGCTGCCGGCACACTGTATTTGACTGTTCAAGTGGGAGACTTTCCCTGGATAGCTTTGACCCTTGCCTTCAGCTTTGGGCTTTATGGCTTAATTCGGAAACAGTTGGATGTGGGTCCAATGGTTGGGCTTTTTTGGGAAACGCTGATTGTGCTGCCGCTGGCAGGTCTGTGGCTCTTTTGGAGAGGAACGCAGGGGTTGCTGACAGCCGAGTTTGATGGGTTTAGTGATGGCCTCTTGATGGTGGGCACGGGCGCCATCACGGTCATGCCGCTGCTGCTTTTTGCCGCTGGTGTGAGGCGGTTGAACTTAAGCACAATTGGGATTCTGCAGTATATTGCGCCCAGTTTGTCATTTTGTATGGCAGTATTCTTATTTAAAGAGCCTTTCAGCGCAGATCATGCCATCACGTTTGGGTGTATTTGGTCTGGGTTATTGCTGTACACCTATTCAAGCTGGGTCAATCGCCCTCGAGTGTAGTACCTGCGATGGACACCAAGAAAGATCAATCACTAAAAAAAGGCAAAGTGTCCGATTTGCGCGCACTCAGGCCGTTTCTGAAGCCTTATCGATTGGAGATTGGGCTGGCAGGTCTGTTTTTAGTGATTTCAACCAGTGGTGCTTTGGCAATTCCTGCGGCAGTGGGGCAGGTCATTGATCAAGGCTTCATGGCTGATAACCTAGCGAACATCAATCGATGGTTTTGGCTTCTTTTCTTGGCAGCCTGCGTCATGGCGGTGGGCGGTGGCCTGCGATTTTATTGGGTCAGCTGGTTGGGCCAGCGGGTGGTGGCAGACATTCGAAAAGCCGTTTATGGGCGAATATTGGATCTCTCGCCTGAGTTTTTTGCAACCACTCGCACCGGCGAGGTTCTTTCACGTTTGAATACGGACACTACATTGGTGGAGACGCTGGTGGGCTCCACCGTATCGTTCGCCATTCGCAATGCCGTCATGCTGGTGGCGAGTTCTGTCGCATTGGCATTAACCGCGCCAAGCCTTGCACTTGTGATTGCCGGATTGATCATTTTGATGATTGTGCCCGTTTCCTTTTTTGGCCGATGGGTGCGTCGCTTATCACGAGATGCGCAAGACCGAATCGCGGATATTTCTGCGGTTGGGGATGAGTCAATTAACGCGATTCAGACGGTACAGGCCTTCGCTCAAGAAGACCGAGAGAGAAGCCGATTTTGGCATATTGTCGAGGCGGCAGTGTTGGCGGCCAAACGACGAATCGGCGCCAGTACGGTGATGATTGTATTTATTATCTTGATGACGTTTGGGGCCATCACCTTTGTGCTTTGGTTGGGGGCTCGTGCGGTCTTGACAGAAGCAATGACGCCAGGCCAGTTGGGGCAGTTTGTTCTGTATGCGGCAATTGCGGCGGGTTCTACTGCAAGTTTAAGCGAGATTTGGACACAGATACAGCGTGCAGCAGGAGCCACCGAGCGGTTGGCCGAATTGCTCTCGCTCCGCCCAACGATTACCAGTCCGGAGACCCCACAATCGCTACCTGAGGGTCCGCTGTCGGTGAAACTGCGTGGCGTGCATTTTGCTTATCCCAGTCGGCCAGCAGACCCAGTCATTAACGGAATTAATTTGGATATTCCCGCTGGCCAGACAGTTGCCATTGTGGGCCCTTCAGGCGCTGGCAAATCGACTTTGCTTCAATTGCTGCTTCGATTCTATGACCCCACACATGGTGTGATTGAAATGGGTGGCATCTCAATTCAGGCGCTTGAAGTTGCCCAGTTGCGCAGAGCGATTGGTTATGTACCACAAGATGTTGCCGTTTTCTCTGGAACAGCCAGTCACAATATTCGTTATGGGCAACCCGACGCTGACAAAGCGTTGGTGTCAAAGGTCTCAGAGATGGCGCATGCTCATGAGTTTATCAAACGCTGGGAATCTGGCTATGAGACTGAGCTGGGGGAGCGTGGTGTTCGCCTATCCGGCGGACAGCGCCAGCGAATTGCCATTGCCAGAGCCTTGATTAAAGCACCGCAGTTGCTTTTGCTTGATGAGGCCACCGCAAGCTTGGATGCTCAGAGTGAGCAGTTGGTGCAGCAGGCATTAGAGTCAATCAGTCGAGATCATACAGTTGTTGTCATTGCGCATCGCCTCGCGACGGTGAGGCGAGCCGATCGGATTGTGGTGATGGACGAGGGACAGATCGTTGCCCAAGGATCGCATGAAGAGCTGTTGGGAAGCAGCCAACTTTACGCCAATTTGGCGAGACTGCAGTTTCTGGATGAGGCCAAATCAAAACCTGTTTAGGGCATGAAGGCTGAGTAAGAGAACTTCTGACCGCCCACGGTGGCTTCCGCCATCAAGCCCGATCGGGTCGAGATAAACACAGCCACACCGCCTTCATAGTTTGTCGTGGATGCCACCCCTGAGGCCGCGGCAACCGCTGTGGCCTGTGCAGAAAACTCGAAGTTGCCGCGTTGGAAGGTTCTCAATGCCGGCTCATCTTTAAAAAAAATCACTTGGCTGAAAGCTTGAACGCCAATTTGTGCACCAATGGTTGCTTGAGAAACGCTGGCGCGGCCAATCAAGGCGCCCTGTTCGTAGACAATCCCATGCCCAAATGCTCCACCAACACCCAACCCCCCTTTGTTTATTTCGGGGAAAACAGCATACCCGTAGGCGTTGTCCAGCCACCTCTGAAGATCTGGATCTTTTTCAAGAAAGCGAACCAAGGCCACCTCAGCTTCCCTCACGATCCGGTCCTCTGAGGGCACTGAAGCACATCCAGACAGAAGAAGAATGGCCAATGCAGCCCAGAAGATTTGGTTGATGCGTGTGTGCATGAAGAAAGGTCCTTCGCATTAACAGAAACGATGCCGATTAAGGATAGCACCGTCTTGCCGAATCGGGTAGGATTGAGTGATATCAATTGGCAGTTGCGCGGAGTGAATTCAGTGAAAAAACAATTTTTGGGGCTGGTGGCACTGTTGTGCGTGGGCGTTGTCTTGGTGGGATGTGAGCCGGGGGCAGATCCTACCGCTGCGTCCGAGCAATCTCGTCATTCGGCAGACGAGGCTGAGGCCTTCTCCGAATTCAGTCAGGCATTTATCGATGCGATGCTCGAACACCACCCTGAATGGGCAATTTATCAAGGTCACTACGACTCGGCAGGAGAGGTTTCTATCCCAACGGAGCAGCAGCGGGAGGCCAATCTGGCTTTTTGGCGCGAATGGCTTGGGCGACTTGAAGCATTTGATGTGGACTCGCTCACTCCAAAGCAACAGCCGGAGTTTGCTCTGCTTAAGAATGCGTTGGAGTCTCGGATTTGGTATCAAGAGGTCTTCAAAAACTGGGCCTGGAACCCGGCGACTTACAACATTGCCGGCCCAGTGGCCATATTGCTCAACACCGAATTTGCACCCGAAGAAACGCGTTACCGACTGGTGATGCAGCGCCTGGCCGATGCCGGCGCCTATTATGAGGCGGCCAAGCAAAATATTGAAAGGCCAACCCTTGAGCATATTGATCTGGCTTTGGTGCGGAGTCAGGGCATCTTTAGTGTCATCAATGATGATCTCTTAGACGCTGTTCGAGACTCTGAGCTCAGCGCGACAGAAAAAGCGCAGTTTGAGCAGCACTTTGAGGCAGCACAGAGAGCCGTGCGTGATTGGATTGACTATTTGGGTGCGCTCTCAGAGCAATGGGCTGACCATGAAAATCCGAGGTCCTTCCGCATCGGTGAAGATCTGTATGAAGAGAAGTTCCGTTTAGATATTCAATCTCAGTTCGATGCCTCTGAACTCTATCGCCGCGCACTAGCAGAAAAAGAGGCCCTGGTTGCTGAGATGGATGTCATCACCATTGAGCTTTGGTCTAAATATTTCCCCCAGACGCCGATGCCCGATAAGCAGTTTGAGCGCATTGGGCAATTGGTGTCTTTCTTGTCTGATCAACATGTTGAGTTGGATGAGTTCGTACCTGAGATTCGTCGACAAATTCCGCTGTTGGCTGAATTTGTCCGTGACAATGATCTTCTTTTTCAAGACCCTTCGAAACCTTTGGTTGTTCGAGAAACGCCAGAATACATGCGAGGTGGTGGTGCCATTGCCTCTGTCAGCTCGCCTGGACCCTTTAACCCTGGGGCTGAGACCTATTACAACATCACGCCATTGGAGTATTTTGGTGAGGAAGCCGCTGCCAGCTACTTAAGGGAGTATAACGATTGGGTATTGCAAATTTTGAACATCCATGAGGGCATTCCCGGCCACTACACCCAGCTGCTCCATGCCAATCGCTCGCCTTCTTTGGTTAAAAGTCTGTTTCGAAACGGCGCTATGATTGAAGGTTGGGCGGTATATGCCGAGCGCATGATGCTAGAGGAAGGTTGGGGAGATCATGAGCCAGAGCTTTGGTTAATGCATGGGAAATGGCTGCTTCGCGTCGTTCATAATGCCATTTTGGACTATGAGGTCCATGTTCAAGGCAAAACTCGCAACGAAGTTGTCGATATGTTGCAGACACAAGCCTTTCAGGAGGCCTCAGAAGCCAATCAAAAATGGCGGAGACTCACATTGTCCCAGGTTCAATTGACCTCGTACTATACCGGCTATGCCGAGATTTATGCGCTAAGAGAGCAAATGAAGCAAGCGCAGGGCGAGGCATTCAGCCTACGTGACTGGCACAATGAGTTTTTGAGCTTTGGATCAGCCCCTGTATCAGAGATCGCTAAGCTGATGCGGGAGTGAAACCTGGCCGAGCCAGTGTGCTCGGCAATTACACTTGATAAAAGTCTCTGTACCATGCCACAAAGCGCGCCACGCCCTCTTCAACAGAGATCTTGGGAGCTTCTCCAGTGGCCTGGATGAGGGCGCTGACATCAGCTTGAGTGTCAGGCACGTCTCCTGGCTGTAAGGGGCGCATCTCCATCTGAGCTTTTTTACCCAAACACTCTTCAAGCACCTTGATATACCGAAGCAGCTCGATGGGTTGTTGGTTGCCAATATTGAAAAGGCGATACGGCGCGCTGCTTCTGGCTGGATTAGGAGACAGGCTTGACCAGTCTGGATCAGCTTTTGCGGGTTGTTGGCTGATTGCCACCACGCCGTCCACAATATCGTCGATGTACGTAAAACTCCGTTGGTGATGACCGTGGTTGAACACTTGGATGGGTTCACCGGCCAAAATGGCGCGGGTGAATAAAAACAGTGCCATGTCTGGGCGACCCCAAGGGCCATAAACCGTAAAGAAACGAAGGCCGGTGCATGGAATGTCATATAGATGGGCATAGCTGTGCGCCATCATTTCATTGGCTTTTTTTGTGGCCGCATAGAGGGTGAGAGGGTGCTCTGTGCTCTGATGCTCGGAAAATGGCATCGCTGTATTCGCGCCATACACCGAACTTGTTGATGCATAAACCAGATGATCCACAGGGTGGTGGCGGACGCCCTCGAGAATATGCAAAAAGCCAGTGACGTTGCTGGTTGTATATGCATGCGGATTGGTAGCGGCATAACGAACGCCTGCCTGAGCCGCCAGATGAATAACTCGTCGAGGTTTGTGATGCTCAAATAAAGCCTCAACCGCACCTCGATCTGCCAGATCGGCATGATCATGTTGGTAACGCGAGTATCGCTCTAAGCGCGCCAGTCGCGCTTTTTTTAGGGTGACATCATAGTAGTCATTCAAGTTGTCTAGCCCAAGGACCTCATGCCCTTGTTCGAGGAGTCGATGAGCGACATGCGAGCCGATAAAGCCCGCGCTACCGGTGACGAGAATTGGTGATTTTGAGGCGTTGGTTGGACTCATCATTTCTATCCTTGTCCAAAGCTCTCTATAAAGGCGCTAAGCTCTTTGGTTTTCTCTGCTAAAAGCTCAGCGTCTTTTCGAGTTTCGATGTTCAGTCGAATCACAGGTTCTGTATTTGACGCTCGCAAATTAAAGCGCCAGCGCTCAAATTCGAGGCTGATGCCATCGGTTCTTTCAATTTGAGGATCTTTGTGTGCGTACCTCTGGAGCACTTGGTCGATCACCACGCCGGTGTCTTTGACTTTAAAGTTCAATTCGCCACTGCACGGATAGGCAGTGATGCGTTCATCAACCAGCGCGGCCAAAGTCTGTCCGGTCTGAGAAAGGATTTGGGACAGCATCAGCCATGGGATCATGCCGCTGTCGCAGTATGAAAAATCCTTAAAATAGTGATGGGCTGACATCTCGCCGCCATATATGGCGCCCTCTTTGCGCATCCTTTCTTTGATGAACGCATGACCGCTTTTGTTAATCAAGGCCTGGCCACCAGCCCGAGCCACCTCGTCTAAGGTATTCCAGGTCAGACGCGGATCAAGGACGATTTTTGCCCCCGGGTGATGCTCCAAGAGCATGGCTGCAAACAGCCCAACAAGGTAATATCCCTCGATAAAACGGCCAGTATGGTCAAAGAAAAAACACCGGTCGAAATCACCATCCCAAGCCACCCCAAAGTCAGCCTGGTGGCTGACCACCGCTTGCGCTGTTTCAGCCCGATTTTCTATCAGTAGGGGATTGGGAACACCGTTGGGGAATGTGCCATCGGGATGATGATGCAATCGCACCACATCCAGTGGAAGACCCTCAACCAAGCGATCAAAGAAAGGTCCGGCGGTGCCATTGCCAGCATTCACAACCAGTTTCAAAGGTTTAAGTGCCTTCAGGTCTATCATCGACAACACGCGCTCTATATAGCTGTCAGTGACGTCGGATGACTGGTTCGTCCCAGCGACTGGTGCCGGCTCTGAAAAGGCCGCTGTAACCATTCTGTCTTCAATGTCTGCCAGGCCGGTATCGGCACTGATGGGAATGGCTTTTTCTCTCACCATCTTCATGCCATTGTAATCGGCGGGGTTATGGCTCGCTGTGACCATGATGCCGCCGCCCATGCCGCTCTCGGAGGCCGCGTGATAGACCAGCTCTGTGCCGCACAGTCCAATGTCAATGGTGTCGACCCCCATTGAGTTCAGGCCTCGACTCAGCGCGCCCGACAACTCATCACTGGATTGGCGCATGTCTTTACCAATCGCCACAGGTCCGGACGGCTGGATGACATCAGCATATGCGCGACCAATGTCGAAAGCGCGCTCTGCGTTAAGGTGAGTGGGGACTTGGCCTCTTATGTCGTAGGCTTTGAAGGGCGAGTGGGGCAGTTTGGACATCGCAGTTCCATTGATTTTTTAAGTCGGATTAAAGTTTTCGAATGTACTCTTCGGGGATTTCAATTTTTCTTTCTTGTGACAGCAGCTTGAGTAAAACGACCACACGTTCCTCTTTGGTGCGACTCTTAAAGACTGCGCGATAGCCGGCACACGCGCCGTCGATAATCTCGATGGGGTCGTCTTCTCGGTAATCAATGGCCCCGGTGAGATCAATGATGCCCGACTCATCGCAGCGTAGACGCAATGAGTCAATCACCGGGTCAGGGACAATGGGCACCTCGGGACCAAGCCGAACCAGTCCAACGGCACCAAACGTTGAGCGAATGGGTGACCAGTCTTGTCCCGTTCTGCCTAAGCGGACGAAGATATACCGAGGAAATAACGATTCGATCACCACGCGGCGCCGGCCGCCGGATCCCCGTCGGGCCCGGGTTTTGGGCCGAAATACCTCAAATCCCTGATTGAGAAGGTTCTCTTCGGCGCGAGCGTCTTGCTGTGGTTTGCAAAAGACCGCATGCCAAAAGCGCTCGTGTTCAGTTTTTGGAACGGCACTCATAGACCACCATCGCCCCTTAAAACGGCTCATCGCCGCGCGCAAAATCCACCTACAGAGAGGCATTGTAAACGATCGATCTGCTCGGCAGGTTGTTGATATACTGTGGAAAACGCGGAAGCTTGCGGCATTAAGGCCTCAAGCCAGCTCATGGAGTGTATGGGTATGTCGAATCCAGTTCGCTCACTTTGGAGTGGCGTGCTCTCAAGGCGCTAT
>PR_CR_10_Liq_1_inCRDRAFT_1001583_pt1 | contig 12576 bp, 1 predicted proteins | sample PRCRCaboRojoPR_3_FD_10241 | JGI IMG/M metagenome (IMG submission 10241) | reverse complement strand
TCATCACAGTCCCGAAGGGCAAGTAGTCCAAGAGAGTAGGCCAAAAGCACCTGCCAAACACTCCGGCTACATTGGCAACTGAGCCTAAGTAAGCCAGAAAGCGGTCATATTGTATGTACAGGATTCCAAAGGACTTGTAACTCTCTCCTATAAAGTACCAAAATACAAATGATATACAGGCAAAGAAGAACAAGTTCCAGAAGTGGCCTATTTTAAGGTAGATTTCGAGGGAAGGTATTAGTGTAGGTAGAATTGCACGACCAATAATAAATAGTAATTGCATACGTAATGCCTATAAGAGAAAGATCTAGGCCTTCTAGCACAGAAATAAAATACAAGATCCAGCCCCCATCAAAAAAAAAACTGCAGTAAGCATTGCATGAATGATAATTCTCCTGGGTACTTCCTTAGTTTTCTGATTCGTAGATGACTCCAAATGAGTATTCCTGAAGCCAGGGTAGAAAGCGTTCCTAAGAAAACACATAGTATAGTTAGGGCCTCTTCAACCATTATTAAAGTTTGTAAACAGAAACTTTAAAAAGGCCTAAGGGCTCAATAACATAAAATTCAATTCAATTCAAAAAGTTTGTAAACAGAAACTTTGGAAGTAGCCCAACAGTCACTGCATTAGGAATACAAACATAACTTCCGAAAGGCCTGGTTTCGTGGATAATTTTTGGTTCGAAACCTAGAATTTACAATGTTAATTAGTTAATAAGTTCTAATTACTTAGCTAAAACTGGAGAGCAGAATGAGTCTTTAGAATAGAGAATTAGGCTTATGGAATCAGTGGATTGTGTTTGTACGAAAACCACAAGTAAGTTGAATTCTAAGTTTGAGTTAGTCCATGAAATATGCCTGGACTTTTATAACTGAAATTACTGTATGTTAGTTATTTAGTGTTAAAAGCCCTACAAAGACTAGGGATTGAGAGTTACTACTATAGTGCTTGGAGTTTCCCTAGTTTCTGTTTAAAATTCAAATTGGTTCTTTAAACCCATTTTAGATAATTTTCATATATGGGATTCAAACTTTGGATTATTATAGAAATTCTGGTTTTATGCTTGAGCGAAGAAATAGAGCAACTCCAACTCAACCCCAGTACTCTTGAAATTCGCAAAAGTGCGAATTACTACATCTCAATAAGAAACCCAAGTCCTATTCCCCAAAACGGCAAGATCAAGGTCAGTTTTCCGTCAGAATTCCAGCCTCTTAATTCAGACTCTTCGAGTTGCTCTGTGATTTATAACATAGATCCCCAAGCAACTTGTGAGTTCGAAGGCAACACCGTTTACATCATCGACGGGTTTCCAGAAAGTCATGAAGGTGGTTCGGTTTCTTTCATTGTGAATTCTGTGCCTAACCCTGACTTTGCTTCTGAGTCCGGGAGTTTTGAAATATTCACTTTGGACGAAACAGACTCTGTGATAGACTCCAAAACGGATGGTTTGACTCTGAAGTTTGAGCCTAAGCCACTGAAGACTTTCGAGATAAACCCAGAGTCAAGTATTTCTGGAAGGGAAACTACATGGATTTTGGAGTTCGAAGTTGAGTATGCTATTCCAGAAGGAGGCTCAGTGATAGTTTCATTTCCAAAATGGAATGAACACCTTGAAGGTTCTGAGAACTACTTGGAAAGCTTTATCCAGAGTTCACCTACCTGCAGACCATTTTCTTGCACCTTTGAGAACGACCAACTAACAGTGAGTATCTCTGATGAAACTGTGGGTTTAGTGAGCTTGGAAGTTGAGCCTGCAAGGAACCCCCCCACGACTCAGGGGGTTTCAGGATTTAAACTGGTAACTCTCGCACCAAATGGGAGTTTGGAGGAATCAAGCGATTTAACTGTAACCGTGAAAGTTGACGAGCCTGGTTCGCTAGTTAACGCGTTCTTTAGGTTTGACCGAGGAAATTCCAAAGTAAATTCACAGGAGATTTACAAGTTTTCAATGGAAACCTCCAACCCTGTTCCTGAGGGAAGTTACATTGAAGTGACCTTCCCGCAAGAAGTGGCTTTAGAAAACTACTTAACTCGGGTCACAGGGATTTTTGGTTTCGAAAACAACAACCCTGAATTTGAAGTCGAAGGCACTAGTGTCAGAATAAACTACGGCTTTTCAAGGTACAAAACTGGTCCGAGTTACTTGGAGTTTAAATTTGACTCGTGCAAAAACCCGCCTACTTCTGAACCTACATCTTCAATCAAAATTGCAGTTTACGACAAAAACAACTACATCATTGACAAGGTCCAGAATGGGTTGGGAGTGACCTCAACTCCAGGAACGGTTGAAAACATTCTAGTGGACCCGAAGGATTCCCAAATTGAAATAGAAACTAACTACACGATCAGCTTTTACTCAAATGAACCCTTGACAGAAGGAAGTGCTATTTTCTTCACTTTCCCGCCTCAAGTGCAAGCAAAGGACAGACCAGAGTCTGCATGCGCTGAAGTCAAAGGCCTGGGCGAGTCAGCAACTTGTGAAGTTCTAAACAACCAACTCTTTGTGAGGAAAGTATTCTTAAGTGGAACTGCTCAGCAAGAAATAGAACTAGTCCTTGACCAAGTAACCAATCCAATGACTACACAAACCACTGAGGACTTTGAAGTTAAACTCTATAGTTCAGATGACTTTGAGTACTTGATTTCAGAAGGAACAGGGGGAAGGTTTGCAGCAACTCCTGAAAAGTTCAAGTCAGTCGAGATAGAACCTAGTTCCTTTGTAACGGGGGAACTCAACAGGTACTACTTCACCCTTGAAAGCACTAACACCATACCTAGAGAGGGAAAGGTTGTTGTGGTTTTTCCAGCCGAAATTAGGGTTCTTCCGGACATTGCTGTTTGTGGAGACTGGGAAGGATTCCAGAGCTCAGCATACTGTCTTATTGCAGAAGACTCTATTTCGATTATAGACGGATTCAAAACTTCAGCTTTTGCCCCTGGAACTTTGAAGTTCAGTGTTTCTGGAGTGAAGAACCCTGGTTCAACTCGGCCCTCTTCTTCTTTTGCTGTTCAGTCAGAGTCTTCCCAAGGAGACTTTGTGAACTACCAAGACCAAAACTTAAGTGTGGAAATGAAGTACCCCAATGAGTTAGGGGGTGCTGAAGTAGTTGCTAGTTCTTTGCAGGTAGGGGCAGAAACCCAACTTACTATAAGTGTAACTCCCAAAAACCCATTTCCAAGTGGTGGCTACATCCATGTTACTCCACCTGAAGAAGTAGCTTTTTCTGGGGAAAACACTTGTGGTGTTTCTGGAACTCTTGCCAAAAGTGCTGTGTGCGAAGTGATTGAAGGAGTCTTGAGAGCAACCTTGACGTTTGAAAACTCTGAAGTGAATGAAGAGTTTAGTTTTGTGGTTAATAAGTTCCAGAACCCGAGTTCTTCCAAACCTACAGGTTCATTTGCACTTAGTTCAAAAACTTCAGAGTTTGAAATAGACTACTTGGACACCAACTTAGTTTTGGAAATGCAGGAACCAGCACCTATGGTCTCTGGAACTTTGAGTTTGGAGGATTACGGAATAAACACTTACACTTCCTACTTGTTTGAGTTCGAAACAGCTTTTGAAACTCCAAAAGGTTCCTGCTTAGAAGTTAGTTTTCCTCCAGAAGTTTCTTTGGACTCCCTTACTGGCTGCAAAGTCGACGGCGAGCAACTTTTCTGCAGCAAACTTTCTTCAGACACTCTGGAACTAGAGATGTTCCCTCAGAGAACTGAACCAAAGAAGTTCTTAGTAGAGGTTGGTTCAGTGAAGAACCCGCCTAACACTGAACAGTACGAAAGCTTCAGTTTAACTACAAAAACTTCAGAAAAGTACTTGCTGGAGTCTTACTCAGAAATAAAGGTTGAGTTTGTTTGTTATGAGCCTTGTGCAACATGCTTGAACACTCCAGAAAACTGCCTTTCTTGTATAAAGACTTCAAGTACTCCCTACTTTTTCGAAGGTGAGTGCTTGAGGGATTGTCCCGAAGGAACTATTGACTTAGGAGATACCGAGTGTGTTTCTTGCAATGAAAAGTGCAAAACTTGTTCCAATTCAGTTGACAAGTGCACTTCCTGCGTAAAGAATGGTAACTATCCTTACTTCTATGAAAACGATTGTGTGGAGGTGTGCCCTAGCAACTTTTTTGTGACTACTGAGTTTGAGTGCAGTCAGTGTGACGAGTCCTGCAAAACTTGTGAAGGGAGTTCTGAAAATTGCACTTCTTGCTTTGCTCCGCTTGTGCTCTATAACAGTGAGTGCATAGCTGAGTGCCCTTCAAAAACCACTGAAGTTGACCAGGAGTGTCTTGAATGCAACCAAGAGTGCCTTGAGTGTGAGAGTAGCACAGACAGGTGCACTTCATGCGAGTCTGGAAGAATTTTTTTTGATGACTTTTGTTACGACGAGTGCCCTGGAGGAACAAGCATACCCTTAAATGGAACATGTGAAAAGTGTTCAAGTCCTTGCAAAACATGTTCAGAAACTGTAACAAATTGCAATTCCTGTGTAGAGGACTACTTCCTTTACGAGAACTCTTGCGTGCCTAGTTGCCAGCCTGGGTTTATTGGGCTAAATGGAGTTTGTGAAGCCTGTTCAGAGGAGTGTCTGGAGTGCAGTGGTTCAAAAGACAACTGCACAAAATGCAAAGAAGGGTACTTAATATTTTCAGGAAGGTGCTTAGAGTCCTGCCCGCCCAACATTTCTATTAGATCGGGAAACGAGTGTTTGGAGTGCTTGGGAAAGTGTCTGACTTGTTCCGGAACTATTGAAACTTGCACTTCTTGCTATTCAGGAACTTATTTGTACGACAACCTTTGCCTTGAAGAGTGTCCTTCAGGCACTTTGCCTTTGTCGGGTGAGTGCGAAAACTGTGACCCGTCTTGTGCTTCTTGTGAGGGTTCTAAGTCCAACTGCACTTCTTGTGCTCCAAACTTTTACGACTTCAAAGGAAAGTGTCGAAGGAGGTGCCCAGAAGGGTACTTTGGAGCTTCTGGAGAATGTGAACCCTGTGAAGCTCCTTGTTTGGATTGCTACGACGAAGCCACTTCTTGTTCTTCGTGCTTAGAAGGCTACTTACTGTTTGAAGCCAAGTGCTTAGCTGAGTGTCCTTTAGGTTACCAAGCCAGTGGAGATGTTTGTGTAGAAATCGAGAACTTTGAGTGTGCTCCAGGTTGCTCTCGAACTAAGCTGTCAAATTCTGTTTGCGACGAAGAGTGCAACAACCAGGAGTGTGACTTCGATAACCAAGTTTGCCAAGAAGACACAGTTGTTGAAATCGCAGAGTCCATAAGTTACGCTAAAAGCCTGCCACTGGAGCAAGAACCCTTTTTGGTAAGTGGATTTGGAGTTTTGGGTGGAGGTGTGGCAGTTTTGGGAAGTGTTTTTTGGGGTGCTTCTTTGATCCCCAGCACGATAGCGGTGTTTGGGGTGATTGAAACTGGGGGTTGGATAGGACTTACAGCACAAGTTTACTCTGCAGACTCAACTAAAGGAAGAGAGTTACTTATGACTGGAGAAGGCAGAGTGGAGTTTATTTTTTCGGGGTTTGTTGCTTTGTTGATTATCCACTACACCATTAACCTGGCGTGTTTTTGGTTTTACTGGAAGTACGTGAGGGAAAAGGACACTGTACACAAAGACTGGACTGAAACGAATGTTTACTTTGCAGGCAGTGTAGCTACTTTAAGTGTTTTAGCTTCGTTTAAGTGTTTGAGACTGGTTTTCTGTCAACTGGTTAAACTAGAACCTGCAAGGTTTGAAAGGTGGAGCAACATTCTGAAGCCCTTGATCTACATAAGTTATTTTAGTTTGGGCTTAGTAAGCATTCCTTTGGTGGTGCTCCAAATTTACACAATGACGGTGTTTACCACAGGGAACGTAGTTTTTTTGTTATCTCTGGACTGTTTGGTAATCACCTCAGTGCAAACAGGACTTTTAGTTGTGGAAACCAAAAAGATGTGGGAAGTCCTGGCCAGGGAAGAAAACTTTTACTCTCTTGAATTACTTAAAGTTTCAGTGGGATCTAAGTTGCAAAACAGGTCCACTTTGACTGAACTAAAAAGCTCTTTTGTGGAAGGCGGAGAAGTTGTTAAGAACTACCTCCGGAACCTTAAAAAACTCAATGAAGAGCGCTCCAAACTATACCTTGAAAGAACTCAGTCTTTGGAACACTTAGAAGAGACCCAGCAGAACCGGTCAAGGTCTTACTCAGACCCTGGAAGGTACACCGACGGAGCTACTCTGAAGGTTCCTTTCAAAGACACCAAGAAAGAAGACACTTACCTGTCATCCAGGCTTGAACTTGACGAACCCGAAATAGTTGAAGACAACACCTTTGATGAAATTGAAAGCTTCAAAGAAGTAGACCAATGCTTTAGACCCACCGACTCAGTAGTTACTTTGAAAAGGGGATTCATTCAAGAAATCCTTAATGAAGAAAGCCGACCAAACTTCAGGTTGATAAGGAACAAGTCCCAAGGTCGTCCTTTTAGAGGAGTGAGCATTCTGGACTTAGAAAACAGAGCTCAAGGGATTTGCAGAACTAGACCAGGTACTTCGAAACCTAGCCATAACTTTGAAAGCATCGGAGTCCAAGAAACTGCTCTAGAGAGCATCAAGCAACGAGAAGTTACTGAAGAAACCACTAGAAAGCCAAAAGCTGCCGATGACAAAGATTGGAAGTTCAGAAGGATTCACAAAACTATTTTGTTCAAAAGGTCCAAACCTCCAACTTCAAGGAGGAAAACTCCCCTCAGGAACTACAACTTCATAGGAAAGGTCTTCCCCACTAGTCTGTTTGTTGAGGATTCTAGGAACAACTCCATACCGACTATCCACCAAAAGTCCATGAACTCAACTAGGGAGTTATTCAATTCTTCTTTGGAGGACTTCAAGAACGCAGAGTTCTCTTTAGAGTCGACTTCCAAGTTCCAGGACAGAAACGGTAAGTCCACTTCTTCTTTCTCTTAATATTTAAACTATAAGGGTGTTAAAGCTCGATTTTTTGGGGTTTGTGTTTTGTTTCTAAGGTAGCTTCTGGGTTCTTGGCACCCTTGTTCTTTTTTGTCTTTAAAAACTTGAGAATCACCTTGGAAAACATCAGAACAGAAGCCAAGACCTGGACCAGCACTATGAAAAGAGTCACGTAGATGACTGCGTTCTCTACTTGTTTGTCCAAGTTTCTGTCTTCAGAAAGAAAGTATATTTGTAAAAAGAACACTAGGGAAATTCCTAGTTCGCTGATAATGCTTGCATACTGCAGAATGGACTCCAAGTAAGGCTTGACTATGCACAGAAAAAGAAGGAAACTCACCATGAGCACTAGGTTGACGCAGTACTGAGCATAGGGAAAGTTAGTGCCCAGTATTAAGTTAGCAGCAAATAAAAGCCGTTTGGCCAAAAACAAACTGTAGAAGTACTTGGCACTTGGGTTGTCTTCGAGTTTGAATTCGTAAAAGAAGGACCCCCAAACTTGGTAGAAAACTGACTGCTTTGATATTTTTTGTATTTCTTCCTTCCTTTTCTTCACAAACAACATCACTAGAAAAGGAGACAAAACAATAGCTGCTAGGAACAAACACCCTGCCATGAAGTTCACGTAGTTGAAGTACTTCAAACCTGACCACTTGTAAACCTGTATGAATGCAGAAACGGCAAGCTCCAAGTAAGCTTCAATCCAAAACCTCACCATAACTCCGTACTTGTATTCTCTTAAAATCCCCAGAAACACTTTCCTTATACGTTCATTTTTGCACTTCGAAAAGCCCCAAACTAGCGGTAGAGCAACCAAAACAATAAAAAGCAGTGTTAAGGACTGCCCTGAGTTCTTTAAAAACAAGTTAGTTTCATAACCGTAGTCTTTTGAAGGAGCGTGAGTGTTGTTGCCCTCTTCTGAGTGCTCAAAGAAGTCAAAGGGATTAGGCATAATTTCAATGTTGTTTAAGCCTTTGAAGAACACATCCAGCCTACTAGTAAGTGGTGCGTTTGTAACTGGAATAAAAGAAAGAATTTGGACAGTGTTGATCATCAACCACAAACTAGACGGGTTCGAAGTAAGTATGCTGGTGCTGATTCCTATGCCCAGTGCTATGTAGGTAATGGTTTCTGCAACCACTTGGAATCTTTCGTCCTTTTTAGTTACGAATTCAAAAAGTTCTCCTTGCAAAGTAGTGTTAAACAAAACTTGTTTTCCAGAACCCACTACTGGCTGAGTGAAGTTCAGGTAAACAACTTCTCCTGGTTCAACGTAGTCTTTGAACTCCATTATAATCGAGTAAAGGTGGTTTTTAGTTTTTTGCAGTTGGTGTTGGTAGGATATGTCTTTGTTTTTAAGTTGGATGGTGAACTGAGACTCTCCTAGGTCCTTTTCAAGTGCGTTTGTGAAATTGACTTCTAGGGTGTTATTTTGGTGCACAAACAAGTCTGCGTAAAAGTAGTCAATGCTGCAAATAGTGGAGTTCTGGAAGTACCCAGGTTCACACTTGCAACGGAAAGAGTCCAAAGCAGCATTTTCAACACAAGACTTGCAGTAGTCTTTACTTTCGCAGGTCAGGCAAAGCTGGGGGCAGTCTAAACACTCAGTTCCTTCTAAGTACTTGCCATCCGGACAAGGCCCACAAGAATCATCAGGGTAAAGGTACTCCTCGTAACATGAAGTGCAGTCGTTTCTAGACCCTCCGTTACAGGTTTTGCATGAAGAGTCACACTCCAAACAACTGTTGTCCTGAAGGTAAAAGCCTTCGTGGCACAAGCAACTCCCTTCATCAATGTAGGAATTCTCAGGACACACACAGTTTCCGTCTGGACTCAAGAAAGAGTTGTTTAGTAGGCACTCTACACAGAAAATGCTCCGGGGAGAACACTGCTGGCATTCAGTTTGGCACTCTTGACAGTTTAGTCCTTCAGGCTCAGAGTTGTAGTAACCATCCTTGCAGAAACACTCAGAATTAACTACTTCAGATGAGTCATCTCCACAAACAACACACTGGTCTTGGAGCAGCCCATACCCAGAGTTGCAAGTGCAAGGGGAGCCTCCTGCGTTTTCTTTGCAGTCAGTGCACTCGCCTAGTTCGAACCCTTCGCAAACATCACAAAGTGGGTTTGCACACAAATTGCAAGTACCTTCTCTAGAGCACCCATACAAGCAACCACTAGGACAGTCAGCACAGTTGTTTCCGTTCCAAAAAGAGTCAATTCCACATTCAGGCAAGCAGTGGTTGGAATTTTCAATTGGGCAAATTGAACAACCCTCTATGCAACCAGAGTCTAGGTACAAGGTTGTAGGATCTAAGGCGTAGTTATAGAGCCTTACTTCCCATATGAATCCCTTGAAGAAGTTTTCCAAAACTCCTGAACCAGAATAAGAAGCTCCAACAGAGAAGACAAAGTTGGTTGGTTCGTCAAGGTACCAAGTGTTTCCTAAGTTGGGGTCTTGGGTTTCTACTTGGTTTGCAAGGGTGTTTATTTGGAACTGGTGCGACTCTATTGCAAAGCGAAATCCAAAAAAGTTCCAGGCCCCAAGATTAAAAGGAGTTCCTACTGAGCTCTTAGTTCCTGAAGTCAACTCAATAACTGTTTTAGGGGCTCCAGTGTCTAATTCAAAGCTTAGGAAGGTGGCAAAAGTAGTGTCTTCTTGCTTAGACAAAACAACTCCTGAGGAAGTTTGGGGCCTCACCCACATAGTAGCCGTAAACTCTGGTGCAATTCTAAGCAGTGGGTTCGGATCCTCTGAATTTGGAGGCAGTTGCATAAAAGAGGTACCAGTGAAGTAGTAACCCCTGTCTTTTGCTGCAAGGGGATCTGTAGAGTGATAGTTGGGGTAAAAGTCATTGTTGATTCCTGTGAGAACGGGAATTGAATTTTGGAGGTCAGGAACTTTGTTTTGGATTTTAGTGGGCCTCAAGTGGAAGCCAAAACCATCTACTAGACCACAAACTCCTGTGGCTGGTATGAAGCCTGTAGGACAGAAACTTTGGCAAACTCCGTGGATCATGTACCCAGAAGAGCAAACTAGGCACTCGTCAAACTCCCCAGAACTGCACTCTTTGCAGTTACTAGTGCAAGGCAGGCACTTATCGTAGACTTGGTAGAAGCCCTCTTTACACTCACAATCTCCAGTGTCAGGGTCGACTTCAGCGTTAGTTACACAGTTAGTACAAGTGTCTCCAAAAGTATTGCAAGTGTAGCACAGCTCATCAAAACAAAGATTACAGTCAGTACTTCTCACACAGCCATTAGCACAAGACACATCACACTCAGAGCACAAAGCATCTGGGTACTTATCAATGGGACAATTGCTAGCACAGGATGGGTCACTGGGGCAAGCTGTCATAGGGTAGTCTTCCCCAGCTTTGTTTGCTACGTTGTAAACTTTCAAACTCCAAAGGAACCCTGTAAAGGAGTTTCCAGAGTCAGCACCAATTTTAAAAGTGCTAGAGTCATCTTCCAAGTATTTAAGCCCCACGGACTGGGAATAGCCTTCATCTGAGTTGTCTACCTTAAGACTAACTTTAGTTGTTCCGTCAGACATTACTTCTCCAAGAATGCAGTAATGTTTCCAGTTGTTTTTCAAGTCACTGGTCCCAGTTAAAGAAATGAGTTCACTTTGAGCCTTTACTTCAACCTTGGGACTGCCACTAAAAAAACTCACAGTAATTCTGTCATCTGAGCCTTCAATTCCTTTGTATAGAAACTGCCCTCCATTAGACACTAGCCTAATCCAGCCCAGAATGGTAAAGTGTGGAGCAATGAACAAGTTAGTTTCTGAGTAAGCACTGGAGTGGAAATAGTAACCACGGTCTTTTGCAGGCCAAGGATCGTTGTTGTCCAGCGAAGGGTAAAAGTCATTGGATACCCCATAGTTTAGGTTTCCTAAGTCTCCTTTGATGTGGTCATAGAACTCCAGACCCAAAACAAGCTCATTGTCGTTATTGCAGGTCTGGCTTGCTACACTAAACCCATCAGGGCATTGACTAAGACACATTTTCCCGTATATCAGGTTTTTGCCTCCTACGCAAGCAGTGCATTCAAAGTACTCAGGACCAGTGCATTCTGAACAAGGCCCAACGCAAGGTTCACAAGAGTCTGAAGCAAGGTAGTGCCCACTTGTGCACTCACAAGGATCTCCAGAAGAATTAGGGATGCAGCTAAGGCATGCGTTGTTTTGGAAACTTTGGCAATCATCACACAAGGGGTCGTCACAAGGATTGCAGTGTGTAGAGCCTATACACCCATTCGGACAAGAATCACAGGGTTGTGGGTCCCCGTTGGAGTCTTGGTATTCCTGGACTTCAGTGTTCCAAAAGCAATTGCCATACTGCCCAGCTCCGCAGTACTCGTTTTGATACTCGTGGGTGAAGTCGGAAATAGCCTCTTGCCACAACCTAATCGAGTAAATGTACCCTTGGCTGCTTGCACCAGATCCTCCGATTTTAAAGAAGTGTCCCCCAGGGTGTCTGAACAGTCTGTTCTCAATGCTATAGTTTGAGTCTTCTGTATTGTCTACATAGGACCTAAGGATGGTTTTGTACTTGTAGTAAAACTCACAAGAAAAGGCCAGGTGCTTCCAAACTCCAGTAGGCACTGAAACTCCTACTGAGTGGGTAGTTCCACTCTCAAAAAAGTCTTCAAGGGTCAAAGTCATTGCAGAGTCACTAATGTCTAGGAAACTTCCCTTTGAAACAATACTTCCTGAGGAGAAAAGCCTCACCCACATACTAACTGTAAAGGTGTGGTACAACTCCACTTCGTCTTTGGTAACAACGTACTTTGTGGTGTCAAAGTAAATTCCTCTGGACTTCAAGGGCAGAACGTCATCAGTGTCAGGGGAGGTAAATGGATGGTAAGTGCTAGGGTCACTTCCGCTGTTGAAGTAAGAAAAGTCTTTGGGGAACTTTGAAAAGTCTTCCTGAAGAACTACTCCGGGAGAAGTGCTGGGACAACTGAACTGGTAGGGACACACATACATGCAGATCTCTTCAACAATCACGTTCTGGCAACTTCTGCACACCCAAGGAAACACTCTGCAGTCCGAGCATTGAGTGTCACAGGCAACACAGTCAGGTAAGTTGCAGGTTGTAGTTGATTGGCAAGAACCAGAATTCACAAGGGTGTTAAACTCGCAGTTGGACAGTCCTGTGTGGGAGTCAGTTACTCTTAAGTTAGAGTTTCTGAAGTTGAGTCTGTACAAGAACCCTTCAAAACTTTGGTCAGTGTCAGTACCTCCAATTCTCCACTTTAAGTCAGAGGGGTTCTGGTCGTACCTGTACCAGCAGTTTTCAATGTGGTAAGAGTGCGTTTGGGAATCATCTCTGTAGCCCTTAAAGTAACAGTGGTCTTGTTGATCGTTATCCCAACTAGAGAAGGGCCTCCATTCAAACTCTATGTAAATCTCGATTTTGTGCCAGTCAGTGTTGCTGTTTATTCCATAGCTAAAGTCAACTCTAGAAGTTGATCCAGAATTCACAAAGGTGTCTAAGTAGTAATTAGAAAACCTCCACTTATTGGCGAGGTATGAAACTTCGTATTCAGTGCCGGAACTAGACTTGAGTGTGAATAATTTTCCCTGGTCTAGTGGACGCGCCCAAAAGGTAAGGAT
>PR_CR_10_Liq_1_inCRDRAFT_1001582_pt1 | contig 12582 bp, 11 predicted proteins | sample PRCRCaboRojoPR_3_FD_10241 | JGI IMG/M metagenome (IMG submission 10241) | reverse complement strand
GATCGAGACCATGCCCCTTGACCTTGCCGCTTGATCAGGCGCAAATCAAACCGCTCGGAGGACGACGCCGGAGAATTTCCACCACTTTCGAGACACAACCGCACGTCCGGTTCCGATAACCTATTCACAAGTTTGCCGGAGCCTTACGTCATCCGCGGCTTGGCCGGCGATGACTCCATCCTTGGCGGTGACAAGGCCGACTCGCTCGAAGTGAATATGGGCAACGACACCATTTCCGGTGGCCTTGGCGCCGACACGATCTCTGGCAGCTTTGGCGATGACCAGTTGTTCGGCAACGACGGCGCGGATGTGATCGACGGGGATGACGGCAACGACCTGATCGAAGGCGGCAATGGCCAGGACAAGCTGCGCGGCCGTGACGGTGACGACACCATCTTTGGCGGCAACGGCAACGACACCCTGCAAGGCCATGACGGGGATGATGATCTGAACGGCGGCGACGGTGCGGATCTGATCCTTGGCCAGGCCGGGGCCGACTTCATTTTCGGCGGTGGCGGCAGCGACAGCCTGCATGGCGACGATGGTGACGACACGATCCAGGCCGACACCGGGGCTGACGAGATCTTCGGCGGCGGCGGTGACGATTTCCTCGATGGCTGGATCGGCAACGACTTCATCGACGGCAGTATGGGCAATGACACCCTCCTTGGCTTTGACGGGCGCGACACGGTCCTCGGCGGGCACGGCAATGACTCGATCCTTGGAGAAGACGGCAATGACCTGTTGAGAGGCGAACAGGGCAACGACATCGTTGAAGGCGGCGAAGGACGCGACAAGGTCCAGGGCGGCGATGGCGATGATTTTGTCACCGGCGGCAACGGCGCTGACTCGGTCCAGGGCAACGACGGCGATGACGCGGTCTTTGGCGACGCCGGCAACGACCTCGTGCTCGGCGGCAAGGGCAACGACGTGATCAACGGCGGCACCGGCGATGACGAGCTGCGCGGCAACCCGGGCGACGATCTGTTCGTCTTCGATCTGAACAGCGGTCAGGACGTGATCACCGACTTCACGCTGGGCGAGGATCAGATCGACCTGAGCGCCTATGGACTGACCGATTTCAGCACGCTGAGCTTCTCGCAGGTCGGTGCCGACACGGTGGTCGAGTTGGTGCCCGGCAGCGACACCATCACCCTGACCGGCATCACCGCCACCGATCTGAGCGCGGGCGACTTCGTGCTCTGAGGACGGCCCTGAAACCAGGCGGGACAGCGTCCGCGCTGCCCGCCGATCCCGGTTTTGGGTGAGGGGTCAGCCCGTTGCCCGGGCGGATGTAGGGCGGGTGGCTAACCTCCCATAGATTTGGGCGCAGCAATGCGATCCTCACCTGGACCCGTCCGCGTGTCGCTTGGCCTCAATATCCGCCAGGATCCGGTCGGATTTCTCGATGTAGTACGTGGCCCCCGCCGCGTCATAGACCTCCCGCGCCGCCCGCACCGCCGACAGCGCCTTGTCCAGCCACGCCTGGTCGCCGGTTTTGTCGAAGAGCGACGCGTAGGCCAGCCCGAGGTTCAGCGTGGTCGCTGCCCAGTTCAGCGGCACGCGGTCCTGGGTGCGTTCCTCGAGCGCGGCGCGAAAGGCGGTCACGGCCTCCTCCAGCCGCGCCGTGCCGCTTTCCCGTTCGCCAAGGGTCTGGAGCGCGTTGCCAAGGTTGTTCTGGGTCGCGCCGCGCTCATCCGCGTCTTGCGCCCGGTCAAGGCTGGCCAGGGCGAGGGCGATGCTGACCTCTAGATCGAAGGCCAGCCCCTTGTCGCGTCCGCTTTCGTACCATTCGTCCTGAACCGTGCGCAGGGCGTTGAAGCGCTGCGCGGGGTCTGCCGTCTCGCGGTCGGTCTTTTCCACCAGGAACGCCGCCGCATCGTCGACCGAGCGGGTCAGGATCGCCTGCCGGATGCCGGTGTCGAGCAGTTTCAGACGCGCCGCCGCGCGGCGTTCCTCTTCCGCCCGGTCGGCCTCCAGCGCCGCCTTGAGCGCCGCCATGCCCGCATCGGGGCTGTCTTACCGCGTCAGCCGGTCCACCTCGGCCACGATGGCATCCACCTCGGCCGAGATGTTCGACGCCTGCGGCCGCTCCGCCGCCACTTCAAGGGCGCGTTCGAGGCCGCGATAGGCGCTGTCGAAATCGCCGTGATCGCCCCCCGCGTATCGCCGGGCTAGGCCGATCACCAAACCTTCGTTCACGCCCAGCTTTCGTGCCGTGGCTTCGGACCGTTCCAGCAGCAGGTCGAGCTTTCGGTTTGCCTCTGCCAGACCATGCATGACAACGGTCTGAAAGGCGGCCGACAACTGGTCGGCATAGGCCGGATCGTCCAAGAGCGTTTCGAGCGGCCCGCGCAGGACTGCGCGGAAGTTGTCCTGTAGCAGGGCCGGTTGGTGTGAGGGGTCTGTCAGCTTGCCGATCATTGTGTCGATCAGGGGCTCGACCCGTTTGCCCGCCGCCATGACCTCATTGGCATCGGGTACCGACATCTCGATCATCTGCGGGATCAGTGTGCGGTGTGCGTCGGGCAGATGGTTTGCGGTCAGTTCTTTCTGCAGCCGGGAAGCAATTTCATCGGCCAGAGGCTGAATCTGAGGCGGCAATCGTCTGGAGATTTCCCTGAGCGACAGCAACCCGCCGATTCCGGCCCCGGCGCCTGCCACCAGTCCCGTTGCCGTTGCCACGCCAGCCACACAGACCAGCAGATTGGCACCGTGCGTCACCTTATCGATCAGAACCATGTCACTCGCCCCACGCCTCTTGGGCCAAAGCCTAGCGGTGGGGTGTTTTCCGCGCAACCGAGGCGTGCGTGGGGTTTGGCGAAGGTGGGTTGGCAACCCACCCTACGTGAAGCGGTGACGGATCCGCATGGTGGGTTGGAAACCCACCCTACATGGCGTGGTCGCGAGGGTGTCCGCGCTCCGTCAGAGCCCCAGCTTCGCCGTCACGATCTCGTTCACGGCCTTGGGGTTGGCCTTGCCGCCGGTGGCTTTCATCACCTGGCCCACGAACCAGCCCGCGAGCTTGGGGTTGGCCTTGGCCTTTTCCACCTGAGCGGGGTTCGCGGCGATCACCTCGTCCACCGCGGCCTCGATGGCGCCGGTGTCGGTGACCTGTTTCATGCCGCGTTTCTCAACGATTTCAACGGGATCGCCGCCCTCGGTATAGACGATCTCGAAGAGGTCCTTGGCGATCTTGCCCGAGATGTCGCCCTTGGCGATCAGCTGGATGATCCCGGCCAGCTGGGCGGGGCTCACCGGGCTGTCCTCGATCCCGTGATCCTCTTTCTTGAGCCGCCCGAACAGCTCGTTGATGACCCAGTTGGCGGCCAGCTTGCCGTCGCCTGCCTGGGCGGCGACCTCCTCGAAATAGGCGGCATTCGCTGTCTCGGCGGTCAGCACGCTGGCATCGTATTCCGAGAGACCGAAGTCATTGACGAAGCGCGCCTTTTTCTCGTCGGGCAGTTCGGGGAGCGACGCCGCGATCTCGTCGACCCACGCCTGCTCGATCTCGAGCGGGAGCAGATCGGGATCGGGGAAGTAGCGGTAATCATGCGCCTCTTCCTTGGACCGCATCGACCGCGTCTCGCCCTTGTCGGGGTCGTAGAGCCGGGTTTCCTGCACGATCTCGCCGCCCGCCTCGAGGATGCCGATCTGGCGGCGCGCCTCGTAGTCGATGGCCTGCTGAATGAACCGCATGGAGTTCATGTTCTTGATCTCGCAGCGGGTGCCCAGGTGGCTGAAATCCTGCGTCTCCTGGTACTTTTCGTACTGGCCCGGGGCGCAGACCGACACGTTGACGTCGGCCCGCAGGTTCCCGTTCTGCATGTTGCCGTCGCAGGTGCCGAGATAGCGCAGGATCTGGCGCAGCTTGGTGATGTAGGCGGCGGCCTCTTCGGGGCCGCGAATGTCGGGGCGGCTGACGATCTCCATCAGCGCGACGCCGGTGCGGTTGAGATCGACAAAGGACATGGCCGGGTCCATGTCGTGGATCGACTTTCCCGCGTCCTGTTCCAGGTGAATGCGTTCGATCCGGACCCTGCGGGCGATCCCGGGCTCCATGTCCACGATGATCTCGCCCTCGCCCACGATGGGGTGATACAGCTGGCTGATCTGGTAGCCCTGGGGCAGGTCGGGGTAGAAGTAGTTCTTGCGATCGAACGCCGACCACAGGTTGATTTCCGCCTTCAGACCAAGCCCGGTGCGCACGGCTTGCGCGACGCAGAATTCGTTGATGACGGGCAGCATGCCGGGCATGGCCGCGTCGACGAAGGACACGTTGGAATTGGGTTCGGCCCCGAATTGCGTGGAGGCGCCGGAAAACAGCTTGGCCTTGGAGGCGACCTGCGCGTGCACCTCCATCCCGATGACCAGTTCCCAGTCCTGCTTGGCCCCTGCGATGACCTTGGGTTTTGGCGCTTCGTAAGTGAGGTCGAGCATCGGTCGCGTCCCTTGTCCCAAATCTAAGAGTGCCTTCTAGGACAGGGCGGGGAAGGGGGCAAGAGGCGCGCGTCAGGCACCCCGCTGCAACTGCCAGCCCCGGTCGCTCACGACGATGGTACAGCCCTTGGCCAGCTCTTTCTCGAACTGCCGACCGATGACCCAGAACGCCTGGTCTGCCCCGCGCACGGTCTGCTGGTCGGGCGTGGGAGCGTAGGGCGCGCCTGCCGCAGGGGCGGGCCCAAGTGACCCGGACTGGTGCCACAGCTGGGGGTGCAGCTTGCGCAGGTGGCGGCGCATGAGCGGCCCGGCATGGGCGTGAAGGTCCGCGCGCACGGCCTCGGCGGCGGGCGGCAGGGCGGACCAGCCCGTGCGTGGCGCCATGGCTACGCCCAGGTAGGAGGTCCAGAGATTGGCGAGGAACTGGCGCGGGTGACGATCGAGGATGTCGTTGATCCCCTGCAGGAACAGGTCCGCATCCAGGGTCGCCAGTGTGGCGGGCTCCTCCTGGAGCGCCTCCATGAATACCCACGCGTATCCGCCGCGTCCCCAGAAACGGCGGCTTGTCCGCATCGCGTCCCGCGCGACCCCGGGCAGACGCGACAGGTCCCCGTTCTTGCCGGGCAGCAGGGCGATGCAAAGGGCGGAATGGGCGGTCGCGTAGCCCGGCGCGATTGCGATGGCCTGTCGCAGATGTGTCTCGGCCGATCCACCCAGATCCGCCGACCCGAGCGCCAGCCGTGCGCGGGCAAGCAGCAGGGCCGGTGCCGGGTCGTCCGAGGGGGCGCAAGTGTCGAGCAGGGCCGCGGCGCGTTCTTGTGCGTGGGCCACGAAAGCGGCGGTGGTGTCCGCCGCGCGGCGCTGGCGCGCGGAGCGGGCAACTTGGCGGGCCACGGCCATGTGCGCCTCGGCGGCGATCACCGCGCGGGCCCAGTCGTCGGGCTGTTCGCGATGCATGTCCTCGTAGGACGAGAGGGCATAGCGTAGATCGTCGACCGTGGTGCGGCCCGGGGTGCCGCCCGATCCGCAAGCCGAGATCGCGGTGCCCAGATCATGCGCAGCGCCGTCCAGGATCAGGTCCGTCACCGCGCGACCCGACGGTGTGATGCTGCGGCGGCCGTCATGGAGCCGCAGCAGCTCGGCCAGACGGGTCCAGTCATCCTGCCGTGTCAGCGTGAGGGCCATGTCGAAATGCGCCGCCCGTGCGCTGTCTTCGGCGGTGTCGTTGTCCACGTCGATCCGAATGGTACGCCGCAGATGATCCAGGGCGCGGGCGGCCCGGGGCGAATGGTGCAGATCCATGTTCGCCGGCACCTCGATCGGGTCGGGCACGCGGTCGGACCGGAGCCGTCCGGCGAGAGTGGCGAGAAACCCGCCGAGTTTTCGGGTCATAGTTGTCATATGTCGCAGCCTGGGCGGTGTTCCGGGCGAAAACCGGGCAGGGCGTGGGAATTGCGGTGCCGTGCCTCGGATATTGCCGGGGCAGGTTTATGAGCGGTAGAAAGTGGACATGCGATATGCCGTATTGTTTCTTGTGCTGTGCATGATGCCGTGGCCTCTTGCGGCTTCGGAGCCGGGCGTGGACGGGCCCCGGGCGTCGGGGCTTGCGCCGTCGTCCAGTCCGCGCCCCGCGGCGCGCATGCAGGAAATCCCGGCCGCGCGTTGGGATCACCGGCCTGGCAGCACCCGATGGACCCGGGCCAGCCTGACGGCTTTGCGGACCCATGGCCGGGTCCTGACCGAGGTCGAGCCCAGCGATATCGCCGAGTGGTGCCCGGGGTATTCCGGGGGCGGTCCCGAAACCCGGCGCGCCTTCTGGGTGGGGTTCCTGTCGGCCCTGTCGAAACATGAAAGCACCTACCGCGCCGACGCCGTGGGCGGTGGCGGCCTCTGGTACGGGTTGTTGCAGATCCTGCCCGCGACGGCGCGTGGCTATGGCTGCCGCGCGCGGAGCGGACCTGCGCTGAAGGACGGTGCCGACAACCTGTCCTGCGCGATCCGCATCATGGCCGTGACCGTGCCGCGCGACCGGGCCATCGCGGTCAAGGACAGCCGCTGGCGCGGTGTCGCCGCGGATTGGGGCCCCCTGCGCAGCGACGCCAAGACGCGGGACATGAAGCGCTGGTTGCGGCAGCAGGACTATTGCCACATGACACGCTCATTGCGGCCGATGCCGCGCCCCGCGACATTGCCTCTACCGAAAGGCTAGAGCGGGAAGGGTGGGGCCGTGACCCTAGGGCAGGTAGGCCGAAAGCGGCTTTTTCGCCCAGCTGGGCCGCCGGGTCATGTCGACCAGTGACACGGCGGGCGCGTAACGGCCTCCCAGCGCCAGCGTCGCGTCACGCAGCATTTCAATCCCGTCTTCCGACTTCGCGGGCAGAGCCGAGGGCGAAATCGGCTCGCCCACGGTGATGCGGAATGGCTGGCGGGCCTTGTTCAGCGTCTCGTGGAACAGCGTGATGTCGCGCAGGGACGGGTGGATCAGATCGAACAGGTAGAAGAGCGCAGAATTGCGCGCGCGGATGTTGATCGGGATCACCGGAAGGTCGAACTTGCGTGCGATCATCGCAGCCGAGGCCATCCAGGGCCGTTCGTGCAGCGACAGGCCCCGCCGCTTGGCCAGGCGGCCCGAGGGAAAGATGACGCCCAGACGGCCCTCTTCCACGGCCGCGCGGGTATAGGCCATGGTCTCGCGCGTCTTGCCGTGGCTGCGTTTTTCCTGCCGCCATTCCACCGGCGCGATCATGTCGGCCATCTGGGGCAGAACGCGCAGGATGTCGTGATTGGCGAAGTAGTAGCTGTCGGGCCGCAACTGCGAAAGCGCGGCATGCAAAATGATCCCGTCCGCGATGCCCGTGGGGTGGTTCGCCACGACAAGCGCCGCGCCCTGCCGCGGGATGTTCTCGAGCCCCACGGCCTGTACGTCGCGCGCCAGGATCGCGCCCATGGTCGACATGATCTCGGACGAGGGCATGTCACGCAGCACTTCGCCCAGGGCCAGTGTCTTCTGGTAGCCGAGCAGTCGGTTCAGCGCAGCACGCGCCGGTGCCACGCCCAGCCGGTCGGAGAACAACCAAGGCGCGCGTTCCGCGATAAGGGGGTCGATCCGGTCCTGCATGCGGGCAAAAGCTCACAAATCTACAACATTTCTATGACACTATACGCTCGACGCCGGCGATTCCGGCACTGATCCATGTCAAGGGCCTAGGGTAGGCGGTAAACCGCAAATCACAAGGGGGGCTATGGGGCCGTTGCGCATGGATCCGCGGGTCGGGACTTGTGCGGGGGCAAGGGGGTAGAGTGTGGAGCCGGGCTGGTGCGGGGCGTGACCTTGTATCGAAGAAGCACTGCGACAGGCGTTGGCTTGGTAGAAACGTCGCCGCGCGTTGAAGGCGAGACAAACGGCCGTTCGGCGGGACAAAGCGGCCTTAGCGACAGATAGACTCAATGTCTGCTTGAATCTTGATTGTCTCGAAGTTCTTCCAAGCTTGGCAGCAGAAGGACATGTTGTCGATCCTTAGTTGCGATATTAATCCGTTTAGTTCGCGCCAGCTTTATCTCAAAAAGAGCCGAAAGCGCTGCTCCCATTACAACTGACAAAAAAATTGCAAGAACCTCACGAAGAGCCTTCAGTTGATGATGTTCGAAAGAAGCCGATACTTCGAATGAAGGAAACCGCTGCTCCAGCGTGAACATCCCGGTTTCTAAAGCTCTAGTGTCCACACTCCGGTGCTCTGGGAACGTTATTTTGCCCGTCGTACCGATTGGTGACGGAATAGCATTGATCAATTGCCTATCAATTGACCCAAGGTGAACGTGCATTTGTATCGTGTTGGAAAACGGTCGTTGATCAGGATACCAAACTCTTACGTCAAAGACTTCTTCGCCTAGCGCTCGTGATTGAGCTAACGTATCAAACGCAAGAACAACTTGAAACGTATCAAACGCTAACTCGCTTGGTTTTAGCTCAATTTCCCAGGTGAAGCGTCCACCCTCTCGATATTGTCTCTCCGGCTCAACACCTTTATCTGCGACCGGATTGTCCGTCGAATGACTACGCCCCCCCCCAACTCTGGTTGAACAAATGAGTTCCAGCGATTTCAAACCTTCTGTCTGACCCAAGGTGAACGTTTGCACATCTTGGATCGACAGGACCCTCAAGACCTTCAGTCGCGGGCATAATAAAATCAACCTGAACAGTGTTGGCATCTAAGTTAGTCGTTATTTCAATCCTTCTAGGGTCTTCACAACCTTCATAGACCCAAAGGTTCAACATTTCCTTTCCTTCAAATGGATTAGGCCCAACCGTTATTGCGACCAGTAAGTAACCCGCAGCAAGCATACTAGTCGTAGCGATCAGCTTTGTTTTGTTGAGCTTATTATCTGATCTCAGTTGGGCAAATGTATCTACTTTTCTCACGTGTGGTTTTCCATTTAATAGCGCCAAACATCGCGCGATCCTTGTATCGCAGGTCTTCTAGTAGCGCTACGTCGAAGAAGTTATTCATGTTAGACGCAGCATCATGCAGTTTGGGCTCGATGGCGCCGCTCGCTGCGGTGGGTCGGCGTGACCGCTTTCGGCCGACACCCCCCAACGTCCCCCGCATCCTACATCAGCGAGAAATGGTGCCGTTCGGTCCGGACCCCGAGGGTCTGCAGCTCGGCTTCGAGCCGTTTGTGCGGCGGGCAGGATTCCTGCGGCAGGCGGGTCTTTTCCCCGCCCGACATCACCAGCGTGACCCGCACCGACAGGTCGAGCCGCGTGTCAAAGCGGACATGGTCGATCTCGTCCAGCCGTGCGGTGCCGGTGTAGCGCCCCGAATGCCAGTTGAGCGTGCCGTCATCGAGGCTCAACCCCGCATCGCGCCCCGAGGCGAGATCCCACAGCGCGGGCAAGGTGAACGCGCCCAGCACCGCCGCGATGCCCCAGGCCATCTCGAGCGCCACGAGCCCGTAGCCCAGCCCGCCATAGACCAGGGCCAGCACGCCCACCGTGCGCGGGCTGCGCCCCGGGTTCAGATAGGCATACCGCCCGCTCATGCGGCCAGGATGCGCGACACCATCTCGGTCGTGTCGCGGCTGAGATCGGGCTGGGCGAGGATCCGCTCGAGCGCGGCGCGCATCCGGGCCTGCCTGTCCGCGTCATAGCGTTTCCACGTCTGGAAGGCCGTGCACATCCGCGCCGTGGTCTGCGGGTTCACCGGATCGAGCCAGATCAGCCAATCGGCCAAGAGGTCGTAGCCCGCGCCATCGGCCCGGTGAAAGCCCGCGTGGTTCATCGCAAGGCTGCCCAGCACCGCGCGGAAGCGGTTGGGGTTCTTCCAGTTGAACTGCGGATGCTCGGTCAGGGTCCGGCAGCGCTCCACGGCCTCGGAGGGTTCGGCGGCCGAGATCTGCAGGCCGAACCATTTGTCCATCACCAGACGGTCATCCTTCCACTGGTCGTAAAAACGCTTCAAGGCATCCTCGGCGGCGCCGGCGCGGATCAGACCTGCGAGCGCGGCCAGTTGCAGGGTCATGTTGTCGGCCCTGTCGAACTGCGCCCGGGCGGCCGCCCCGCCATCGATATGGCTCAGCAGGCCCAGCACCATGTTGCCCAGGGCCCGTTTGCCCGCCTGTTCGGCATCGGGGGCATAGGGGGCGGTCACGCGCGCTTCTTCGGCCAGTTGCGGCAGCAGGTCCGACCACCGCTCGGCCATGAAGATGCGCAGCCGCTTTGTCGCGTCGTAGATGGCATCGGGGTCCGGCGTGTGGCCACGCTCGAACAGGGCCTGGGCCAGGTCCTTTTGACTGGGCAAAACGGTCAACATCTGGCGGAAATCGGGGTCTAGGTCGGTGTCGCGCAGCACGCGCTCGACCGCGTCCAGCCAGGCGGTGTCGGGCGCGGCTCCCTCGGCGATCATGGCCAGCAGACAATCGCGGGCCAGCACATTGCCCGCCTCCCAGCGGCAAAACGGGTCGGTGTCATGGGCCAGCAGAAACGCGCGTTCCTCGGCGCTGGTGTCCCGTTCGAGCTCTACCGGGGCGGAAAAGCCCCGCAGGATCGAGGGGACCGGACGCGCGGACAACCCGTCGAAGGTGAAGGACTGCGTGGCCTCGGTCATTTCGAGCACGGTGGTCGGCACCACCTCGTCGCCATTGGGGCCCAGAAGCCCCACGGCGATGGGGATCACCTGGGGCTGCTTTTCGTCCTGGCCCGGCGTGGGCGGGGTGTGCTGTTCGAAGGTCAGGGTGAACCGCCCGCCTGCCGAGGCGTCCGCGCCCCGGGCCTGACCCGGGACCTCTTCGGTGGCCCCATGAGGCCCCGGCGCGGGGGCCGGGGCGGGAGAGCCTGCGGGTGTCCAGCTTTCGCACACCGTAAGCCGTGGCGTGCCGGATTGCGTGTACCAGCGTTTGAACTGGCTCAGGTCGCGGCCGGTGGTGTCTTCGAAGACCTTCAGCCAATCCTCGATCGTGGCCGCATCGCCATCGTGCCGCTCGAAATAGAGGTCGAGCGCCTTGGCATAGGCCTCATCGCCCACGAGCCGTTTGAGCATGCCGATCAGCTCGGCGCCCTTTTCGTAGACGGTCGCGGTGTAGAAGTTGTTGATTTCCTGAAAGCTCGCAGGCCGGACCGGGTGGGACAGCGGGCCCTGATCCTCTGGGAACTGCCGCGCGCGCAGGTCGATCACGTCGCCGATCCGCTTGACCGCCGCGCCGCGCATGTCGGACGTGAACTGGGCGTCGCGAAACACGGTCAGCCCCTCCTTGAGGCACAGCTGGAACCAGTCGCGGCAGGTGATGCGGTTGCCGGTCCAGTTGTGGAAATATTCATGCGCGATGATCGCCTCGATGCGCTCGAAATTGGCGTCGGTCGAGGTGTCGGGGCTTGCCAGCACGGCGGCGGAGTTGAAGATGTTCAGCCCCTTGTTCTCCATCGCGCCCATGTTGAAATCGTCCACGGCCACGATGTTGAAAACGTCCAGATCGTATTCGCGGCCATAGACCTCTTCGTCCCACGCCATGGATTTCTTGAGCGCCTCCATCCCCCAGGCGCATTTGTGCGCGTCGCCGGGGCGGACCCAGATGTTCAACGCGACGGGCTTGCCCGACGCGGTGGTGAAGCTGTCGGCATGGGCCACAAGGTCGCCCGCAACGAGCGCGAACAGATAGGCGGGCTTGGGCCAGGGGTCGTGCCATTCGGCAAAGCCGTCCCCGGACGTGCCCGGATTGCCGTTCGACAAAAGCACCGGCAGGTCGCTTTCGATGCGCACCTCGAACGGGGCCATCACGTCAGGGCGGTCGGGGTAGTAGGTGATCTTGCGAAAGCCCTGCGCCTCGCATTGGGTGCAATACATGCCGTTCGACATATAAAGCCCCTCAAGCGCGGTGTTCGTCGCGGGGCTGATCTCGACCTCGGCGGTCCAGGTAAAGGGCGCGTCGGGCACGTCGCAGGTCAGGCCCTCGGCGGTGATCGCGGGCGTGACCTCGGTCCCATCGATGCTGGCCCGGATCAGCGTCAGGTCTTCGCCGTCCAGCCAGAAGCGGCGGTCTTCCGTGGAAGGGTTCGGCTTGAAGCGGATCTCGCTTATCACGCGGGTCGCGGTCGGGTGCAGGCGAAAGGTCAGGCTGACACGGTCCACAAGGTAGGCGGGCGGGGTGTAATCGCTCAGGTAGACGGTCTTGGCGGCGGCGTCTTTCATCGGCACTCCTCGGAACGGGTTGGGCGGGTCGGAATTTGTCTGCCGGGGCAGGGGCTCTACTGTCTTAGGTAACGCGGCCAAGCGCCACAACCAATGCCAGTGACCCGAAAGGAAGGACCATGTCCGCACCCGATACCAATGTCGACAAGCAAAAAAAACGTCACAAGCCCGCGCTTCTGGGGATCCGGGGGGTCGTGATTTTCGCGCTTGTGCTGCTTGTGGGGCTGATCGGCTGGATCGCGCTCAGAGCGGATGGCCCCGAAGGCGCCGACACCCAGATCGACGGCCGGACCGGCGAAATCGAGGCGACCGAGTAAAAGGATTCCGCCATGGGCGCAAAGGCGCCTGTTTCGACCACCCTGCTGTGGTTCAAACGCGACCTGCGGGTCGCAGACCACCCGGCGCTGGCCCAGGCCATTGCGCCGGGTGAACCGGTATTGCCCCTCTACATCGTTGAGCC
>PR_CR_10_Liq_1_inCRDRAFT_1001581_pt1 | contig 12585 bp, 10 predicted proteins | sample PRCRCaboRojoPR_3_FD_10241 | JGI IMG/M metagenome (IMG submission 10241) | reverse complement strand
TTATCCTGTTATAGAGGCAATTACCTTCGAAAAGCCTTCATGATTTATATTGGGTTGTTGCAAATGTTCTTTATTTGTTCCAATGTTGCAGTATGTCGCAACCCGTCTCCCATGATCCAGCGCTGCGTCGCCCCGGTCGGGCGGCGGGCTCGAATGGTGTTGGCCGTTTCGAAAGGCTTGAGCGCTGTTTTGAGCCGGATGCGCCGGGGGCAGGCGTTTTGCGCACTGAGGTGTGCATGGAAAACCCGCGCAAGATCATCACTTACAATCGCTCGCCCGATCTGCCATTTGACCGCTCGATCAACCCGTATCGCGGCTGTGAACATGGCTGCATCTATTGTTTCGCACGGCCAAGCCATGCGTGGCTGGGCCTATCGGCGGGCCTGGATTTCGAAACCCGCCTTGTGGCCCGCCCCGAGGCGCCCGCAGCCTTGAATCATGAATTGCGCGCCGCGCGCTACCGGGTGGCGCCCATCGCCATTGGCACCAATACGGACCCTTACCAACCCATTGAAAAGACGCATGAAGTGACGCGCGCCTGCCTGAAAGTGCTGGACCGTTTCAATCATCCCGTCGCCATTGTCACCAAGGGTAGCTTGATCGAACGCGATCTGGACATTCTTTCGGATATGGCGACGCGTGGCTTGGTCCGTGTCGGCATATCGCTCACCACCCTCGATCCCACGCTCTCGCGTCGGATGGAGCCGCGTGCGCCATCGCCTGCGCGCCGTTTGCAAATGATCGAACGACTCTCCGGGTCAGGGGTGCCGGTACGGGTGATGACCTCGCCCATTGTGCCGGGGCTGACCGACCACGAGATCGAAGCGCTGCTCAAGGCCGGGCAGGGGGCCGGGGCCACGGCGGCCTCATGGATCATGCTGCGCTTGCCTTTGGAGGTGTCCCAGCTCTTTCGTGAATGGCTGGTGACACATTACCCCGACCGGGCTGGGCGCGTCATGGCGCGGGTACGTGAGATGCACGGCGGGAAGGATTACTCTGCCGATTGGGGCCGCCGCATGCGCGGCAGCGGCACCTACGCCCAGATGATTGCGCAACGCTTCGATCTGGCCGCCAAACGCTTGGGCCTGGACCGCGCGCAGCCAAAGCTGCGCTGCGATCTGTTCAAGCCGCCGCCGCAAAAGGGCGACCAACTCAGCCTGTTTTAACCGCGTCGCCGCCGGGTGCGGCGCTTGGGCGTGTCATCCTCACCGGTGCCATCCACTGCCGAGGAAAACCCGCCCAGCTTTTCGGCCACCTCTTCGAGCGTCGGACGCTCGCCCCGGGGCCGGCTTTCCAAGGCCTCGCGCATCTGCGACAGGTGTTCGGGCATCGTCCCACAGCAGCCCCCGATGATCGTCGCCCCCGCATCGCGCGCCAGAACCGCGTATTCGGCCATCAATTCGGGCGTGCCGTCATAATGGATATGCCCGTCTACATATTTGGGAATCCCTGCATTACCCTTGGCAATCACCGGGCGCTCTGTCCCTTGGGCGATAAAACCCATTACCGTGCGCATCAGGTCCGCCGCACCCACACCGCAATTGGCCCCGAAGGCCATCGGCGGGTTGTCCAACTTCGCCACCATGGTCACCATATCAGCCGAGGTGACGCCCATCATCGTGCGCCCTGCGGTGTCGAAACTCATGGTCCCGCACCACGGCATATCGGCCAGTTTGAAGGCTTCTGCGGCGGCCTTGTATTCCTCGGGCGCGCTGATCGTTTCCAGCCACAGCACATCCGCGCCGCCTTCTTTCAGCCCATCCGCTTGTTCGTGGAAGATTTCCACGGCCAGTTCATGGGTCAGTTCCCCCATGGGCGCCATGATTTCACCCGTCGGCCCAACCGAGCCTGCAACGATAATATCGCGACCCTTGGCATCGGCCACATCGCGGCCGATCTCGGCGGACATGCGCGACAGCTCTCGCGCGCGCTTTTCCGCGCCGTGCAGCTTCAGCCGCGCGGCATTGCCTCCAAAAGAGTTGGTCAAAAACAGGTCGCTCCCTGCATCCACGGCCAGCCGGTACAGCTTCTTGATCCGGTCGGGGTGCTGCTCGTTCCACAACTCGGGCGCATCGCCTGATTCCAGCCCCATGTTGAACAGGTTGGTGCCCGTGGCTCCATCCGCTAATATCCAGTCGCGGGTTTCCATCATCTTGCTGAGTGCGTTGCTCATTTCGCGCCTTTCAAACCGTTGCACGCGGGGCAGGGCCGCCGCTTTTCTGTTTCCTGTCATATGTGGGGGCGTGAGGCAAATTCATAGATTGCATGAGGATCATGCAAGCGGCTCACATACCGATCAGCTATCAGTGCGCTGCAAGAATACATCCGTCGTCTTCGGCTGAAAAAACCAGTTCATCGCCGCACGCAAAACATCGCGCGCCCGTGTCGTGACAAAGGCTGACGGCCTGCGGACCGGCGTAAACCCCGCCCGTCGCGCCAGATCGCGCAGGCTGTCGGGGGTGAAGGCATTGATGTGTTCAATCGGCTGCACCAGTGTGAACTCCTGAAAGCTGCGTGGTACGGTAACACCCGATGTATCCGGAACAGCAACAAACAGCACACCCTCCGGTGCAAGACGCGCCTCCAAGGCCTTCAACAGATCAAGCGGGTCGGCAACGTGCTCCAGAACCTGCGACAGGACGATTGCGTCAAACGGTTCGGGGTCAGCCGCGTCCAGTGCCTCAAAATCAGAATAGATGCGGTAGCCGTCGTTCAGCGCCGCACCACTGCGCGAGGCACTGACGTCGATACCACAGGCATCAAAGCCAAACCCGCGCGCCATCCGCAACAGCGCCCCATCGCCACAGCCGAAATCAAGAATGCGGGGTGCGTCGGTGTCGCGTCCTATCAATCGCCTCAGCCGCAAGACCAGCTTGGCCAGTTGTGTGTGGTAGCCCCACCGGTCCACCTTTGTCGGCACATGCGCCGCTTCGAACCGGCGGGCCTGTTCGGCATCCGCCCATTCACCGTAAACCGTATTAAGTGATTGGTTATCAATAATATATTGGTGATACTTAAAGTGGCAGGCTTTGCATTGCACCAAGTCAAACGGCGCCGTGCCAAGCGCGCCGCGCCAATCGCCACTGTAATGGTAAAGGTCTATATTGCGGGCAACATCCGCGTCATCGAACTGCCCGCGCCACAGTGAAATATGGTCCCGCTCCTCACAAGCCGGGCATTGCGTTCGGGTTTGAAACTCAAGGCCGTCAAGCATGCTCTTATCCGTATCACGTTCACGGACCGCAGCATATGACCATCATGCCATCGCGACAATGATATCGATTAAAGCGCATGTAAAAACGGACCGCGACAATGCGCAGTCCGTTGACATTACCTGGAATGATGGCGCGACTTAGTCGGTTTCCTTGACCAATTGGTCTTTCGCGACCCGCAGCAGCTCGTCCATCTTGCCACGGATCGTGTCGGCATCGGCCAGATCGCCAAGATCACCGGCGACCTTGCGCACCACATCTTCGTGACCGGCCTCTTCGAAATCCGAAAGCACGACTTCCTTGGCATAGGTGTCGGCATCGTCGCCTGTCTTGCCCAGAAGTTCCGCCGCCCAAAGACCCAAGAGCTTGTTGCGGCGGGCTTCGGCCTTGAATTTCATTTCCTCGTCATGGGCGAACTTGTTTTCGAATGCGTTTTCGCGATCGTCGAAGGTGGTCATGGGTCATTCCCCTAGAGCAGCGTTGCAGTTAGCCAAGATATGCCGCCCCGCGCCCCGGATCGCAAGGCCCCAGTGGCATCTTGAGCCATCTTGCGGCGTTTCCCCTCATGCACTAAGAGGGCGCCAAGGACCTGCGGGACTCATCCCCGGTCAGCGACGGAGGCTGCTTTGGCGCGGCGCAAGAAAATTTACGAAGGCAAGGCGAAAACCCTTTACGAGGGGCCGGAACCCGGCACCGTCGTCCAGTATTTCAAGGACGATGCAACCGCTTACAATGCCGAAAAAAAGGATGTGATCGAGGGCAAGGGCGTCCTCAACAACATCCTGTCGGAGTACTTTATGCTGGGTTTGACCAACATCGGCATTCCCAATCACTTCCTCAAGCGGCTCAATATGCGAGAGCAACTGGTTCGCAGTTGCGAGATCGTGCCGCTTGAAGTGATCGTGCGCAACTATGCGGCTGGATCTATGTCCAAACGTCTTGGTATCGACGAAGGCACGCAATTGCCGCGCCCGATCGTCGAATACTGCCTCAAGGATGACAAGCTCGGCGATCCGCTGGTGACCGAGGAACACATCGCCGCCTTCGGCTGGGCCAGCCAGCAGGACATGGACGATATCCTCAGCCTTGCCTTGCGGGTCAACGATTTCCTCTCAGGCGTCATGTACGGCGTCGGGATCAAGCTGATCGACTTCAAGATCGAGATTGGCCGCGTCTACGAAGGTGATTTCATGCGCTTGATCGTCGCCGACGAAATCAGCCCCGACAGCTGCCGCTTGTGGGACATCGAGACCGGCGAGAAGCTGGACAAAGATGTGTTCCGCCGCGATCTCGGCAGTCTGACCGATGCCTATTCCGAAGTGGCCACCCGCTTGGGCGTCATGCCCAAGAACACCGCCCAGATGACAAAGCCGACGCTGATCAACTGATCGCGCCGCCAAGTAACCAACCGGCGCCGCCCGCGCCACGCAAACACGGGAAGAAAACCATGAAAGCTCGCGTGCATGTCATGCTGAAAAACGGCGTTCTTGACCCTCAGGGCGAGGCCGTGCGCCACGCTTTGGGCCAACTGGGCTTTGACGGGGTCGAAGGGGTGCGCCAAGGCAAGGTAATCGAACTGGACCTTGCCGAAACAGATGCCGAAAAAGCGCGCGAGGCCGTGACGCAGATGTGCGAAAAACTGCTCGCCAATACCGTAATCGAAAGCTACTCGGTCGAGGTGTCGTGATGCACGCCGCCGTCATCGTTTTTCCCGGTTCCAACTGCGATCGCGACATGGCTGTCGCGCTTGAGCGGGCAGGGGCCAAGGTCTCCATGGTCTGGCACAAGGATACCGCGCTGCCCGAGGGCATCGACCTGATCGGCGTGCCCGGCGGGTTTTCTTTCGGGGATTACCTGCGCTGCGGCGCGATTGCCGCCAATTCGCCGATTTGCCGCTCGGTCGTCGCCCATGCCGAAAAGGGCGGCTATGTGCTTGGAATCTGCAACGGCTTTCAGGTGCTCACGGAAACCGGCCTTTTGCCCGGTGTCCTGCTGCGTAACGCGGCCCTGAAATATATCTGCAAGCCGGTGGAACTGACGGTCCAAACGTCTGACAGCGCCTTCACCTCCGGTTACGAGGCCGGTCAAACCGTGACCTTCCCCATCGCCCACCACGACGGCAACTATTTCGCCGACGGCGAAACGCTCAAGCGTCTGCATGGCGAGGCACGGGTGGCCTTCACCTACAACACCAACCCCAACGGCTCGGTCGAGGATATCGCCGGCGTGCTGTCGGAAAACCGCCGCGTGCTCGGCATGATGCCGCACCCCGAACGCATGGCCGAAGAGGCCCATGGCGGCACCGATGGCGCGGCGATGTTCGACAGCCTCGTGTCTCAGGTGGTGGCGGCCTGATCCTCTTGCCGCGCGGGTCTTGCGGGCGTAGATTATGGCAATGAGCCTGCTGCCTACCTCTGCAAATTCCGTGCGCCGACGGACGCGCACCTTCAGTTGGCGTGCGCGACTGGCCTTGCTGGTCATCCTCGCCATGGCGATTGGCGTGGTCTACGTGACCAACAGGCTTCTGACAGACCGGTTCACCGAAAACACCCGGAACCGGGCAGAACTTCGGCTTGTCCTCTACAGCGGCAACCTGCTCAGCGAACTGCGCCAAAACGCGATTGTTCCGCAACTCCTCGCGCGTGACCCGGCGCTTATTCAGGCCCTGAATACCGGCGATTACACGCAATCGACACAGCGCCTTTTGTCCTTTCTCGAAGAAATCGGAGCCGCCTCGCTTACCTTGCTGGATCGCGATGGCCGCACCGTGGCGGCGACAGAACGCGACAAACTTGGCCAAAGCCATCGCCAAGCGCCATACTACGTTGAAGCCCTTCGCGCCCGAGACACCATTTTCCAGCTGCTTGAAGACGAAACAGGGCAATATCGCTTTTTCTATTCGCGCCGCATCGAAAGCCAGAACCAAGTCGCCGGTGTTATCGTTGTCGAGGTTGACCTGGCCAAATACGAGCGCGCTTGGGCCGGGATATCCGATGCCGTTCTTGTCACCGATAGCGAAGGGCGGATCATTCTTGCCACCGAACCCCGCTGGCGTGGCCTGAGCGAGGCCGAAGCCCTGCGCCGCGAGCCTGTCGACAGTGCCATTCAGCGCGCCATTCAGGCTACCGCAGATTGGACGGCACTGCCCGCCGACGCCTACTTGCAGGGCGAAGCGGTTATGCGCGTCGAGGGGCGGGTGGCGTTCCGCGGCTGGCGCATAGCCTCCTTCACCACCTACGCCAGTGTGCGCGAGAAGGTGAACGGTGTTCTGGCCCTCGAAATCATGGGCTTCGCGATTCTTCTCGCCCTCGCTTTCTATTTCCTGAATCGCAAAACGGCCGTGCGCATGGCGCTCTTCCAACGCGAGTCGGCAGAGCTTCGCGCATTGAACGCACGCCTACAGCGGGAAATCGCCGAACGTGAAAGGGTTCAGGAAAACCTCGACGTGGCCGAACAAACCCTTGCCCAAAGCTCCAAGCTCGCCGCTCTGGGCGAGATGTCGGCGGCCGTCAGCCATGAACTGAATCAGCCGCTTGCCGCCATGAAAACCTACCTCGCCGGCGCGCGCCTTCTGTTGACCCGCAATCGCCCCGACGAGGCGCTTTCCTCGTTCCAAAGGATCGACGATCTGATTGAACGGATGGGGGCCATCACCAAGCAGCTAAAATCCTACGCGCGGCAGGATCGCGATGCGTTTGAGCCAGTAAAAATGGACGAAGCGCTCAATTCCGCGCTGACCATGATGGAGCCGCAATTGCGCCAGCGAAAGATCACCATCACCCGGTCCATCCCCGATGACCCCGTCGTCGTGATGGGCGACCGGGTTCGCATCGAACAGGTTATCATCAACCTGCTGCGCAACGCCATGGACGCCACCGAAGCAAGTTCCGATCCGGCCATCGACATTCTGCTTGTGGGCGGGGAAACGGCAATGCTCACCGTGCGCGACAACGGACATGGAATAGAGGACATCGAAAACCTGTTCGAGCCCTTCTACACCACCAAGCAACCCGGTGACGGTGTGGGGCTGGGTCTTGCCATTTCCTCGGGTATCGTCAACGACCTTGGGGGCCGGCTGACCGCGCGCAACGCGGTTGGCGGGGGGGCTGTATTTGAAATGCAGCTTCCTATCTTACCCGAAGAAACCCGTGCTGCGGAGTGATCTGAAATGCCAAGTGCCATGAAAATTGCCATCGTCGACGACGAAAAGGACATGCGCCAATCCATCAGCCAATGGCTGGCGCTTTCCGGCTACGATACCGAGGCCTTCGGAAGTGCCGAAGAGGCGCTCAAAGCCCTTGGGCCAGATTATCCCGGTATCGTCGTCACCGACATCAAGATGCCCGGCATGGATGGGATGCAATTCCTCAAGAAGCTGATGGGCACGGATTCCAGCCTGCCGGTGATCATGATCACCGGCCACGGCGATGTGCCCATGGCGGTCGAGGCGATGCGCATGGGGGCTTATGACTTCCTCGAAAAGCCGTTCAATCCCGACAAGATGAACCAACTGGCCAAAAAGGCCACCAACGCTCGCCGTATGACGCTGGACAGCCGCGCCTTGCGGCGCGAGTTGTCCGATGGCGGCCAGTTGATGAAAAAGCTGATTGGCGTCTCTCCTGTCATGGAACGGCTCAAAGAGGATATTCTCGATCTGGGGCAGGCCGATGGCCATGTGCTGGTCGAAGGCGAAACCGGCACCGGAAAGACGCTCGTCGCCCATGCCCTGCATGCCGTTGGCTCCCGCGCGGGCAAGAAATTCGTTCTCGTCTCCTGTGCCGCCTTCGAGGAAGATGCGCTCATCAAGCGTCTTTTTGGCCCCGTCCAACCTGAAGACAGCCAAATCCCGGCGGTGGAAGAGGCGCGCGGCGGCACGCTCGTGCTGGAAGACATCGAGTCCCTTTCGGACGCGGTGCAGGCCCGTCTGCTGACCTTCATCAACGATGAAGGCACCCCGCCCGAAACGCGTATCGTCGCGATATCCAACATGCAGGAACAGGACCGCACCTGCGAAGATGCCCTGCGCTCGGATCTCTTCTATCGCCTTGGCAGCCTGCGGATCACCGTGCCGCCCCTTCGCCAGCGCGGCGAGGATATCCTGACACTCTTCACCCGGTTTTCCGAGAACTTCGCCGATGATTATGGCTGCGAAACCCCCGAGGTCAGCGCGCAGGAAGCTGCCCAGCTTCTGCAAGCGCCTTGGCCCGGCAACGTGCGGCAACTCATCAACGTGGCCGAACGCGCCGTGCTTCAGTCGCGCCGTGGCTCGGGCACCATCGCCTCGCTGCTGATGTCGGACCATCAGGAAATGCAGCCGGTGATGACCACCGAAGGCAAACCCCTCAAGGAATATGTCGAAGCGTTTGAGCGTATGCTCATCGACAACACGATGCGCCGCCACAAGGGCTCGATCGCCAGCGTGATGGACGAACTCTGCCTGCCACGCCGCACGTTGAACGAAAAGATGGCCAAATACGGCCTGCAACGGTCGGATTATTTGTAGGACAACCGTCTTGTCGGATGCGGCGCATCGCGCCGCGCCGACTGCCGCATTGCATTTTCCCCATTGTAATTGGCCCACCCAAGGCTTTAGTGTGCTAATCAGGCCGGGATTACTCCCGCGCAGCAAGAGTTTCGCTGTTTAGGGCCGTTGTAGGACGAAAACTGCGTCCACACCTCGAAACAGACCGATCAGGTCCCCCGACCGGGGATCACCCGAATGCCTGCCGCCGTACAGACGGACCCGCAGGTGACAGAGTTGGCGCAAGGCAAAGCGCCGGAGAAGAAGAACCGCGATGAAGCGCGCGCTACACCATAGGCAAGGGGCAGGTGCTGAAACCGGCACACCCTTCCGTACGCCCGCCATCGCGCCCAACAGACACCCCCCGCATTCCGCATGCTCCCTCGGCCCACCCGGGCAGGGGCAGGCGCGTGTGCCGCGGTGCAAACGGATAACATGGCTAAGAAAATGCTCATCGATGCCACCCACGCGGAAGAGACCCGCGTCGTGGTGGTCGACGGAAACAAGGTCGAGGAATTTGATTTTGAATCCGACAACAAACGGCAACTCGCCGGCAACATCTATCTCGCAAAGGTAACACGGGTCGAACCGTCGCTTCAGGCGGCCTTCGTCGACTATGGCGGCAACCGCCACGGCTTCCTCGCCTTCTCGGAAATCCACCCGGATTACTACCAAATCCCCGTGGCCGACCGCGAGGCGCTTCTGGAAGAAGAACGCGCCTATGCCGAGGCACAGCGCGCGCAGGAAGAAGCCGACGAGAAACCCAAGAAACCCTCGCGCTCGCGCTCCCGGTCGCGCTCCAAGTCGAAGGCCGAAAAGGCCGAAACCAACGATGCCGTGGTCAGCACCGAGGCCGAAAGCACCCCCGAATCCGAGGCCAAGGGCGGTGAGATTTCCGGCATGGAAACCATCGACCTTGACGGGGATGAAGCGGACTCCACGCCCGAGGGCACCTCGCCGATGGAAACCGTGGGCGAGACCCCGGTCGAAGAACCCGCCGATGAAGCCACACCCGAGAAAAACGACAAATCGGACAATGCCTCCGAGGCAAAGGCTGACGACGTCTCAGAGGCTCAAAACGCTGATAGTGACGACGACGACACCGACAGCCCAAAACGCTCCGACGCCACGGCCAAGGACGACTCGATCGAATCCGTCGCCGACGACGACGACCAGGAAGACATCCGCCCGCCGCGCAAACCGCGCCCGCGCCGGTATAAAATCCAAGAGGTCATCAAGGTCCGCCAGATCCTTCTGGTGCAGGTCGTCAAAGAGGAACGCGGCAACAAGGGTGCCGCGCTCACAACCTACCTCAGCCTTGCAGGCCGCTACTGCGTCCTGATGCCCAACACCGCCCGTGGCGGTGGCATCTCCCGCAAGATCACCAATGCCGCCGACCGCAAAAAGCTCAAGGANACCGCCAGCGAGATCGACGTGCCCAAGGGCGCNGGCCTGATCATCCGCACGGCGGGGGCCAAACGCACCAAGGCGGAAATCAAGCGNGACTACGAATANCTGCAACGGCTTTGGGAACAAATCCGCGAACTCACGCTGAAATCCATCGCACCCGCGAAGATTTACGAAGAAGGTGACCTGATCAAACGTTCGATCCGCGACCTTTACAACCGCGAGATCGACGAGGTGCTGGTCGAAGGCGAACGCGGCTACCGCATCGCCAAGGACTTCATGAAAATGATCATGCCGTCCCACGCCAAGAACGTGAAGCATTACCACGACCAAATGCCGCTTTTCGCCCGCTATCAGGTGGAAAGCTACCTCAGCTCCATGTTCAACCCGACGGTACAGCTCAAGTCGGGCGGCTACATCGTTATCGGCGTCACCGAGGCGCTTGTCGCGATCGACGTGAACTCCGGCCGCGCCACCAAGGAAGGCTCGATCGAGGAAACCGCGACCAAGACAAACCTCGAAGCCGCCGAAGAAGTGGCCCGCCAATTGCGCCTGCGCGATCTGGCCGGTCTCATCGTGATCGACTTCATCGACATGGACGAGCGCAAGAACAACGCCGCCGTCGAAAAGCGGATGAAGGACAAGCTCAAGTCCGACCGCGCCCGCATTCAGGTTGGCCGCATCTCGGGCTTTGGCCTGATGGAAATGAGCCGCCAACGCCTGCGCCCCGGCATGATCGAGGCCACGACACAGCCTTGCCCGGCCTGTCACGGTACCGGCCTCATCCGCTCCGACGACAACCTCGCCCTGTCGATCCTGCGCCAGATCGAAGAAGAAGGCGTGCGCGGCCGCTCCCGCGAAGTGCTGGTGAAGTGCCCCGTCGGCATCGCCAACTTCCTGATGAACCAAAAACGCGAACATGTGGCACAAATCGAAGCCCGCTATGGCCTTTCCGTGCGCATCGAAGGGGACCCGCTGCTGATCTCGCCCGATTTTAGCATCGAGAAGTTCAAGACGGCCACGCGAAATGTCCCCGAAGCCACCGCACCGGTCGTGTCTGTCGACAGTTCGCTGATGGATGATGTCGACAGTAGCGGTGCGCCTGAGGCCGAGGCGAAATCGGACGACAATGCCGAGAACGCCGAGAATAACGGTGAAGAGGGCAAGCCCAAGAAGCGCCGCCGCCGCCGCCGCCGCCGCTCCAAGTCCAAATCGGGCGAGGAGGGACAGAACGGCGAGGCACAGGCCGCCAACGACGAGGGCCAGCCCTCCGAGTCCGGGGATAAGGCAGACAAGCCTGCCGAGGCGGCCGAGGCCAAGTCAGAGGACGCGCCCGAAGCCAAACCCGAGGATACCCCGGCGGCCGAGGATAAGCCCAAAAAAGCCACCCGGTCGCGCTCGCGCTCCAAATCCAAGGCGGCCAAGGCCGAAGAAAGCACCGAAGCGGCCGCACCCGAGGCCAAAGCCGCCGAAGCCGAAACCAAGGCAGAGGATACCGCCGAGGCCCCCAAGCCAAAGCGTACGCGCAAGCCGCGTAGCAGCAGCAAAGCCAAGGCCGAACCCAAGGCGGATGCGTCCGAGGCCACCCCGGAGGCCCCCAACCAGGACGCCCCCAAGCAAGAGGCGCAGCCCAAGGCAAAACCCGCCCCCGCGGCGGAAGAGGCCCCCAAGCCCGCACCGGAACCTGAGCCCGTGAAGGAAACAGCAACAGCCACAGCGGCGCCCGCTGAACCGGAANCCGGCGACTCGGAACCACCCAAGCCGAAAAAACGCGGCTGGTGGTCCTTGGGCCGCTGACCCCANGCAAAAGAAAACGCCGCGCCCCTCGGGACGCGGCGTTTTTTCTTGGCCAGAACAGGGGCTTGGGTCACACTCCGGCACGGATAGCAACAGCACGAAGGCCGATGCCAATGTTCGAACCCCGTGTGCAGGCCCTGCGCGGCCATATGGCCCAGCAGGGCCTCGATGTTGCGCTGATCACGGATGAGGACAATATTTATTACCTCACCGGCTACTACGACTACCTGCATATGGAGTTCGGCCGCCCGACGATCCTTGTGATCCCGCGCGAGGGCGATAGCCTGCTCATCACCCCCGTGATCGACCTCAATACCGCTCAAGCCAACGCGCGCGTCGACAAGATCGCGGCCTGGAATGACGGGGCAGGGCAGGAATGGCGCGCCGCGCTGCCTGGCGCGCTCAAAGGGGCCGGAAGTGTCGCGATTGAACCCGACCAGATGCCGCCTCTCGTGCGCCGCTATCTGGAGGATTTGCGCCCCGCTGAGCGCATGGCCAATATCACGCCCATCTTGGAGGAGATGCGGATGATCAAATCGCCGCAGGAGGTGCAACTCGCCCGCCACGCAGGCGAGGTCGCCAATGCGATGATGGCCGCCGGGCGCGCCGCCATCGGGGCAGGGGTGCCCGAATACGAGGTCGCCATCG
>PR_CR_10_Liq_1_inCRDRAFT_1001580_pt1 | contig 12594 bp, 12 predicted proteins | sample PRCRCaboRojoPR_3_FD_10241 | JGI IMG/M metagenome (IMG submission 10241) | reverse complement strand
CAAGTATCTAATGAATGCTGTTGACTTACCATTTTTGTATTGCAAGGTATTATTATGAGAATACTAAGAGTTGCATTAATGATCAATAGAATTAACTTAATCTCCAAGGACTAGACGATTGACACCTCCAACGCCACTTTCGCCTCCAAGATCTTTGCCTCTAAGGCCTCCTCCCATGTCTTCGTTGCAAACCTTAGCTTTCATTTTGAGCAAAGTGCTTAAGTCTTCGAACATTTTGACCTGTTGGGAATTGAACTTGTGATTTTCTTTGATGNCCTTTTCCTTAGACCTTAGCTCTTGTGTAAGCTTGAGTTGCTGTTCGATCTTCCAAGAGTACCAGTCTTTCAAAGTGTTGAATTCTTTGTTGAACTTCTGTTCTCCTTTCCTGCAGGCTTCTTCTTTGGTAGTCCTTCTCAAAAGTGCTTCAACTAGTTCAAGGTTGGTTTCCAAAGAAAGCAGTTTGCTGTCCTGGGCGTTGGTTTCTTCTTCGAGTTGGTTGACTTCTTCTTGTATTTTGGCTTTTTCTGTTTGGATGGTAGCGTTGACTGACTCGTACTGGGCCTTTTTGGACTCGTACTCTTGGTTGAGTTCCTGGAACTTAGTTCGGTTGCTTCGGAGTTCGTTCACTAAAGGTGCGAGTCTGGACCTGTTTTCTTTGATTTTAGTGTCAAGTTGTTCTACTATTTTGGAAATCTCTTCAAGAGTTTCGCCTTTTTGGAAGTCAATGTTTTGCTTCACAGAAGAGACTTGTTCTAGGGCGTCTTTGTACTCAGAAAAGCCCTCTATGCCGTGTTGTCTTTCGAGTTGTTTGATGGACCTGTTGGCTTCTTCTAGTTGGCCTTTGAGGATTTGTTCAGTTCTGCCCAAAACAGTGAGTTCAGCCCTGATGTCTTTCAGTTGGGCTTTCATTTGCTGGAAGGTTTTCTTTTTGGCCCTGAGTCCCTGTGCGTAGCGGTAGAAGTCGTCTCGACTCATGAATTTGTTGCCTCCCCTGACGTTTTCGTACTCTTTTTCTTTAGCCATCATTTTCTTCTCTAGTTTGGACTCTTCAGCTTCGAGACTGCGCAGTTTTTCAAGGGCTTTTTCTTTCTTTTTCGAGACAAGAGAGGCTTGTTGTTTGTACACAGACAACTTGTCTTCAGAGGGGTTTTGGGCGTTGCTGGCTTTTTCTTCAAGCAACTGGACTTCTTTCTGGATCTTCCTAACTTCGTTTTGCAAGGAGTCAACGTCTTGTTGGGTCACTACAGGTTCGTTTAGTAGCTGTTCAACTTGTTCTACCCTTTTGGTTTTTTCGTTGAGTTCTCTGCCGATCCTCTCGTTGCAGAAATCTCTGTTCCTTTTAACGTCGTTCCTGAGTAAGTTAAGCATGTCCAGAGCAGTGGTGTCAGAACTAGTTACTTTTTGGACGTCCAGAAGTCTTTGTTGGGCTGCCATTAAGTTGCCTTCACTCCATTCTAGTTGTTCTTGTTGTTCTTGGAGTTTTTCCATCAGCATGGCTTCTTCTTCTTGTTCTTTCCTGAGCAAACTGGTGGCTTCTAGGAGTTCTTGGAAGTTTTCGTTACCAGCAAACTTTTGTTTTAGTCTTGAAATCTTAGTGACAAGTTGTTCTTTTTCTGTTTCGAGTTGTTCGATGTCTCTTTTGAGGTCGCTCGAAGGAGGGGCTTCTTGGCGGAGTTGTTCGAGTTCTTGGTGGGTGGCTTGGAACTGGGCTTGGAGTTCTTTGTACTGTTGGTAGACTTCCTTCATGTCGTCTTCTGCCAGCATTTCTTCAGGTACGTACACGCTGACTAAGAACTTAGCTAAGTAAGCCCTTTGTTCCATTTGGGGCAACTGAGTCAGGACGAAGTGCAGTATTGGGTAAATTACTTTCTTGTCGCCGTATAAAAGACCGCGTTGGAACTCCATGTCGAAGTTGGAGGGGTAGCTGAGGATTTTCAAGAACTCCACTGCTTGGTAGAGGTTTTCTTCTTGGTTTTTGGAAAAGTCGACTCGTTGTTTTTCGTCCAGGTACCCAAAAACGTCGTTGAGTAACTCGAGGAGTTCGTGGGGAGTTTTTTCGTCGAAACTAACGAGGGTGAGTGTTTTTGAGAAGGGAGGAGAGTTCAAGCATTGGACTATTTCTTTTATTTCTTCAGTGGTCACGTGCAAGTTAGGAAGGTGACGCGTTTGGCTTTTTTCGTAGCCGCCGAATTCCATTTACAATATTCAAATTAGGATTAAAGTAGTTACAGGTACTAGTAGTTACATTACATATTTAATGCAGCAGAATTTAACTCCAGCCAAAAACTCAGTCCAAATGTCTTTTTCTGAGAAAAAAGAACCAAAAAGCAGCCCGGGTGAACTGTTTAAGAAACAGAACAGCGAACAGGACTTCAAAGTCAAGTACAAAACAGAAATGTGCAAAAACTGGGAAGCTGGACATTGCGAGTTCGGAAACAAATGTGCCTTTGCGCACGGCTACGACGAGTTGAGGAAGAAACTGCACCTAGCTAACAACTACAAAACAAAAAACTGCAAGCAGTTCTTTGAGCAAGGGTATTGCATGTACGGGCAAAGGTGCCAATTCAAGCACATGGACATCCAAGACACAGCTTCTTCTTCCCCAGCTACTTCTCCGCGTTCTCAGAAAGGATTTGATTCTTTTCAACCAAGAAGACTTCCGATATTTTTAGATTTAGAATTCAGAGGTATATAGTAATTACAAGCATTTAAACTAACTTCTATGGCAGGAAATTTGTTAAGTACCATCCGCAAAGAACTAGCAGGTTACCAAAACCTAGAGGACCTTATTGAGATCCTTGAGTCTAAAGGCCTCATTAAGGAACTAGGGTCCCAGTACTCAGGCATGGCTTGTCCTTCTCAGCACTTTAAAGAAAACCTTAAACTCATTGTAAGCATTCTCATTTCCCAAGTCTGGCACAAGAAACAACTAGACAAAAGCTCCAGACAAAACTCTTACTTTTTAAGGCCTAAACGCAGTGTAGAGTCCCTTAGAAGTTCAATGTTGCGCGACGACTACTTAAGCGAGTTCTCCTACGGAAAGGGATTTTCTTTTTCTAGGGACAAAAAAAACTCTAGTCCCAAAGCAACTCCAGGACCTGGACACTACAACTCTAACCCTCGCTCGACTAAAGACAGTTCTCCCAGCTTCAGAATCCCCAAGTCCCCCAGAAAAGACCCTTTTCTGCGTAACTCAAAGTCGCCTGGTCCAGTTTACTCTCCTAAGTATCATTTTATTAGCAAGTAATTATTTAGTATTGGTTTGGCGATCGTTGGTTCATAAGGGTTTGGTTGATGACATACTGGCCCATCTGTAAGGAAGAAGGAGTTGCATTACTTGGTGGGTAGGGCTGGAATCCGCCTGGAGGAAGACTAGAGTTATTGGTTTGGAAAGCTCCTGGAGGAAGACTAGAGGGGTTCCTTTGAGGAGGCATGGGCTCCATAACCGGAGCATTTGGCAAGTTTCTTTCAGTGCTTGGTCCAAAACTTGTTTGATGTGGATATGAAGAAGTAAACTGGGACTGTGGGACAAAAGGCCTAGTTTGGTTGGACTCTTGGGTGTCTGACCTCATTAAGCTAGGGTCTTGAGCAAGTATAGGCGGGTTAGGCTTGATTCCTTTTTTTTCGAAGAAGTTAACGATCTCTCTGGGGATTTCGTCAAGGACTTCCCTTGCGAGTTCGGTTGCTGAGTTGCCAACGTTCCTGAAGGGAACGAACTGGACAATGTCTCTTTTCATTGTTTTTCCTTTGGAGTTGACAAGTGGTACGTCGTCTGCGTCCAGAACTACCATGTTTCCGAAGTTTTCCTTGCCAACTCCTACAATCACAATTGACAAAGGACTTTCTGATCCTCTCACTATCCAGTCAATAGTTTCTCTCATGTCGTGGATTTCTCCGTCAGTGATTATCATCAGCACAAAGTACTTTTGGTTGGTTTGGGAGACTTTTGCAGCTTCTGCTTGCTGGACAGTTTCGCGGATAACGTGGGAAAAAAGTGTCGGACCGCTTAGTTCCACCAAAGTAAGTGCGTTTCTGTAAGCTTGCATCATACCTCCAAGGCCTTGGACTTCAGTGTTTGCATAGTTAAAAGTTAAGGGAAAGCAGTGGTTAACTTGGCCTTGGATTTTGCCTCCAAAGCCGTACATAGGAACTAATTTGTCTGAGTCGTAGTTTAGCAGAATTTCACCTACTGAAAAAAGAGCTTTTTCGTAGTCATTGTAATCATTTGGGTTCAGAAAGTGCAGAGAAGAGGGGTTCCGGGGGTCTCTGTTGGAAGCAGTAAAGTCCAACCCTACCACTAAAGCGATTTCGCATCCCCCAGCTATGTAGTCTAGGAAGTTGTGGATTTGGACAGTGTTGATTTCTGAGATGATGATAGTTCCAGAGTTCTTGTACTTCTTTTTCTTAGCTTTGGTTTTGTTTTTGAGTGGGAAACTGCGTTGTCCTCCTTCAGTGATTTCTTGAAGGGTGAACTGGGCAGATGCCACAAACTGGTGGTTGCCACTTGAGTGGTAGTCGTAAACTTCAATTAGCAAAGGGCGGTTGTAGTCGTTGTTGCAAAGTTCGCCAGCAAGCTTTTCAAAGCGTTTCCAGCTAGGACTCTTTCCTGAACAGTGCTCTGAAGCATAAACCCTTTGGTAAGTTCCGTTTTCCATAACCCTTGAAACATAAAAGAAAGGTTTGAACTTAGAAAAGAACCCAGAAATGTCTTCTAGGTCCTTAGCACTTACTTTTAGTTGGATCTTTTCTCTACTTATAGTGGTTTGTTCAGTTCGCAGAACTATGTTGCCTCTGCTTTCTTTGTTTCCAGGAATTCTTAAAGTTTTTATGAGTTGCTGCCCTGGAGATCCAATTATCTCTCCAAGGGTAGTTTCAGCTTCTCCTATGTAGTCTGAGTTCTGAATGCTTTCAGACTTGTCGTTTACATCGTAAACTTTAAACTTAAGAAAAGTTTGCTCTTCAAAGTGGAATTCTAATAAAAAGTAAGTTGTGAAATCTGGGTTTAAGTTGTCCCAGATTACTTCTGTCCGGCCCAGTTTGTTCCACTCGCCTTCACGAGTGCTTTTGCGGTAAACCTCAACAGTAGGGTCGGACTTACTAAACACGTCCATGTCTTTGAGTTTCCTGCAAGATATAAACAACTGTACTTGTGGGAAATAATTGGACTGCTCTACCATTTTATATATGGTGTTACTTAGAGGGCAGACAAGTCTTCTTGGTCAGAAGGCACGGATTTCTCGTTCGGGTCTCCAAGATTCGGACTGGGAGTAACTTCTTCAGGCTGCCAAGACTCTGGACCCTCTTCTCTTTTTTCGTCGCTTTCAAGGTTCATTTCGGGAGCAGACCCTTGGTTTCCCTTTAACTGCAAACTTCTGATTCTCCTCCGGAGTTCTTTGATTTCGTAGTCCTTGATTCTGCACTCTTGTTCCTTTTCTTTGAGGACTTTAGTGAGTTCTTCTTTCTGCTTAGCTAAGTTTTTAAACTCGTTTTCGATTTCAGTGAGTTTTTTCCTCCTAGTTGACTCATCAGTTTTCTTTTTCCTTTCGAGTTCAGTTATTTCTTCTTTGAGGTTCTTCACGTCTTGGGAGTCGGCCCTTACAGGAGTTGGTTCTACTTCGTCTGAAACTGTCTTTTTCTGAGTTATCCTGTTTTGGATCTGGATGCCTGATGAAGAAGCTTCGCTTTCTAACTGAGTGATTTTTTTTTGGGCTTGTTCAGACTGTTTTTTGGCGTGCTCGTAGTGGACTTCGAGTTCCCTTAGTTTTTCCTTCTGAACACGCAATTCTTCATTGAGTAGTCGGATTTCTTTGACGTCTTCAGGGTTCTTGATGAGTCCTTCAATCTTTTTTTCAGCTTCGTGGACTTGGCGTTGCTTTTCTTTGTTGGAGTTGGCAGTTTCTTTAATTTTCTGCTGCAAAGTTGAGACTTCTTCTTCTAGTTGGATGCGTTTGTCTACTGAAGACTGGGCAGCTTGTTGTCTAAGTCCTTCTACTTCTTTTAAAATTGCAGCATGCTGGGCCTGGGCGTTTTTTAACTGTTTTTGACGAGCAGCTCCAGAATCGTGGTGGAGTTCAGATGTTGACTGTTTCGAAAGCACGTCGTCCAAACTTGAGCTGAGCTGCCTTAGTTCAGTTCTTAGCTCTTCGTTTTGACTGCGGAGCTTTTGCAAAGCGCTAAGTGGAAGTTACAGCATAGGGTTCTTGGGCAGCGGTTGCGCGGAGTCTGATATTTTTTGTGCCGCTTGCATTGTTTATTATGAAATCAAAGTTATTTACAATTGCTTACAATCTTGGGGTAGCACTTTTTCCCAGAAGACTCTAGTTCGATTTCTAGCTTCCCTTCTTCTCTGGGTTGTTCTACGTCCAAAGCTCCTCTAATTCCTAGTCCCCACCAAAGTTCGTACCTGCGTTCTCCATAGAAACTTATGTCGTAGTAGTCCCCTGTGTGGACTGGACGCGACAGCACTATGAACTTGTCTTTGGAGTAACTTTCAATGTTGCTTTTTCCGCCTTCTGAGTAATCTCTGAGAGGGTAGGCGTTAGGGATTAAATACATAAACCTATCCTCAGCTTCTTGAGTGTCTAAGTAAAACAAAAACACGTCTTTTACAGTTGCGTACCCTGTTTTGGGGTAAAACCCTATTGCAAGGTAATCGTACTTATGCTTGAGTTCGTAGGGATGCTTTAGAGTAAAATGTACTTTTGACCCTGAAAAGGTCCAATATAGTGTAATACCGTAAGGCATTTCAATGTAAGAGTCTTTACTGTACACTGAAAACAGTCTAGTTGCTGCAAGTAGCAGAAGTAAAATCATTATGAAAGCTTCCTATTTTTCTGGCATTAAGTTTAGCAGTGTAGGAAGTTGCATTTAAACTTAAATGGAATCTGAGTGCAAAGAACTTGAAGTCAGAGTGTCGGACTTGCAAGTAGACGGAGAACTTCCATGCGACTCCTACATAGAACTTTCTATAAACTCCCAAGAAAACCTAGACTACATTCTTTTCCAAAACTTTTACGTAGCTTCAATAACTATAAAACAACAACAAGGCAAAAACTGGAAAACTGTACTCAGGGACTTCAAACTAACTAGTTACCCCCACTTTGAAAACCACGCTGAAAACTGGTACATTGTGAGTTCCAAACACTTCAACCGCAGCTTCAACAAAAAAGAACCCGCTTGCTTTAGAATTTACCTAAACCAGCCTTCTCCTAATTGGGAAAAGTTTTTGATAAGAAACATCACTTGTTACTCTGTGAAAAGCAAACCTGCACCTAAGGTTGAGCAGCCTAAGTCTGCTTTTGGCCGGTTCAAACAGCAACTCCACAAGAACCTTGAAACTTTAAATTCAGTGTCTACTTCGGAGTCTTTGAACTATGAAGACACGATGGTAGGAGTTGATGAAGTTAATAGACTTGAAGCTAACATCATTTAGAGTTTAACTAGTTCCGTTAAGTACAATAAGTAAATCTCATACTATTTACAAGATATGGGAGCCAAACTCTCTAAGAAGGAAATAGTCAGGTGCTTCTGCCCAGAAATGACCACTTCACGTGAACCATCAAGTCTCAGAAACAATTATACTAGCCAACAAGAAAACCCAGATATTCTAGAAGACGAACCAAGTCTGTCTGAAGAAAGCGAAGAAGACGGAGTAACTATCAAAGACCTTCCTCTTCCTGATCTTTCGTCCTCTGACTCAATTGGCACACTAGACCAAAAATCTAGAAACAGTCTTAAAAAACAGTCGTTGGCAGGAAGTTTGGAAGAAACTTTGAAGTACAGAGAAAAACAACTTCCAGAACTAGAGGCTTGTTCCAGTGCAGAGAAAAACGGACTTGATGAAACAGTGCAAATTCACACAAAAAAGAAAAACAAAAAGAGTTCTCAGTTTAGAGGTTTGAAAACAGAAAGAACCAAAGTAAACACAGGAAGGAACCATCTCACTAAAGTAGACACCGAGTAGTATGTACCTAATTAATAAATGTTATAAATGTACAGTGATGAAGAGGACGTAGAGGTGAAAATATATTGGGGGGACATGTGCAACGAGTACTTGCTTGAAGACTGGATGGAAGCAGGCAAAAAACTCTACAACTACCGAGTGGACGACTACAAACCTGCAGTGGCGGAAATGACAGATAAACCCTGGATGCTTCCTGGAGCAGAAATCTCAGACTGGTTTAATTTTGGATTCAACGAAGAAACCTGGAACGAGTTTTTGTTGAACCAAATCAAAATGCGCCAAGAAATGGTTATGAAAAAAGAACAAGAAGCCCGTCTAGCCAAACGAGCGCGTGAAGGTTCTCCTAAACGGAGGAACCACGACAAAAAGAAGTCCAAGAAGTACGAAGGCGTTAAAAAAAGGCGCTGATATGCTGCAGTAATTATAACTTCTTGTTCGGAAGTGGTGGTTTAAAGTTTTAGAGTTGTTTTAAGCTTTCTTGGGTAAGTCCACTCAGAAAAAATGAAAAAAGAAAAGGTGGACGATCATTACATGCAACAGAAACTCAAGGACTTTTCTAGCCAGGCAAGAGTAGCTGCCACTGTAAACCTTGTTTCTTCGTTGATACGGTTGACTTATTATGTTTTTATGGTGGATATCACACAGAACTTAGACTTTGTTATCACTTATGGTGTGGCTTTTGTTCTGGGCGTAATATTCTTAAAACTACAAAAGTGCTTTCTCAGGGCGAACATTGCAATAGGGGTAGCGTTTTATTTCTTGATAAATATCTACTGCCTGAGATTCGGTTTGGGTGTTTACCAGAGCGGAATAGGCGTGTATTTTCTAGGAGGTTACTTGGGGTTGAGGTACTGGCTTCTGTCTGTGATCAGTTCTGTGGGACTTGCAAGGCTTTTTATATTCCTGCACTTCGGAGTTTGGTACTTAGGAATGGACTACTTTGAAGTCCTCAAAGAAACATCCCTGTTTAATTTTCACTTGGTTTACTTTGCTGTGGTGATGCATGTTGTGCTCTTTGTTTCTTCTGAGTTCAAAGCTTCTAAGGAAAGGTTTCACTATCAAGAAAAAATAATGAAGCAAGACGAACAAATCAAGAACCTTCTGAGTTTAGTGTCTTCAGGACTTGTAGTAATCAATAAGCAAGAACAAGTAGTTCTAGCTAACCAGTCAGCCTTGGAACTACTGGGGAGCGAAGTCACTAACTTCTTAAGCCAAGCTCAGTATTCAGAGATCGAAGGAGACTCTGACTTTGAAGTGGTTTGTCCTCTTGACAACATTTCAAACTTTTGGTACGAAGAAGAAAACTCCAAAGACTTCGGAGTGGCTCTTTGGAGGAGTAGAGAGTTAGACTTAAAAGGCAGCAAAATCACCTGGGACGACCAAGAAGCCATTCTTTTGTGCATCAACGACCTTACAGAACTTTTGGGTCTTCAAAGAGAAAAAATAGAAAGCAAACTCAAGTCCCAACTAATTCGGGCAATTTCGCACGACTTCAGAACTCCTATAAACACTATTGTGAATGCTTTCGACAGTTCAGAACTAAGCCACAACAAACCTGTTAAAGTAAGGTCAGGCAGACTAGTAGTGAACACTGCTAAGTACCTTGAAGTTTTGATAAGTTCAATGGTGAACTTTCTGCAGTCTTCAGAAGAAGAATTCCTATCTAAAGTTGAATACTTCGACCCTCAAGAGTTTCTATACGACTCCGTAGAATTAGTGCAGTTTATTACCGAAAATACTTCCAAAATCATTAAAACTAAGCCTTACACTGGCTTACTTACTTACGCAAGACAAGACAGGTCCAAGCTTGTGGAAATCAACTCCCACCTTTTAACTACTTTTTTGCAGTTGACTTCAAACGCAATTGAAGTCGAAATAGAAACAGGTTTGTTTGAGTTCCAAGAAACTGTGTTTTGCAAGTTCACTCTTTCTTTTAGTTCAGAAAACAAGGAGTTCTTGGATTTGTTAGTCCAAGCTATTGACGTTCCACTAGACATGATTCCTTCTCCTTCAGTTGCTGTTATAAACGTCAAAATAGCACTGTGTATCTTAGGTAGGCTGTTTCCTAATGAAGCACGCCCTCTTCAGTACAGAGTTGAAAACAACCAAGTTAAACTTAAGTACCCCTTGTCTGTAGAAACATTTGAGTCAAGCAGCACTGACAGTTTGGTGAAGCCTTGTTGCACAAACGACGACGACCACGAATTTCCAGAACTTCCGTTGGTACCCAATCCTGCTTTTATGGATGGAACCCTTTCCTCAAATCGCTTTTCTGTGCTAGTTGTAGATGACATTAGTTTCAATAGAAAGATCATTGTAGAACTTCTGCAACTCAAGCGCATAGCAGTTCAAGAAGCTGAGTCTGGCTTCGAAGCAATACAGAAAGTTAAGGACTGCACTGAGCAGTTTAACATCATTATAATGGACTTGGACATGCCTTTGAAAAATGGTTGGGAAACCACAGTGGAGATTCTAAACCTAAAAGAAAGGGGCGAAATAAACTCAACTCCAGTAGTTATAGCGCACTCTTCTTTCAGTTCAGTGAACGACATCCAGAAGTGCTACGAAGCAGGGATGCTAGACTACATTTCAAAGCCAGTTGAAAAAGAAGTGTTTTATAAGAAAATCAGCAAGTGGATTAGTGTGGGTCCTTTAAAAGGTAAGTAGTTAGTAATTCTAAAATGAAAAAAACTCTTGAAGACTTTGAAATCCTGAGAACCATCGGTACAGGTTCTTTTGGGATTGTTAAATTGGCCAAAGAAAAAGCTACTGACAGGTACTTCGCCATAAAAAGCCTTTCGAAATCATCGATCATTCAACAAAAACAAGTGGACCACGTTATGTCCGAGTTCATGATTCTAAGACAAATAGAACACCCTTTGCTGGTCTATTTAGACTCTTACTTCCAAAACGACTCCACTATCAAGTTCGTAACCGAGTACGTCCAAGGAGGCGAACTTTTTACTTACTTGAGAAGTGTGGGAAGGTTATCCAACGACCACGCTAAGTTTTACGCAGCACAAGTTGTTGTGATGCTTGAGTACTTGCATTCCAAAAGCATTATTTACCGGGACCTGAAACCCGAGAACTTATTAATAGGAGCTAATGGGTACTTAAAGTTAACTGACTTCGGGTTTGCGAAAGTCGTGGTAGACAGGACTTACACCATATGCGGGACTCCTGAGTACATTGCACCTGAGATCCTGTTGAACAAAGGTCACGGAAAACCGGTGGACTGGTGGTCCTTAGGAGTTCTTATTTACGAACTGCTAGTTGGAATTGACCCCTTCACGGCAGAAGACCCCATGCAGATCTACGAAAACATCATTAGGTGCAAAGTAAAGTTTCCCAAAAACATCGACAGCCAAGCAAGAAGGCTAGTTAGGCATTTACTTACCAAAGACCTGTCTAAAAGGTTCGGCAACTTGAAAGGAGGAGTCAACGATATCAAGTTCCACAAGTGGTTCTCAGGAATCAACTGGCAGAAAATCATAATGGGAGAAGCGAAGGCTCCCTACGTTCCTACCATAGCAGGTCCAGACGACTGCACGAACTTCGAATACATCGAAGAAGTAGANGAGTTGAACGTTCCAGTTGACCCATCAATTGACCCCTTCTTGGAGTGGTAGAGTCTTAATTAAGCTCAGAACTATTATTCCTACAAAAGTTCCATACTTCTGGTTAACCATAAAAGGGAAAAAAGCTAAGCTCTTATAAATGAATCCAGAAGAAGAAAAAGAACGGGAGACTGCAACTAACTTATTCAACTCTGTAGTTGAAATGATCAGAAACGCAGACGAAGACGAAAGGTGGGAACTAGTTAAAGAAAAACAAGGACAAACCAGGATGAAAATCCAAGCCCACAAGCATGTGTACACCAAAACTCAGTGCGAAATGCCTTTTAGCTGCCAGAAGGTGGTTAGTTTCCTTTCAGACCCCCACAACATCTCGAGCTTCGACCCCACAACTGAAAAAGTTGAACTGATCAAGACCTACCCAGAAAACATCCAACTAGTTTACAACAAGTTCAAAGTAGGAACTGAAAGCAGAGAAATAGTTTTTGTGCAAGGAGTGCATACTGACCCTGATAACGTTACTTGTGTTGCCTGCAAAAGCATGGACTACGACCAGAGGCCTGAAGAGGTTCCTAGAGTCAACGTCAACATGGAAGGGTTTGTTGTACGCCCCATGACAGAGAACTCCTGCACAGTGTCTTGGATTGTTAAGATGGAAACTGAGGGACTGAACACTGACTGTGTAAATAGGCTTGAAAAGGACCAAGGCAAGATGCTTCCCAGCATTTCAACACAACTCGGCGGAGTGGCTTAAATATAAATAAATAGATTCAGAGATAATAAAAATGAACGGAATAGAAGAAGAAGCTCGTGAGGTGCTGAAGTGGATAGAAGGTGTAGAAGACGGGGTGCCACGCAGCAGCTTCAATAACATGCCAGAAGAAGGAGAACTTTGGTATATTGTAAGCATGAAGTGGCTTGATAAATGGAAACAATTCATGGGCCTGAAAGAAAGAGCTGGAGAAGTCGAGATGACTCCTGTGGACAACAGTGACTTACTTGAAGAGAACCCCAAACACCTAACCACCCAAGCAGAAAAAGTACTCCGCGAAGGAC
>PR_CR_10_Liq_1_inCRDRAFT_1001579_pt1 | contig 12597 bp, 14 predicted proteins | sample PRCRCaboRojoPR_3_FD_10241 | JGI IMG/M metagenome (IMG submission 10241) | reverse complement strand
CTGGTCAAACATTTCGGCAAGGAATCCGTCTACGGCTAATCGCCTAGAACGGTTCGCAGAAAGCGCCCGCCCCACGGCGGGCGTTTCACATTTGAGACAAATGCCAGGGGCTTTGCCTTTGCCCGTAAACCCTTTTCGTGCCACAACTGAATGCGAGGCCAGTACGGCCCCGACCAAGTTTCGTATACACGTGTGGTGGCTTTGGGAGCACGTGGGTGAAGGAAAGGGTCTGGGCAACGGCGCAGGCCCTTTCTCTTTTTTCAGGAAAACGGTGTTTCAGAACAGCGTCAGGATCGTGCCGATTATGCCGCAACCAAGGACTGCGTATCCCCCGTCGATCAGGGTCAGCTTGAACGGCCGCATGGCGTAGGCATTGTTGATCAACACCCAAGGCGCTATGAAAAACGCCCCGATCCCCAACCCCGCGATCAATCCCTTGTCCACGCTGTCGATCCCGGCCATCCCAAAGATGTGCCGCATCATTCCAGCCACCACGATCATCGCCAGAGCGGAAAGGATGAAGGGTGTTGCGTTGCCGCCCTTGGGCCGGCCCTTTTCGTCACATTCGATTTCGGCTGCCTCGATCCATGGCTTGGACAGAAGCATGTACCAAACTGCGCCGAAGGCCCAGGATCCCGCAGCGGCCGCTAGTATATTGATCAATTCCATCTGTTCCCTCCGGTTTTTGGAACAGATTGGCAGGTCAATCGGGTTTTGTCCCGCCCAATGCGCAAATCATGCGCCACTCTTCTTCCGAGACAGGCTGCACTGACAGCCGCGAATTCTTCAGCAGCACCATGTCGGCCAGTCGGGGATCAGCCTTGATCTGGTCCAGCGTGACAGGTGTTTCGAAGGGCCGCACGGCCTTGATATCCACGCATTCCCAGCGCGGATCATCCGTGGTGCTGTCGGGATGTGCCTCTGCGATGACCTCGACAATGCCGACGATGCGCTTCTCATTGACCGAGTGGTAAAAGAACCCCCGGTCGCCCACCGACATCTCGCGCATGAAATTTCGGGCCTGGTAGTTGCGCACACCATCCCATTCCTCGCCGGTGCCGCCCTTGGCGACCTGATCGTCCCAGCCCCATGTGTTGGGCTCGGATTTGAAGAGCCAGTATCGCATCAGCCGATCACCTTCTTCCAGGGCCTGATCGAGACGGTTTCGAACAGACCGGCCTTGGCGTAGGGGTCGCCGTCGGCCCACGATCGTGCCTGCTCGATCGTCTCGACTTCGAGAACCAGCAGGCTGCCGCACATCTCACCCGCAGCATCGAGGAATGGTCCGGCCATCTCGACCACGCCCGTTTCCTTGACATAAGCCAGGTGGGCATCGCGGTTGGCCTTGCGCAGATCAATTTGGCCGGGCTTGTCTTGGCAGATCACGGCATATCGCATTTCATTCTTCCTTCAATGGGCGGGACAGCAAGGCCCCAAGTGCGGTTTCGGGCGCCATTTCCTTCGTGGCCAGCGCATGAACGACCGTCGATATCGGCAGGTCGAGATCATGATGCCTTGCCAGCTTTATCAGGGCGGCCGCTGTTGCGGCACCCTCGACGGTGGTCGATGGGTCGAAGGGTTCGTTGCGTCCGATCGACAGACCGAAGCGATAGTTGCGTGACTTGTCCGAGGTGCAGGTCAAGGCAAGGTCGCCGAACCCCGACAGGCCGGCCAGCGTCTCGGGCTGTGCCCCAAGGACATCACCCAACCGCCGCATCTCGGCGAAACCACGTGTCATCAGCGCGGCACGGGCGCTTTCACCGTAACCGGCACCGATGCAAACCCCGCAGGCGATGGCGATCACGTTTTTCAGTGCCCCGCCAAGTTCGGCCCCGATCACATCGGTGGTCCGGTAGAGCCGCAAAGCCGGGGTGGACAGGCAGGATTGCAGGTATTCACCATCGTCCGCATCGGCACAGGCCAGCGTGAGGGCGGTTGGCAAGTGCCGGGCAATATCCACGGCGAAACTGGGTCCGGTCAGCACGGCGGCGCTGGCATCGGGCACGAGTTCGGCCAGCTGCGCCCCGGTTCCCTTGAGCGTCTCAAGGTCGATGCCCTTGCTGCAAGACACCAATCTCTTGCCACCCAGAAGCGCCCGATGTTCTGTCAGCCAGCCCCGCAGGGTCTGGGCGGGCACCGCGACAAGGATTGTGTCCAGCGCCGAAAGAGACTGGATGTCTGACGTGATCGAAATATTCGGGCCAAGCGCAACGTCTGGCAAGCGGCGCCTGTTTTCGCGATGGTTCTGCATGTCGCGTGACTGGTCGCGGTCCCGTGCCCAAAGTGTCACCGGACCATTGGACGAGAGGGCGACAGCCAGTGCCGTGCCGAACGCGCCCGCGCCCGCGACGCCAATCTTCATGCCTTGGCTCCTTTCTTGCCACCCCCCAGCAGGCTGGGGCTGCGCTGGTCCAGCGGCCATCGCGGCCGCGCGGCCAGGGTCATGTCATCATGCTCGCCCCCGGCATGACGCAGCAACCCCGCATAGGCGATCATCGCGGCATTATCGGTGCAAAGCGCAAGTGGCGGGGCCACGAAATCAAGGTCGAGGTCAGCAGATATCGTCTCTAACCCGGCCCGAATGTCCATGTTCGAGGCAACGCCACCGGCCACGGCAAACCGTGACAAGTCGGCCCGGCAAGACCGGGCCATATGCACAGCACGCCGGGTCTTCTCGACGAGAACATCCCGGATCGCCGATTGGAAAGCGGCGGCCAGATCACTCTGGTCCTGTCGGGTCAACCCGCCTTTGGCGTCGACAAGGCCATCCCGTGCGCGGAGCATCGCGGTTTTCAGACCGGAGAAGGACATGTTGCAGTCGTCCCGGTCAAGCAATGGACGGGGCAGTTGGAACCGGCTCGCATCCCCCCCCCGGGCCGCACGCTCAATGGCGGGACCACCCGGCTGTGACAGCCCGAGAATCCGGGCGGATTTGTCGAATGCCTCGCCCGGTGCATCGTCAATGGTGCCACCGAGCCGTCTGTAATCCTCCGGTCCTTCGACCAGAAGAAACTGACAATGCCCCCCCGAAACCAGCAGCATGAGATAGGGAAAGGGCAGCCCGTGCGACAATTGGGGGGTCAGCGCGTGGCCCGCCAGGTGGTTGACCCCGATCAGCGGCAGACCCGTGGCGGCCGCGAGGCCCTTGGCGCACATCACCCCGGACAGCACACCGCCGATCAGGCCGGGGCCCGCAGTCACCGCGATCCCGTCGAGATCGGACAGCGAGACATTCGCCTCGGAAAGACACTGTTCCACCACGATATCTAGTTTCTCGGCATGGGCGCGCGCGGCGATTTCAGGCACGACGCCGCCGAAATCCGCATGCAGGTCCGTTTGCCCAAACACGACTGAGGACAGGATTTCAGCCTTGCCGGGAACGCCCCTGACAATCGCGGCAGCCGTGTCGTCACAACTGCTTTCAATACCAAGAAGTGTCAGGGGTTCGTTCATGTCTCGACCGGTTGCACTGGACCTTTTCCGAGGTAACACTCGGGGCCTGATCCGACAATGGCCGGGGGCCGTGTGACACCTGAAAGACCGATCCTTCTGCTGACCCGACCCGAGGCGGGGTCGCGGGCCTTCCTGGAGGCATTGGACCGAGCGCGGCGTCACCGGGGTGACTGCGATCGTCAGCCCGCTTTTCGACTACGAAGCGGTCGAGCATGCCCTTGTCGAACCCGGTGCCGATCTGATTTTCACCTCGGGTGAGGCGGTGCGTCATGCGGGGCCCGGCGCCGGGCGGCTCGCCTGGTGCGTGGGGGATCACACGGCCCGAACCGCTGCGGCTGCGGGCTTTGTCACAAGAAACGCGGGGGGCGATGCAAGCGACCTGATCGCCCTCATCCGATCGGCCAAGCCTGAACGGAAGCTGGTGCATTTTCGGGGGGAGGTGAGCGCGGCCGATATCTGTGGGGCCTTGAGCGTTGCCGGGCTGAATTGCAGTGATCGTATCGTGTATCGCAAGATCCCCAAGCCGCTGGCGGAAGATGCCGATGCGGCCTTGATGGGGAAAACACCGGTCCTGCTTCCCCTGTTTTCTCCCGAGACGGCCACGCTACTTGTTGATCAAGGTCCGTTCGCGGCACCGATCACGGTCTGTGCCCTGAGCGAGAACGTCGCCCGCGCGTCAGTGCCGCTGGACCCGGTTGAGATGAAAATCTCGGCAAAACCGGACTTGGCGACGATGGTCAGACTTGTCGCAGGGCTGATCGCTTGAGGCCCGCCCGGTGGCAGGATAGGCTTCAAGCTGGCCGATGGGTCAGGCGGAACAAGGATTTGGGTGGCGAAGTTGGCGAAATCTTCAAGGAAGAAACCGAAATCGGACCAACCCGAGGTTGTCGAGGAAAACGACCTCGTCGCCGAAACCGAAGCCGATAAAGGCAAGGTCGAAGCGGATGAGGAGGCCCAAACCTCCGAGCCCGACAACGCGGCCGAGGGCATCGAGGATGCTGAAGTCCTCGATGATACACCTGTCGAGTCCGAGTCGGATGGCACAACCGAATCAACTGAAGAGTCCGATGCCGGACCCGGCCCGGATGAGGTGGATATCGAGGCCGAACCGGACCAGCCCGCGGCCAGTCAAGGCGATGCGGACCCGGCGACAACTCCCGTGGCGACGCAACAGCCCCGCCGTCGCGGAGTGTTCGTGCCTTTGCTCATCGGTGGTCTCGCAGCCGGCGGTCTCGGCTATGGCGTCGAGACCTATCTGGACAACCAGCAAGCCGCCGGGCCAGACCTTGCTGCATTGATCGAAGAGCAATCCGGCACCATCGATGCGCTGCGGGCCGAGATCGACGCGATCCCGCCCGCGCCGGATCTGACCCCGCTGCGGGAGCGGATCACCGCGCTGGAATCCGCCGTTTCCGATGAGATTGGCGGTCTCGAAACAAGCTTGTCCGACCGGATCGACGCTATGGATGCTCGTCTTTCCGAAGTCGAAAAACGACCGGGCAGCGATGGCACGCTGAGCGATTCGGCGCTTGCAGCTTACGAACGCGAGCTCGACGCGCTGCGCGCGGATCTCGCCGCGCAGCGTCAAGAGGTCACCGCCATTGCCGATCAGGCGGCAGAGGATCTGAACGCGGCCCGGGCCGAAGCCGAAGAAATCGAACAGGAAGCGCTGCGAGAGGCGCGCGCGGCGGCCGGGCGTGCCGCGTTGAACCGATTGCGCGGGGCCGTCGAGACCGGCGATCCCTTTGCCGAGCTTCTGGGGGATCTTGAACCCGTCGCAGGCGATCTGCCGGTGGCGCTTACGTCAGTTGCCGAAACCGGCGTCGCCACCCGAGCGACGCTCGAAGATGAGTTCGGACCGGCCGCACGGGCGGCACTGGCCGCCGCCCGAGAAGAGGGCGTGGCCGGCGAAAGCGGCGGTCTGGGCAGTTTCTTGCGCCAGCAATTCGATGTTCGGTCGACACAACCGCGCGAAGGAAGTGACCCCGATGCGGTTCTGTCCCGCGCAGAGGCCGCGGTCGAATCGGACCGGTTGTCCGATGCCCTGGCCGAAATCGCCACGCTGCCGGAAGTGTCCCGCGCCGAGATGACCGACTGGACCGCCAAGGCCCAGACCCGTGCCGATGCGCTGGCCGCGATCTCTGACCTGTCCGAAACCCTGAACACGAACTGAGGCTGCCCTGATGCTCTGGTCCCTGGTAAAGATACTGGCCTTCGTGGCCCTCGTGACCGCCCTGACCTATGGGGGGCTGTTGCTGATGGACGTGCCAGGCGAGGTGGTGATCGACGTCGCCGGCTTCGGCATGACGATGAGTGTTATTGAGCTGGTCGTCGTCCTTGCCTTGCTGGTCCTGCTTGTCTGGCTGGGGATCAAGCTGATCGGTCTTCTGGTGGCGACGTTCAAGTTCCTCAACGGAGACGAAACGGCGATTTCGCGCTATTTCTCGCGCAATCGCGAACGCAAGGGGTTCGACGCGCTGTCCGAGGGCATGATGGCGCTGGCCTCTGGCGAAGGGCAACTTGCGCTCGCCAAGGCGTCGCGGGCCGAGAAATATCTGGGCAAGCCGCATCTGACCAATCTGCTGGCTGCCCAGGCTGCCGAGATGGCCGGAGACAGAAAGACCGCCGAACGCACCTATCGAAAGTTGCTGGAGGACGAAAAGACCCGGTTCGTGGGCGTTCGGGGCATCATGAAACAGAAGCTTGCCGATGGTGACACCGAAACCGCGCTGAAACTTGCCGAGAAGGCTTTTGCCATCAAGCCGCGCCATGAAGAGACCCAGGATACCCTGTTGCGGCTTCAGGCCGAAAAAGCGGATTGGAAGGGCGCGCGGGCAACCCTCGGTGCCAAGCTCAAGAGTGGCACCTTGCCGCGCGATGTGCACAAGCGCCGTGACGCTGTCCTGGCCCTCTCCGAGGCGGTTGAACTTCGCGAACAGGGGGCGGAAAGCAAAGCGCAAGAGGCCATTTTCGAGGCGAACCGTCTTTCGCCCGATCTGATCCCGGCCACTGTCGCGGCTGCCCGGGCACAGATCGCCAAGGGTGCGATCCGGCCCGCGGCCCGGATCATCAAGAAGACATGGACCACCCACCCGCATCCCGACTTGGCCCGCGTCTTTGCCGAAATTGCGCCCGACGAAGACCCGCAAGCCCGGATCAAGCGATTCAAGCCGCTTTTGAAGATCAAGCCGGACCATCCTGAAACCAGGATGCTGCTGGCGGAACTGCAAATCGCGGCCGAAGATTTTCCGGCTGCGCGTCGGGCGCTGGGCGATCTGATAGAAACCGATCCGACCGCGCGCAGCTTGACGATCATGGCTGCCATCGAGCGTGGCGAGGGCAAACCGGATACCGTGGTGCGGGGCTGGTTGACCAAGGCGCTGACGGCGCCGCGCGGCCCGCAGTGGATTTGTGACAATTGTCAGCAGGTGCATTCGGACTGGGCGCCTGTCTGCGGCAATTGCCATGCCTTCGACACGCTCGACTGGCGTCGCCCGCCCGCGGGCGAGGTTGCGATGCCCAGCGGCACCGAGATGCTGCCGCTGATCGTGGGCCAGATCGAGAGCCGGCCGGAAGATGCTCAGGAAGAGACAGAAGAGGCCCATGTGATCGACGGCGAAACCGAAGCGGAAAAATAGCCCTTTTCCTTGGTTGCGAGCCAATGCTAAAGGGAGCGCCGTGGCCGCTGTAGCTCAGCTGGTAGAGCACGTCATTCGTAATGATGGGGTCGGGGGTTCGAGTCCCTTCAGCGGCACCACCCAAACAGGAAAGTCATTGGTAAACCTGCAGCTCTTCGATGTTGCCAGGTCCCGTAGACCCTTGCCTGAGACCATTCCGCGGCACTCTACCCGGACAGGGCATAGCGATGGAGTGTCTGGAATCGCCCATCTTTCCGCTCACCCACAAGGGTGAGTTCATCAATTGGAAAGGGCCGCGGCAGGGCCGGCAGTCTTTCCTTGGCAATGCGCGTCAGACGTTGGCGATCCGTCGGGTCGAGCCGGCTCGACAGCGTCATGTGAAAGCGAAATTCGTCCATGACATGGGGATAGCCCCAGCGGTGCAGGTTACGATCCTGTTCCGGCGTCAGGCCCACAGCCCGCCTCTTGGCGAGTTCGGCCTCGGCGGGTCTGGCACGAAACCGGTCCAGCGTTTCGACGCAGGACGCGGCCAGGGCATCAATCTGGTTTGTCGGACCATCAGGCAACAGCGCCACGAACCCGCCGATGCAGCGCACCGACAAACCGGCCAATGCAACCGCAGGCGTCGCGGCGCAAAACCGGCGCGTTGCATCGGCAAGCGCCGTGGGGTCGGCACCCTCCTTCAACCGGAAAGGTGGCTTGATCGTGGCGTGAAACCCGTATTTCCTTGGGGTCTCGGTCAGCGCGGACAGGTCCGGATCCTGTTGGATGGTGCAGGCGGCATCGACATCCCAGCCCAGCCAATGTGCGCCGAATCTCGCCAAGTCCCCGCCTTCCGGGGGCAGATAGTAGATCGCAAACCGTGTGAAGTCTGACATGAACACGCCCGCTCTTTCCGCAGCCCTCGCAGACGACGATGACACCCAGATGACAGGCTCTGGCTGCCTTGCCAATGCCTGTCTGGTTCTGCCGGATCAGGTGATCCGGGGGGCGGTTCACTTCGAGGACGGCGTGATCACCAGGATCATCGAGGGCGAGACGGTTCCGGCCGGGGCAATCGATGCGGCAGGGGATTACGTGATACCCGGCATGATCGAGCTGCACACTGACAACCTCGAACGCCATATCAAGCCCCGGCCCAGAGTTGACTGGCCGCACAAGCCCGCATTGCTGGCGCATGATGCGGAGCTGGCGGGATGCGGGATCACCACGGTCTTCGACGCTCTGCGGATCGGGTCGTTCACGGAGCGACAGACCCATTATGGCGAATACGCTCGCACCCTGGCGGATGAGCTGCTGGCGCTGCGCGCCGAGGGAGCCCTGCGCATCAGTCACATGCTGCACTTGCGGGCCGAGCTGTGTTCGGAGACCCTGGTGGAGGAAATGGCAAAGTTCGGACCCTCGGACCGGGTCGGTCTTATCAGCCTGATGGACCACACACCGGGCCAGCGGCAGTTCCGCGACATGGTGCAATTTCGGGCCTATTGGCAGGGCAAGTATGACCTGTCCGACACCGCCTACGAGGCGCTTGTTGTCAAGCTCAAGGCGCTCCAGACAGAGGTCAGGGCGCAGCACGAGGCCGCCGCCGTCGCCGAAGCGGCTCGCATCGGGGCCACCCTGGCCAGTCACGATGATACGACCGCGGCCCAGGTCTCCCACTCGTCGAGCCTGGGGGTCTCGCTGGCCGAATTCCCGACCACGGTCGAGGCGGCCCGGGCTTGCTCCGACCTTGGGATCGCGACGATCATGGGGGCACCGAATCTGATCCGCGGCGGATCCCATTCCGGCAATGTGTCGGCGGAGGAGCTCGCAAGGGAAGGGTTGATCGATATCCTGTCGTCCGACTACGTGCCCGCCGGATTGATCCATGCGGCGTTCAGTCTTGCCGAGATCTGGCATGATCTGCCGAGGGCCATTTCCACCGTGAGCACCGGGCCTGCGACCGCCGTCGGTCTGACGGACCGGGGCCGGATCATGCCGAGCCTTCGCGCGGACCTCGTGCGTGTCGCCCTCGCAGGAGACATACCGGTGGTTCGGGCGACCTTCTGCAGGGGGTTTCGGGTCGCCTGAGGCCGCTACCAAGCGCCGCAGGCGGGCTGAAACACATTGCCTAAGCGCCATGTATATGGTGGCTCTTCGGCGACACCTTGCTGCGCGTCGGAGTTCGGGCTGTTTTCGCGAACGAATCCGACTAAGTTGCGACAGAGGTTCGTCGAGAGTGACAACCAGACTAGGAGACGTCATGACCAAATTCGCAATCACCGCTGCCGCGGTTCTTTTCGCGGCCCCCGCTTTTGCCGACGATCACGCCGCCACTGGCGACGCCGCTGCCGGCGAGCAGGCCTTCGGACGCCAGTGCGTATCCTGCCACAACGTTGTTGACGATGCAGGCGATGTTCTTGCCGGGCGGCCGAATGTCAGGACCGGCCCCAACCTCTACGGGATCGCCGGCGGCACCATCGGTTCTGCCGAGGAGTTTCGCTATGGTCCCGCCATCCTGCAGCTGAACGAAGAAGGCATGACTTGGAACGAGGAGAAATTCGCCTCTTACGTCCAGGATCCGACAGCCTGGCTGCGCGAAGCCACCGGCGATGATCGTGCCCGCTCGAAAATGGCGTTCCGCGTGCGCAACCCCGAGGATGCGGTGAACATCTACGCCTATCTGGCAAGCCTTGACGAAGGCGCCGCCGAGTAACGGTGCCCGCTCGAAAACCGGAACGGCCATGCCCGCGCAGGCGTGGCCGTTTTCTTGTCCGGGGACACGTTCACCTCACTTTCGCGTCAACCGGATTGTCTTGCGGGTCGGTCTTGGCGACAAGGGCCGAAACCGAGGACTGACCGATGCTCGATGCCGCCGCCCGCAAGGTGATTGACCCGCCGCTGAACGCGGCCGGGCGGCGCGTGGCCGCGCTGGGGATCGGGGCGGATACGGTGACGATCCTCGGGTTGGTCATTGGCCTCTTTGCGGCGTTCTGATCGCGCTGGGCCAGCCGCTCCTGGCGCTGGTCCCCTTGTTGTTGTCCCGCCTTGCCGACGGGCTGGACGGGGCGATTGCGCGTGCCACCGAGAAAACGGATTTCGGAGGCTATCTCGATATTACGAGCGATTTCCTTTTCTATGGCGCGGTGCCGCTGGGTTTCGTGCTGTCCGATCCGGGTGCCAATGGCGTTGCCGGTGCGTTCCTGCTGGTCAGTTTCTATTTCAATGGAACCAGTTTTCTGGGCTACGCGATCCTTGCGGAACGGCACGGCATCGAAACAACAACCCAAGGTGTGAAATCTCTCTATTTCTCGAACGGCTTGCTCGAAGGAACGGAAACGATCCTGTTCTTCGTCCTTATTTGCTTGTTCCCCTCCGCCTTCGCGCCTCTGGCCTGGATATTTGGAGCGCTCTGTTTCGCGACCGCGGGGCTTCGTATCCTTTCTGCCCGCACTGTCTTCTCACCAACAAAGGACCAGACATGAAATACCTCTCGCTTGCAGCGGCGCTCCTGATGCCGTTTGCCGCTTCGGCTACGCCAAACCCTTCCGACTGGGAGGCTGTCCTGCAGGAGGCCGAGGGCCAGACGGTCTATTGGAATGCCTGGGGCGGATCGACCACCACCAACGATTTCATCGCCTGGGTGGGCGAACGCGTGTCCGAAGACCACGGCGTGACGCTGGAGCATGTCAAGCTGACGGATACGGCGGACGCCGTCACGCGCGTGCTGAGTGAGAAACAGGCCGGAGAGGACACTGACGGCGCGATCGACCTGATCTGGATCAACGGTGCCAATTTCGCGGCCATGAAAGAAGCCGGGCTACTTTTTGGCCCCTTCGCCGAGGATTTGCCGAACTGGGCCTATGTAGACACTGAGGGCAAGACCGTTCAGACTGACTTCACCGTGCCGGTCGAGGGCTATGAGAGCCCCTGGGCCATGGCGCAGGTCGTGTTCATGTATGATACCGCCGATATCGCGGCGCCCTTCGGGTCGATGACCGAAATTTTGGAATGGTCCAAGGCCAATCCCGGTCGTTTCACCTATCCGCAGCCGCCGGATTTTCTCGGCACCACCTTCCTGAAGCAGGCGCTGGTCGATCTGGTGGAGGATTCGTCGGTCCTGTCGCAGCCGGTCGAGGATGCGACCTATGAAGATGTTACCGCGCCGCTCTGGGCCTTTCTGGAAGAGTTGACGCCGACCCTCTGGCGCGAGGGGCGTGCCTATCCGCAGACTGGACCGGCGCAGTTGCAACTGATCGCGGATGGCGAAGTCGACATGGCCATTTCCTTCAGCCCCGGCGAGGCGACCGCAGCGATCGCGAACTACCAGCTGCCCGACACAGTGCGGACTTTCGTGCTGGATAAGGGCACGATCGGCAATGCCAGTTTCGTGGCAATCCCTTACAATTCCGGGTCCGCTGCCGGAGCCATGGTGGTCGCGAACTTCCTGATGTCGCCCGAGGCGCAATTGCGGGCGCAAGACCCGGAGGTTCTGGGCTATGGCACCGTGTTGGCCATGGACAAGTTGCCCGAGGCAGATCGTGCTGCATTCGAGGCGCTCGATCTGGGCATCGCCACGCTTTCGCCGGCCGAGCTCGGTAAGGTGCAGGATGAGCCGCATCCCAGCTGGATGACCCGCATCGCAGAGGATTGGGCGGCGCGCTACGGCACCGCTCAGTGACGTGCTGCGCCATGTTCCCCTTCTGACGCTGGTCGTCATGCTCGGCCCGGTGGTGGCCGGGCTGTGGGGAACGGTGTTGCCCGCCTTCGGTCATCTGCCGGGGGCCGGGTCTGACCGGCCCATCGCTGGTTGCCATGCGCGATCTGCTGGATTGGCCTGGTCTGCGGCAGGCGGTGGGGCTGTCTGTCGTTCCCGGACTTCTGGCCACTGTCCTGTCGCTGGCGATTGTCGTGCTGGTGACTGCGGGATGGTCCGGCACCCGTGCCTTCGGTGTCTTGCAGCGGCTCCTTGCGCCGATCCTCTCGGTGCCGCATGCCGCCGCGGCCTTCGGCCTGGCCTTCCTGATCGCCCCATCTGGCTGGATCAGCCGCCTGTTTTCCCCCTGGCTTACCGGATGGGAGCGCCCGCCCGACCTGTTGGTCTTGCAGGACCCCGCCGGCTTGACCATGACCCTGGGTCTTGTCGCCAAGGAGGTGCCATTCCTCTTGTTGATGACATTGGCAGCACTGGGGCAGGTTCGGCAGGAACAGAGACTGAAAACGCACGGACGCTGGGCTATGACCGTGTTACCGGGTGGCTGAAGACCGTATTCCCCGCCGTCTACCGACAGATCCGCTTGCCGGTTTACGTGGTGCTTGCCTATTCCATGAGCGTGGTGGACGTCGCGATGATCCTCGGCCCGACGCGGCCGCCCAGCCTGTCGGTCCAGATCGTCAAGTGGATGGGCGACCCGGACCTGTCCCTGCGCCTGACCGCGGCTGCCGGGGCGATGTTGCAGCTTGGGCTTGTCGTCTTCGCGCTCCTTTTGTGGCGTGTCGGCGAGGCCCTGGTGGCCCGGCTTGGATC
>PR_CR_10_Liq_1_inCRDRAFT_1001578_pt1 | contig 12599 bp, 11 predicted proteins | sample PRCRCaboRojoPR_3_FD_10241 | JGI IMG/M metagenome (IMG submission 10241) | reverse complement strand
ATTGCAGGTGGGACAAACCGGCAAAATTATCGCGCCGGATCTGTACATTGCCGTGGGCATTTCGGGGGCCATTCAGCATCTCACAGGGATCAAAGACGCTGGCACCATCGTGGCCATCAACAGAGACCCCGATGCACCGATTTTTGAGGTGGCAGATTTGGGGCTGGTAGGGGATTTATTTCAGCTGCTACCGGAATTAGAGGACGCGCTTTGAATTGACCGATTCCCAACTGTGAGCAGTCTATTCACACCGAGCCGGGCCTGCGCCTTGACTGGTGACTGCGTTTATGAGATTTTCGGGTAAGGGTCACGTGCAGAAAGTTTTGGGCCAAGACCTCCGATGACAATCCCTTAAATACCACTGGTTCTACAAAGCTCAAAAAAGGGGGCAATATGTCTAGCTTTTTCAATCGCATAGAATATCTTCAGGCGAGGCCTCTGCTGAGATGTCTTGTCGTGAGTTTTTTATTTGTAGCAGCGGTAGAGCCCGCAATGTCAAGTAGTGGCGCCCGTGGCGCCTTTTCAGGCAGCTGGTACGATCCAGCACGAGATGGGGAGGGGTTTGTCCTGGAGTTGTCCAAAGTTCCCTCAGGGGCTGTTGCGACAATTTACTGGTTCACCCATCGGAATGAAAACACTTATTGGCTGATTGGAAGCACAGAATATGTTCCAGCCGTGTTTGATGATGTCGGTCTGTTGGAGTTCGACATGCTTGAAGTATCCGGTACCGGATTCGGTCGAGATTTTGATCCAGATGAGCTCACTCAAAAGCCACAGGGACAATTGAGTATTGTTTTCGAAAGCTGCAACTCTGCAGTGGCATCTTGGAGCCCTGAATCGGGGTCAGCGGAACTTGGTACAGCGAGTCTGGAGTATAACCTGCAGCGGATTGCACTTGGTCTCGAGGGCGTGGGGTGTACTCAGTCGTTTGGTCAAGCGAACTCACCATGGATCATAACGGATGACTATGACATTCCTCTCGCACAGGGTGCCCGCGAAAAGCTGCGTACCCAATATTTTGAATTGGGACAGTGGAACGTTATTACTGCTTTTACCAAAGAGAGGTTTGAGGAGTGGCGGTACAACAATCAAGTCAGCGGGCCTGGGACGTATGTCATCGATGCTCACAAAGCGGGCATCGGTGATTTTAATGGAGACTCTGCCCAAGACATGATGATCAATTGGGCAACATTCCCGCATACATTACCGCGACCCCCTATCTCACCCAGCATCTTAATAAATGAGGGTGGTCAGCTGCGCTTGTCATCATCCATTTGGCAAGGGGCGCCACCTGCCAGAATGTTTTCTTATAAGGTTGGCGTCGCGGATTTTAATGGCGATGACACTGATGATGTGGTGCTTGGGTCTTTCGGGATTATAGAAAGACTCGCAGACGGGGGGTTCAACTTCATACATGAGCGTATCCCACTCATGGTCAGTGAAAATAAGAAGTTGGTCGACTACTCTGATCGGATCGAGGGGCAAGAGACATCGGTGTTGCCAACGTTTAGTTTTGCGCACGATCTTGCGGTGGGAGACATTAATGGAGATGGCCACATTGATTTTTATCAGGGACGACATATATTCACGGGTGATGGGACCGGCCGCTTTTCGGTAAGCCAGGAGCCCACTGCGAGAGATGGGCGTGGGTCAGAAGCCTATGCAATGTCTAGCGCCATCGGTGATTTAGATGGTGATGGAATTGATGACCTCGTCATTGGGCTTGCAGAGGACCAATCACCTGACAAAGCCGTGAGCGGTTGGATACTTCTGAGTGACGGAGCTACGGACATCACAAACGCAAAAAGAATTGAGCTTCCAGAGGGTCGATATGGGTTGCTTAACACCAAGCACAATAGCATGGTAATCGCGGATGTCACTGGTGATGGGCGAAAGGATATTTTGATTGGGCAAACCAAGGCGCAGCCTTACTATGAAGGCCGGCAACTCCAGCTACTGGCCAACAAAGGTGATGGTGTTTTTGTTGATGAGACAGAGTTGAGATTGGCTGAGGGAATTAGACCTGAAGCGCAAGGTGAAGGGATTACCTTCGTCATGGACATCAATGGCGATAGCTATGTTGATATTGTTGATTCGTCTGGGGGAAGGCCGAAAGATAATGCGATTCTTGTCAACGACGGCGAGGGTTTTTATGAGCGCTTACCAACCGAAGAGCTTGCCATTGTCCAGAATTATCATCTGCGCGGATTTGAGGATTGGGAGGGCTTCGAGTATGGCAACTCCCGAACCATGCATATCTACCCCATTGATTTAAACGGTAATGGTCTGGCGTCGTTCGTAATTCAGATGGATCCTCCTCAGGATGTTTCTCCTGGCGATGATGAATATGACCTAAGCGCGGTTTATGTTATCAATCCAATCAAAGCTTACAAGCCGGTAAGGAAACAGGACTAGTGAGNNGCCGGTAAGGAAACAGGACTAGTGAGGGCGGACTGGTTTTGTGAGCTTCACAGAGGCCATATCATTGGCTCGGCTGGGAGTATTGGGATTTTCCGTTGAACGATCCCGCTCTGTTGCATCTTTCGGTCATTTGTTGCACTTTGACCAGGCTTGGAGCACGTGCCGATTTGCGCGTAAACCGCTCCCATACTTTTTCATGACAAAAATACGCCACGGTCTGACATGCCGGCTCAATTAAAGCCACGAGTCCGCCGAGCGCCATAGAACCTGTCAATGCCCAAACAACCCCGAAAGCGACGGTCATGTGGACCAGTGCGAACGTGAAGGTCTTTTTTTGCGTCATAATTGCCCCAGAAAAATGAATAATGGCACGACCAAGTTGTCATTACCGGTGGCCTTCGGCCCTACTAACCCAAATGATAACCATTATCATTAGCGATGGCAAGCGCCAAATGACAAAAAACGACAATCGCCCATGACTGAGCCTGAAATTTTGTGGTCCCCGCCCCCCGCCCGACAGGGCGCAACGCATATGCAGGCCTTCATTGGCCACGTGGCCGCCCATATCGCCCCTGAGGTGAACGACTGGGATTCTCTTTATGCGTTCTCGATCAACCGGCCAGACGCTTTTTGGTCGGCGCTGTGGGCTTATTGCGGTGTGATTGATGCCGCCGGCACCGGCCAGCCACCGGAGCAGGTGACCGCCGAGTGGGGCCAAATGCCTGGGACGCGCTGGTTTCCGCAGGCGAGGCTCAGCTATGCCGAGAACTTGCTCAAGCGCCGCGATGACGGCTTGGCCGTCATTTTTGCTGATGAGAGGGGCCAACGCCGAACACTGAGCCACGCGGCGCTGTATGAGGCTGTGGCTCAGCTGGCTCAGGCACTTAAAGCCGAGGGGGTGAAGCCCGGTGATCGAGTGGCGGGCTGGCTTCCGAATATTCCAGAGACCTTGATTGGCTGTTTGGCCGCCAATGCGATTGGTGCCGTCTGGTCGTCCTGCTCTCCAGATTTTGGGGTGCGTGGGGTGCTGGATCGATTCGGGCAGATTGAGCCGGTGGTGCTGCTGTGTGCGAATGCCTATGCCTATAACGGCAAAGTGCACGACTGTCTGGACAAAGTCAGCGACGCACTTGAGGAACTGCCGAGTGTGCAGCGGGTGGTGGTGTCAACCACATCGCAGACCATGCCAACAGCCTGTCTGCGGCGCATGCAGTCGATTATCAATCGTGGGTCGCCGATCAGCCCACGTCCATCGAATTTCTGCATTTGCCATTCGATCATCCGCTCTACATCCTGTACTCATCTGGCACCACTGGGGTGCCCAAGTGCATCGTGCATGGACAAGGCGGGACATTGCTGCAACACCTCAAAGAGTTGGTCTTACACACCGATCTGAAGGCCGATGAACGCATTCTGTATTTCACCACTTGTGGGTGGATGATGTGGAATTGGCTGATCAGTGCGCTGGCAGCGGATGCGGCCATTGTTCTCTACGACGGTTCACCGTTCTATCCGGACGGCCATGTCCTTTGGGATCTGATTGATGAGTGGGACATTGAGGTCTTTGGCACCAGTGCAAAATGGATTGCAGCGTGTGAAAAAGCGGGCATCCAACCTGCCAAAACCCACCGTTTGTCGGCATTAAAAACGATTTTGTCGACGGGCTCACCGCTTTTACCCGAGTCATTTGACTACGTTTATCGCGACATCAAGTCAGATCTTCAGTTGGCGTCGATCTCTGGAGGCACAGACATTGTTTCTTGCTTTGCGCTGGGCAACCCGCTCAAACCGGTGATCAAAGGCGAATTGCAAAGTCCGGGCCTTGGCATGAAGGTTGAGATTCGCAATGACAACGGCGAGGTGGTGCTCAATGAAACAGGTGAGCTCACCTGCGCGATGCCATTTCCGAGTATGCCCGTTGGATTTTGGCGTGATCCCGGCGATAAGCGGTACCGGTCTGCGTATTTCAAGGCGCATCCTGGTGTTTGGAGCCATGGGGATTATGCTTGCATGACCGATACGGGGGGCGTCATTATTCAGGGCCGATCGGATGCGACCTTGAATCCCGGTGGCGTTCGGATTGGCACGGCAGAAATCTATCGTCAAGTCGATCAGATCGATGCTGTTTTAGAGTCGGTGTGTGTTGGGCAAGAATTTGAAGGCGATGTCCGTGTCATTTTGTTTGTCGTCTTGCGTCCTGGTCTTGAGCTTGACGAGGCGCTGATTGATCGCATCAAAAAACAGATTCGGCAAAACACCACGCCTCGGCATGTTCCGGCGGTTGTCTGTCAAGTGCCTGATATCCCAAAAACAGTGTCAGGCAAAATCACTGAATTGGCGGTGCGCGATGTCATTCATGGCCACGCTGTTAAAAACACATCCGCATTGGCCAATCCCGATGCTTTGAACTTTTTTAAAGACCGCCCAGAACTGCAAGGCTGAAATTTTCGATGACTGAAACCACCACCCGTAACCTGGCCTTATTTTGCGATTTTGAAAATATCGCGCTGGGCGTTCGCGATATGCGATACGCCGCGTTTGATATCGAAAAAGTCGTTGAGCGGCTGTTGTTGAAAGGCAATATCGTCGTCAAAAAAGCCTACTGCGACTGGGGTCGGTATGCAGAATTTAAGCCGGCGATGCATGAGGCGGCTTTTGAATTAATCGATATTCCACATGTTCGCCAGTCAGGCAAAAATTCCGCCGACATCAGAATGGTGGTCGACGCGCTGGATCTTTGCTATACAAAGCTTCATGTCGATACTTTTGTGATCATCAGCGGAGACTCTGATTTTTCGCCCTTAGTCTCCAAGCTTCGAGAAAACAACAAAACGGTCGTGGGTGTGGGCGTGAAAAGCTCCACCTCGGATCTTTTGATGGCCAACTGCGACGAATTTATTTTTTACGATGATTTAATTCGTCAAACCAAGAAGAAAACGCCGAGCAAAAAGAAAAAGTCCAAGAAAAAAGCCGCCTCAAAAAAAGCAGCGCGGGCGACAAGCATTGATGATAAAAAACAAGAGGCGTTTGATCTGGTCATGGCGACCACTGAGGCGCTTTTTGCCGACCGCGATGCTGGTGGAAAAATCTGGGGATCGATGATTAAGCAGGCACTCAAGCGCAGAAAGCCGGGATTTTCAGAAAGCTATCACGGGTTTAAGAGTTTCAATCAGCTGCTTGAGGAGGCTCAGGCTCAAGGCCTGCTCGTTCTCCAACACGATGAAAAGTCCGGTGGCTATATCATTCAAACCATCGCCTCAGACGACGATTGACGCACGCTGGTGGCTCAAAGCCCGCGCCGGTAAGACCTCAGTCGATTTTTAGGCTGCTGCTTGAGTGGATGTGCAGGTCTGTTTGCGGGTACGGAATTGAGCAACCGGCCGCTTCCAGAGCGGTCTTGATGCCCTCTAGAAGCTCTGATCGGACCGCCCAGTAGTCGTCCGCTTTGACCCATGGCCGTGCGGCAATATTGACCGCTGAGTCGGCCAGCTCCATGACCAAGATCTGTGGCGCGGGATCATCCAAGATCAGGGGATGTTGCTCGAATACAGCGGCGATGGTATCTCGAGCTACTTTCAGGTCATCGTCGTAGTGGACGCCGATGATCAGATCGATCCGTCGAGTGTCATACGCGGAGTAATTGGTGATGCTTGAGCTCGTGATCTGACTGTTGGGGACCACGATGTGTCGGTTGTCTGGGGTGACCAGATCCGTGTGGAAGAGGCCCACATGGCTGACCGTCCCACTCACTCCCCCCGCTTCAACATAGTGGCCTTGACTGAAAGGCCGAAAGGCGACCAGCATCAGTCCGGAAGCAAAATTCGACAGTGAGTTTTGGAGGGCCAGTCCAATGGCCAGTGCGGAGCCACCCAAAAGCACCATCAGCGGCGTGATGTCGACGCCAAGATACGCGACCCCGGTTAAGATCACAGCGCCAAGCAAGATCACATATATGATGCTGGTGATGAAGTTGATCAGTAAAGGGTCGAGGTTTTTCTTTGTGAAGGCCCGTTTGAGCGCTGATACCAGACCTTTGGCCACCCAGCGGCCGATGACCATGATGACAATGGCCACAGCCAAGTCGATGCCCAGACGGCTGATCGATTGAAGATCAAACTGTGTGGTCCATTGTGTGATCGAATCCATAAATAGGCCTAGTGAGAATTATTTGGGCGTCAAACGGGCGGCGCCATCGAGTCGAATGACGCTGCCATTGAGGTACTGATTATCGACGATATGACCGGCCAACTGCGCGAATTCTGTGGCTTGACCCAGCCGGCTGGGGTAGGGGATGGCAGCGCTTAAGCTTTCCTGAATCTCTGGCGTCATCCCATCCACCATGGGGGTATGGAACACCCCAGGAGCAATGGTCATGACACGAATCTGGAATCGGGCGAGCTCTCGAGCCATGGGCAAAGTCATCCCGACCACGCCGCCTTTGGATGCCGAATAGGCCGCTTGTCCGATTTGGCCCTCGAACGCCGCAATGGATGCGGTGTTGATGATGACCCCGTTGTCGTCGGGTTGATTGTTGTGCTGCATCCAAGCCGCCGCTGCTTTGGCGGCATTAAAGCTGCCGATTAAGTTCACCATCACTGTTTTAGAGAAGTTCTCCAGCGGCATGGGGCCTTGTTTGCCCAATACCCGGCCTGGTCCGAGGATGCCGGCACAATTGACCAAAACATTGATGCCGTCCATGGCAGCGTGGGCTTGCTGCATGGCGTCTTCCATCGCCGGCTCGTCGGTCACATCGGCTTGGATGAAGGTCAATCGGTCGTTTGAGTGCGCCGACATCCAGGTGTCCGCCTGCGTTGAGTTCAGATCGATCAAAACGACTTGGGCGCCGTCGGCCATCCACTGCTCAGCCACTGCCTGGCCCAGTCCGGAGGCGCCACCGGTGATGACTGCTTTAATCTTGGTTCGGTCCATGTTGCTGTCCTTCGGGTGATTGAGTCAACACTGGGCACTCTTAAAACGTGCCATCAGCGATTGGAGTTTACTGGCGGGTTTTCAGCACCGCTTGGCCTGCTCTTGAGTGGGGCCTGCCCAATTCAGCGGCGATCCAACGCCCTGTTTGTGCCAGTGCCCAGAGATCAATACCGGTGGTCAGTCCCATGCCATCGAGCATGTACACCACATCTTCGGTGGCGACATTGCCCGTTGCGCCACGTGCATAAGGGCACCCGCCCAAGCCTGCCACCGAACTGTCGATGGTTTTTACTCCAAGCTCTAGACAGGCAAAAATATTGGCCAAAGCCTGGCCATACGTGTCATGGAAGTGAACCGCCAATTGCTCAATGGGAATCGACTGAGCCACTGACCGAATGAGGTCTTGGGCTTGACGAGCGTTGCCCACGCCAATGGTATCGCCCAACGAAATTTCATAACAGCCTGCCGCATACAGCGCCTCTGAGATGCGGACAACATCACTGATTGGCACATCGCCCTGATAGGGGCACCCCATGACGGTCGAAACGTACCCTCGAACGCTGACCCCGTCCGATTGAGCGCGTTCAATGACGGGCGCAAAGCGCGCCATCGACTGCTCGATGGAGCAATTGATGTTGTGTTGGTTGAATGCCTCCGACGCTGCGGTGAAGACGGCGATGTCGGTGATCCCTGCAGCGCGGGCGCGCTCATAGCCACGCTCATTGGGCACCAGGGCCGGGTATCGAACCCCTGGCTGTTGGTGGAGCTTTCCATATACCAACTCCGCATCGGACAGCTGTGGTATCGCTTGATCCGACACAAAACTGGTGGTTTCAATAACGCTCAAGCCGGCATCAGCGAGACGGTCAATCAGTTCGACCTTAATTGATGTCGGCACCGTATAGGGCTCGCTTTGCAGTCCATCCCTGGGACCCACTTCGACAATCTTGATCTCGGGCGCTTGGGTCATTCAAAGGCCCTATAGGCGTTCAATCGCCAGCGCAGTCGCCTCGCCCCCGCCGATACAAAGGGAGGCGATGCCGCGCGTTTTTTCGAGGCGAGTCAGCGCGTTGAGAAGCGTCACCACCACCCGAGCGCCACTGGCGCCAATGGGATGACCCAACGCCAATGCGCCGCCAAAGACATTGACATGTTNAGGATCAAGCTGATGGGCATGCATGGCGGCCATGGTGACCACCGCNAACGCCTCATTGATCTCGTACAGATCGACAGACGCTTTGTCCCAGCTCGCCTGACCCAAAACCCGTTCAATCGCGCCGACTGGCGCTGTGGTGAACCACTCCGGTGTCTGCGCATGTCCTGCGTGCGCATCAATCCGAGCCAAGGGCTTGAGGCCCAACGCAGAGGCTCGCTCATAAGACATCACAATCAAGGCGGCCGCCCCGTCCGATATTTTGGAGGAGCTGGCCGCGGTAACGGTTCCGTCTTGGGCAAAGGCTGGCTTTAAGTGGGGCATTTTGCCGACATCACATCGGGCCGGCTCCTCGTCTTGATCAATGAGGCCACCGCCTGGCTTTCCTTGGGGGGTCACGGGCGTGATTTCGGAGGCGAACGCGCCCGAGTCAATGGCATCCATCGCCCGTTGAACAGACTGTTTGGCGAAAGCATCCTGCGCATCGCGACTGAAGGCGTGATGGCTGGCACAGAGCTCTGCAAACTGGCCCATCATCTGGCCGTCATAGGGATTTTGTAGACCGTCAAAAAACATGTGATCCAAGGCTTTTGAATGGCCCATGCGAAGGCCGCGATCCACCAAATAAGGCGCCCGCGTCATCGATTCCATACCACCAGCGACCACACACTCTGCGCTGCCTGCTTTGATGAGATCATGGGCCAAAATAATCGACTGCATGCCCGAGCCGCAGACTTTGTTGATCGTGGTGGCGCCGGCGCTGATCGGCAAGCCGGCAGCCATCATGGCCTGCCGAGCGGGGGCTTGGCCAAGACCAGCGGGCAAGACGCAGCCCATGATGACCTGTTTGACTTCATCGGCCGCCAAGCCACATTGATCCAGCGCGCCGCGGATGGCAGCGGCACCAAGCTCAGTGGCTGGCGTTCGTTTGAACTGGCCTTGGAAGGCGCCAATCGCGGTTCGTTGTGCTGCAACGATCACAACATCTTGGGCGGTTGGTTCGGTCATGGTTCATTTCTCACGGGGTTGTTTGTCATTCGATGGTATCGATCAATTCTCGCCCAATTAACATGCGACGAATTTCATTGGTTCCGGCCCCAATATCATAAAGCTTGGCGTCTCTTAAAAGGCGCCCCGCCGGATATTCATTGATGTAGCCGTTGCCTCCAAGGGCTTGGATGGCTTCCAAGGCCACTTGCACCGCTGAAGTCGAGGCATGCAGCAAGCACGCCGCTGCGTCGATTCGGGACTGCTGGCCTTGATCGTAGTCTTGAGCGGTTTGGTATGCCAAACCCTGGCTTGAAGCCAGCGCAGTGTAGGCATCGGCAATTTTGGCTTGAATCACGCCCATCTGACCCAGCGGTTTACCAAATTGCTGGCGCTGTTTGACATACGGGAGCATTAAATCCAAGGCAGCACGCATAATGCCAATTGGCCCGCCACTGAGCACCAGTCTTTCTGAGTTGAGGCCTGTCATCATCACCGCCACGCCTTGGTTGACTTCACCCAAGACGTTGTCTTGTGGGATTTCACAACGATCAAAGACGAGCTCGCACGTGTTCGAGCCGCGCATGCCAAGCTTGTCAAGTTTTTGTGCTTTAGAAAAACCGGGCATGCCATCTTCAACAATGAAGGCGGTGATGGATCGAGAGCCTGTCTCGGCTGGCGCCGTGCGCATATAGACAATCGCCACATCGCACTCTGGGCCATTTGTAATCCACATTTTTGAACCATTGGCCACCCACACATCGCCCTCGAGGGTTGCTTTGCAGGCCATTGAGCCGACCACATCGGAGCCTGCACCCGGCTCTGACATGGCCAGTGCGCCCTGCCACTCGCCGCTGATCAGCTTGGGGAGGTATTTCTCGCGCTGAGCTGGCGTAGCGTTGCGGCATAGGTTGTCGACACACAGGTTGGAGTGGGCACCATAAGACAAGCCAACCGACGCCGACGCTCGTGAGATTTCTTCCATGGCGACCAAGTGAGCCCAGTAACCCAAACCGGCACCACCAAACTCCTCGGGTACCGTGATGCCAAGTAACCCGAGTGCTCCCAGTTGTTGCCACAGCGATTGAGGGAATTCGTTCGAACGGTCAATGTCCTCGGCCATGGGCGCAATGGTTTCCTCAGCAAACCGCCGCACACTTTCGCGGAGCATATTGATGTCATCGGCTGACTTCATGATGAATGGGCAGCGCTGCGATCTCTGCCAGGAAAACGATGGGGCCGACCCATGAAGGGGAGTTTGAGTTTGCCAATCATGGCAATGCGCTCTTCCGCCATTCGGTCAGCGGCCTTCCAGGTGGGGATGCCATCACGCTTAGCGATTTTGAAAATCTTTGAGACACTGTAGTAAATGGTGCGCATCATCCGCTCGGCCCGTTCTCTGTTGTAGCCTTCAAACTCAATCGAGACATTCATTAAACCACCGGCATTGACCGCATAATCGGGCGCATACAAGATGCCACGTCGCTCCAGCTCATCGCCACAATCTTCGTTTGCGAGCTGATTGTTCGCAGCACCACAGATGATCTTAAATTTGAATCTGGGGATGGTGTCTTCATTGATCACGGCACCCAGTGCTGTGGGGCAAAACACATCGGCCTGAACATCAAAAATCTCATCCAAACCCACCGCCTCGGCACCCAAATCCACCGCGCGCTGCACCAACTCCTCATTGATGTCGCTGACAAACACCTTGGCATTTTTTGCCCGGAGCAGTTTGATCAGCTCCAAGCCCACATGCCCGGCACCTTGTACCGCATACGAATAATTCCCGATGGTCTCGTCACCAAACGCGTGCTGGAGACTGGCACGGATGCCTTGCAAAGTACCGTAGGCGGTGAAGGGTGATGGGTCACCTGAACCGCCGTGAACCTGATGCACACCCACGCAGTTATCGGTCTCTTGGAACACAAATTCCATGTCATTGACATCGATCCCGACGTCCTCAGCGGTGATGTAGCGCCCTTTCATCGAATCAATGAACCGACCAAACGCTCGAAACAAGGCCTCTGATTTGTCGGTCCTTGGGTCACCGATGATGACTGACTTTCCACCGCCTAAGTTCAAACCCGCGACCGCGGCTTTGTAGGTCATGCCTCGCGATAAGCGCAAGACATCATCAACGGCCTCTTGTTCACTGGCGTAAGGCCACATCCGAAGCCCGCCAAGGGCTGGACCCAACGTGCTGTTGTGGATTGCAATAATGGCCTTGAGTCCCGCATCCTTGTTGTGACAAAACACCACCTGCTCGTGCTCTGTCGATGCCAGGGTTTCGAATAAGTGCATAGATCACTCCTTATGGTCACGCGCAGCGGACGCGCACGACACCGTTGTAGGCGTCAACCCAAGCAGCTGGGCATCGGGTCGAAATTTGGTGGGTATTCTATATGATCTGGATCAGCGTGCACTGCACCTGATCGCGGGGCGGGGTAAGTCGTTGTTTATCCGGTTAAGACAACGTTAGGTTGTCGCAGCTTGTCGCTAGTGGGTGAACAGCCGCGTATTGGGGGCGAGCATGAATGTGGCCACGTCTTGCGGTTGAGCCACGCCCACGCCCGGCAACAAATCGGCTTTGGTGTGGGCTGAGTTGGGCAAAAATATCGCGCACACCTCCACCACAGCGCCTTGCTGGATCAGATTGTTGAGCAAGTCTTGTGGCGTCACGCCGCGAGGCGCGAGCGGGCGGGCTTGGTCATTGANCAACGCCAGCTCACCACCGTCATCACACAGCAAAANTCGGACGGTGGCCCCTTGCTTTAGAGCCTGATTGGACAGCACCAGCGGCATTGCACGCTGTTGCGGTGTTGCCCCNGTGATGGTGACAAACAGCTGCGGCGTTNAGTGANTTTGATCAAGACGCGCTTTGTTGGGCGGCTGCTGAGCGAGCAAGTGGGCTGAGAATACCGAGCACAGCCCCAGCACACCGGCTGCGATCCAGCGCCGTCCCAGTCGGTGTTGACGTCGCGTCGAGCCGCTCATTTAAACGCAGCCCCAGGGCGTTGTCCGAAGCGCTTGAGAATCACGGCGAGTGGACAAAAGCCCGTGAATGATGCTTGGAACAGGTTAATGCCGACAAAGGCGGTTAAGAACA
>PR_CR_10_Liq_1_inCRDRAFT_1001577_pt1 | contig 12600 bp, 11 predicted proteins | sample PRCRCaboRojoPR_3_FD_10241 | JGI IMG/M metagenome (IMG submission 10241) | reverse complement strand
CGCGTGAAGTTCAAAAAGGCAGGATGGAGCAATGACTTCCTGCAAACACTCATCGAAGGCTTCTGAAGCGCGATTGCCCTGGCCGCTGAGATTTGGCATCTTGATCTATTCTTGGCCCAAGTTCATAACGTAGTGTTATGAAGCTGGACCCGAGCCATCTCGAAATGCTCTACGCGATCGTAGAAACGGGCGGTTTGAGCGAGGGCGCCGAGAAGCTCGGGAAATCGCAACCCAGTCTCAGCCGGTCGCTGTCGATGCTGGAAGAGCGCATCGGCATGGCCCTTTTCGAGCCGGGACGGCGTCCGCTGCGCCCCACCGAGCTTGGGCTTGCCCTTGCTACCGAGGGCGGCAAGATCTATCAGGCCGGTCGCAGCAGTTCCGAGGTTCTGGCGCGCTACAGGGACGGCAAGACCGGCGCCGTCCGCGTGGGCGGTACGCCGTTCTTTCTTGATGGCGTGATTTCCGGGATGCTTGCCGGGTTCCAATTCGAACGCCCGGACGTGCGCATTGAGCAGGTCTACGGCTAAATGAATGACCTGATCCCGCGGCTCCGGGACGGATCACTGGATCTTGCCATTCTTCCCATGCGCGCAGCCTCTATCCCCGAGGGCTTTGCGTTCGAGCAAATCCTGCCCGGACGCAATGTCATCGCCTGCCGCGCCAGTCATCCGCTTGCGCGTCGCGGCTCTGTAAAGCTTGCCGATATCGGCCAGTTTCCGTGGATCGCGCCGCCCGCGGACAGCCCGCTCTACCAGGATCTGCGCAGCGTCCTGAAGGAAATCGGGATCAAGGATTTCAAGGTGAGTTTCACCGGTGGCTCGCTCAGTGCGACGGTCAACATCCTGACCGGATCGGACGCGCTGACCGTGCTGCCGTTCTCGGTGGTCTTCATGATGCGCAACCAGCGATCCGTGAGCGCGCTGTCCATTCGGATCGGCGACCCGGACCGGCATCTCGGTGTTTTGACCAACGCGGAGATCAAGATGAAGCCCGCAGCCCGACGGGTGCACAGCCATATCCGCCACGAGTTCGAGGCTTTGGCGACCAGCATTACCCGTGTGAGCCAAGACACAGTGTGGCGCCCCTAGCCTCAGCGTTTTGGTCGTAGTTTGGCCAGCAGGACTGGACGCAAGCTAAGGAGACCAAGGAGCCACGATGACGGCAAATGTGTCCTTTGTCCCGCGCTTCGGTCATTGGTACGGACTGCAGCGAGTGCCCGGGCTGCCTTCGCCGGCCAAGTGCACCCTGCTTCGTCAAGGCCGCATGCGCCATGCCCGACCTCCCCCCCGGGAGGGCATCCGTTGACCAACACTTAGCTTGTGCGACGCTGGTGCTTTTGAGCGGTCGCGTAACGAATGCGTCGAGGCCCTCCCGAGGTCGGGCATGGCGCATGCGCGCCGGGGTGTGCCTGTTGCCAGTGGCGTTGCGGTCGGCGGCCGTCCGGAGTCCGCCCTTTCGCACCCGCCCCTATAACCGCCGGTACCGCGCTTCTTGCCGGGGGGTCCAGCGCACCATCAGGTGCACGCCGTCCTCGGCCTGGCGTTCCTCTTGCACCACGCCTTCCTCGAAAAGCCAGGCGCGGCGGCGGCCGTCGTCGTAGCCCAGGACCAGGTGCGCTTGGGTCTTGTGACCTTCAAGCTGCGCGGTCACCGCCTCCAAGAGCGGGTCCATCCCCTCGCCCGTCCAGGCCGAAACGCAGATCACCTCGTCATGGCGCGCGGCGATGGCTTCGAGATTGGCGCGCCGCTCGGGCCCGACCGCGTCGATCTTGTTCCAGACCTCCAGCATCGGCGTGGTCTTGTCGACGCCAAGACCCGACAGGATCTCTTCCACATCCTCGGCCTGCACATCCGTCTCGGGATGCGAGATGTCGCGCACATGCAGGATCAGGTCGGCCGACAGCACCTCTTCGAGCGTGGCGCGGAAGGCCGCGACCAGTTCCGTCGGCAGGTCCGAAATGAAACCGACTGTGTCGGACAGGATCACTTCGGGGCCGTTCTCCAGCTTGACCCCCCGCATGGTCGGGTCGAGCGTGGCAAAGAGCATGTCCTTGGCCATGACCTCGGCCCCGGTCAGGCGGTTGAAGAGCGTGGATTTGCCCGCGTTCGTGTAGCCCACCAGCGCCACGATCGGATAGGGCACCTTGGCGCGCGCCTGACGGTGCAGCGCACGGGTCTTGACCACCTTTTCCAGCTGCCGCTTGAGCCGCACGAGCTGTTCGTCGATGGCGCGGCGGTCGGCCTCGATCTGCGTCTCACCGGGGCCGCCGACGAAGCCCAGCCCGCCGCGCTGCCGCTCCAGGTGGGTCCAGGCCCGCACCAGCCGCGTGCGCTGGTAGCTGAGCGCCGCCATCTCGACCTGCAGCACGCCTTCGCGGGTGCGGGCGCGGTCCGAGAAGATCTCGAGGATCAGACCGGTCCGGTCCAGCACCTTCACGCCCCAGGCTTTTTCGAGATTGCGCTGCTGCACCGGCGTCACCGGCCCGTCGATCAGGACCAGCTCGATCTTGGCCTCAGAGAACCGCGCCTTTAGCTCGTCGATCTTGCCCGATCCGAACAGCATGCCGGGATGGGCCTTGGGCAGGCGCACCACCTCTTGTCCCGCGACCTCGAGATCGGGGAGCGCTGCGGCCAGGGCCACGGCTTCATCCAGCGCCGGACCGGGGTCACGGCGCTGCGTGTCGCTGCGGATATCGGGATGCAGAACCCAGGCGCGGGTCCTGGCCCGCTCAGTGTCGGTCAAGAGGCGTCTTCACCATCGTAAAGGCTGATCGGCTGGGCCGGCATGATCGTGGAAATGGCATGCTTGTAGACCAGCTGGGATTGTCCGTCGCGGCGCAGGAGCACGCAGAAATTGTCGAACCAGGTGATGACGCCCTGCAATTTCACCCCGTTGATCAGGAACACGGTCACCGGGACCTTCGTCTTGCGGACATGGTTCAGAAACGCGTCCTGAAGGTTCTGTCTGTCGGTCGCCATTGGATTCGCCTTTGTTCTTATACTGTTTGCCGCGTTCGGCTTCCCTCGCGTGCCGAGTATGTAATCTCGCTTTGCGGGATTCCACCCCCAAAAACAGAACTTTACACCGGGCTTTTCGGCGCAGTCTCAGTTGCGCCACAGGTTGAGGCTCAAAAGCGCGATGATCGCCAGCGTCTCGAGCCGTCCCAGCACCATCGCCGCCGCCAGAACCGCCTTGGCCCAGGCACCCAGATCCGCCAGCACGACAAGTGGTTCGGTGGCCACCGCCATGAGCGGCCCCGTGGTCGACAGGCTGGCTACCGCCAGCACGAGCGCGTTCTGGAACCCAAGCCCCAGACCCGCCAACAGAACGGTGATCAGCGCCAGCGACAGCGCGAAAAGCATGAAGAAGATCCAGGCAATATAGGCGCCCTGCCGGCGGATGCGCCGCTTGACCGCGCCCGAGCCGCTGACCGAGGACGGATGCACCAGCCGTTCCATCTCGCGCAGGCCGTTGAGATACAGCACGAAGACCCGAAGCAGCTTGACCCCGCCCGCGGTGGTGGCGACGCCCCCGCCGACCAGCGCAAGCCCCATCAGGATCAGTGCCGGTGTCGGCAGGCCCGACCAGGCCTGCGCGGTGTCCCAGTCCATGCTCACGAATCCGGTGGTCGTCAGGAACGATGTCGTGGTGAACAGCGCCCCCCAGAAGGCGCGCAGCGCGGTTTGCAGATCATCGGTTTCATCCAGTTCGAAAGCGCCCACCCAGTGGCGCAGGAACAGCGCCGTCGGCACGCCCAGCACGATCAGCAGGCCCAGCCGGAACTCGGGGTCGCGGAACAGCGTTTGCCCGGCCCCGGTCACGGTGTCCGAGGAAAAGGTGATCCGGGACAGCGCGAAGACGAAGAAGACAAACAGGATCACCTCGCCCCAGATGCCCGATCCCGTATCGCCCAACCCACCCTCGGGCGAGATGCCGCTGGTGGCCATGAGCGACATGGCGTGGCATAAGGCCGTGAGCGGCGTGTCACCCGCGATCAGCAGGATCACCCACAGGGCAAGGGTCAGCGCGGCATAGATCGGCAACAGCGCACGCACCGACCGGCGCAGGCGCAAGGTGGGATCCTGTTGTGCGGTCTGGACCTGTCTCGTATCCCCCTCGCCCGGTTCGGCACGCGCGGTCACCTCGAACCCGCCCAGGTTCAGCGGTGCCAGGATCGCGGCAGCTGCCACCCAGATCAGCAGCCCCCCCATCCAGCCCACCTGAGCGCGCCACAAATGCAGCGTGCCCGACAGCCGCTCGGGCGCGAAAAAGCTGGCGCCGGTCGTGGTCAGGCTCGAGACCATCTCCATGTAGGCGTTCAGAAAGGTGGTCGTACGCAACGCCTCGTAAAACGGCACCGCAAGCGCCACAGGCAGCAGGGTAAAGGCCCCGAACAGGGCCAGAAGCTGCTGCAGACCGTCCTGCGGCGACCTGCGCGACCAGAAGGCCAGCCCGACCATCGCGCAAAAGATCAGGCCCAGCGTCCCGGAATAAAAGAACATGCGCGCTTCGAAGAACGCCTCGACCGACAGCGCATGGGCGGCGGGCAGATACATGGAGACAAAGCCGAGCCCCGCAAGGACAAGCAGCAGCGGAAGTTCCAGAAGCCGCGCCAGCATCGCTCAGAAGAAGTCGATCGACACTTGCAAGAGCCGCTCGACCTCGGGCACGTCGGCGGTCAGCGCGAACAGGACGATCACGTCGCCCTCGTCGATGCGCAGCGATCCGGTCGGCTTGACCACCTTGTCGCCCTTATGGACTGCGCCGACCAGAACGCCCTCGGGGAAATCCACGTCTCGGATGCGCTCGCCCGCGATGGGCGAGGTCGACAGAACCTCGGCCTCGATCACCTCGGCCTCGGCATCGCCGATGGAATAGACCCCGCGTACCCGCCCGTGGCGGATATGACGCAGGATCGAACTGACGGTGGTGGCGCGCGGGTTGATATAGGCGTCGATGCCAAGGGGATCCATCAGCGGCACCAGCGTGGGATCATTGATCAGCGCAATGGAAAACGGGCAGCCCTCGGACTTGGCGCGCACGGCGGCCAGCATGTTTGTCTTGTCGTCATCGGTGACGGTCAGCACCGCGTCGGCGCGCTGGATATTGGCCTCGGCCAAAAGCGACGCGTCCAGCCCGTCGCCGTTCAGAACGATGGTGCGCTCGAGGGCATCCGCGGCGCGTTCGGCGCATTTGCGGTTGCGTTCGATCACCTTGACCCGGATGCGGTCAGCTTGGGCCTCCAGCGTGCTGGCCACCGTCAGGCCCACATTGCCGCCGCCCACGACCACGACACGGCTGGTCTTTTTCTGCGACTTGCCGAAGATCTCTGTGGTGCGGGGCACGTCCTCGATATGGCTGATGACATAGCAATCGTCGCCCGGAAACAGCTGGTCCGAGGCTTCGGGGGCAAACAACGTGCCTTCGCGCCGGACGCCCACCACGATCGACCGCAGGGTCGAAAACAGGTCCGTCAGCTGCCGCAGCGGCGTGTTCACCACCGGGCAGGCCTCTTCAATATGCAGGCCCAGAAGCTGCGCCTGACCTTCCAGAAAGGTCTCGGTGTCGAAGGCCGCGGGCGCGGCAAGCCGCTGCAGTGCGGCCTCGGCCACTTCACGCTCGGGGCTGATCACCACGTCGATGGGCATGTGATCGCGGCGGTAGAGGTCCGAGTAGATCGCGGTCAGGTAGCTTTGCGACCGCAGCCGCGCGATCTTGCGCGGGACGGCAAAGACCGAATGGGCCACCTGGCAGGTGACCATGTTGACCTCGTCAGAATGGGTGGCGGCGATGACCATGTCGGCATCCCGTGCGCCTGCCCGGTCCAGGATGTCGGGATAGGAGGCGAAGCCCGCGATCCCCTGCACATCGAGCGAATCCGTGGCCCGGCGCACCAGGTCTGCGTTGCTGTCCACGACGGTGACATCGTTGCGCTCGCCCGAGAGATGCCGCGCGATCTGCCAGCCGACCTGGCCCGCGCCGCAGATGATGACCTTCATGCTGTGCTCTCCGGGACCATCCCATGTCCGTCAAGAGACAGTGAATGACAGATGGGGCAGGCCCGGTCAATCAGGCCCGGCACGGGCAAGGCGTCGCGTCAGCCCACCTGCCGATCCGCCGGGGCCGCATCCGCGTCGCCGTCTTCGTCGACCCGCGCCACCCGGGCACCCGCCTTGGACGAGGTTACCACATTGAGCGATTTGAGCTTGCGGTGCAGCGCGCTGCGCTCCATGCCGACGAAATTCGCGGTGCGGCTGATATTGCCGCCGAAGCGGTTGATCTGGGTCAGCAGGTACTCGCGCTCGAACGCCTCGCGCGCTTCGCGCAGCGGCATCGTGGCCAGGGCGCCCGACAGCACCACCCGGTCGTCATCGGACGGCCCCGCGCTGTCCAGGGGCAGTTCGCGCGCCTCGATCGGGCCGGTCCCGTCGCCCAGGATCAGCACCCGCTCGATCAAGTTCTTCAGTTGGCGCACATTGCCCGGCCAGACCATGGTCTGCATGAGCGCCGCCGCCTCTTCGCTGAGCCGTCGAAGGGGCAGCCCCTGGCTGCGGTTGAACTCTTCGATGAAATGGTCGGCCAGGTGCGGAATGTCCTCGCGCCGGTCCTCGAGGCTGGGCACCGCGATGGGCACCACGTTGAGCCGGTGATACAGTTCCTGCCGGAAGCGGCCCGCGGCGATCTCGGCCTCGAGGTCACGGTTCGTGGAGGAAATCACACGCAGATCGACGCGCACCTTGTCGGTGCCGCCCACGCGCTGGAACTGCTGGTCGACCAGCACGCGCAGGATCTTGGACTGGGTGCCCAGCGGCATGTCCGCGACCTCGTCGAAATAGATCACGCCGCGATGGGCCTCTTCCAAAAGGCCCGGCTCCACCCCGCGTTCGGCGGTCTCGCGGCCGAACAGAACCTCCTCCACCCGCTCGGGCGCAACGCCCGCGCAATTGACGGTGACAAAGGGGCCGTCGGCCCGGTTCGACTTGGCATGGATGTACCGCGCGGCAATCTCCTTGCCCGAGCCAGCGGGCCCCGACAGCATCACCCGCCCGTTCGAGCGCGTGACCTTGTCAAGCTGGTTCATGAGCGTCCGGAACGACGCGCTGTCGCCCACCATGTCTGCCGCCGCCGTCTCGCGCCGCTTGAGCGCGTTGTTCTCGCGCCGCAGCCGCGATGTCTCCATCGCCCGGCGAATGACGACCAGCAACTGGTCGATATTGAACGGCTTTTCGATGAAGTCGTAGGCGCCCTGCTTGATCGCCGCGACCGCGATCTCGATATTGCCATGGCCCGAGATGATGACCACGGGCACGTCCGGATTGTCGCGTTTGACGGTCTTGAGGATGTCGATCCCGTCCATCCGGCTGTCCTTGAGCCAGATGTCCAGGATCAGAAGCGCCGGCGCCTCGGCATTGATCGCCGCCATGCAATCATCCGAGTTCCCCGCCAAACGGGTCGAAAAACCCTCGTCCTCGAGGATATCCCCGATCAATTCCCGGATATCACGTTCGTCATCTACAATTAGAATATCGCTCATCGTACTCAAACCGCCTGTTTTTCTTGATTTTCAATCTCGATCTGCAAAGCCAGGGGCAGACGGATCACCGCCATCGCCCCGGCCCGCGTGTTGCCGTCGAAGATCGGCGCATCCTCGAGGCTCAGCTGTCCGCCATGCTCTTCGACGATCTTCTTGACGATGGGCAGGCCAAGGCCCGTGCCCTTTTCGCGGGTCGTCACATAAGGTTCGAACAGCCGCGCGCGATCGGCGGGCAGCCCGATGCCGTTGTCCATGATGCGGATCGTGGCATGGGTGCCGTCGGTCTCGCAGGTCACGCGGACCTCGGGCCTGTATCTCTCGTCGGCGCCGCTTTCGCGATAGGTTTCAGTGGCTTCACCTGCGTTCTTGATAAGATTCGTAAGCGCCTGCCCGATCATCGTGGCATCCACATCGGCCATCAGTACGTCGTCCGGCAGATCGGCGCTCAGGGTCACATCGGGCAACGCGGTATCCTGCAACAGGACCGCGTCGCGCACGAGCTGGGTCAGGCTTTCGCGGCGTCGCTCGGGTTCGGGCATGCGTGCGAATTTGGAAAACTCGTCGACGATCCGGCGCAGATCGTTGGTCTGGCGCACGATCACGGCCGTCATCGCATCCAGATCCTCTGCGTCCACGTCCTCGAGCTTGCGGCCGAACTTGCGCTTGATCCGTTCTGCCGACAGCTGGATCGGGGTCAACGGGTTCTTGATCTCGTGGGCGATGCGGCGGGCCACGTCGCCCCAGGCGGCCATCCGCTGGGCGCTGACCAGGTCGGTCACATCGTCGAAGGCCACCACGTAGCCCTCGAGGCTGCCATCGTCGCGCCGCCGGGGCGAGATACGCACCAGCAGGTTCTCCAGCCGTCCGTTCCGTGTGACCTTGACCTCTTCCTGCAGCACCTCGGCCCCGCCGGGGCCCGCATTCTGCAATCGGTCGAGCAATGGGCCGAATTCCGGCACCGCCACCGCCAGGGGCACGCTTTGGCGGTCGTCATGCCAGTCAAGCAACCGCTCGGCCGAGCGGTTGACGAAGGCCACCCGCCCCTGGGCATCCAGCCCCACAACGCCCGATGTGACCGAGGTCAGCACGGAATCGAACATGCGCCGCCGCCGTTCGATCTGGCGTGTGTTGTCCAGCAGCGTCTCGCGCTGCGCCTTCAACTGCCGGGTCATCTGGTTGAAGTAGCGTCCCAGCATGGCGATCTCGTCATCGTCCTTTTCCTCGGGCACCCGCACGTCCAGATCGCCCGCACCGACGCGCTGCGCGGCCCCCGCCAGCCGCCCCACGGGGCGCGAAAGCCGTTCGGCGAACCACAGCCCCAGCCAGATCGCCGCCAGGATCAGGATCACCGCGAAACCCAGGTACAAGAGTCCGAATTCGAACAGCACCCTGCCCCGCTCGCTTTCGAGTTGCTGGTAGAGCCGCACGGTCTGCTGGGTGTCGTCGAGCAGGTTCAGGATGCCGCCATCCACCTCGCGGCTGACGTAGAGATAGCGGTCGAGAAAGGCCGCCAGCGGCACCAGCGCGCGGAACTCGTTGTTGTCCCAATCCTCGATGATCAGGATCCCCGTCTCGCGCGCGGCGGCGATCTGGTCGGGCGCGGGTTCTTCGTAGTCGAAAAGGTACGACCGTTCGCCCCTTGCCCGGATCTCGCCGGTGCCGTCGATCAGGTAGGCCTCGCGCAGGCCGCGCTGGATCTGGCTTTGCCCGTCGGTCAGAAGACCGCGCAGGCTGAGCGTGGGATCGACGATCAACGCGCGGCGGTTAGTGTCTATGAAGCGCGCCAGCGCCTCGGCATCCTCGGCCAGGTCTTCGCGATGCTCGCCCTCATAGGCTTGGGCGGCGGCCAGTGAATTGCCCAGTACGTTGCGCACACGGTCGGAAAACCAGCCCTCGAGACCGATATTCACCGTGAGCCCTGCGAAAACGGCCACCGAGACCGCCGGGATCAGCGCCATGAGCGCAAAGACGCCGGTCAGGCGCAAATGCAGCCGGGAGCCTGCGGATTTCGCCCGGCGCGCGGCGATCATCCGGGCGACCCTTTGCAGAACAAGGGCCGCGACCACCAGCACATAGACCAGATCGGCCAACAGCACGAGCCGCAGGCTCAGCGCCGAGGCCCCCTGGTCGAAAGGTCCAAGGACGAGGAACGTGGCCAGCGCGAGGATCGGACCCAGAACCACCAACCCGAAGGTGGCGATGGTCTGCACACGCTTCTGACGCCGCAAGCGGCTTAGCTGGGCCCATGTCATCTTGCGTGCCCGCGGGATCACGAACTGCCCTCGCTCTGATGTGCCGCAAAAGCGACAGACCGCCAGATTTTGTGGTCTCTCACGGGCAAACCTCTAGGGTGCCGCCCGTCGGCCACGGTTCTGTTGCGGTTTTACATCAATTTGCGGCGTCGAGTCACGCGGATATCGAGATCGTTGATCTTCTTTCGAAGCGTATTGCGGTTGATTCCCAGCAAGTCCGCGCATTTGGCCTGGTTGCCGCCAGTGGCATCCAGCGCGATCTCGATCAGCGGCAGCTCGACCTCTTTCAGGATGCGGCCATAGAGCCCCGGAGGCGGCAGCATGTTGCCATGCAGGTCGAAATAGCGCCGCAGGTGCCGCGCGACCGAGGCCGACAGCTTCTCCGACTCGCCCCCGCCCAGCACCGGCTCCATCTCGGGCTGGTTCGACAGAACCGTTTCGACCTCGGCGCGGGTGATTTCTTCGGCGCGGCTGGTCAGGCCCAACCGGCGCACGGCGTTTTCCAGTTGGCGGACATTGCCGGGCCAGCTGTAGGCGCGGAACAACTCGCCCGCCTCTTCCGATAGCCAACGCGCGGGCGCGCCGTCCCGCTCGGCCCGGGCCAGGAAATGCGTTGCCAAAAGCGGGATATCGTCGACCCGTTCGCGCAGGGCGGGCACGGCGATGGTCGCGCCCGACAGGCGGTAATACAGATCCTGCCGCACCTGCCCCTGGTCCAGCGCATCGGACAGATCGCGCTGGCTCGTGGCCATGAAACGGGGCACATGATCGCCCGGCGCGTCGATCATGCGGACCAGCCGGGCCTGCAGATCCTCGTCCAGGTTGGTCACTTCGTCGATCAGAAGCGTCCCGCCCTTGACCCGCGCCATGACCCGCGCGGGCCCCTCGAGATCCTGCAGATCGGCTGCCGTCACGGTGACGAAGGGCAGCGTGCGGCGGTCGGAAAAATCATGGATCGCCCGTGCGATCAACGACTTGCCCGTGCCGCTTTCGCCCGTGAGTAGGACCGGCAGATCGGTGTTCATCACCTTGGCGACCAAGCGGTACAGCGCCTGCATCGCCGGTGTCTTGCCCACCAGGGGCAATTCGTCGGGCTGGCCCGGATCCTCGACCTCGGCCGGACGCGCGGGCGCGCGGCGGCGGGTTTCCAGCGCGCGCGCCGTGCGCTTCATCAGGTCCGGCAGGTCGAAGGGCTTGGGCAGGTAATCATACGCCTCGGCCTCGGCCGCCTGGATCGCCGTCATGATCGTGTTCTGGGCTGAGATCACGATCACCGGAAGATCGGGCCGGTCTTCGCTGATCTTGGGCAGCATCTCGAGCCCGTTGCCATCGGGCATCATCACGTCCGAGATCACCAGGTCGCCCTTCCCCTCGCCCACCCAGCGCATCAGCGTCGTCAGGCTCGATGTGGCATGCACCTTGCAGCCCGCGCGCGTCAGCGCCTGGGTCAGGACGGTGCGGATCGTGCGATCGTCATCGGCGACAAGGACGGTTCCATCCATTGGGTCAGCTCTCCGGCGTGTTGGACGTCAACGCCTCGCGCGGGGCGCGGGGCAGCGAAATGCGAAAGACCGTGTGGCCGGGCACGGAAGACACCGAGATCCAGCCGTCATGGTCCGAGATGATCTTGGACACGAGCGCGAGGCCCAGCCCCGTGCCGTTTTCCTTGCCCGACACGAAGGGGTCGAAGATATCGCCCTTGATCTCGGGCGGCAGGCCGGGGCCATCGTCGATGACCTCGATCTGCAAGGGCAGCGAATGGCCCGAGCCATCGGCGCGGCGCAGGCGGAACGAATGCTCGTAATGGGTGCGCAGCAGGATGCGCCCGCCCTTGGTGCCCGCCGCCTCGGCCGCGTTCTTCAGCAGGTTCTGGATCACCTGCAACAGCTGGTCGGAATCGCCATAGGCCAGCGGCAGAGAGGGATCGTATTCCTCGTCGATGGTCATGTCCGCGCCGAACCCCAGCTGGGCCGAGCGGCGCGCGCGGTCGAGCACATCGTGCAGGTTCACCGGCGCCCGGTGCGGGGCGGTCAGGTTGCCGAACTGCTCCACCTGTTCCAGCAGCTTCACGACGCGCCGGGTCTCGTTCACGATCAGGTCGGTGAGCTCGAGGTCCTCCTGCGACAGGCCCATGGACAAAAGCTGCGCCGCGCCGGTGATGCCCGCCAGCGGGTTCTTAATCTCGTGCGCCAGCATCTCGGCCATGCCGATGGCGGATTTCGCGGCGGATTTGACCGAATGGTTCTGGGTCATGCGCCCGGCCAGTTCGCGGGGCGAGATGAGCAGGATCATATGCCCGTCCTGCCCCTGCAACGGCGCGATCTGGATGTTGCACTGAAGCGGCGCGCGATCCCCGGTGCCCACATCCACATCGTTGACGAAAAGCGGCGTGCCTTGGTCCCGGGCGCGCTGGAACGCTTCCTCGATGGGCGCATCGACGGCCAGCTTGTCCCAGACCGGCACGCCCTTCATCGCCTTGACCGAGACGTTGAGAAACCCCTCGGCGGCCGAGTTGATATCGGCGATCCGATCCTCGGGATCGAGGATCAGCCCCGGCACGGGAAGAGACGACCAGATAGCATCAGGCTGGGTCATGCGGCCTGCCTTTCGGGCGCATCGAAGGCACCTGGCAGTCGCGACAGCACCGCCCCGGGCGTGCGAGCAATGAGGATTTCCTGGCGCAGGGCGCGCACGGTTCCCGCCGTATCCATATACCAGCCCAGATGCTTGCGCGCGACGCGCAAGCCAAGGTCCGGGCCGTAGAAAGACAGGATCGCCTCGTAATGCGCGGCCACGAGATCGGCGAGGGCCGGG
>PR_CR_10_Liq_1_inCRDRAFT_1001576_pt1 | contig 12600 bp, 11 predicted proteins | sample PRCRCaboRojoPR_3_FD_10241 | JGI IMG/M metagenome (IMG submission 10241) | reverse complement strand
CCGGGCCAGACGGGTTTCAGCCAGCGCCCCTCGGCATAGCCCAGGTTGGCGACCGCGTTCAGGGACACGTCCGGCACGGTTTTGCCAAAGACCACATGGAAGGCTGCCAGATTATCGAGCGGACTGGCCGGCAGACCGCAGGACTGGGCGAAGGCGTCGGAGGAATAAAGCGCGTGCCGCGCCGGATAGAGCGCGTGGTAAAGAGCGCGCTCCCCTGCCCCCACGGTGCGCGGCACGGCGTGCTGGATCACCTGGCCCACGCTGTAATCCTCGAAAAACCGGCCCGGGTTCGTCTTGGTCATTCACTGCTCTCCAAGTTTGAGGTCGGGCGCATAGGTGCCATCAACCTCTTTCACCACGGCCTGTCCGCAGCGCATCACACCATTGGCATCATCCCAGGCATAGGTCGGGTTGCCATAAAGCTCCCACCCCTTGTCCAGCGCCGCGCTGACCTTGTGACAGAAGGCCGATGTGTCCTCTTCAGTCAGAAAACGGTAGAGTTTCATGGTCTTATCCGAAGGTCGGGTAGCCGGCCCAGTAGTGGATGCCGACGATCACGCCATAGACCACCAGGGTCGCGACGATCGCGGTGATCTCTTTCTTCGGCTCGGTCAGGACATGGGCGGGTTTCGACCATTCGGTCTGCTTGTTGATCACGATCACCTCGACCACGGCCCAGGCCAGAAGCCCGCCGAAGAGGATGAAGGACGCCACATCGCCGTTGACCAACAGGTGTGCCAGTGCCCAGGTCTTGACCGCAATCAGCTGTGGGTGGCGCATCTTCTGCCCCATCCGCGTCTTCATGCCCGAGGCCGCGAACAGGTAGACCGAGAAGATCATCAACAGGTTGTTGATCCCCACTGTTGCCGGGTGACGCCCCCAGAAGAACGCGCCATCGGCCCGGCCGTAGCCCACATACATCAACACGATGCTGGCCAGGATGGCGACGGTCGCGACACCTTTGCCGGCATTGCCCATCCGGGCGCGGGCATCGGGGGCGACACGTTTGAACAGATGGGCGGCGGTCCAGAGAAGAACACCGAGAATCAAGAGGGCCATGGGATCACTCCGCTGCGAGGGCTTCGATTGCCTCGGCTTTTGCCAGAGTTTCCCGTGCGGTCGCAACATGCAGGTTCTCGACGATGCGGCCGTCGACCACCGCAACGCCGCCCCCCTGCGCCTCGATCTCTTCGAACGCGGCGATCTGGCGGCGGGCCAGGTCGATCTCGGCCTCGGAGGGCGCAAAGGCCGCGTTGGCGATCTCGATCTGCGCGGGGTGGATCAGGGTCTTGCCGTCAAATCCCATGTCGCGGCCCTGCGCGCATTCGGCGGCAAGGCCCTCGTCATCCTTGAAAGCGTTGTAGACGCCATCGACGGCCACGATCCCCTCGGCCCGCGCGGCCAGCAGGCACATCTGAAGCGACGCCTGCAGCGGACCGCGGTCGGGGGTGAAGCGGCACTTCAGCTCCTTGGCGAGGTCATTGGTGCCCATGACAAACCCCGCCATCAGGGGATGCGCGGCAATGGCAGCGGCGTTCAGGATGCCCTTGGGGGTTTCCATCATGGCCCAGATCGGCAAATCGCCGGTGATTTCGGCCAAGGCATCGAGCTGCGCAGGCCCGTCCACCTTGGGCAAGAGCACCGCGTCGCAATCCATGTCCCGCACGGCGCGCGCGTCCTCAGCCCCCCATTCGGTATCCAGACCGTTGATCCGGACAATCCGCATGCGGCTGCCATACCCACCTTGGGCCAGGGCCGCGGCGAGTGTGGCGCGGGCGTTCACCTTTTCCTCGGGCGCGACCGCGTCCTCGAGATCGAAGATGATCGCGTCGACCGGCAGGGTGCGGGCCTTGTCCATCGCCCGGTCCTTGGACCCGGGAATATAAAGGACGGATCGGTAGGGGCGTGCGCTGTGGTCCATGAGTCTCTCCCGCAATTTTATTGCGCCGAAGGGGGCATTTTTTACCGGATTGTTCAAGGTCAATTTTGCCGCAACGCAGAAAATATGCCCTTGGCCCCGGCGCCTGCGCGCCCCGTCCGACCGCAGCATTAACCGTGATTTCAGCCCCGCGCCGCAGCCTTGGCGCCATCTTTACCTGCCCGGTTTTCGGGTTTCAGCCAAAGGATGCCGCCCATGCGCCCGATCTGCCTTGTCGCCCTTCTCGCCCCTCTCTCGACCTGCGCACCCGTCCTGGCACAGGCCCAGACGCCCGCCAATTGCGCCCCGCGCGACGTGGTCACCGAACGCCTGGCCGACCGGTTCGGCGAAGCGCGCCGCATGATCGGCATAGCCAGCAACAACACGGTGGTGGAAACCTATGCCTCGGACGAGACCGTAAGCTGGTCGATCACGGTGACCCTGCCCAACGGGCTGACCTGCCTTGTGGCGGCGGGCGAGGCGTTTCAGGCCCGGACCGACCCGCTGCCCGTCTCGGATCCGGATGCCTGAGCGGGCTCGACAAAGCGCATCATCATCCCCCATTTCGCGTCGGCGCTGAACCCGACCGCCTCGTAGAAGCCGCGCGCATTCCGGGCCTGCCCTGTCAGCAGCATCAGCTTGTAGCACCCTGCGGCGCGGGCGGCCTCGGCGAGCCGACCGATTACGGCACGTCCATGGCCCTGCCCGCGATGGTCCTTTTCGGTGACGACGTTTTCGATCAGCCCGTAGGGCCGCCCGCCATATGTCATGTTGGGCAACACATGCAGCGTGGCCATCGACAGGAGCTGCCCGCGCTCGACCTTGCCGAACACGCTGGTGCCGGGATGCGCCAGCACGCTGCCGAACTGGGCGCGCCCGGCAACGGCGCCGCTCCGGGTGAGTTGCCAGTACAGGATCTCGGCCCCCGGCCAGTCGTCCATCGTGAGCGCACGGACGGTCATGCCAGGGCCTCCCAGATCAGTTTCACGCCGGTCGCTGTCAGAAGCACATAGGTGACGGCAAAGAACAAGCGTTCCGGGATCATGCGGTGCGCCTTCACGCCCAGCCAGGTCCCGATCAGCGCGGCAGGCACCAGAAACAGGTCGGCCAGCAGCGTCTGCCAGGTGAAAATGCCCAGAAACGCATAGGGCACGAATTTCAGGATATTGATAATCCAGAAGATCAGCACCGTGCTGGCCTGATATGTCGTCTTGTCAAGCTTCCGGCCCAACAGGTAGACGGCGGCCGGCGGTCCGCCGGCATGGCTGACGAAGCTGGTGAACCCCACGAGCACCCCCAGCACATAGCCCATGCCGGTCGGCAAAGGCTGTTGCCCCAGCTTCACCCACCCCCGCGCGAGCGCGGCCTGCCAGGCCACAAAGGCCAGCGCGACCATGCCGATGATGAACCGCAGCACATCATCATTGGTCACCTGATACAAAAGCCCCCCAAGGATCACGCCGGGCACGCCGCCCAGCAGCAGCACCCGCGCATCGGGCCAGGACCAACGCCGCCAATAGGGGCGCAGGCTGGCCACGTCGATCAGCATCAGAAGCGGCAGCATGACGCCCAGCGCGATCCCCGGCGGCAGGAACAGCGCCAGAATCGTGGAGCTGGCAAAGGCCGCGCCGGACCCGAACCCGCCCTTGGAAATGCCCGCGAAAATGACAGCCGGCACGGCCACGGCAAAAAACGAAGGGGTCAATTCCAGCATGCTGCATCCGGCCTAAGCGCCCGGGAAACCGGGCCATTTACCGCTCACATAAACACATGCCCGGCACGACCGCCATGGCGTGCCGCGATGCAGCGCACTTGCGCGCGGGCCCATTCGGGTCTACCCCACGGCGCAAATTCAACGGACCGGAGACACTATCCATGGCCAGACCGAAGATTGCCCTGATCGGCGCCGGACAGATCGGGGGCACGCTCGCCCACCTCGCCGCGCTCAAGGAACTTGGCGATATCGTCCTTTTCGACATTGCCGAAGGCACACCCGAGGGCAAGGCGCTCGACATCGCGGAATCCGGCCCGTCCGAAGGCTTCGATGCCGCGCTCAAGGGCACGCAGGACTATGCCGATATTGCCGGTGCGGATGTGTGCATCGTCACCGCCGGTGTGCCGCGCAAACCGGGGATGAGCCGCGACGATCTTCTGGGCATCAACCTCAAGGTCATGAAGGCTGTCGGCGAAGGCATCCGCGACAACGCACCCGACGCGTTCGTCATATGCATCACCAACCCGCTCGACGCGATGGTCTGGGCGCTGCAGCAATTCTCGGGTCTGCCCGCGAACAAGGTCTGCGGCATGGCCGGTGTGCTGGACAGCGCCCGCTTCCGCCATTTCCTGAGCCTTGAATTCGACGTGTCTATGAAGGACGTGACCGCCTTCGTGCTGGGCGGCCATGGTGATACCATGGTGCCGCTGGTGCGCTATTCGACCGTGGCGGGCATTCCCCTGCCCGATCTGGTATCGATGGGCTGGACCAGCCAGGAAAAGCTGGACGCGATCGTGCAGCGTACCCGTGACGGCGGCGCCGAGATCGTGGGTCTGCTGAAGACCGGCTCGGCCTTCTACGCGCCCGCAACCAGCGCCATCGAGATGGCCGAGGCCTATCTGAAGGACCAGAAGCGCGTTCTGCCCTCCGCCGCCTATTGTGACGGCGAATTCGGGCTCAAGGGCATGTATGTGGGCGTACCGACCGTGATCGGCGCCGGCGGCATAGAAAAGGTCATCGACATCAAGATGACCAAGGATGAACAGGCCATGTTCGACAAATCGGTCGACGCGGTGAAGGGTCTGGTCAAGGCCTGCAAGGACATCGACGAAACGCTGGCCTGACCACGCGTTCTTGTCGGACAAGAAAACGCCCCGGTCCTTCCGGGGCGTTTTTCATTGAAAGAACCGTCTCGCCAAATCGGGATACCGTTCGGCAAGTGCTACGTCGAAAGCCGCGACCGTCAGCCCATCGGTGGGCGCGCTGCGCGTGTTCAGCGCAGGCAGCGGATCGCAGTCCGCCTCCAGGATCAGCCCAAGCGCCGTCAGCCGCGCATGTGCCTCGGCGTCCAGCACACGTAGCCGGTCGTGCAGCTCCAGCATCTTCCGAAGCTCCCCATCGCACGCTTGCAGCGCCGCGATCTGGGCGTGGCGATTGGACGAAACCAAACGTTCGAGCAATTCGGGATCGGCATCTGCATAGCGCAGCATCTTCAACAACCAGTGCCGCCCGGTCAGCCCGTCGAAATGCAGGATATGCGCTGCTGTCGACCGGTATTGGGCGGCACGGGTGTCCTTGCCGCGCACCCCCCGGAAAGACCAATGAATGCCGATGATATAGTCACCGCCCGTGGGCACCGCGCATTTGCCCGCCGAATGGCCGAGCATCCCGTGGATGTATAACGGCAGGTCCGCTCCGAAGATGGCCGCATCGAACCTGTCCCGTCCTTTTGTCGACAGACGGAAGCACCCCTCGAAGATATCCCTTGGTGGCGGGCCGCCGGTGTAGAAGCGTTCGGCGACGGGGATGTTCAGTTCGCAATCGAATTCCGCGATCCGGGCCAACTCGTCCTCCAGCGGCCTGGACTGATGAAGAAACTCGTTGGCATCCAGATGGATCAGCCAGTCCACGCCTGCCATCGCATAAGCTGCGTTGGCATTCAGCGATTGTCGTCGCATTTGGCTGTCCGGGCGCGTCCCTCGATGGGTCAGACCGGCCCAATGGGCCGCGTCGCACCGTGTGACATGGCATCCCGGCCAGGTAGAGAGCGTCTCGGCCACCGGATCGTCCGGCCGGTCTAGAAAAACGTGGACTTCCGCCGCGCCCTTGGACAGGTGCCAGGCGACATTCGCCAACACCAGAGGCGCGGGTTCGTCCACGGTCATGACGATGCCCCAGCTGGGTGCGGCCATGTCGGGTGTCCTTCGGTTGAACGATGCCCTGCCAGATGAGCCGAATCCGATTGACGGCGCAAGGCCCCAGACTTGTGATCACAGCTTGAAATCGTGTGATCACAAATTGCGGAAAACGGCCACAAAACCCCTACCTGCCGGAAAAAAGCGTTTCTTCGGCCACCGGTCCTATGCCTTAACACCTGCCAATTGTAGCAAGACGGGACAGTGTTTCATGAACATTCATGAATATCAGGCAAAGGCGCTGCTGCGCGACTACGGGGCCCCGGTATCGGATGGCCGCGTCGTGCTCAAGGCGGACGAAGCCAAAACCGCCGCCGGCGAACTCGACGGCCCGCTCTGGGTTGTGAAGGCCCAGATCCACGCAGGCGGCCGCGGCAAGGGCAGCTTCAAAGAGGCCGACGCGGGCGAAAAAGGCGGTGTGCGCCTGGCCAAGTCGGTCGAAGAGGCCGAAGCCGAAGCCAAGAAGATGCTGGGCCGCACGCTCGTGACCCATCAGACCGGCCCGGCGGGCAAGCAGGTCAACCGCATCTATATCGAGGATGGCAGCGACATCGAGCGCGAGCTGTATCTCGCCCTGCTCGTCGATCGCGTGACCAGCCGCATCTCTTTCGTCTGCTCGACCGAGGGCGGCATGGACATCGAAGAGGTCGCCGCGTCGACCCCGGACAAGATCCTGTCGTTCAGCGTCGATCCCGCCACTGGCTACCAGCCCTTCCACGGCCGCCGCATCGCGTTCGCACTGGGCCTCGAAGGCAAGCAGGTCAAGGAATGCGTGGCGCTGATGGGCATCCTCTACAAGGCCTTCACCGAGAAGGACATGGAGATGCTCGAGATCAACCCGCTGATCGTGACCGACACGGGCAACCTCAAGGTGCTGGACGCCAAGGTGGGCTTTGACGGCAACGCGATCTACCGCCACGCCGACATCGCCGCCCTGCGCGACGAGACCGAGGAAGACCCAAAGGAACTGGCCGCGTCCAAGTACGACCTGAACTACATTGCGCTTGATGGCGAGATCGGCTGCATGGTCAACGGTGCGGGCCTCGCGATGGCGACGATGGACATCATCAAGCTTTACGGGGCCGAGCCGGCCAACTTTCTCGACGTGGGCGGCGGCGCGACCAAGGAAAAAGTGACCGAGGCCTTCAAGATCATCACCTCGGATGCGAACGTCAAAGGCATCCTCGTGAACATCTTCGGCGGCATCATGCGCTGCGACGTGATCGCCGAAGGCGTGATCGCCGCGGTGAAGGAAGTGGGCCTTCAGGTCCCGCTCGTCGTGCGCCTGGAAGGCACGAACGTGGAGCTGGGCAAGAAGATCATCAACGAAAGCGGCCTCGACGTGATCGCCGCCGATGATCTCAAGGACGGCGCGCAGAAGATCGTGAAGGCCGTTAAGGGCTGAACTGTAGGGTGCGTGATCTCACGCACCGTCCCGAATAACAGGTGCGTGGGATCACGCACCCTACAAAGGAGCCACAAATTATGGCCGTCCTCGTAGACGAAAACACCAAAGTCATCTGCCAGGGCCTCACCGGCTCGCAGGGCACGTTTCACACCGAACAGGCCATCGCCTATGGCACCAAGATGGTCGGCGGCGTCACCCCGGGCAAAGGGGGCCAGACCCATCTGGACCTGCCCGTCTTCAATTCGGTGCATGAAGCCAAATCCGTGACCGAGGCGAATGCCTCTGTCATCTACGTCCCGCCGCCCTTTGCGGCCGACTCGATTCTCGAGGCGATCGACGCCGAGATGGAGCTCATTGTCTGCATCACCGAAGGCATTCCCGTGCTCGACATGATGAAGGTCAAGCGCGCGCTGGTGGACAGCACATCGGTCCTGATCGGGCCGAACTGCCCCGGTGTCATCACGCCCGATGCCTGCAAGATCGGCATCATGCCCGGCCACATTCACAAGCGCGGCAAGGTCGGGGTTGTGAGCCGCTCGGGCACGCTTACCTATGAAGCCGTGAAACAGACAACCGACGTCGGACTGGGCCAGTCCACCTGCGTGGGCATCGGCGGTGACCCGATCAAGGGCACCGAGCATATCGACGTGCTCGAATGGTTCCTGGCCGATGACGAAACCGAGGCGATCATCATGATCGGTGAAATCGGCGGCTCGGCCGAGGAAGAGGCCGCGCAATTCCTGGCCGACGAAAAGAAGAAGGGCCGCTGGAAACCCACCGCGGGCTTCATCGCCGGCCGCACCGCGCCTCCGGGCCGTCGCATGGGCCACGCAGGCGCCATCGTCGCCGGCGGCAAGGGCGGTGCCGAGGACAAGATCGAAGCGATGAAATCGGCCGGTATCGTGGTCGCAGACAGCCCCGCCACCCTGGGCGAGGCCGTGGTGAAGGCGATCGGCTGAAGCCAAAGTAGGGTGGGTTTGAAACCCACCCTACGCCACATATCAAGGGCGGGTCCGGTGCCACCGGGACGCCACAGAGGGCGCGCCCCGGGAGAGTAGAGAAATGACCGATCAATCCCCCAACGACCAATTCCACGCCTCGAGCTTCATGCAGGGGCACAATGCGGAATATCTCGAACAGCTTTATGCCCGTTACGCCGCCGACCCCAATGCGGTCGACGAGGCATGGCAGGCGTTCTTCCGCGAGCTGGGGGATGCGGACCAGGACGTACGCAAAGAGGCGCAAGGCCCCTCCTGGGCCCGGGCCGACTGGCCGCCCGCGCCGAATGACGATCTGACCCACGCGCTTGACGGCCATTGGCCCGAAGTCGCGGCCGAGGCAAAGGGCGCAGGCGACAAGATTCGCGCCAAGGCGGCCGAAAAAGGCGTCGCGGTCACCGATGACCAGGTCAAGCGCGCTGTGTTGGATTCGGTCCGCGCGCTCATGCTGATCCGCGCCTACCGGATCCGGGGTCACCTGGCCGCCGACCTGGACCCGCTGGGCATGCGCGACACCTCCAAGCACCCCGAGCTCGACCCGAAATCCTACGGCTTCACCGAGGCCGACATGGACCGCCCCATCTTCATCGACAACGTGCTTGGGTTGCAGGTCGCCTCCATCCGCGAAATCGTCGACCTCGTTCAGCGCACCTATTGCGGCACCTTCGCCCTGCAGTACATGCACATCTCGGACCCCGAGCAATCCTCTTGGCTCAAGGAGCGGATCGAAGGATACGGCAAGGAGGTCAAGTTCACCCGTGAGGGCCGCAAGGCCATCCTGAACAAGATGGTCGAGGCCGAAGGGTTCGAGAAATACCTGCATGTCAAATACATGGGCACCAAGCGCTTTGGCCTTGACGGGGGCGAGGCGCTGATCCCGGCGATGGAACAGGTGATCAAGCGCGGCGGCGCCCTGGGGATCAAGGAGATCGTGATCGGCATGCCCCACCGGGGCCGTCTCAACATCCTGGCCAACGTGATGGGCAAGCCCTACCGCGCCATCTTTAATGAATTCCAGGGTGGCAGCTTCAAGCCCGAGGACGTGGACGGTTCGGGCGACGTGAAATACCACCTCGGCGCATCGTCAGACCGCGAGTTCGATGGCAACAAAGTGCACCTGTCGCTGACCGCGAACCCAAGCCACCTGGAGGCTGTGAACCCGGTTGTCCTGGGCAAGGCCCGCGCGAAACAGGACCAACTGAACGACCCCGACCGCACCGGGGTTCTGCCCGTACTGCTCCACGGCGATGCCGCCTTTGCCGGTCAGGGCGTCGTTGCCGAGTGCTTTGGCCTGTCGGGCCTGCGCGGGCACCGCACCGGCGGCACCATGCATATCGTCGTGAACAACCAGATCGGCTTTACCACGGCACCGCATTTCTCGCGCTCTTCGCCCTATCCGACCGATATCGCGCTGATGGTGGAGGCGCCGATCTTCCACGTGAACGGCGACGATCCCGAGGCGGTGGTGCACGCCGCCAAGGTGGCCACGGAATTCCGACAGAAATTCCACAAGGACGTGGTGATCGACATCATCTGCTACCGCCGGTTCGGCCATAACGAAGGCGACGAGCCCATGTTCACGAACCCGCAGATGTACAACAGGATCAAGGGCCACAAGACGACCCTGTCGCTCTATACCGAGCGGCTGGTCAAGGACGGCCTGATCCCCGAGGGCGAAATCGAGGACATGAAAGCCGCCTTCCAGGCGCATCTGGCCGACGAATTCGAAGCGGGCAAGGAATACCGCCCGAACAAGGCCGACTGGCTGGACGGCCGCTGGTCGCATCTCAATCGGCAGGGCGAGAAATACCAGCGCGGCCAGACCGCTATCACCGAAGAGACGCTCAGCGATATCGGTACCGCGCTGACCCGCGCGCCCGAGGGCTTCACGCTGCACAGAACCGTTGCCCGCCTGCTCGAGACCAAGGCCAAGATGTTCGAGACGGGCAAGGGGTTCGACTGGGCCACGGCCGAGGCGCTGGCCTTCGGCTCGCTTCAGGTCGAAGGCTACCCGGTGCGCCTGTCGGGACAGGACAGCACACGCGGCACCTTCTCGCAGCGCCATTCAGGCCTTGTCGATCAGGAGACCGAGGAACGCTACTACCCGCTCAACCACATCCGCGAGGGGCAGTCGCGTTACGAGGTCATCGATTCGATGCTGTCGGAATACGCGGTTCTGGGCTTTGAATACGGCTATTCGCTGGCAGAACCCAACGCGCTGACCCTGTGGGAGGCGCAGTTCGGTGATTTCGCCAACGGCGCGCAGATCATGTTCGACCAGTTCATCAGCTCGGGCGAATCCAAGTGGCTGCGCATGTCGGGTCTCGTCTGCCTGCTGCCCCACGGCTACGAAGGTCAGGGGCCTGAACACTCGTCGGCCCGGCTCGAACGTTTCCTGCAGATGTGCGGCGGCGACAACTGGATCGTCGCCAACTGCTCCACGCCGGCAAACTATTTCCACATCCTTCGCCGACAGTTGCACCGCAGTTTCCGCAAGCCGTTGATCCTGATGACGCCGAAGTCGCTTCTGCGGCACAAGCTCTGCATTTCGAATGCCGAGGATTTCACCACCGGGTCCAGCTTCCACCGTGTGCTCTGGGATGATGCCGAAAAGGGCCATTCCGACACGCAGCTGAAACCCGACAACGAGATCAAGCGCGTCGTGATGTGTTCGGGAAAGGTGTATTTCGACCTTCTGGAAGAGCGCGACGCGCGCGGGCTGGACGACGTCTACCTGCTGCGGATCGAGCAGTTCTACCCGTTCCCGGCGCATTCGCTGGTCAAGGAACTCGAGCGCTTTTCGCAGGCCGAAATGGTCTGGTGCCAGGAAGAGCCCAAGAACCAGGGCGCCTGGAGCTTCATCGAGCCGAACCTCGAATGGGTGCTCGGCCGCATCAAGGCCAAGCACGGCCGCCCGGTCTATGCCGGTCGGGCCGCCTCGGCCTCGCCCGCGACGGGGCTGGCCAAGGAACACAAGAGACAACAAGAGGCGCTGATCGACGCGGCGCTGACCATCGAAGGAAAGTGATCTGATGACCACCGAAGTGCGTGTGCCCACGCTGGGCGAATCCGTGACAGAAGCGACCGTCGCGACCTGGTTCAAGAAGCCCGGCGACACGGTGGCCGTGGACGAGATGCTCTGCGAGCTGGAAACCGACAAGGTCACTGTCGAGGTTCCCAGCCCCGCCGCCGGAACCCTGGCCGACATCGTCGCCAACGAGGGCGATACCGTGGGCGTCGATGCGCTCCTCGCCAATATCTCCGAAGGTGCGGGCGACAGCGCCGGAGCGGCCGCTGAGGCACCCCAGACCACCGCACCCAAACAGGCGCCCGAGACCGACGATGGCGCGGGCGTCGACGTGATGGTGCCAACCCTGGGCGAGTCGGTCAGCGAAGCCACCGTTTCGACCTGGTTCAAGAAAGCGGGCGGCGCCGTCGAGCAGGACGAGATGCTTTGCGAGCTGGAAACCGACAAGGTGTCGGTCGAAGTCCCGGCCCCGGCCTCCGGCACGCTGACAGAGATACTCGCGAACGAGGGCGACACGGTCGAGGCGGGTGGCAAGCTTGCCATCATGTCCACGACGGGCGGTGCACCCGCCGCCGCGGGCCAGACCGACGCCGCAGCGCCGGCCGCGGCTGCACCTGCCGAGAGCTCAGACGGCAAGGATGTCGAAGACGCGCCTGCAGCGAAGAAAGCCATGGCCGAGGCCGGGCTCAGCCGTGACCAGGTACAGGGATCGGGCCGCGACGGCCGGATCATGAAGGATGACGTGGCCAAGGCCGCCAGCGCGACCGCGCAACCGGCACCATCCGCCGCCCCGGCGGCCCCGGCATCGGCCCCGCGCGCACCCGTCGCGGCCGAGGACGCCGCGCGCGAGGAACGGGTCAAGATGACCCGCCTGCGCCAGACCATCGCCCGCCGCCTCAAGGACGCGCAGAACACCGCCGCGATCCTGACCACCTATAACGAGGTGGACATGACCGAGGTCATGGCCCTGCGGTCCGAGTACAAGGATCTCTTCGAGAAGAAGCACGGCGTGCGCCTGGGCTTCATGTCCTTCTTCACCAAGGCCTGCTGCCACGCGCTGAAAGAGGTTCCCGAGGTCAACGCCGAGATCGACGGCACCGACATCGTCTACAAGAACTTCGTCCATATGGGCATCGCCGCAGGCACGCCCCAGGGCCTCGTGGTGCCTGTGATCCGCGACGCGGATGCGATGTCCTTTGCCGAGATTGAGAAGGCGATCAACGAAAAGGGCAAACGCGCCCGCGACGGCAAGCTCAGCATGGCCGAAATGCAGGGGGGTACCTTCACCATCTCGAACGGCGGCGTCTACGGCTCGCTCATGTCCTCGCCCATCCTGAAC
>PR_CR_10_Liq_1_inCRDRAFT_1001575_pt1 | contig 12600 bp, 10 predicted proteins | sample PRCRCaboRojoPR_3_FD_10241 | JGI IMG/M metagenome (IMG submission 10241) | reverse complement strand
AATTACCCATTGGGTGTGCCATTTCAAGGCTATGATCATCCATCATCATTTCAGGAAAAGAGATACGGGGTATCCGTGACTAGAACTTGGGTTTCCATGAATCGCCGAAGGAATTTATGGGAGCAAATGACCTTTTATCTTTCATTCATGATTAGCTCTCTTGTCACTGTTATTGGCTCTAATCGACAGTATGACTTAGTAATTGCAACCTCACCACCCATATTCGGTGCCATCTCTGCAGCATTGATAAGTAAATGGTTTAGATGTCCATTCGTTTTAGAAGTACGCGACCTTTGGCCAGATTCAGCGGTAAAAAAAGAACTCTACTCCAAAAACTCATGGTTTATCAAGGTAGGTCAGAAAGTTGAATCTTGGCTTTATCGACAATCGGATCATGTAATTGCAGTCACCGATGTTGCGGAAAAAATCATCCAATCGAAAAGTGGCCACCAACGGACAAGTGTTATTTGGAATGGAGTAAATACAGAGCTATTCAATCGTGTTCCAACCATACAATGGCCTGAGGATGCCAAAAAAGAAGATCATGTTTTCAGGGTTGGATATGTTGGTTCATTAGGACAAATCCATGATATCGAATCATTTATCAAGGCAGCTAAAGCCGTCGAGCATGACCCATCCATTGAGTTTATGATTGTGGGCGATGGGGGGCAGCAAGATCAACTACAAAAGCTTTTTGAAACGATTCAGCCAAACAATGTTCGATGGGTTGGGTTAAAGCCTCATGAGGAAGTGCCAGCGTACATGTCAAGTTTTGACCTCGCTGTAAACCCAATACACGATTCAGAAGCCTTTCGGTCGATTATTACCGTGAAGTTCTATGAGTATCTAGCCTGTGAGGTGCCCGTTATTTGTCTTGCCAGTGGTGTTCAAGAGACGATGGCCAAAAAATCTGCTGCTGCTATCGTGCACGCGCCTGGTGACTGGAAATCACTTGCAAACGATATTCTTAGGTTAAAAAAGGACCATAAAGCTCTTCAAAAATTACAGTCAAATGCACGACCGTTTGTAGACGCTCATTACTCTAGGAGTGCTCAAGCTGCTGAGATGGTCAATTTTGTAGACTCTCTGAATCTTTAATCGCCGATTCCCGTCGTTGAATCTTAACATAGGCAAGCAAGAGTCCCAGTGTAACCATGAGAGGAGCGTTCGTTAAAAATCTTGGCAGAAATTGATGGAATACAAAATAGGCTAAAAACGTACCAAGTAGTGTAATACCTAGTAGGTGATCCCAGGATCCTAAGGAAGAACGCACTCTTTGCATAGACTGCCAGCCCCATCGACCTATGGCCAAAATGATACCATGAAAGAGTAAAAATCCTGCCAAACCGAGCTCTGCAAGCATCTGGTAGGAAATATTATGTGGTTCGTTGACGTAGGTAATTGCGTAGCGATCATAACGACGAGCAAATTCATATGAAAAGTCTCGGTATCCCACACCAAATCCCCATGAATCTGCAAACATCTCAAGCGATGCTTTCCCAAGCAATAATCTGATGGAGCTAGATGCATCACTCGATGGGTCTAGTAAGCTTAGCGCGCGATCCGCGACAGAAAAAAGTAAGACCTGTACTTGTGGAATTGTGACAACTGCTACAATTGCTGCTCCCAATCCAAGCCAAACAAAACGAAAGTTTTTGAGCTGCCAAATGATGAATGCTGCAAGAATCGCAACAGCCACCCAACTACTTCGAGAATAGGTTGAAAGAACACCAGCTGTGAGGATGAGTAAGGATCCAAGTGCAGCCATTCGTTGCCATGTGGGTACGGTTCGGCTGTGAAGTAAAGCAGTGGTAAATGCAATGCCAACAAGTAGTGACGAGGCAAAGATGTTTGGATCTGAATCTGTGATGGCTGCACGACTTGCCACACCGATACCTCGAAGTTGAATGTTGATGGCAGCTTGCTCAGGGTTGAGAATCGTAAAAATAGCTGCATAACCAGCCAGTGCGGTCAAAAGGACTGTGATCGACGTAAGGAGTACAATTAGCTGCCTCTTCGTTTGAATCACTTGGTATAGATAGAAAACGAATACAAAATTGAGTGAGACTCGAAGAAGGCGCAACAGGCCCTCTTCAACATTGACACTGTATAACATTGAAAAACATGCTAGCGCAACCAATGCAGCAACAGGCCATTCAAGACCAAGGAGAGTAAGTCGATGAGCCTTTATCGTTCGATGAATGCTCCAAAGGCCAATCGCAAGGATAAACATGAGTTGAAACGGAGTGATTGGCAATGTCAGCTCAAATACCTCTGTAAAAATACCGCCTAAGAATGCAGAAAGGCATAATGGGAGAGCAACCCAAAACGGGTCCTCAATGGATTTTAACGCCCATAGTACCCCTCCAAGAAGCCCCAATGAGAGGACAATGGCAACAAATGGATCGAGTCTTGTTAATAGAGGCCCCAGGACAATCAGAAATGATAGTCCTGCGAGAAGTGAATATCCTATGGGACGTGAGAATGTCACGATTTTTGGAAGGCAGATATCAATTCTTGATACTTCAAGTAGGCTTCACTCTCCTCTCCATTTTTACCTCTTCGGACAAAATCTGCGAAGGAGACACTAAAAAATGCTGCAAACAATCCGAAAAAGAATCCTGCAATCACAATAAACGCTCTTTTTGGTTTTTCTTTGTACGTCGGAAGATTTGGTGCATCAATGAGTTCCAATCCAGAATTGGACTCCATAACCATCATTTTTTGTTGCTCGTACTGTGGCAAAAGTACTTTATATATCTCTTGCTGAACCGTTGCCTCTCTAAATAGTCTCAGGTATTCAGCAGCTAACGATGGCATTTCTTCCAGAGCAGGAAATACATCCAGTGTCTCATTGGTGAAGAGTTCAGCTGAGTTTGTTGATCCATTGATAGAGGTTTCAATGAGTGAATTGTAGGTCTTTTCAAGCTGATTTTTTCGTTCAAGGAGTTCAGTCACTTCTCCAGCAGATGAGCTTAGGAGAGATTGTGCAACGCCAATTTCAACATCTAATGCTGTTAACTGTGCTTTTACTTGGGCTGCATTTCCAATCAGTGCAGCTGTTTGAGTTTGCGGCTCCAAAATGCCATAGGTTTCCTGAAACTGTACAAGTTCTTGTGTCGCAGCCTCGAGATCTTGAATGTTTTGCTGGTACCTTGCCTCATAAGCTATGAGCATACGTTGAGCATTTCGCTGGTTAATCTCCACCATTCTCTTATCAAGCTCATCAAGGTAAAACTCAACCATATCCTTGGCGCGCTGGGGATCTCTATCCAGAACTGAGACAGAAACAGAAACAATCGGATTGAATCCAATCCCTGCTTCACGAATCTCCTCTATAATCGTGTTCTCTTCTAGCTTCAAGCGGAGCTCTTCTTGTATGTCCTTTTCATAGACTGTCGCTAGATCAAACTCCTCAATCACAGTATCTAGCATGGTGCGGCTTCGTAAAATGATCGCTGATTGCTCAGTATTTACTTTTTCTCCCCCAGAAGGAAGGTTCGTAAAACTGCTTATTAGACCACTCAATGAACCACTTACAGAACTATCATACTGAACGTATTTAGCGGTAGACATGTAGGTTTTTGGCCAAATCAAAGCAATACCAAGACTGAGGAGAGTAATGAACGTAAGAATGCCAAAGAAACGTCCTCTGTACCTGGCAATCACGATAAAAATGTCTATAAACATGGTATGCCTATGAGTTTGTGGTTAAACCATCTATAGGGAAGATAATGGCTTTTTTTAGAAACTATGGGTCACCCTATGAATTGCAATGTTTTATGGTTACCGACGACACATCTATATTCTAGCTATACTCTTGCTAGTTTAACACATGGCATTTTCTTTCCCTGCTCCTTCAGCGGCATTCAAACAAGTGCGTTCACTCACTACAGGAACGTTTGTTGCTCAATTAATCGTGCTCGCATCTAGTCCATGGATTGCACGAATCTACACACCGGAGGAATTTGCTACGTATGGGCTTTTTGCTTCTCTCGTTTTAGTAGGCTCAATCCTAATCACTGGTGGATATGAAGCTGCAATTCCTCTTCCAAAAGAAGAGTCTATTGCTACATCATTATTACGCAGCGTGTTGCTTTTGTGTCTAGTCTTTGCCGTGACTGGTACGATTATTGTCGCAAGTCTACGGGAGTTGATTGATCCCATTTGGGGGTTACTTCCACTTGCCATGAGCCTTCATGGAGCCATGCAAGGGTGGACACAATGGACACTTCGAGTTGAGCATATCCATAGACAGGCGTGGTCCAAGGTAACGATGTCTGCAGCATTGGTAAGCACACAAGTGCTTTCAGGTAGAGCAGGTTTTGGATCTTACGGGTTGATTGGTGGGTATATTCTTGGACGTGTGGCTTCGATTGCAATTCAACAAAACTCAGTCAAATTAGAGCCTTCGCAGCGTTTCTTTTCAGTGGGTTCATTTATACGTGGTTTTCATTCTCATTTGCACGCGTTGAGGGAGTATCGACAACAACCCCTTTTTGTGATGCCTTCAAGCTTGCTGAGTATGGGAGCCAAAGAAGTACCGGTTTTCTTGATTGCAGCATGGTTTAGCCAAGAAAGCCTAGGTCAGTATAGTTTTGCATACAGAATACTTGCAGCTCCAGCGACATTACTTGCCTTGAGTCTTGGTGCGATATTTACTCAACGAGCAGCCAAACGGGTCATGGAGTCTAAACCTTTAAAAAACTGGGTTCAACGCCTATGGTTTGGGCTTGCCGTTAGTGCGTGCTTGCCGTTTATCGGCATCGGCTTGTTCGGTCAATCGATTTTTGTTTGGGTTTTTGGTGAGCCATGGGCGATTGCTGGCTTATTATCGCAATGGCTTTCGATTATGCTATTTTTGCAGTTTGTGAGCTTACCAACATCTAGGGTTTTAATGGTCATAGGGGCCGCGAAGTGGCAGCCTATTGCTTCTGGTGCTGATTTGATGGTACGTGTGCTTGCACTATGGGTTGGATATACACAAGGTGGGGTATTTGGAAACCCTGGCTTTTTGGGAGCTGTTCAAACCATGGTGATTGCACAAGCCTTCGTTCAATTTGGGACTATGATTTTAATCTGGGTTCAAGTCAATCAATATGATGAAACAATCCACCAAGATTTGACAACAAGGTAGTATGAAATTAAGATCATGAAGCTAGTCATTCTCAATCACCGATTTCCATCCCAACGTGACCCGTCCGCCCAGACCTTCATACGCGATCATGTTGACATGATGGTTCGTGAATCCTCATTGGATGTTCGTCTTGTTGTACCAAGAGTGTTTTCTATACCTGGGTCCACAAGGTGGATGCGAGATCATAGCCCTTTATTAACGAGTGTACCAGTGGCACGCCCATCTTACCTTTCAATTCCAAGGATGGGTCTTCCCGCCAAGAATGGTGAAGCTTTCGGGACCGCAGCCTTACAAGCAGTAAAACGACTAGGATCCCCTCGTGATATTCGTATTCATGCCCACATGCTGTATCCAGCAGGCTTTGGACTACATAAACTCACCAAACAAGGGTATTCATGTGTGCTATCTATCCATGGATCCGATTGGTTTCATGCTTCTCGTTATCCATCCCTCACCGCACAAGCAATTCGCGCTGCACAAGTTGTTCTAACAAGTAGTGAAACATTAGCAACCGAGGTATCGGACTGGTGTGATCGTTATGGAATCCATCAAAAAAAGATTCTACCTGTATTTAATGCAATTGATACCGATCTGTTTAAACCTGCCCAGAGTATTTTAGAAGCCAAAAAAAAGATTGGCTGGTCCTCTGATGATACTCACTTGTTATTTGTTGGAAGGCCTCATCCTGTTAAAGGTCTCGATGTTTTAATTGAGGCTCTCGCGAAATGGCCGCCGTCCAGCGTACCATTTCCTACGGTGCATTTAGTTGGTGTGGATGACGGAAGCAGAACCTCTAAAGATCTTTTACACAAAGCTTACAGCATGCTACCCTCTGAACACTATAAAAAAGTTCATTTTGAGCCCCCTGTACCACGACAGAAACTCGCGCCATATTATCAAGCAGCAGACCTATATGTATTGCCCAGTCGATCAGAGGGATTCAATGTTTCGTTGTTGGAGGCAGCCGCATGTGAATGCACGATTGTGGCAACAGATGTTGGGGGAAATAGGTCGATTGCTGGATTAGATGGCAATCATTGTATTGAACCCGAAAACCCCGAAGCACTACACAAAGCCCTACTTTCCGCTATGCAGTCCACTGGGCAGAGAAATAACAATACGTATGCTGTGATCAAGGAGCAGTATTCCTTTAGAGCTATGGCAACTCGATTGGTGTCGGTCTATGAATCATTGTGAGTTTTTAGGTGCTTATTCACTAGTTAAATAAGCTAAGACGAGTCATTCACAAAGATTATCTAGTTTTCATTCGCTGACGAACCCACTTTTTGTAGATCTCTACACCTAGAATTTGCCCCAGACGTATGCGTGTAAGGATTGCGGAATATTTAAGCGTCATCAAGGCCCAAAACCCTATCCCTCCTTCGTCATAGAATCGACGATGATGTCTCTTGTAGATCATGGCAGAACCTGTGAATTTGCTTGATAGGTTTTGACTTATCGAATCACCAACCACATGCCTTCTACTGAGCGTGTAGGGCAAATAATCAAGATTCCTATGTTCAGAGAGTCTAATTAGAAGATCATACTCTTGAGAAGATGGAAGGGTTTCATCAAATCCTCCGACCTCAAGCAAACATGCTCGTTTGTATAAAACCGCTTCTGTACCTGTATTNGCAAACCCCTTTAAAAATGAGCGATAGGAAGGATGGTTTTGACGATTTCNAATGATCATCTTTTCGCCAAATCGCTCATCTAGCACATCATGTGTTACACCAAAAACGGTGTCGTTTGTANCTGTTAAATACTCTACCTGTCGAGCAATTTTATCTGGNTAGAGTTCGTCATCGTCGTCCAAAAAGCAAATAAAATCACCTTTTGACTTCTGTAATCCCACATTTCTAGAGAATGGCGCACCTCGGTTGGCTTCATTTTGACTCCACGTTATCTGCGCATGATTCCGGTAGCGTTCCGAAATAGATGCTACTGAAGGTGGTGTAGACGCATCATCAACGACAAGTATCTCAAGATTTGTATATGTCTGAGCTAGGCACGATGCTATGGCTCTTTCCAGGGACTGTACCCTATTGTAGGTCGGAATAATAATAGATACGAGCGAGTCTGTTTTCACGTCGCTCACGTTCAACTCGAGGGTCGCTCCGATGCTGTTCCTCGACTACTGGACTCTGCCTCGATGGACCCACTCAACAGATACAGCACAGCCATTCGGACTGCTACACCATTGGTCACCTGATCTAGTATAAAAGCCCGATCACTATCTGCCACAGCATCTTGGAGCTCTACGCCACGATTAATCGGTCCTGGATGCATAATTTTCAGATCTGGAAACATCTCAAGATGCTCCATTTTAATGCCGTATTCTTGGTGGTATTCACCTAGACTAGGAATACGACTAGGGACGTCAGACTGTCGCTCCATCTGAATTCGAAGGGCAATGGCTACATCTGCCCAGCCCAAGGTCTCTTCCAGGTGATAACTTACATGAGCGCCCAAGGTTTCTGGGAATAATGGCATAAATGTAGATGGGCCACATATCGTAACCTCCGCTCCCATCTTTTGTAATCCAATGATATCGGATCGAACGACACGGCTATGGGCGATATCGCCTATGATAGCCACTTTCAAACCCTCCAACGATCCCATTTTTTGCTGAAGTGTAAACATGTCAAGCAACGCTTGCGTTGGGTGCTCATGGGCGCCATCGCCTGCATTAAGAATTGCTGCATCTACACATCGAGTAAGGTAATGCGCGACTCCTGGACTTTTATGCCGAACGACGACCATATCCATTTTCATGGAATCGATGTTTTGGATTGTATCACGCAGCGATTCACCTTTGGATACACTGGAAGCAGAAGCAGAGAAATTGACAACATCGGCACCCATTCGGCGCTGAGCCAACTCAAATGACATTCTTGTTCGAGTGCTATTTTCGTAAAATAGATTCACAATCGTTTTATCTCGTAACGTCGGAATCTTGGGGACAGGGCGGTCTAGTACTTCTCGAAAACGTTCTGCTTGATTCAGTACATAGGCAATATCATCACGGCTATAGTCGGCCAAACCGAGTAAATGTTTCTGAGAAAACTGATACTCATCTGGCATCGAGATCATCGTTCGCCTCCATCCTTTGTCATTTCTACTACGTCTACAGCATCTTCACCATCCATTTCGGCAACCCGTACACGAACTTCCTCATTCTCCTTGGTTGGTACATCTACACCAACATAATCTGGTGCAATCGGTAACTCACGATGCCCACGATCAACCATACAACACAACTTGATACTACGCGGTCTTCCATAATCGAGAATCGCGCTCATAGCGGAGCGAACCGTACGGCCTGTATACAATACATCGTCAACCAATACGATGTCACGGTCATATAAATCAAAAGGGATGTCAGTTACTTTTACTTCAGGCATTTTGAGCTTTGTTCGAAAGTCATCACGATAAAATGTAATGTCTAACACTCCAAAATCTAGCTCAATGCCTGATAGCTTTGTAGCTGCTGATTGAATACGCTTCGCAAGGAACACTCCCCGAGATTGCATTCCTATCAATGCGGGAGTAGAATCAGAGCCGTTATTTTCCAATATCTGCATGGCAAACCTTTCAAAGGTCTGATTCATCACGTCCTGGGTCATGATTCGTCGGCTCATACGTAGAAATTTAGCGAAATCTTCAGCGAAAACCTTTTATCTTTCGCCCAACTTACAAAGGCAATTTCTTTACTCGATTTTATGAATATCCACGAATATCAAGCCAAAACACTTCTTGCCGAGCATGGAGTTGCAGTCCCAGCCGGAAAAGCAGCAACAACAACTGCTGAAGCAACGAAAATTGCTCAAGACATTTTTGATGGAGGATCAAGTCTCGTTGTTGTCAAGGCTCAAATTCATGCGGGTGGACGCGGTAAAGGGAAAACCAAAAAAAGTGGCGCAAAGGGCGTCATCCTCTGTCGATCCGTTGAGGAGGCAACTGCCGCGGCTGAATCACTTTTGGGTGATGTACTTGTAACCATCCAGACAGGAGAAGCGGGTCAAGAAGTCAAAACTGTGTATGTGACAGATGGGGTAGACATTGAGTCAGAGTTCTACCTCTCCATTCTACTTGATCGAACGCGCAGTCAACACGTTGTGATGGCCTCTACAGAAGGAGGTGTTGAAATTGAGCAAGTTGCCGAAGAAACCCCGGATAAGATTATAAAAGAATGGGTTGAGCCGGGGCTTTCACTACAACCAAGTCAAGCTCGCCGATTAGCGTTTGCACTGGGTCTCCAAGGGGATGCTCTGAAGAGTGGCGTGAAGCTCTTCATGAAGCTGTTTGCATTCTATGACAAGACAGACGCAAGCATGGTAGAGGTTAATCCATTGGTCTTGACTCCAGATCAACAAGTCATAGCACTGGACGCGAAAGTTACGTTTGATGAAAACGCACTCTATCGCCATGATGACCTTATGGCGCTTCGAGATGAATCTGAAGAAAATCCACTTGAGCTAGAGGCCTCAAAGTTTGGGTTGAATTACATTAAACTGGATGGCAATGTTGGTTGCATGGTCAACGGAGCTGGACTTGCAATGGCTACCATGGACATTATCAAATTGTCTGGTGGAGAGCCTGCTAACTTCCTCGATGTAGGGGGTGGGGCAAATGTAGAAACCGTCAAGAATGGATTCAGGATAATCCTTGAAGATCCAAATGTGAAGGGGATACTGATTAATATTTTTGGTGGAATCGTACGTTGTGATCGAGTTGCAAATGGAGTTCTTGAAGCGATCAAAGATCCAGAGATTGCCAAGAAGGTTGAGCAGATTCCAATCATCGTTCGCCTTCAAGGAACCAATGCAGAAGAGGCAAAAGAGATCATTGATGGCAGCGGTCTAAATGTAATCTCAGCCGTGTTGCTGAAGGAGGCTGCCGAAGAAGTAAGCAAGATTTTTGCGGCCTAAAAACTAGGCACGAGCCTTGCTCACTTTGTCCAAGCACTTCTTGTAGAAGTCTTCATACACTTGGACAACCTTAGATTGCTCAAATCGCACTGCCCTCTCACGAGCGTTAGTAGACAAACGTTCTTTTAACGCATCATCCTCTAAGATTTTGAGTGTGTACTCTGCCATCGCCTCAGCATCATCCAATTCGACCAAGTAGCCTGTTTCTCCATGGATATTCACCTCTGGCAGGCCTCCTATGTTGGTCGATACAACTGGCACACCACATGCCATGGCTTCAAGAGCTGCCAACCCAAAGGTTTCTGAACCACTAGGCAGTAAGAAGACATCAGACAGAGAGAGTAGCTGCTCTACTTGCTCCTGTTTCCCTAAGAAGCGGATATGTCGCAGTACGCCCAGTTCTTTTGCCAACGATTCTGCCTTGAGTCTCTCAGGACCATCACCCACCATAATGAGTTTGGCTCTTCCCCCCTTTTCTAATAGTGTTGCCATCATTTTCACCAAAACAACGACACGTTTCACTTTTCGGAAATTAGAGACATGCATGAGTAATGGCTCGCCTTCAGGCGCTAATTCATGACGGAGTACGGGGTTTGGAATCCTTGCAAAACGCTCTAAATCAATGAAATTTGGAATCACCTCAACATCTTGATGTATCTCAAACTGCCGTATTGTTTCGGCTTTTAAATATTCCGATACCGCAGTAATCCCATCACTTTGATTGAGTGAAAAGTCAACAATCCGTTTGTACGAAGGATCTCGACCAACCAGGGTAATGTCCGTGCCATGAAGCGTCGTTACAATGGGGACACGTTTGCCGCGATCACCCAAGATCTGGCAGGCAAGAAACGCACTTGTGGTGTGAGGAAGCGCGTAATGAACATGCAAGACGTCAAGGGATTCATTCTCAATAATGTGCGATAACATGTTGGCGAGTGCCAGTCCATAGGGTGGGTATTCAAACAGTGGGTAGGACTGTACAGTCACCTCATGATATACGATGTGAGTTTCAAAGGCATCTAAACGGGCTGGTCTAGCATACGAAATGATATGCACCTTATGTCCTTTTTTTGCCAAACCTTTTGCAAGCTCGGTCGCTACAACTCCACTCCCACCAAAGGTAGGGTAGCATACAATCCCAATATTCATGATTTACAGTTGAATGACGTATATTTTTCCCTTGTTGAACACCCTTTAAACTTAACACCATGGCAGGACATTCCAAGTGGGCAAATATTCGTCATAAAAAGGCGAAGGAAGATTTAAAGCGAGCAAAGGTCTTTACAAAACTCACTCGTGAAATCACGATTGCAGCTCGAGAAGGTGGTGATGCCGTAGAATCCAACGCTCGGCTAGCTCTGGCAGTGGATAATGCCAAAGCAGCCAATGTCCCTAAAGACAAAATTCAAAAGGCCATTGATAAAGGGGCCGGCAAGGACAATAAAGAGGGCGAAACCTTCACAGAGGTGTCTTATGAAGGGTACGGACCAGGAGGGGTTGCCTTTATATTAGAAGGAACAAGTAATAATGTTCATCGAACAGCAGGAGAAGTACGCCACCTGTTTTCGAAGGGCGGGGGAAATCTTGGGGAAACGGGATCTGTAAATTACCTCTTTGAGACCAAAGGCAGACTTGAGTTCGCAACGGAAGCAGAGGATGAATGGCCAATTTTAGAAACCCTAGAAGACTATCTAGTTGATGTAGAACTATTTGAAGGGCGAGCAGAGGTCATCACTGCTAGAGATGAACTTATGGCGGTAAAGACTGTGTTGATAGAGGCAGGGTTTGCTGTTGAAAGTGCTGAGCTGGTACGCGTCCCCATGACAACGGTGGACGTGGACGAGGAGACGCATATGAAGAACATTGAGCTATACCAACGTTTTGAAGAGAATATGGATATCTCTTCGATTTACTGGAATCTTGCCTCTAATGAGGAATTTGAACAAAAATATTTCCAAGGGTAAGACGTTTCTACACTCTATGAATCACTTGATCCAACCTTTTCGTATTACGTTAGCGTCCACTATTCTACTAGTTGGATCCTTCGTGGTCGGTGCTCCATTCGATATGGCGTATGGTCAATCCTCTGTACTTAGGCCCTGGGTTCAGCCAGAAAAAGAAGCGAATGATCTCTACAATCAAGGGACCTATGATCAAGCAGCAGATGCCTACCGGGGATTGTTACAAAGGCAACCTGTGGATCAGGATAAACCCAATCAGACCCTACCAAAGCTTTGGTTTAACCTGGGCAACTCTTTGGCGCAATTAGGTGATACGGAGCAGGCCATCGAATCGTATGATGCCTTTAAAGAATCGGGAAGCACACTGGCTTTTGATCCGTTAGAATTGTCTAAAGCCGATTACAACAAAGGGACTTTGCTCGCTCAAGAAGACCCTGAAGCCGCGATTGATGCGCTCAAGCAAGCACTGAAAGCAAATCCTGGGGATTCTGACGCGAAGCATAACTTGGAAATGCTTCTGCAACAGCAGCAAGAGCAACAGAATCAACAGCAAAACGATCAGAATCAGGAA
>PR_CR_10_Liq_1_inCRDRAFT_1001573_pt1 | contig 12608 bp, 15 predicted proteins | sample PRCRCaboRojoPR_3_FD_10241 | JGI IMG/M metagenome (IMG submission 10241) | reverse complement strand
CCCTTTACGCCGGCTCTGATTTTGAGACCAATGATACGGATACTCTTACCGGCACAACCGGAACTGACGGCTCAGTAACCGTTGGTGTGGCTGGGACGGACGGCACCCTCTACGTTGAAAACCGCACTGGTTCCACCGGGACGTTCCAGATAACACTGCTATAAGGAGAAAGTGCATGGAACCGAAATACACCGCCCGGAAAATTGAGGGCACAAACACCGGATGGGAAGTGACTGAAAACGAGACGGGCAGAAAGAGCATCGTATTCTGCAACGCCAATGCAAACACCGCGGAGGACGCCGTGGCAGTTCTGGAAGCCTTGTCCGAGAAAGACGAGAAACCGTCAGAATCCCCCAAAAATTAGTTGTTTATGGATGTTGGACGCCGATTCTCGCTTTTCCTTATGGATATTTTATGAGTAACCCTTACCGAGACTATAAAACCAACTTCAGGAATGTTCGACCTTACAATGTAAGGTATGAGCCTAGTATTGCCCGTTATTTTGTTGGTGATAAGCGGTTCACTCGTGCTTTTGAGGCTGAGGACTATGCTCGGTATCTCTTGGCTTTTGGTTCCTTCTATCCCTATTCGGTTGATGAGAATACCCCCGATCTAGTTTCTGCTTTTGCAGACGAGAAATACAAAGCCAACGATTCCAATCAAACCTTCCCCTCCCTCTTCAACTTCTCCCGCCCCTCCACCGCCACCTATGTGGACAGCACGGGCACCCTCCGCACCGCTGCATCCGGCGAGCCTCGGCTTGGGCACCACGTCTGGGATGGGTCTCAGTGGGTGAATAAGGGGTTGCTGTTGGAGAGTGAGAGTAGGACTAACGTCACACAACATAACGACAGCTTTACCGGCTGGGAAAAAGTTGGAGTCACGGTTTCTAGAGACCCTTCTGAGGTTTCTCCTGACGGTAATTCTGCTTGGCTGATTTCTGCCGATCTTGGTGTGACCTCTTTTAGGTTAGCAGACAACAATGCTGTTGATAGAGTCCCAGTAGAGAAATCTTGTGTCTCTGTTTACTTAAAGCAAGGCAGCACGAGGTATGCAGTTTTTGGTTATGGAGGGGCAAGAAATGCTATTGTTGTCTTTGACTTTAGCTCAGAGCAAGTGGTTGATGCCTCGGCTACGGGTGAACCACTACCGGAAAACATAAATGTAACAAATGAAAGTAACGGCTGGTTTCGTGTTTCCTTTACCGTCTCCTCCTCAAACAGACCCGGTAGGGGTTTTGGCGTTTTCCCGTCGAACTCTGACGTTGCTCCCACCAGCTTGGATCTCCACAACCAAACATCGTCCAGCGACGTAAATGATACCGTTTACATTGCTTTTCCTCAAATAGAGGAGGGGGCAACACCTTCGTCTCCTATTATCACCAACGGCTCTGCCGTCACCCGCGCGGGGGAATCCCTGAGCATCCCTGCGGCTCTGCTGCCCTATGACTCCACGGCAATGAGTATCGCTATGGAGGGGGAGATGACGTATGAACAAGATGACAGATTCGACACAGTTGTGCCAATTTTTTGGAATGTTAATCTTTTCAATCAAATCAGGATAGCTCTATCGACCGTTGGGGCAGACATTGGAAAATTTTATTTTAGGCAAGACGTTGAAGGCGATAGTAGTGAAGTTTTTACGGACATGGATGCTTACTCCCCCGGCATCAACGTCCCCTTCAACATCGCCTCCCGCCATACCTCAAGTGACATTAACGGCGCATTCGATGGCACAGCCCTGACCGCAAACACAGACCCAACAGCCCTACCCGATCTTTCCACCACCGACCTCGACCTCGGCTTTGACTTCATGGGCACCATCAAGACCTTCCGCATGTGGTCCCTCGGCCTCACGGACACCCAACTTGAGGAGGCTACATCGCCATGAGCATCTTCATCGGTGGAACCGAAGTCTTTGTGGCGCTGAACGGCGACATGGTGGACGCAATCGTGCGGGCCAAGGACCGAGCCACCTTTGGGGCCGCTGCTGTATCCGTGGGCCTGCTCACAGAGGAAACGGACGAAGAGGGCCAGACCTTCCTCCGCCCCGGCTCAGGTGTCCACATCGACCACATCGGCCCGGTGGAACTCACGCCCGGTGAATACGACCCGGAGACCGGCGAGGAGATCACGGCCCCCACCTATGACCATAGACACCATGCCAATATCCGCCTCGTGGGCTACGCCGTGGAGCGACTGGCAGATGATGGTGTGACCCCCTATTGGCAGACGTGGGCGAAGGAGTGGACCGAGAACGGACAGCCTGACCCGCAGGTAAATGCTCAGGAGCGGGGGCGTGTTCTTTCAGATGTGGTGCTGATTGACCCGGATAGTATTAAAACCCCTACTAGAATTTGGGCTGATTAAAAATGTCTAAAGGAACTCCACTCCCTTACAGCAAGAACGTAGAGAACCGTATCCGTAAACTCATGCGGGCTGGCGTCTCAATCCGTGTGATTATGGATAACATACAAACCCTCCCGGATGCCCCTAAGTCGGTAAACACCCTTTACAGTAAGTATGGTGATGTTATCTCTGAGGAGCGGGCTAATCTCCAAGAGGAAATTGGTAATGCTGTAATGTCTGGTGTTCGTGAGGGTAATCCTAAGCTGATTGAGTTTGCTGCTCGTGCTAAAGCTGGTTGGAACCCCGCAGTTAAGGTTGAAGAACAAGATTCCGATGAACCGGATGAGAACACCGACGCTATTGAACGTCTGGCAAACCTTCTCGGTAAAAAGAACGACTGATTTTGGCTTACGGTAATCTCCCCATTTCTGCTGCTGACCTTAGGGCACTCTCCGAGGAAGAATTGGATGAGGCTCTTAGTCAACTTACGCCTAAGCAAGCGGAGGAGATTCTTTACACTTGGGAACTCTGGGCACGTCCTAACCAACTTGAGCCTGTTCAACTGCGGGATGGTGAGAAGGATTTCTTTCTTTACGTAGCCGGGAGAGGTAGTGGCAAAGACACCAAGAACTCAACCCCTATTTTGACCCATAATCGTGGCTGGACTACCATCGGTGAGATCGAAATCGGGGACTATGTTTACGCTTGGGACGGAACCCCGACCAAAGTCATTGACACATATAGTCCTCCCAAAAGGGCACTTGTCGAGTTTACTTTTTCTGATGGTGCTACTCTCACCACTAGCGTTGAACATGAATGGGTGACTTGGACTCACAGAGACCGTAAACAGTATAATCGTAAAGACCGAGACTCGGTTATTCCCTACAACTGGCCTAACTGGAAAGAATCTGTTAACAACGTTGGTCAGAAAGATTACAAACCCTTTGTTGGTCCCGAAGTCAGAACCACTCAAGAGATCATTGATACCTTCACGCATTCTAGCCGTAATGACTTAAACCACTCAATCCCGATGTGTAAACCTATTGAGGGTAAGCACAACGAAGAGATTGAAGACCCTTACTACCTTGGCTATTGGCTCGGTGACGGTTTCTCGGCAAGCCTTCATAGTTTGGCCTGCGGCAAAGAAGACGAGTGGTGGATTTACAAAAACTGGCCTGAGTTTAAGGAAGTCGGACCTTGCGTCTATCGTGGTGTGGCCGGTAGTAAGAACTTTCTCAAGCGTCTTGGCCTTTACAAAAACAAGCATTTTCCCGAAGAAGCCATTCTCGCTAGTGTTGAACAACGTCTCGCTATCCTTCAGGGCATGATGGACTCTGATGGGTATGCTGGCGGCAATAGCGTTGAGTTTATGTCCACTAACAGAAGTCTGGCAGACGGGGTTCTTTACCTTGCACGGTCTCTTGGTCAAAAGCCTGTTCTCTCGGAAGGTAGGGCTACTCTGGACGGTAAGGACTGCGGACCTAAGTATCGTGTGACTTGGCGTCCTGCCTATGGTATTAACCCGTTCCGTCTCCCCCGCAAGGCTGAGAAAGTTACCTTCGGTGGTAGTCAGGAAATGCGTAACCACCATCGGATGATCGTAGACTACAAGTTTGTTGAATGGGAACCGACGACTTGTATTTCTGTTGAGCATCCTGACCATCTGTTCCTTGCTGGTGAAGCCCTTATCCCTACACACAATACTCGGGCAGGTGCAGAGTGGGTTCGCCATCGAATTAAATCTGGTGACAAAATCATCAATTGTGTAGCCCCCACTAACTCTGATATTCGTAGGGTTATGGTTGAAGGCGAATCCGGCCTCCTGAATGTGTGCTGGAAGAATGATAAAACCTATCGTGGCGGCAAGATGGGCTACCCCGAATGGTCCCCTACTAATCGAACCCTTACTTGGGAGAATGGTGCTAAAGCCCTTTTCTTCTCTGCTGAAGACCCAGAGCGACTTCGTGGACCGCAAGCGGAGGCTGCATGGTGTGATGAGGTGGCTGCTTGGCGTAATATGCGAGAGACTTGGGACATGTTAATGTTTGGCTTGCGCTTGGGTAAACATCCCAAGACAATGGTCACAACTACCCCCAAGCCGGTTCGCCTTCTTCGGGAACTCTTGGCTTCTGATAGGTCTGTAATTTCTAGGGGTTCAACCTACGACAACCTAGACAACCTAGCGCCTAGCTTCATCAAGGGCATGAAAGAGACTTATGAAGGCACTCGGCTTGGTCGTCAGGAGCTTTACGCTGAAGTCCTTGAGGAAGCAGCGGGCGCTCTTTGGTCTAGTGAACTTCTCGACAAGGCCGCTCTACAGCCTAATGAAGTCCCCACTAAAGACCAACTAGAGCGTATTGTAGTCTCTGTAGACCCTGCAGTAACCTCCAACGAAGAATCGGACATGACAGGAATTGTCGTGGCTGGTATTGATGTAAACGGTATTGGCTACGTCCTTGAGGATGCCACTGAGCAACTTAGTCCCTCCGGTTGGGCCAAAAAGGTTATTGAACTCTACTACAAGTATCAAGCCGACAGGATTGTAGCCGAGAGGAACCAAGGCGGGGATATGGTCCGTTATACTATTGAGACTGAAGACCCCACTGTTCCTATTCGTCTTGTGAGTGCATCCAAAGGTAAGAAGGCTAGGGCTGAACCCGTAAGTGCTCTCTATGAGCAAGGGAAAGTCAAACATGCACCCGGTCTTGATGCCCTTGAACAACAAATGGTGACTTGGGAACCGCTTGGCTCTGTTGGTTCTCCCGACCGTCTTGATTCGCTTGTTTGGGGGCTAACGGAACTGATGCTTGGTGGTATCTCCCGTCCTCAAATCAGCATCGGCTACCAGTCGGAAAAAGATATTAAAGAAAGCGCGTAATGGAAGACCTTTCTAAACCTCAGGCTAAAAAAGAACTTGGTGTCTCCGGTAAGAATATCTACACTGGAGAAATTCGTGCTGATGAGTTCCTTCGTGAGCTTAAAGGTAAGAAGGGTGTAGCCAAGTATCGTGAAATGCGTGATTCGGACCCCACCGTTGGGGCTATCATGTATGCTGTTGAACAAGTCCTGAGGGATGTCCCCCGTAAAGTCAAGCCTGCTGACAACAGTGATCGTGCTCGTGAGATGGCGGATTTCGTTGAGGGGATTTTCGAGGATATGGACCATACCCTTGACGATCATATCTCTCAGGCCGTCTCCTATATTTCCTATGGCTTTTCCACTTTTGAGGTTGTCTATAAGCGTCGTGGTGGGACTGAGACCAATGACCCCAAGAAGTATTCCAAGTTCAACGATGGTTTGATTGGTGTAAAGAAACTTGCCCCTCGTGCTCAGTGGACTATTGAACGCTTTGATGTAGATAATAAGACTTCGGAACTTAAAGGTCTGTGGCAGGAAGTCACTTACGGTGGTGGCGGTAACTATATCCCTGCTACTAAACTCCTTCATTATTGTTCTGTAACCCAGAATGGTGATCCTTCGGGTCGTAGTGCTCTTCGTAATGCTTATTCGGCTTACACCTACCTTACAAAAATCCAGATGATCGAGGCGATTGCCATTGAGCGGGAACTTCACGGTGTTCCGGTTGGACGTATCTCTGCTGAATACCTTTCCCCTAATGCAACTGATGACCAGAAGGCAGTCCGTAGAGACCTCGAGAATATCCTTCGTGATCTAAAGATGAATGAACAGGGTTACGCGGTCCTTCCCTCGGATGTGTATGTGGACCAAGACGGGAACCCCACTAATCAGCGTATGGTCGATATTGAACTGATTACCTCAGACGGGAATAGGAATATTGACATTGATCCTGTAATCCGTCGTTATCAACACGATATTGCCCGCTCTGTTATGGCTGAGTTCCTTATGCTTGGTGGTGGCTCCACTGGTTCCTATGCTCTCAGTAAATCCAAGACTGATCTGTTCCTTCGTGCTCTGGAGAGTTACATCAATATTATCTTCGATGTGCTTAACAAACAACTGATTGAACGTCTCTGGAAACTGAACGCATTTGACTTTGATCTTATGCCCAAGATGGTTCCGGGCGACATTGCTCCCCACGATCTTAAGGAACTTGGTGCATATCTTCGTAATCTCTCTGGTGCTGGTTTTGACTTCACTAATCAGCCCGAAGTTGTGCAAGCCCTTATGGACAATGCTGAGCTTCCCTTCGATCAAGATGAGTATGTCCAGAATCCCGCTGGTCCTGAGCGTGTCCCCAATCGTCAACAAAGGGCTAATGAGTAATGCCCTCATGGAACAGGCAACAGTTTGAGAACCACGGTCTGTCCATTGGAAAGGGTGAGGTTCCGGGTTACTCCGCTGTCTATAAGAATGGTCTTAACAACGACATTGACCAAGGCGCTATTGACACTGTATGGACCGCTGGTGGCCCCTACCCTTGGTCAGCCCTAGACACCCCTCAAACCCTCTTTGTGCAGTCCACAGACGCCTCTGACGTAGGCACAGTCACTATTGAGGGACTTGATGAGAATTGGGAGGCTGTCGAGGAGACGGTCTCTTTCAATGGTCTCACTTCGGGGTCTACTTCTAACACATTCCGTCGTGTAAATGAAGCTATTTACGACAATGGTAATGACGAGAATGTTGGTGAGATTACCGTAAGGACTGGTTCCTCTAGTGGGACTGTTGTAGCGCACATTGACTCGGGACTGTCTCAAACCCTTCAAGCTGTATATAGCGTTCCTCTTGGCTTCACTGCCTTTGTTGTAATGCTGGATTTTGGTTGTCAAAAGGGTGAAGACGCACAATTTAGAGCTTTCGTCAGGGGCGGGGGAGAAGGTCGGTTCCGTATCGCTCACATCGCTGAAGTCTACCAGAATTGGTATCGGTATGATTTCAACGTCCCTCCCGCATTTCCAGAGAAGACAGATATTGACATAAAAGTAGCTCTGGTTGAGACCAATAACACACGAACCTTCTCTAATTTCTCTGTAATCCTGATTGAAAATAACAAACTGAGACGCTAATGCCTAGTCCCCGAGATAACGAAGCCAAAGACGATTTCCTTTCCCGTTGTATGGGGTCCGATGAGGCCAACAGGGACTTCCCTGACCAAGACCAACGATATGCTTTCTGTAATTCCCAGTGGGTGAATAAAATGGACCTTGTAAGAAAATACCAACTGACTGAACATGTGTTCTCTAATTCCCTTATGGCAAGGTCCAAGTCTCGTGATATGGGTCTTGATGGTCGTATTCATGTTCACGAAGTTGATGGTCAAGCCTACTACATGCCGGGTTCTTCCCACGGGGAATACATGAGCCACATGGAACCCGGAGAGTATGAATACCCCGAAGAAGATGACATGATGGAAGCCCTTCGTGTCGTTGTTCGGGAAATCCTTAACAAGAAAGATTACAAACTGCCCAAGTCTGCTCGTAACAATGCCCAGCAAGTTCTCGATTGGAAGGACAAGTATGGGGATGAAGTTAAGGGTATGACTGAGACTGGGTGGCGTAGGGCACGTCAACTAGCAGAGAATGAGTCTGTTGGTGCTGAGACTGTCCGGGCAATGGCTCAATTCAATCGTCACCGTAAGAACTCCAAAGTAGCCGAAGAACACAAGGATGAGCCTTGGAAGGATGCTGGTTATGTTGCTTGGCTAGGTTGGGGTGGTGACACTGGTATTGATTGGGCAATAGAACAAAGCGAGAACATGGAGAAAGCAGATAACGTAAAAGTGGGGGATAGGGTCTCGTGGAACTCCTCGGGTGGCACAGCCCGTGGCATTGTCCGCGAGATTGTCCGTGATGGCAACGTCCCTGATATTCCCGTGAAGGTCACTGGTTCTGAGGAAGAGCCTGCGGCCCGTATTGAGATTACAGATGACGACGGTAAGCCCACCGGAGAGATGGTTGGTCACAAGGTTTCTACTGTCTCTAAGGCTATGTGTGAAGACGACTTTAAGGTTCTCAAGGTTGACGAAGAACAAAGGCTGATTTTCGGCTGGGCTAGTGTCACCAAAGTCAACGGTGAACTTGTTGTGGACCGTCAAGGTGATGTAATTAGGACTGAGACACTTCATAAGGCAATTAATGACTTTATGAAAAGTGTGCGCGTCGGTAAGGTCATGCACTCTGGTGATCGTGTTGGTGATATTATTCACTCCTTCCCGGTTTCCAAAGACATTATGGACGCGCTTGGAATCCAGACTGACAGGGAGGGTTGGATTGTTGGCTACTATGTAGAAGATGATTCAATTTGGGAACTTGTCAAATCTGGTAAATACACGGAGTTTTCCATCGGCGGTAGAGGTCATAAGGAGGAGTTTGGTGGCTGAAGAAATTATTAACCTAGAGCTAGATGAACTGAGCCTTGTGGGTAAAGGTGCCAATCAGTATGCGAAGGCTCCAATTTTCAAGTCAGATATTTCTAATGGAGATGTAACAAAAATGACTGAAGATCAGAAGGCAGAGCTGGACAAAATGTCCGATGCCATGAAGAAGAAGATGAAAGAGTATATGGAACAGAAGGGCATGTCCTACGACAAAGCCAAAGCCATGTGCAATGAAGAGATGCGTAAGTCCTATGAAGAGGAAAATGAGCGTCTTCGGAAGGCACTTATTGATAATGGTTTTGTAATCAAGTCTGATTCCATTGAAAAGAAGGCGGCTGAAGAGTTTATTGAATTTGAAGGTGAGCAAGTCGCCAAAAGTGATATTCCTGCCCCCGTTCTCAAGGCCCTCGAAGAAGCAGAGGCTAAAGAGCGTGAAGCCAAACTTGAGAAGCGGGCTAATGAAGAACTCCCCCATTGGGATCAAGAAGTCGCCAAAGGTATCCTCAAGTTTGATCTTGATGACAAAATCCTTGAGGCCCTTAAAGCTGCCGATGCTGCATTTGAAGCAGTTATGACCGAAAAAGGTGAATCGGACGTTGATGGTGACATGAGTGATCCGGCAAAAGCCCTTGAAAAGCGTCAGAAGGAACTGATGGAAGAAAAGGGTCTCACTAAGGAAGCGGCAATGGCTGAACTCGCCAAGAGCAAAGAAGGCCGTGACCTTATCAACAAAGCATATTACGAGAAGGGTTAATAACTATGTCCACGCAAGGTGCTCAAATCCGTGAGTCGATGATCGCAGGTGCGGACCTGTCCACGGCTCAGTTCACGTTTGTTAAAATGAATACCACCGACCGCACTGTTGTCGCCGCAGGTGATGGTGAAGCTGCCTTCGGTGTTCTGATCAATGACCCGGAGTCGGGTGAAGCAGCCACGGTTGTCACGCATGGCCGTGTTCTCGTTGAGGTCGGCACTGGTGGCCTGACCGCAGGTGACTCGGTTGGTGTGGATGCCAATGGTGAGGCTGTTACCGCTGCTACGAGTGATGTGATTGTCGGCGTTTGTGTCGATGGTGCATCGGCTGGTGAGCGAGCAACGATTGACTTCTTCCGTGGCGGCAACGCTGCGGCCTAAAGCATAAAGAAAGGAATTAACTAATGCCTATGCTGACCCCCAATTCGGTCCATATTGACCAACCCCTCACGAACCTTACGGTCGCATACATGCAGTCTACGGATAACTTCGTGGCAGATCGGGTGTTCCCGAATGTCCCTGTCCAGAACATGACTGACAAGTATTACATCTATGACCGTGAGAACTTCAACCGTTCGGGCGAGCGTAAGCCCCTTGCACCGGGCACTGCCCCTGAGCGTGTTGGTATGGCAATCTCGACGGATAGCTANTCGGTCAAGACCTTTGGTATGGCTCATGCGTTTGANTTCCAGACGCTTGCCAATGCTGATGATCCGCTTCAACTCCGTTCGGCTGCTGCAAACCAACTGCAAATGCTGAACATGATTGATCGTGAACTTGACTGGATGAGCAACTACTTCGCTTCGGGTATCTGGGACACTGAATACACTGGTGTTGGTTCTAGCCCCTCGGCTGGCGAAGTCATTCAGTGGGATGATTACACGAACTCCACTCCGATTGTTGATGTGCGTAATGCCAAGCGGGCTGCTACCCTTGCCGCAGGTGGCTTCACCCCGAATGTGATGGTTGTTACCCGTGACGTGCATGACACCCTCTGTGACCATCCGGACATTCTGGATCGTCTCAACGGCGGTGCTACCACGGTGAATCCGGCCCTTGCAGAGCGTGAGGAACTTGCCCGTATCTTCGCTGTGGACGAGTATCTTGTCATTGATGCAATCCACAACACGGCTGCTGAAGGTGCTGCTGAAAGCAATTCCTATGTTGCCGAGAAGAAGGCCGCTCTGTATTATCGTCCGGTTGCTCCGGGTCTCATGGTTCCGGCTGCTGGCTACAACTTCGTCTGGGATGCACTTGAGAACTCCTCGGGCTACGGTGTGAACGTCCTTTCCTTCGAGAATGATGAACTTGCTCGTCAGGGGATTGCTCAGGAAATCCAAGTGATCCAAGCCTACGACCAGAAGGTTGTCTCGTCGGAGATGGGCGTGTTCTTCAACCAGATTCTCGGTTAATAGGAGATAAGAAATGACCCGACACCACGTCCCTCTTCAATTTGACCGTCCCCTTTTTGTAAAACTCCCCTTTACGTCTCATTCCAAGAAGTATGAACGTGGGGATGAATACCCTTGGGATATTCTCGGGGTGGATAAAGACAAGGTTCTAACTCTTTACAATAAGGGTTACATCCACCACAATGAAGCCTTTGAGAAAGATCGTAAGGGCACCATTGGGGACGGTCTTAATGAGGCAACTATCGACCAACTGCATATTCTTGTTGACCAGATCAATGAGAAGGTGAAAGAGAAGGCAACCTCCAAAACGGAGTATGAGAAAAAGAAGTGCCGTAAGTCCACCCTCAAGGACAAGCAGATTGGTCACATCCGTCGCTGGCGAAACCTTTATGGAAGTATGGAGTAATACTGAATGTGGTCCTACGATGAGACTTCTCTCGGGACCGACAGTGCCGCAGAGCGATTGAACTCTGTCAGGTGGCTTGTCGGGGATACGGATGTAAATGATCAGCAGGTCCAAGACGAGGAGATTTCCTTTGCCTTGGATCAAACTGGGTCTAACATCTACTATGCTGCATCTTATGTGGCTAATGCCATTGCGGCAAAGTATTCCCGGCGGGTCACCGTTGATCTTGATGGCGCTCTACAGGCTGAATACTCTGACCTTGCGAAACAATACCGTGTTCTGTCCAGTCAACTGAGGCAAGACGGTCAAAGGTTTTCTGGGACTGCCTTTAATCTTTACGCAGGGGGTATTTCTATCTCGGACATTAACACTAACCGTAAGAACCCTGATAGGCCCCAACCTGCATTTCGTAAAGACCGTTTTGACAATCCTTACGGTGCTAATCGAGACCCCTCTTACTACGACGGAAATGAATGATCTTTCGTGCGGCTGACATTAAATACCTTATCGAAGACCACGGGAAAGAGGTCACTTATTCCCATGTAGGGTCTGTGGGGTCTTACGTTCCGGGGAGTGGTCTCACGGGAGGTTCCTCCACAGATTACACTGTTGTGGTGTATACCTACAATTACCGTCTTGAGGAAGTGGACGGTGATAGTATCCTCAGAGGAGATAGACGGGCTGCTATGCCTACCAAGGATGTAAATGGGGATACACTACCTGAACCTGAACCGGGTGACACTCTTGCTGGTGAAGGGGATGAGGTTACTGTGGTTTCTGTCTCTCAGATCATGTCCGGTCCAGAGGCAGTCTGTTACATACTACAGGTCAGAGAATGAAGCTGAATGTCCAAGTCAACCGTGGCCTAGATGGTAAGTTCCAGAAACTGTCTAACATGCTTGAGGGATACCGAGATGAATACCTTGAGCGTATGGGTTTTGAACTTGTAGCTAACTCCCCTTCTGATACCGGAACATACATTACAAACCACAATATCGGAACGTCAGAGGTTTCAGCTACCCTAGAGCAACAAGGTCAACGTAGACCCCGAGGAACAGGGCCTTTCGATCACCCTAATCACTCACTGTATGTCCAACAAGGCTACGAGAAACTTCTAGCGGATATTGCAGCCCTCCCAACAGAAACAATGAGAGTGGTATTCTCTAACGCCACAACTTACCAAGATGAGGTTGAGTATGAGCATGGTTACGCTCCTTATGGCAGGACTTCTAGGGAACACTCTCGTATTGCACAAGAAGCTGCTGAAGCCGTAAAGTCTAGGAATAGGTAATGTCAATCTACAGCGATATTCGGACTGCACTAGAGACAAGGCTTTACAACACAAGCAATATCCCTGTTATCGCATGGGAGAATGTTGATTACAGCCCCAC
>PR_CR_10_Liq_1_inCRDRAFT_1001572_pt1 | contig 12620 bp, 11 predicted proteins | sample PRCRCaboRojoPR_3_FD_10241 | JGI IMG/M metagenome (IMG submission 10241) | reverse complement strand
ACACACGTCTGTCATCGACCCGTGGCTTACCGTGCGACGTCGGGAAGAAAGGGGCGAGCTTGGCCATCTGCTTGTTGGTCAGCCAGTAGAGGTCGCTCATGTCACCGCTCCGTTTTCAAAGCCGTGAATCACGCAGCGTGTTGAAAATCAATGCATCCTGACCCTAGTGGACCGTTTGCGCCAAAAGCTGGAATTCATCGGAGACCAGATCTAAAATCACGCGAAGTTTTACACTTAAACAATCCCAGATAGTAAAAAAGTATGAAATATAGTAAAACTCTCTGACGAATTATTCTACTTGGCTCTGAAAACAGACGATATGCAAATTCCATATTATTTTCTAAAAAAAACCTAGGCGCTCTTCTCTTCTCACCCGTTAATATATCGAGTGAACCTCCTATTCCCAGGTACAGAGTTTTCGGACTAAAGCGCTGCAGATGAGAAATAAGCATGTCCTGCCGCGGCATTCCCATAGCCACAAAAACAATTTTTGGCTTTTTTCTTAACACAGCTCGCTCATAATCTGTCAAATCACGAAACCCATCAAGAATGGTCAGTTTAGCATTTGGAAAGCGCCTGGACAAAATCATTTCCGTTTTTTTCGAAACACCCTTTGAAGCGCCAAAAATGCATATTTCCGCCCCGATAGATTGCCCTCGCTCAAGAATTCTAAGCCAAAGCTCCACACCAGGGATGCGCGGATATTTATGCTTAACAAAGAAAAGTGCGGCTGCGCCATCTGGATAATAGATAATGTTCCGACTATTATCTGGTGATTCTGGTGATTTTCGCAAACTAATTATTTTTTCAGCGTTTAACGAAACCATGCTGCCATAACGAATTATGCCGTCGTCTGTGACAGCATGACGTGCTGCAGCATCAACCGAGTCAAAATAAGTAATCGTCAAATTTGGATGGCATATATCAACAGTGTGCACCTCGGTCATTAAAAGCTCTCTCGATTAACAGATATTCGAATCCTCTATTCTGCCTTCGCCTCATGTAAGGCTTCGTAGATAGCGGAAATGATCTGTGGTTTCACGGCTTGGCGTGAATAGGACATACGAACCCAATCTCGCCCGGCTTGGCCGAACATGTGACGCTGCGCGCTATGTTTGCGCAACCTTTCCAATGCGGAAGCTACGGCAGAAGTGTCCTCAGGGGGCACCAAGATCCCACACTTTTCATTTGGAACTACATCTAAAGTTGGTCCTTCCGCGAGCGCTATGACGGGCTTGCCGTAGGCCATTGCTTCGATGAAGCCCATGCCGAAGGAATCGAAACTGCTGGGCAAACAGAATACATCGCAGTTACGGAGCGCGGAGTCTTTTTCAGAGTCACCTACCCATCCCAGAAAGGTAACCCGTCCCTGCAAACCCAATCTCACAACCCGTTCTTCAAGTTCTTTGCGCAAACGGCCGTCACCAGCAATGAAAAGTGTCACGGATGAATCGCAGTAAGTTAAGGCATCGATGACTTGCTCGAACCCCTTACCTGAAACTATACGGGACATTGCCAAAACTCTGAGCCCTGAACTCTCCAGGCCCTGTCGTTTGCTATCCTTTTCCAGAGTGATACGCTCTAAATCTTCTGACAAGACGTTTGGCACCACGGCCAAGGATTTCCTCAATCCCTCTTGGCGAAGCAACCTTTCCCACCAGGGTGTTAGGACGACAATCACCGTACTTGGAGCGAGGGAGAGAAAAAAGAGCCATTTATATAGCGACTTTTCAAGGTAGCCCGCCACGCTTACGCCGTGTAACTGAGTGATAACTGGCACCCCTACTAGGTTAAGCCCAGCTGCAAGAATGGCTTTTCGCAGCGAGGAAACAGGACCGCCCACTTGCATCCATGCCACCGGCCTCTGACCGCGGCGACGTGCTGCACGGATTTCTTGGTACAAGGCGGGAGTGGCTTGAATGAATGGTCTCCATTTACCGCCTGGTTTATGTGCAGCATGTGTCGCCACAAACGCGTAGGATACCCCAGTTTGCCGTACAAGCTCCAAAAAACCCGGAAGCGACGTGGCAATTCCGCCTGCCTTGCTAGCAGGATCGGTGGCGAGAACGATGAGGTGCACATTCGCGGTGATCTTATCGAACTTGGTCATAACGGAGATCGGAATTGGGAGGGAAGTTACATTTACTGAGTAGGCTTTAGCCTCATGCGCCGCAGCTGACCTTCTTTTAGAATTAAAGCTCCGCAGACAGCAAAAACGGTCGCGACTGTTGGGGTGAACAAAGCATGTCCCGCAAGAAGGGAATGAAATAAATAAGCAACAGAGGCTCCTCCAAGAATGAAACTGAGTGCTGAGCGATAGTAAATCGTATTTGTGATCGCTATAAAAACAATAAATAGCATTAGGATATGGCTAGTGACCAAATAGGGAGCTCCATATGCACCATATGCATCTAAATAATCCACTTCAGCAAATTTTTTCGACGCAGCCGGCCAGAATTTTCCAACGCCAATCCCATAATTGTGGCTTCCCTCCCCAGTGAAGTTTTTCCAACCCTCGCGATCATCCAGATATTGTAAAGCACTCAGAATCAGAATTCCACGCGGATGGGCCCCTTCCGCCAAATCATGTAGCTTTTCTCTTTGGTATTCACTAGCAGTTTGCAATGCTATTCCAAAAGAAACCGCATAGGCGATCGACACCAATAAGATTACACTTGATATACTTCGCCAAAGCTTCTCAAAAAGCGAGACACTCATTCTAGGCCCCTGAAAAAAAACGATAGCCACCAAAATTACCACTCCGGACGCAGAAGTAAGGAGCAGCGCAGTCCGTGAACCGACACCAACAACCGCGAATACTCCTAAAAGAAACATGACAAAACGCAGGGTCGAAAAGCGCAGGAAAAACAGCCGGTAGCTTACAGCTAGAAGCCCAAGACCAAGCGCAAGGGCAGAGTCGTTACCTGCAACAAAGAGCCCTTTGGAGCCAGCTGCATAATCTCCATACGTCTGCACACTAATCCCTAATGCATCCGGAATCACGAAGCCAAAAGTCATCACATATGTCCACACCTCAAGCATGCGCAGTATCGTACTTTCATCGATCCGGTAGCGGTTGATTAGGTAAGCAACGAAACCCAAAAGGAGCGGCATGAAAATCGCCTTAGTTCCATGGATGACATCAGAAAAGAAGGAATCACTGGTGAAAGCGGATACAAACAAGGCTGGCACAGAGCAAAAAACCATCAAATAAATAAGGATCGCCGCTCCTTTACCGAGGTGATTGAATTTGAGAAAAGCTGTGAAAAGTATGAAGAAAACCAACGCGCCGCGTAGAGCCACCCCGGGCGAGATAGTATTGAAGCCGAGCAAATTGACCATCCCACCGTAAACTACATCGGCCAGTGCAGGAAGGGGCAGACAAAGAAACAAAAGAAGGGTCGGTCGGCGAATGCAAAAACTGCGCGGCCCAAAACCTGCATGGGACGTGGAGATAAACAAGTTCGGAGAAGAGTGGGTTAACACCGTCAATAGGCACCAAAGCGCTTAATGATATGGGCGTAGATGGCCGTAAGATCGGTCTTAGTTTCCGGTTCATCAAAATCCCACCGTCCGGTGGTGTGAGCTGCCAGCGCATTGCCGCTCTTTGCTGTCAGCAGCCGGCCATCCGTTACGGTTCGCAGTCCCAGCGGACTGGCGGGCATTCTGAAAGGAGCAAACGGCGCCGCGGATATCGTGGAACTAGCAATGTTGTCCGGCATGGAGAGCACGATGTCCGGATACTCCGGAGCACCATTCTGACGGGAGTTATGTCGAGGCGCGGCGGACACACCGTGCGCCCGAGCCTCCGGATCACCATTGACGGCCTTCGCAACTTCGTTAGCAACTTCATCGATTTGCGCTGGATCAACCGGACCTCCAAACCGCTCGCTATCGTTGACGAAAATTCCATGCCGCCAATCACCAAGAACCGCTGCAAAGGCGTGTGCTCCCGGAGGTGGCGTTGTCGCGACGCTATCCCAGCTTTTCTTGACTGCAGCGTTCTTGCGTAACTTTAGGCGGAGAGAATACGGGATTAGTTTCTTGCCTGCATGCACGGCATTTGCAATCAGACGCTTGCGGCTTGCCTTGGTCTGAAACCCAAGCTTGTGGAGCAGGGCATTAGGGTTAAAGCGGAACTCCGGAGAACAGCTGCCATGATCAGAAACCATCACAATTTCTGTGTCTGAGTACGCGGCATAAAGCCTTTGGATTTGCTTGTCGAAGTGGCGGTAGTAGGTCTCGGCCGCGTCCATAAGTTCATTGTCCGGTGCGGTATGAGCACGCGAGGCTGCAGCCGTTTCAGCCAATATTAATGTTTCAGCGAAAACAGAAGAGGATTTGAAAACCAAAAACCCAAAATCGATATCGAATTCGTTAGAAAGAGCTATAAAGGCATTAGTGCGCCGCTCGTTTTTTAAAGCCATACGTTCGAAAACTTGATCGAGGCGGGTAAAGCCCTTGTCCGCGATAAGAGAGTTGGGCCGTTCGTCGACAATGTAACCCATTTCATGCAAGGTCGGGAGGATCGATATGGGATGGCAGAGTTCTTCGCTAGGGTCCTGAACCACAGGGCCACCGCCGCCGCCACCAGAAACACAAAACCCATTGACCTCGGGAGCCGGAAAAACGGTCGGCAAGTTCATAATGCCGACTCGGAAACCCGCCTCTCCCAAGGCTTGCCAGATCGGTTTCACAGAGTGGCCGAGCCCAGGCACATCCGATATCCTGAATTTTAAGGACCATTTGTGCGTTCCGTCTAATTCCGGCCTGTCGTATAGGGCGCCGGTAACAGCCCCGTGCTTGCCAAGAGCAATGTGAGACCATCCTCGTGCGACGAGTTCTTCTTTGATGGGCAAATGGTGCGCACGATCCATGAGGCTGGCAATGAAAGGAGTCCAACCTCGATAAAAGGCTTCAATATGTGCCCCATCCATTCCTATCATTAAGAAGCGCATTATTTAGGTCTACTTCGTGGTTTGCGTTGAAAATGAAACAGGCTGGGTTACTTAGAAGTGAGTTGATTTCTTATTCAGCAGCGATATGCCGGCGCCACCCAGCGCCCAGAATACTGCTGTCAATCTTCAAGCGCTTCCAGACTATATGCCAAAGCAACGCATTCCAAAGCGCCGTCGAAACTGCTGTAGCTAAGGCTGCTCCAACGATACCATAGCTGGGGATCAGCGCCAAGTTTAACACCAGATTCAGCAGGACAGCGATCATCATACCGCGTACCGTGTCCGCCTGGTGCCCAGTCATGTTCAGCAAGGCACCAACTGCGCCAAAAGCAACATTGGCCAGTTGACCAAGAAGTATGATTTTTAGTGCAGCGCCCTGCGCGGCGTACTCCACGCCAAAGAGCCAACCAAGCACCGGCGCGCCGTAGGAAAAAAGTACCAGCATTGGCAAGATGGCTACTAAAAGGCACATAACAACCCCGTGGGTCACCATGCGTTGCATAGCGACCATCTCGCCGTTTGCATAAAGACGCGCAAAGCGCCCGTGCAGCACCGGGTTTATAGCCATCAAACCAAAAGAAACCAATGTTCCCATTTGCACGAGGACCCGGTAAAGCCCGACCTCCGTATCGCCCCGCAGCCAGCCTAGAAACACAACATCTAACGAGGAATTCAGCAGCTGAAGGCCCGCCACGGAGAAGAGCGCTAAGGAAGCTAATTGCCAGGTAGATGCGTCTGACTTGGCCATCGCGTTCGAATTGGAAGTCTCAGGCTCCGTGTTGGCCGCCTTAATCACACGCGCCGCTGCTCGTCGAAGAAACACAGTCGCAACTAAACAGGCGATGGCACTGCCTAAGACGTGCAATCCCATCACGAGCATGGGGTCCAAAGCACCATCCTTTTGCTTAGACACTAGAGAGAGCACGAGTATCAGCAGACCAAGAAAGCTCAAATGGCGGACAAACAAATCTGGCACCTGTCCAAGATTACCGAAGCCGAGACCACGGACGGCAGAGGACTGAATGCCAGTTAACGGGATTGTGAGGATCAAAAGTAATCCAATGGCGATTACACCGGACCGCTCACCCGGTACTACTAGGCTTGGCCGAGCCAGCCAAAACCAGCCTCCCCAGCCAATTAGAAAAGCCACCACAAAAATCGCAAGTGTCCGCCCCCTTGCCCACTTTAAAAGCTTAGTAAACACTGTTAGATCTTTCGGCAGGCAGAGCTTTGCTGTTTCCCGAACCACTAGATACGATAATCCTGACTGTAGTGGCAGAGCGATAAGGCTCACGAGAGTTAAGGCGAAGACATACGTTCCATATTTTGTGGGACCAAGGCTACGCGCGAGAAGCACAACAACAGAAAACGTTGCCATTGTAGAAACACTTTTGATCAAAATCCCAAGCAGAGCGCTTCCAATTAACGACGAATCGTAGCCACCACGAAAGGTGGAGCGCAGGTTCGAAAGCAGTGGCATTATTTATGGTGGCACAATATCAGGCATGCCAAACTGTCTTTTAAAGGCGCGATCGCGTGATTTTCGCTTGAAATCAAATCGTAGATCTTAGATTAAGAATCTCAGAAATTCTACCTGCATAGACATCCAATGCGTTGATGCGTTCGGCCCGCGCTTTAAGAAGAGAGGCGCATATCTCATCGCGATTTTCGAGCGCCTCATTGATTCGTGTTGCTAGATTTTCCGAACTCAGGCGATCAAGATTAATAGAAAAATGCTCTTGATCAATCAGAGCCATGAAGCCCAGCAGTTTGCGCTGAGTATTCAGCGTAATTGTCGGAGTCGGAGAGAGCGCCGACAGAATCGCGGCGTGCATGCGTGTAGAAACAAAAGCATCAAGACGCTCTGCAACGGCCTTGAAAAGGCGCGCTGGGATCACAGCTCGTGGCGCGAGAATTGCAGGAAATTCCGAATTAATGCGTTGATAGAGTTTCGCCGAAGCAACGTAATCGCTGGCAGGGGTTCCATTAATAGGCATATTTGCAGGTAGAATAACAACACCGATATCCCGCTTTTTTGCGACAATTTTGAGGGACTGGACGAGAGCCTCTATATGATCCCGCTTTGTGATCCCGTGCTCCGAAGAGCCAGATGAAACGGTTATTCCAATCCATTTTCGATTACTTTCCAAAGAGACACCCAATCCCTTGAGGTACGCCTCGGCCTCTTGCTGGCTAGACATTGGTTGACCAACTCCTACGTCAGGGCTGAAAAGAACATTTTCACCGATTAGTTCAAGGGATTCCAGCTCGGCCATAGACCGTTCATCACGTCCGGTTACCACGTCACATTTCCTCAGCACACGCTTTACCAAAGATCTAGTCCACTTTTTTCTTAATGGGCCGATGCTTTGTGGAAAAATCAAAACTTTTGAGCCGCATTGACGTGCCAACCAGTACATATGCAAATAAAATGGCAAAATTTTCCAGAAAGTATCAGAGATCATCTCACCACCGATAGTTATGCAGACATCAGCCTGCTCGTAGTCGCGCAGCGCCTGCTTACGGTCACCAAAAGCCAAATGATGTGGTTTTAGTCGAAAGGTGGCAGAGTTAATAATCTGAGCAGAAATGAAGGTCAGTTCACCCAAAATCCAAAAAACCTTACCAAAAAAGTAATTGGGAGGGTTAGCAAAGAGGCGACGCCCGCAGAGAATGCCCTGCGATAACTCAAAGGCATCCTTAGTCTTAGCATGAATTTTGATTTCCGCGTCTGGATCGATCGATTTGACCATTCGGATGCTGCTTTCCAAAAGAACATCGTTTCCAACGTGGGAGGCGCAATAGCCATCCATTAAAACAAACTTTGCCAATCTCTTTATCTCCCGATCTTTTCTTCAGCACTTAGGAAAATTTTAATTCAAACCCATCGCGTATCGCCAATGGGTCCTTTGGGCCGTGGCTGCTTCTGAAAAAGCTGCGCTCGACCAGAAACACACGTATATCCATCAAGGCATCATCGATTCAAAATCAGGCTAGGTTAGGGGCCTCTTACTCCCGCCACCTAAGCACCGAGTCATGCGCGAGATCAGGGAGCTGCTTTCCGCAGACATGACTGGCCGCCATGGCAAGGAAAGCGTGCCGCTGAGGTCGTGCACTTCCAGCTGCCCTGCGAATTTGACGGATCTTGCGCCTCACATCTTTGCGTGGCTTTGAAAGCGAACCACTATTCCTACGGCCATGCGCCATGCGAGACACAAAACCGGTCGAACTCAGGGGTTGACATTAATGGACCTGCAATAGAGGCGACGCAGCAAAGTTCAGGATCAACAATGGGTATACAGCCACGAGTGATGAGGCCCAAAAATTTCTCCTTGACGTCGACGCCAATGAATTCGATTTCTCGCGAGGCGAACATGTCAGTGGTCGGCAAGCCTATATATCCGGCTCCGATACAGGCTATTTTTCGCAAATCACGAATTTTTCACTTTGCAAGCGCCTCAAGAATCCTCAAACAGGCTTTACCGTCGCCATACGGGTTATGAGCCCGGCTCATCGCTTCGTAGGCCGCCGCATCATCCATCAACCCCTCCACCTCGGAGACGATCAATTCCACATTAGTCCCAACGAGCCGCACGGTTCCGGCCTCCAATGCTTCCGGCCGCTCCGTTGTTTCACGCATCACGAGGACGGGCTTGCCGAGAGAGGGCGCCTCTTCTTGGATGCCACCAGAATCCGTGAGTATTATTTGCGCCTGGTTCATAAGAAAAACGAACGGCAAGTAATCAAGCGGCTCAATCAGATGAACGTTTTCTACACCGCCCAACAGGCCGTGTACCGGTTCCTTGACGTTCGGATTGAGGTGAACGGGATAGACGATCTCGGCTTCAGGGTACTGGTTGGCAATCCGCCGAAGCGCCTCACAAATCCGTTCAAAACCACCTCCAAAACTCTCCCTTCGGTGGCCCGTTACCAGGACCAATTTCCTATCCAGGTCGAGAAACGAAAATTCATCGGCTAAACGATCCGTAAGATTCTTGTGCGAAGTTATGCGCTCCCGCACGCTGAACAGGGCATCGATCACCGTGTTTCCGGTTACGGTAACCGACTGCGGATCAATATTTTCCTTGAGCAGGTTTTCCCGCGCTTTCTGCGTGGGCGCAAAATGCAGACTGGCAAGCGCGGCTGTCCCTCTTCGATTTCCTTCCTCCGGCCACGGCGAATCCATGTTTCCGGTTCGCAATCCCGCCTCGACATGTCCGACTGGGACGCGGGAGTAGTAGGCCGCTAGAGACGCTGCCAGCGTCGTTGCCGTATCGCCATGGACCAAGACCACATCAGGTTGCTCACTCTTGAGCAACGGGGCTAGCCCCTCAAGGATCCGGGACGTCACCTCGTGAAGCGTCTGTCCCGGCTTCATGACATTTAGATCGTGGTCGGGTGTGATCCCGAAGAGGTCCAGAACCTGATCAAGCATCTCCCGATGTTGTGCAGTAACGCAGACCTGCGCGTCAAAACGCTGATCTTTGCGCAAGGCTTCCACAAGGGGCGCCATCTTGATCGCCTCCGGGCGGGTACCGAAGACTGTCAAAACCTTTTTTGGAGCCATACGAACCTAGCCTGACTGGGCATTAGTTATTGGGTTTGATGGAGTTGGAGCAGATTGCGGCCAGCGAGGCGCAGTCCGAACCACGGCTGTTATGGCAGCATGAGCCAACCGAGTTTTGTGGGCGGTGAAGACCGTTGCGATACAAAGCCAGTAAGATGCTTTGTTCATCGATCAACATTTTTAGTCGCACCTGAACAACGGTGTATACAATGCGCTAAAAATGAACGCGCCCTCACCAAACGCCCGATAACGCAAATGCGCTAAAGTAGCGAAGCGGTAACGCGATAACAGAAACCCGCGCCTCAAGTAACGAAGTGATAGGCGCACGCGTGGATCCTCAAGTAGCAAAGCGGTCGGTGCATTCACAAAACTCGAGCAAATTCATGTCCGGCATCGAGCGCAGGTTCATCATGCCGCCCGCTTCTGCCCTACTGGCTGTTCGCGGTATTCCATGAAGTCCAGGCTTACACTTTCGTCAAACCAGGCCGCCCAGCTCTGCCCGGCAGGCGTGACGACCAAGCTGCGACCGCGACGCTGGATATCAACGCTCTTGACGCCTTCCGGGAAACGGACCGATTTCGGCAAGCGGACGACCTGTGTCTTGTTCGTCATGATTACCGATCCACGCTCCACGTCTCTCCCATTCTCTGCTGGCGCCGTACTTACGGAACGCGGAGCGCACATCCGGGATTTCAACGTCTCCATTTCCTGCAAGCCCGAACTGCCGATGGTGGTTGCAGCCTTCAAGCTGCTAGTCCTCCAGGCGCTCAGCGATCCACATCTTGATCAAGGCCTGCCGGCTTATACCCAGTTTCTGGGCCTGCCGATCCAGGCCTGCGACCACCCAGCCGGGGAAATCCACGTTTACCCGTTTGGCTTCGACATTGAGACGGCGCGCCCTAGTCCAATCGATCTCGGCGGACATGTCCTCGCCCGCATCGAAGCGTTGGTCGAATTCAGTGGCCTTCATAGTAATCGATCTCCTGTTTCCGCGCACGGCGCACCGAGATAATTCGTAGGCGCTCGCCGCGGTATGTGTAGATAGCTGACCAGTGCTTGCCTCCGATCACGCCCACCGCCAGAAAGCGCGGCTCGTCCGTATCTTTTGCCGGAGCCTCGATCAGGTAAGGGTCATTCCGTCGACACGCGGATATTTGTGGGCCCGTTCCAGGACCCAGACGAGTTCGGCCAGGACTTCGCAGCGGACATACCCCGGGGCATCAGGGCTGATGCTGCTCATCACCGTTTCAGCTTCTTTTGATTGCCCAGGGTCATTCTAGGTCAGGAAGCGCACAAGAATATTGGTGTCGAGCGCGATCACGGCGTTACTCCAGCGCCCCCGCACTGATAGCGTCTTCCATCTCTTCCAGCGTGACGGGCTTTTGCTTCGGGCGGCGGAGCACACCCTTTAACTCGGAAACCGGGCGGGCCTTAAAAAGGCGCACTTCACCATCCAGCACCAGATAGCGCAGCGTATCACCCGGCTGGAGATGCAGCGCGGCGCGCACGTTCTTTGGAAGGGTCGTTTGCCCCTTGGTGGTCAATTTTGATTCCTGCATGTCGCTCATCTAGCCCGCAAAAAGTCTACACCCTTCCGGGAAGGCATTACCTTTCCAAAAACGCAATGCGCCTAAAAATCTTCCTTACAGATGCTTGGGAACGCAAACTCCCGCCTCAAGTAGCGAAGCGATAGGCGCACGCATGAGTCCTCAAGGTGCGAAGCGGTAGCGCAATAACAAAACCCGTTCACCGCTCCTGCCACGGCGCCGCCTCGGCCCCGAGCTCAAGTTCTTCCTCGAGGCTCTCGATTTCCGCGCGGAGCGCCTCGTACTCCGCCTGTTTCCGCCTCAGGAAATCGCGGGTCAGGCGTGCCTTTTCGCCGACGCCACGCGGCGTCAGGAGATAGGCGTAGCCGAGCTTGTTGCCCGAGGCGCGGAAATTCCGAACCTTCACGTAGCCTTTATCGACCAGCGCACGAAGGCAGTAGTTGACGCCACCGAGGCTTACGCCGAGCTCCGCCGCGATCTCGCGCTGGCTGAGCCTGGGGTCGTTCTCGAGAAGGCGCATCACCCGGAACCGCATGTCTTTCCTGAGGGCGTCACGCTGGCTCACGCGAGGACCCCTTTATGCGCCGCACCGCCATGGCTACCGCACCGCCGGACGCGAGGCTCGACAGTGCGCAAAGTCTTCGGGCTGTGCCGGACACCGTCGGGAAACGGACCGTTCATACATGAACACGCTAACGCCACATGGGGTGGGTTACAAGCGGTCTCTAGATGGCGCGTCACCGATGCGCAATCCCCGGCCGATCCCCCTTCCCCGCTTGCGTGCCTGCCTCCTTGGGGCTAGCCTTTCCACACCTTGAGGTAACGCATTACAGGCAGACGGAAAAGCCGTGACATATTTCAAACCACCGACGCCCCCCGAAAGCCTGGAAGAAACCGGGCTCGACCAGACTTTCCTGATCGGCCTCGCCGCAAAGATCATGAACGCTCTCGGCATCATGACGCCGGCGCGGCTCGCAGACGAGATCAAGCTGCCCAGACCCCTGGCCCGGAAACTCGTCGAAGAGATGCAGCATCTGAGCCTCGTCGAGTCCCATGGGCTTGTCAGCCACGGCGACATCAGATCCGATATTCGCTACGGGCTCACCGATCGCGGGAAAGCCTGGGCCGCGGACGCCATGCTGGCCTCGCAATACGTCGGACCCGCACCCGTGACGCTCCAGGCCTTTCGCGATCAGGTGGCGCTGCAATCGATCACCCACGAGGAGGTGCATCGCGACAAACTGGAGAAAGCGCTCGGCAAGCTCGTGCTGCCAGGCGACCTCATCATGCAGCTCGGGCCCGCGGTCAATTCCGCGCGCTCGGTCCTGCTCTACGGCGAGGCCGGCAACGGCAAGACCTCGATCGCCGAGGCGCTCGGCTCCACGCTCGAGGACACGCTCTATTTCCCGCACGCGATCATCGTCGGCGGGCAGATGATCAAGTTCTACGACGAGACGATCCACGAGCTCGTGGATCGCCCCGACCCCGAGACGCCGCTCGATCCGCGCTGGGTGGCCTGCAAGCGCCCGGTGGCGGTCACCGGGGGTG